>Ga0070738_10001000_pt1 | contig 66776 bp, 72 predicted proteins | sample Coa_R2_2_FD_66446 | JGI IMG/M metagenome (GOLD analysis project Ga0070738, IMG submission 66446) | Surface soil microbial communities from Centralia Pennsylvania, which are recovering from an underground coalmine fire - Coalmine... | ecosystem: Environmental > Terrestrial > Soil > Unclassified ... | reverse complement strand
CATGCACGACGAGACCTTGCCGCAGGAAGTGTTCAAGTCGGCCAAATTCTGCTCTATGTGCGGTCCCAAATTCTGCTCGATGCGCATCACGCAGGACATCCGTAAGCGGGCGGCGGAAGGATCGCTGCCAGTGGTATCCTGACTTCATGGCAGGAACGAACCGTGGAACCCAGTACCTCGCTCGAACAACGACTGATCGGCCAAACGCTCGCCGGCAAGTACAAATTGCTGGATGTGCAGGCCAGCGGCTTTTTCGGCGTGGTCTTCCGGGCCGAACAGTATTTCTGTCGGCATTTGGTTCGGCCCGTGGCAGTCAAGGTCTCGCGGCAAACCGAGTTGACTGATGAGACGGCCCCCTATCTGTTCGGCGACGCCCTCATCCTCGCCCAACTCCTCGCGGCGCCCAGCGTCGGACTTGATGACGCCGGCCGCCGCCATCTGGTGCAGATTCATGACATGGGTCTGTTGCCGGAACTGGATAACCGGGCTTTTCTTGTCATGGAATACGTCGATGGCTTGCCGCTGTTATCGCACATGCGGGCGGCAGGGCGCATCAGCGTGTCGATGGGCCTGCGCTTCATCAAGCAGATTTGCCGGGGCATGGCTCTCGTTCACGGCCAAGGTGCAGTGCATCGCGATTTGAAATCGGACAATATCTTGGTGGATCGTCGCGGCGTCATCCGCATTGTGGACTTTGGCCTCGCCGCCTACGCCGACCGCCGCCTTGGCTTCGCACCGGGATCGCTCGGCACTTTCACGTACATGGCCCCGGAGACGCTGCTTGGCCGGTCCACCCCGGCGTCAGATGTGTACAGTCTCGGTTTGCTGATGTACGAATTGTTCACCGGCGGCGGCCCGCACTTGACGGCTCCGTGGTCTCTCGACGACAAAAGCGATCATCGCGACGAGCATTTGCGTCTGAAAAAGACGCTGCGCTTTCCTCCTCCCTCCACCGTTCAGAATGAGATCCGCAACGATTATCGCTGGCTGGACGTGCTAATTCTCCGTTGCCTGGAAGTAAAGCCAGAGCGCCGTTTCGCCGACGCCGGCCGCCTGCTTGCCGCCATCGAGGCGTGTGAAGCTGGGGAACCGGTAACGTTAGGCGAGCGGGAAGCGTCAGGTGAGCCGGGAGCGTTCGCGACCGGAGTTCCGCCTCCGGTCGCGAACGCTCCCGGCTCACCTGACGCCGTGGACGAATTATTTCGCGAAGTGCGCCGTTTGCTGGCTGCCCGGTCGTATGAACAGGTGATCGATCGTCTGGATGTGCATCGGCCGCCGGAGTGGGCCGTGTTGGACGCGATGGGAGCACGGACGCTCCGCGCATTGGGGCAAGCGTATCTCGGTTTAGACAATCTACCGGAGGCGAGGGACTGTCTGGAGCAACTCCGCGCCGCCCAGAAAGAGCAGAGCTTGCTTCCACGTGCCGACTACGCGGCGGCTCTGTCGGACCTGGTAAAGTGCTACCGTCGCCTGGGACAAAAGGAAGCCGCGCAGAAGTGCCAGGAAGAAGCGCGCCGGTTGTTGTAGGAATATGGGGGCAATTTGCGCGGACCAATTTCTCGTCTCCGATCGAGGCAACCAGTACGATGCTGTAGTGGCCTCAAACATCACCGGATCACGGCCTCATGCACCAGGCGGCATCCATCATTGTTGTCACCTATGGTCGCGAGCAGGTGTTGATTTATTGCCTCCATTCGCTTGTGCCATGCCTCCGCGGCGACGACGAACTCCTCGTTATCGATCAGACTCCCGTACACGACGACGCCACACAAGCCGCGCTCGATAGACTCGCGGCGAATCCGGCTTTTCGGATCTCGCGGCTTGAGATCCCGTCGCTGCCAGCGGCGAGGAACGCGGGTTGCAGCTGGCGAGAAACCCGATTGCCATCTTGGTTGACGATGATGTGCTCGTAAGCGACGCGGACTTCGTTTCCCGGCATATTCGCTACTACGACGACCCCCGGTTGGCGCCGTAGCCGGCGCGGCGGTCTTGCCGGATGGCGGCACTTTCTTTGATCCCAAAGACAGCGCTGGCGATGACCTGTGCGGCGTGAATATGTCGCTTCGACAGCAGGCGATCCAGGAAATCGGCGGGTTCGATGAAAACTATTATTCGACATTGGGTGATGAGTCCGATGTCGCCTACCGACTTTGTCGAGCCGGATGGAAGATCGCCCAGGGAGACGACGTGATCGTGCTGCATCGGGCCGAGATGGAGGGAGGCTGTTCGAACCGGCGTCGCTCGGATGTTTGGTTCTACCGGACCTACCACAACTACATGTACATGATGCTCAAACGTCCGCTCTGGTCGCTACCCTTTCGACTGACGCGCTATCTTTTCGGGTCGTTTCGGCGCGACCTGTTTCCGGGCTACCGGACGATCGTTTCTCCTTCTTTCTACTTCGGCGTGTTGCTGGCGGGCCATTGGCACGGCTGTCGCACACACTGGCGCAAGCGGCGCGTCTCGCGACAGCCGGAGCCGTGAGGTACCTGTGAACCCTTTTATTTTTGTTGATCGAGCATGGGGCCGCGTTCGTTGATGACTTTCGGCTCGTCGCGGTTCTGCTTGATGATTATCGGTTGCTCATTCGTGGTCTCGCCGCTACGGTTCGGCTCGGGCGGCTTGTTGACCTGATTCAGCCATTCGATCCACTGTTGCCGTTTGTTTTCGGTCAATCCCTCGGTCGTGGCTAATCGTTCGCGGATTTCATCCGAACGCTTACGAAGCTGCTCGAAATCGCGCATGCTGGCGTAACACCGGATCGTCTCTCCCAACGCCTGTAAGCCACGCTCGTGTTTATCCCACCTGTTTGCCAACTCCTCGTACTTTCTGAGGGCATTTTCATACTCGCCGAGGTTAAAATAGCAGTCGGCGATGTGGAAGGGGATCTCCATCTGCTGTTTGAGACTCAAGAGTGTGGCCAATTCCTTGTTTTTGATTAGCTCCTCCAGCTTGACAAACTCCTCGGCAGCGCGCCTCCAGGACTTCTTGCTCTCCTCCAGAAAATGCTCAAAGGCTTCGGGGCGTGCCTTCTCACTGCTGATGCTGAGTGCGCTGCGATTGACCGTGCTGTGAGCAACAAGCTGGCGGTAGGAATCGGCCAGCTGATAGCGCGCCCGCACCGACTCCGGCGTTACTGCGAAGTGGTCGAGGTGCGTCTCCAGGTGCTGCACGACCCTACGATAATTCTGCGGCAGCGAAGCGGCGCTCTGGTACAAGAGCGAACATAGCGCTAAACGCGATTTTTCCTGGGCCTCTGGATCAGAATAGGGATGCTCGATCAGAATGTTCTGCTCCAGCTCATGGACCGCGAGATCAATGTGTCCCGCCTCCACTTCCAGCATCGCCAATTGATAACGGGCGCGATACGTGAACCGAGCGTCGCGTTCCACGCATGCCTTATAGGCGGTTTCGGCGGCCTTGATGTCGTTGAGGTTACGGCACGCCTCGCCCAGCAAGTACAATCCTTCGCTTAAGCGATCGCTATTGTCCTTCTCGTGCTCGACGATCTCCTTCAACTTGTCGGCGGCGCGGGAATAATCGTGTCCCTCATAAGAGCAGACGGCGCTGAGCCAGAGGTGATCTTCCCGCTCCGCTTTTTCGCTGAGGAGCCGAGCGGCCTCGGTGTGCGCCTCAGCGGCATGGCGGAGCAATTCATCGGCGATGGTCTCGTCCTTCTTGCGTGTGGCCTCGTCCTTGGCCGTTCGAGCGCGCTCCCGAACGGACTTGGCCCAGTCGCCGTTCAACTCGGCGCGTCGCAGCTGGGCCTTGGGCGGGGCAGCCACGCGCTCGTACAACTCCGCGGTTCGCACGGCCAGCTCGAACCGATCGGCCTGCCGATAACTCGTTATTGCCTGCTCAAACAACTCCCGCACGTTGGCCAGCTCCATGAGGGAGTTTTTCCAATCCTCGGCCTTACGGACTTTGGCGACTGCTTCGGCAAGCATGGCGACGCCCTTCTCCGAGTTGGCTTCGTGCAGACGAAGCTCCGCCAACGCCAGCGCGGCCGCCTGTGCCTCCTCGCCCTGGGAGCGTCGCATGCAGTCCGCCCACGCCTCCGCTGCCGCCTCGGTCTGATCCAGGCGACGGCAGCAGACGCCGAGGTTGTAGAGCACGCCGCCGGCCTCGTTCAGCGGCACCCTCTTCTCACTCAGCACCGCCCGCCACAACGCGGCCGCTTCCTCCCATTTGTGTTCTTCCTGATAGAGTCCGGCCAGAAGCATGTTCTTCTCGGACAGGATCGCCGGCGGCGCCTGGGAGTTGATCTTTTCCAGTGTCTTGCGGGCTTCCTCGCGCTGATTGAGCTGGAGCAGCAACTTGGCGCCGGCCAGCTTCGCGGGACCAAGAACATCCTCACCGATCTGCGGCACCTCTTCACGGAGTTTCTTGTTCGTTTTGAGCGCTTCCCGCAAGTTGGGAGGGGTCTCGCGCAGATAGGCCTGACTGAGCAGCGTAAGTGCCTCGGCACGGTCGTCGGCGAAGTCCACATTGGCCTTGAGCTGCTCGATCACCTGAGAAGGCTTTTCACGCAGGTGGAAACTGAGCTTGGCCAGCAAGTAGTGCAGTTGATTCACGTCTTCACCGGCCAGGCCGCGCTGTTCCGCTTCTTGCAAGCATCGGCGCGCCTCGCGCCAGTGTTCCTCGGCCGCCGGCTCGCCTGGCTTATCGGCGACTCGGAGATGGGCCCAGCCAAGCAGGAAAAATGCTTCCGCGGCTCGGCCCTGGTCGTACATGAGGTTGTCCACGGCTTGTTGCGCGTTCTGCAAAGCGCCATCGGGATCGTTGGCGTCTCGATGCAGCATCCGCCGTGCTTCGGCCAACTCATGGTGTAATTCGCGGACCAGGTCGGGTGCGACCAGGCCGCGCGTCAGGCAAGCGGTGACGACCGCGACTACACCCACGAAGAACACCGGTACTTGCCATAATCTGCGCAGCGAAAAGCTGGACGAACGATTCTCGACCGAATTCGATGGCGTTGCGGAGGCATTGCTCGCGTCCATGCGTTCACCCGGCTATCGGCTATCGTCTCCAAGCGTTCGGCGCCAGTTGGACGGATACCGGCCGCCGCACGGCTACCCTGCCGTGGCGCGGTGACTTTTCACAAATCCGCAACAGCCTGTCAAGGTGGTTTCTGAGCAAGCGGCGCGAAGAGCCGTGACCGGAAGGGAGCGGAAATGCCTCCGGCTCCCTTTCCGGTCGCGGCTCTACACACGCTGTGCTGTGTGCGCGGCTCGGCTAAACTGTCGTCTCGTGGGGAGGTTGCGACGAAGCCTGAGGTGGCTGCTTGCTCGCGGCGGCGGGTGGCTCGGCTGTTGTATCTTCCAGTTCCAGTTTCAAGTGGAAGAAGCGCGACAAATCCTTGAGGCTGACGATCCCGACCAAGCGGCCATCCTCCACGACGAGCAGGCGGCTGGCGCCGGTTGACTGCATCCGGGCCAGAGCGTGCAAGGCGTCTGTCTGCGGCGAGATGCTCAGGGTGTCTAGGTCTCGGCGCATCGCCTCGGCAACCGTATGCTCGGTCCAGTGCTCGCGCGGAAACTCGGTCAAATCCTGAGTGGTGATGACGCCTTCTATCCGTCCGTCGCCGACCACGGGAAATGTCTTGCGGTGATAACGATAGACATACTCTTCCACCAATTCGCGCAGGTTGATCCAGGGTGGAGCCGTGATGGGATTGCGGTTCATGAAGCGCGAAACCGGCTCGCCTTTCAGGGCTTCACGGAGGAGTATCGATGTGTAGCTCGATCGGGCGGCATTGTTGAGGAACCAGCCGATCAAAAAGAGCCAGATTCCGCTGAGCATATTGGAAGTGAAGAAACTGAGCGCGCCGACGGCGATCAGGAAGAAGGCGAAGCCTTGGCCAACAAGCGAGGCGCCGTGGGTGGCGCGGCGCACGTTGCCCGTGGCGGCCCAGAGGATCGAACGCAGTACCCGGCCGCCATCAAGCGGAAAAGCTGGCACCAGGTTGAAGACAAGCACACCGACGTTGATGAGAGTCAAATTCTCGCACACTAGCTGTATCGCTTTCGCCCACCCAGATAAGGCGCCGAGCAACCAAAGTGATCCAAATATTACGGTCAATACGACCGTGACAAGCGGCCCTGCTATGGCCATAAGGAACTCGCGCAGCGGCGTGGGCGGCTCGCTTTCCATCTCCGCGACGCCGCCGAAAATGAAGAGGGTGATGCCGTTCATGGGTATGTCCAGCTTGCGGGCGGTCACGGCGTGCCCCAGCTCGTGCAGCACAATACACAGGAAAAATCCCAGCGCCGTGAAGAAAGCCAGCAGCCAGCGGAGGGGTGCCTCCATCTCCGGCAAATTCTGCTGGAACACCAGCGCCAGGTTCCCTGTCAAGAGGGCGAGAATGATAAGCCAGCTGGCATCGACGCGGATCGGGATGCCCAGCAGATGGAACAACTCCCAACGTTTCCAGAACATCGCGCATCCGTCCTTTCAAGGGAACTGCGGGAGAATCAGAGGGGCGTGAAAATGAGTAGTGCAAAGGGTATGCCGTTCGTCTACTTCCGTCCCGTCACGCGAAAGAAGCAAATAGCGCCGCAAGTCAGGAGTGGAAATAGCCAGGTGAGAAACATCCCAACGGGTGCGCGGCGCGAATCGAGCAAACCGCATTCCCGCAGGATGCGGGCATAATCCGAAGTGTGGCGCAGATCCAGCAGTGCGACTCGGCCGCCAGGCTTCAATACGCGGGCGATTTCGCGGACGGCCTGTTGACGGCCCTGTCGGTTCGGGATGTTATGGATCACCAGGCTGGAGATCACCACGTCGAAAGAGGCGTCCTCGAAGGGCAGTTCCTGGGCATCAGCGTCTTTGACTTCCACGCGCTCGGCGACGCCAGCGCGGCGGGCGTTTTCCAGCGTAGTCTCCGGCCGATTTCCGCTCAGGTCCACATTTGACCAGATGTCCACGCCAACGGCCTTGCCCGTGGTCAAGCGGCGCGCCGCGCCAATCAGAAGCAAGCCGCGGCCGCAGCCGATGTCCAGGACTCGCTCATCGCCGCGCCAGGCGATCTCGTCAAGAAGAAGATCGCGTTGGCGCATTTTGCCGGCGCGGCTGTACCACAACATGGCCAGGGCGACGATTAGCAGATCGACGGCGACAATAGCCAGGGTGATGGCTGCCAATTGGAAGGCTAGAACATTGAGCAAACCGAGTCCGTACAGCAGCGCCGCCAAGCCGAGCGCGGCGGCGCTGAGGAGAAAGAGAACGGAGACGGCACGTGGAGCATCGATGCCATAATCCGGGGGAGGGACACTCATGAGAGAGGGGCCGCCGTGTTAGCGGACTCGCTGGGGGAAGGGCGAACGGAGGTTTGCGCCCAAACCACAGCAAGGCGATCGAAACCGGGAGCAGCGACGAGATTCAATCCGTCGATCATACGGACATGATAGCGGGAGCGCCGGCCGCTCGTGAGAACGAACGGCTCCAGTTTTCCGTGGCCGTTGTCGAGCAGTACGCCCTCGCCCTGCCAGGGTTGCGTCATTTGTCCCTTGTCCACGCTCGTCAAATGCAACGCCGTTTGCCGGCGATGGTGTTGCGAGCCATCAAGATATAAGGCCAACAAACGCTCGCGGTCAGGAAAAATCTGGGCCCCCATTCGCAGCGCGTCCCAGCAGACGCGAAAGCGATGGCTGGCACGTTCGATGAAACGTTCCCGCGCCATCGGATCGAGTTTCTCCGGCACCGCCACATTGCGACGAGCAAATTCCTTCATACGTTCGATCTGTTCGCTGTTGGACGGGTCGCGCTCCCAACGGCGCACGCGCAGTTCGGCGATCTGAATCAAGGTGAAACGGAACATTTGGTAAGGGCCGAAGCGCAGAAACCAGGCGAAATTCGTGATTCGCGTCGGCGGCAGGAAAACCGATTGATACCCCAGCACGCGAATAAGATCCGCGATGGAGGACATGTACGAGCGCATAAGGCGCTTATCGGCGAAGTTGGCCAAGAGCAGCGTCTCATCATCAAAATAGATTTGAAATTGCAGTCCCGGCGGATAAACACGCTGAACCTTGTTATGCCAGGCAACGAGATGACACAGTGCAAAGAATTCGGCCCAGTCGACGCGGCTATGGGCGACGACGTTGGGATTCTTGAGCGGGCCATGGCCGACTGTCACGCGGATCGGTTTGCCCTTCTGCACAAAACGCTGGATGATCGTCAAGAAGTGCTCATACATCTGGGCCGACGGCAGCGGCCCGACGCGGAACTGCCGGGTGAGCATGGTGTCCAGGACGTTGCGGGCAAGTTGCTCGACGCTTTCCGCAGACGAGCGGGGTCGCGTCAGAACTCCGAGGTCAAGCGGTTTAGATGGGTGGGGCTGCACCCAATGCCGGAGAATCACATCGTGGACCCGGCAACGCAAGATTTCTTCGGGCAACTCAGGCAAGACCATCATTCCCATGAACGTGCTCCTCCATCCATTTGACGGCGGTACGTAATCCTTCCTGGTAGAACACACGAGGAACGTACCCCAGTTCTTGGGTGGCTCTTTCGATGCTGAGGAATCGCGAAGTGCCCAGGTGTCGCAAGCTGGCGCGCGTGATCGGCGGTCGGCCACGATACAAGCGCAGCGCGGCCAAAGCATCGAACGCGACACACGCCAGGTACGGCACAGCATACGGCAGGACTTTGCGCGGGGCCGGGCAGTTCACTAGCTCGGCCAGTCGATCGATGAATTGGCCGATGGAGGTGCGTGAGCCGTCGGTGATGTGATAAATGCGCCCTCGTGACGCGGGAGCCCGACCGGCCCTTAGAATCGCTTCAACAACGTCGTCAATATAGACAATGGGGGCGACATTGTCACGGCTGCCGATAAACGCGAATTTGCCGCGTTTCAGAGCGCGAACCATCTGCGGCAGGTTATGCCGATCGCGCGGGCCGTAGATCAGTCCGGGCCGTAGAATCGACACATCCACGCCATGCCTCTCGACATACTCGCGTGCCAGGCTCTCAATCTCGATTTTCACGTCGGCGGAGGCATCACGAGAGCGGCGGCAGGGCATGGCTTCGGTGGCAGGGTCAAAATTCCGCGTGCCGAGAACATTGACGGATGTGAGAACCACCGCACGGGCGGAAGCGTATTGCCGCAACGCCTCCAGTAAATTCCGGACCCCCGCTAGACTGATGTCGTGGATTTCGCGCGGCGAATACGCCGGCCCGACGGCAGCGGCGCAGTGATACACCACATCAACGCCGCGCACCGCTTCGGCCAAGAAGTGTGGCTGGCACACATCGCCAACATACACTTCGGTCCCAAGATCGCGCAACGGCTGAGCCGTCGCCTCCGAACGTACCAAGGCGCGCACGGGAATACCTTGGCCATGCAGCGTCTCCACAACGTGGCTGCCGACAAACCCCGACGCTCCCGTCACTAGCGCCGCCATCACAAGCCCTGTGATCGGATCCTCGATTTACCGCGGACTCAGCAGGTTGTAAACAATGAAGTATACCGGTCAACTTGGATAATGTCTCAACAACTTTCTGACTGGAATGGCTTCCTCGTCGCATAGCACCCCCCGTAGGACGCGTGAAGCACTTTTGTGGTGCAGCTGGAACGACTTTTGCAAATAGGTAACTCGACAGAATCGTTACCACAACGGGCAGTCGGAATAAGAGCAAGGTACCGTGGCCTGTCGAGATAGTAATCGGAAGGAGAAGAGTCATGGCGACAGTTCCAGGAGGCCCGACGACGGTGAACCGCACTTCCTTGGGTTTCGGCGCGGCCGCTGTCTGCCTAGGTTTCATTGGTTTGGGGTTCGTGTTCCTGGCGCCGTTTGGAGTGCTTTTGAGCGTTCCGGGATTGATCTGCGGAATTATTGGATGGGTGCTGGCGCGGCCCGGACACAAGTCCGATTTCTGGTGGTCTCTTTGGGGTACGCTGCTTTCGCTTCTTGCCGTCGCCGCCAACCTGGGCATCCTCAACTACGGCACATTCGAGAACTGGTGGTTGGGGAGATGAGAAGCCGATTCGACACAATGGCGAGCAAGGTCGCGTGAGCGCCCCGAGAGAATTCCTCGGGGCGCTCACGCGATCTTGTTCTCCTGCGCGGACCTTATCGTCTGAATTGATTCAAGGATTCGCCGGGGGTTGCTGCTCCTGCGGCGGGGCAGGCGGCGGAGTTTCCGGTGTCGCGCTTGCCTCGGGGGCCTGTGGCGGGGTCGTTTCGGCAGGGGGCGGAGCGGGCGGAGTTGGCTCCGTCACGCGCGGTGCTGGAGCGGGAGCTTTGGCGCGGACCTTGGTTTCGCCTTCCTTGAGCAGCTCAATGAACGCTGTGCGACCGCCGTCGCCGAGGCGGCGCTCATGGCGTTTGATAATGCGCGTGTAGCCGCCGGGACGATTGGCGAAGCGCGGTCCAATTTCCTTGAATAGCTTCTTGAGTACCCAATCATCGGTCGGTTCGCCCTTGTTATCGTGGAATTCCGCCTTGGCGAGGGGGCCGAGGCGGGCCAGCACGAGACGCCGAGCGTGCAACGTGCCCTTCTTGGCCAACGTGATGATCTTTTCGACGAACGGACGCAGCTCCTTGGCCTTCTCGACCGTCGTGATGATGCGTTCGTGTTGAATGAGGGATCGCGTCAGATTGCGCATCAAGGCCAGTCGATGCGAGGCATTGCGTCCCAGCTTGCGGCCGGCTTTCAGGTGTCTCATGGCAGTCTCAACTTGTTAGAAATTAACCAACCACGAAACACACGAAAAAAAGACAAAAAAGACAAAGAAAAACGACAAGATCAAAGAGAGATAAAACAACGCCGGACAAGTCTCGTTGTCTTTTTTTCGTGTTTTTCGTGGTTCCCTTCTTCTATTAGCGTCGCAGCGAGGCTGGCAGTTTCATGCCCAGATACAGGCCGCGCTCTTCCAGCTTGGCTTTCACTTCTTTCAGCGTCGTCTCGCCAAAGTTGCGCACCTCCAACAGCTCCTCATCGTTGCGGCTGACCAGATCGCGCACTGTAGTGATGCCCTCGGACTCGAGGCAATTTGTCGCCCGCACCGATAGCTCCAGCTCGGCCAGGCTCATGTTCAGCTTGCGCTCTAGTTCATGATCAACTTGCTCGCCGCCGGCGCCCATCTCAGCCCGCTCTTCCATGCTGATTTCCGGTCCCGGCTCTGCGTACTGGATAAACGGATTAAGGTGCTTCCGCAGAATCTTCGCCCCTTCGACGAGGGCCATCTGCGGCGTTATCGTGCCGTTGGTCCAGATTTCCATGATGAGTTTGTCGTAGTTGGTTCGCTGACCGACGCGGGTGTCCTCGATCTCGTGCTTGACGCGGACGACCGGCGAGAAGCTGGAATCGACGGGGATGACGCCGATCTCACGCTCCATCTCAACGTTCTCTTCGGCCATACGATACCCCCGCCCGTTCTCGACGCGCATCTCGACGACGAAGGGGACATCATCGGTGAGAGTGGCGATGATGTGGTCGGGGTTGATGATTTCCACATCCTGATCGGTGATGATGTCGGCGGCCTTGACGACCCCGCGTTCGTGGCGTTCGATGCGCAGTGTGCGCGCGGAATCGCTGGCGTTTTTCACCACCAGGCTCTTGATGTTGAGGATGATGTCGGTGACATCCTCGACGACGCCGGGAATCGTGCTGATTTCGTGCTGGACGCCCTGTATCTTGACGCGGGTGACGGCGCTACCTTCCAGGCTGGATAAAAGGATTCGGCGCAGACTGTTGCCGACGGTCACGCCGAAACCGCGCTCGAACGGCTCGGCGGTGAATTTGCCGTAGGTATCGGTCAGTGTCGAGCGATCGCTGACAACGCGGTTGGGCAATTCCAAGCCACGCCATCGAATTCGCATGTTTTACTCCATTAGTCCGTAGTCCGTAGTCCGTAGGCCGCAACAAAGAAGTAGTCATTCTTTGCTGCGGCGTACGGACTACGGACTACGGGCTTCATGTGTGTTAACGGGAACAAACCTCAATAATCAACTGTTCACGGATGTCCTGGATGCGGGGATCCACGTCGCCACGCGTGGGCAGCCGGCTCATACGGCCTTCGGGCGGCTCGTTACCCAGACGTTCCAGGAAATCCGGCACAGGCGGCGGATTTTCTTGCAAGTGGAGCTTGACCAGTTGAAGGCTTCGGGGGCGGCTCTTGATGGTTACGGTATCGCCGGCCTTGAGTAGCAGGCTGGGGATATTGCACGCGTGGCCATTGAGCTGGACATGGCCGTGCGAGACCAGCTGGCGCGCGGCCGCCCGGTTCGGCGCGAAGCCGAGCCGGTGGACCACATTATCAAGGCGGCGTTCCATAATGGTCAAGAGCACTTCTCCGGTGTTCTCCGGTGAGCGCGAGGCCAACTCGAAGTAACGCCGGAACTGGCGTTCGAGAACGCCGTAGAACCGTTTGAGCTTTTGTTTTTCGCGCAGACGAATGCCATATTCGCTGGGCTTGCCACGACGGTGCCAGTGCATGCCGGGCGCCTGATTACGTCGCTCGATGGCGCACTTGGGACTATCGCAACGGCTGCCCTTGAGGAACAGCTTGATGCCCTCGCGGCGGCATAGTCTACAAACCGGATCGATGGTGCGTGCCATATCTAAGTTCTGAGTACCAAGTTCTGAGTTCTGAGTCCTTCGCTTCGTTCCGAATTCTGGATTCGTAGTATTGAGGGTTCTTGCTCAACACTCGGAACTCAGAACTCAGAACTTCGCGTTACACACGGCGTTTCTTGGGTGGACGGCAACCGTTGTGCGGCAACGGCGTGACATCCTCAATAGCCTTGATGGTCAGGCCGGCGGCCTGCAAGGCAGTGACTGCCGATTCCCGGCCCGAACCCGGACCCTTGACGCGCACCTCGACCTCCTTGAGGCCGAACTTGGTGGCGCGCTCGGCGGCCACCTCGGCAGCACGCTGGGCCGCAAATGGCGTGCTCTTGCGGCTGCCCTTGAAGCCGACTGTGCCCGCCGAGGCGTAGCAAAGCGTATCGCCGTTGGTGTCCGTAATCGTGACAATCGTGTTGTTGAACGTCGCCTTGATGTGGGCCACTCCTCGGCTGACGTTGCGTCGTTGCTTGCGTTTCTTGCTCTTGGCCACGGATGCGATTCTCCCTCTACGTTAACCGCGCATTTCCTTGACGCCCTTCTTGCCGGCGACGGTTTTGCGCGGCCCCTTGCGAGTGCGGGCGTTGGTGCGCGTCCGTTGGCCGCGCACCGGCAGACTGCGACGGTGACGCAGCCCGCGGTAGCATTGAATGTCTTTCAACCGCGCGATATTCTGCTGCGTCTGGCGGCGCAGCGGTCCCTCGACCGTGTATTCACGGTCCAGGATGGTCGCCAAGCGGGCGATTTCCTCGTCGCTCAGTTCCTTGGCGCGGCGTTGCGGATCAACATGCGCCTGCTCACACAGACGCAGGGCCAGTGTGGGGCCAATGCCGTAAATATAGCGCAGTGAAATATGCGTCGGCTTATCGGCGGGCAGGTCAACACCCAGGATACGCGGCATGGTGGTACTCCTCGCTCAGCCCTGGCGCTGTTTGTGACGGGGATTGCTGCAAATCACCAGCAGCTTGCCGTGCCGACGCACCAGCTTGCAGTTTTCACAGATGCGCTTCACACTCGAACGAACCTTCATCGTCAACTCCCATCAGCAGATCTTGTGCCGGAATAGGAAAGCGTAACTATAGCAATCCATGCCTACTCCGGCAAGGGGGCGCGATTCATCGCTTCACGCGAAGCGATGAATCGCGCCCCTTTCGGGTCGCGAATAAACAATTAATGCTCTACGCGCGCGGGATGAGCGTCTCTTCATCCGCCGTGACGACGTAGACGCCTTCGCGGGTCACAGCCAACGTGTGCTCGACATGGACGCTCGGCAGCCCGTCGCGCGTTACCACCGTCCAGTGATCGCGCAGCGTGTCGGTATCCCCGCGGCCCATGTTAACCATCGGCTCGACGGCTAGGACCAATCCTTCTTCCAGTTTGAAATCGTGCTTGCGCAGCTCGCGGTTGACGAAGTTGGGCACTTGCGGGTTCTCGTGCATGACGCGGCCAATGCCGTGGCCGACGTACTGTGTTACCACGCTGAATCCGGCGGACTCGGCTACGCGCTGCATGTGCCCGGCAACTTCCGACCACCACTTGCGCCGCGCCATCTCTACCATCGCCGTCTTCAATACCAATTCGCCGACCTCGACCAACCGGCGTTTTTCCGGGCTGACCTGGCCAATCATCAACGTGATGGCCGCATCCGCGCACCAGCCATTGAGTTTGCACGCAGTATCGATTTTCAGCAGATCGCCTTCGCGGATGACGCGCTGGCCCGGGATGCCGTGGACCACTTGCTCGTTGATGGAAATGCACGTCACGGCCGGAAACGGCACTCGACCGGGATAGCCCTTGAAAAGCGGTAGCGCACCGCGCGACGCATATAAGGCTTCGACGGCCTGGTCGATCTCAACAGTTTTCGTACCGGATTTGGCCATGCTCCGGCACAGACGCAGTGCCTCGGCTACGAGTTTGCCGGCCTCGCGCATCAGGCCGATCTCGCGCTGCGACTTCAACTCCGGCTTCTGGGGAAAAAACGCCCTTAACACTTACGTTTCGCCTTTCCATTCAAGACATTCATGATGTTGGCGTATACCTCTTCGATCGCTCCATGACCGGCAACCTCGTACAGCAGATTCTGAACGCGGTAATGACCTTCCAGCGGTCCAATATTGTTATGATACACCACCAACCGGGCTTTCACCGTCTCGGGACGGTCGTCCTCGCGTTGGATGAGTTTCGTACCGCAATAATCGCAGATGCCAGGGACTTTCGGCGGTTTGGACTTCGTATGATAGGTCGCCTTACAGCCCGGTTTGGGACAACTCCAACGTTCGCTCACCCGCGCGATGATTTCTTCGTCGCTAACTTGCAAAAAGATGACGGCGTTCAGATCGAGGAAGTGTTGCCGCAACACCTGATCGAAGGCGACGGCCTGAGCGAGAGTGCGCGGATAACCATCCATCACAAAGCGTTCGGGAGGATGGTTAAGGTTGAAGCGCTCCGCGACGACGTCGTTGACGAGATCGTCGGGAACGAGCAATCCCTTTTCGACATAGGGATGAGCTCGCTGTCCGGCCGGGGTCTTCTGGCGAATCGCCTCGCGGAGAATGTCGCCGGTGCCGATATGTTCCAGACTGTTACGCTCGCAGAGCAGCTTGGCCTGGGTTCCCTTACCGCATCCTGGCGGACCGAGAAGTATAAGACGCATGGATGGCCCTGTTCCGCCACCCAGCCTGGATCAAGAGGACGGGGCGGCACATTCATTGCCGTTGTAGGAGGGCCGGAGCGACAGACCCCAGCCGGAACTCTTCACCAATCATTCTCCGAAATGACATTTCCTTTAGCAAGTGCGCCTGCGATTTATCGTTTCGCGCGAAAGGATAAATCCCGTGAGAAACGATAAATCGCGCGATTAATCTTCCGTCAATCCTGGATAATTCCGCATTACCAGATGACTGTTGATTTTCTGGACCAAATCGAGGGCCACGCTGATGACGATCAACAGACCCGTGCCCCCATAGAAGCTGGCCACGTTCGGATCGACATTCATCGTGTTGGTGATAAGCGTCGGGATGACTGCAATGACCGCCAGGAACGCCGCCCCAACATACGTGATGCGGACCATGACACGCTCCAAGTATTCCGCCGTTCGCTTCCCTGGACGGTAGCCGGGGATGAAGCTGCCGTAATCCTTGAGGTTATTGGCCATGTCCTTGGGATTGAAGATAATAGCGGTCCAGAAATAGCAGAATACGTAGATTAGGGCGATGAACATGATCGTGTACCAGTAGCCCTGGCGCTCGAACGTTTGTTGCAGGACCTGGGCCCAACGCCATTCCGTCCCTTGGGCGAGGGCGCCGAAGAGGAAATAAGGAAGCACGAGCAAGCTGCTGGCGAAGATTACGGGCATAACACCGGCCTGGTTGACGCGCAAGGGCAGCCATTGACTGGTGCCGCCGAAGACACGGCGGCCGCGAACGTGCTTGGCCGACTGCGTCTTGATGCGCCGCTGCGCCTTGGTGATGGCAACTACGCCAACCACCACCGTGACGAAAAGCACCACGAGAACGATGAGCTTCTCGAAGCTCATGTCGCGGCCGCCGCCGCCGCCGCCGAGCGTGAACACCGATTCCTTGAAATGGCCGTTCTCGAAAAACAAAGTCGAGGCCGCAGCAGGCATGCGAGCAATAATGCCAGCCATGATGATAAGGCTGATACCGTTGCCAATGCCATATTCGTCGATCTGCTCACCCAACCACATCAGGAAGATGGTGCCGCAGGTCAACGTCATGATCATCGTGGCCCAGTAAATCCCGCCGTCATAATTCGTCAGCGCCCAGCCTTGTTTACCCTGGCTCGCCGGTCCCATGATGTATTGCACGTACATGAAGGCCTGGAACAGACAGATAAGGACCGTTGCGTAGCGGGTATATTCGTTGATCTTCTTGCGGCCGCTCTCGCCTTCTTTTTGCAGTTTTTCCAGTGGCGGATAAACGGCGGCGAGAAGTTGGAAAATAATCGAGGCGGAGATGTACGGCATAATGCCCAGTCCGAACACGGTGGCATGGCTAAGGTTGCCGCCGGAGAACATGGACACGAAGTTGAGGACGTTGCCCAAGGCGCCGCCGGCCCCCATCGCAGCCGTCATTTTCGTTTGATCGACGAATGGCAGCGGAATGGCGAAGCCGATGCGATAAATGGCCAAGAACAAAAGGGTCAGTAGGATCTTCTGCCGCAACTCGGGAATAGTGAATATAGCCTTGATCTTGCCGCGATAGAGCAAAAAGACAGTGATGGCCGCCAAGACCTCGATGACGAGCGCTTGCTGCCAGTGGTCGCCGCCCATCACGAGGAGCAACACCAAATAAAGCACTACAAAGGCGCCGACACCAATTAAGAATGGATTTTGCTTCCGCATAACTAACTCCTTGGCGAGCGGGGTCGCGTGAGCACCCCGAGTGTTTGCTTACTCGGGGCGCTCACGCGACCCCGCTCGCCAGGTTCTCACGATTCCTGCGTTGTCCGCGGCTTCATTTTGTTTCGCTTCGGCTTCTTGGGGGGAGGAATGACCTCGGCCGTGCCGCCGCGAGCGCTGATTTTTTCTTGAGCCGACTTGGAAAAGTGATGCGCCCGCACAGTCAACTTCTTGGTCAATTCTCCCGTCCCTAGAATTCGTACCCCATCCGCTGGTCCCTTGGCTAGCCCAGTTTTCCGCAACGTCTCGGCGTCTACCGTATCGCCGTCGTTGAAGCGATCCAGATCGCCGACGTTGACGACGTGATAAGTCTTGTCCCAGGTTGCGTGACTGAAGCCGCGCTTGGGGATGCGACGAAACAGTTGCATCTGTCCGCCTTCAAACATGACGGCGGGTTTCTTGGCTCCGGCGCTGGCCCATTGTCCTTTATGGCCGCGCGTGGCGGTTTTGCCGTGGCCGCTGCCGATACCGCGGCCAACGCGCTTCTTGCGGCGCAGCTTGTGAACGCCGACATGCACTTGACTGAGATCCATTACAGCGTCACTCCTCTCAGGCGGGCTACGTCTTCCTTCGTCCGTAGTAGCAGCAAACCGGCAATGGTCGCCTTGACGAGATTGATGGGATTGCTGCTGCCATGAACCTTGGTCAAGATGTTGCGAATGCCGCACACTTCCAGCACGTCGCGGACGCCGGGTCCAGCCTTGACGCCGGTACCGGGACCGGCTGGAACCAAGATGACGCGGCTGCTGCCAAACTTGCCGATGACGCGATGGGGAATCGTGTCGCCGCGCATCGAAACGCGCTTGGACCGCTTCATGGTCTCCTGCGCATCCTTGGTGGCCTTCTCGACGGCGGGCGGCACTTCGTTGGCTTTGCCATAACCCGCGGCGACACGCCCTTTGTTGTCGCCGACGACGACGAGGGCATTGAAGCTGAAGCGCCGCCCGCCTTTGACCACGGCAGCGCAGCGGCGAATCTTCACCACGCGATCTTCCAGCCCATCCTGGCGTCCTTCTCCACGTTCTCTGGCCATGATTACCTCTCCAAGATGAGCCGCGACCGTAACGGAGCGGTTCGGTATCCCGCTCCCTTACGGTCGCGGCTCACCCTTGTCTGCTTGTTCTAAAACTGCAATCCGCCCTCGCGCGCGGCGTCGGCCAGCGCCTTGATGCGGCCGTGATAACGATAGTGTCCGCGGTCGAAGGCCGCCTTGGTGATGCCGCGCTCCTTGGCGATCTCGGCCAAGCGTTTGCCCACGACCTGCGCCGCCTTGACGTTGCCGCCGTAGGGCACATCCTTGCGCAGATCGGGCGTATTGCTGCTGGCGGCGGCCAAGGTTTGGCCATTCAGATCGTCGATCAACTGGGCATAAATGTGCTTGGAGCTGCGGAAGACCGTCAGCCGCGGCCGATCGACCGTGCCGACGATCTTGCGGCGAACGTGCCGACGACGACGCAGCCGGCGCACTTGTTTAAGTTTTTGTGCATTCATGGATGCCTCGCTCAGCCGCCGCTGGTGAAGGACTTGCCTTCCTTGCGGCGGACTTGTTCGTTCTCGTAGCGGATGCCCTTGCCCTTGTACGGTTCCGGCGGACGCACATGCCGCACTTCGGCGGCAAATTGGCCGACTTTCTGTTTGTCCGCGCCCTTTATGACAATGGTCGTCTGGTCCGGCACCTCGACGATCACGCCGGCCGGAGGAATCTTGAGCACGCGGTTGGCGTAACCGACAGTCAATTCGACGCCCTTGTTTTTGGCCGTCGCCTGATAGCCGATGCCTTCAATTTTCAAACGCTTCTCGTATCCCTTCGTGACGCCTTCGACCATGTTGGCGATGAGGCTGCGCGTCAGGCCATGAAGGGAGCGTGTTAAGCGCTCGTCGTCGGGACGAGTAACTTTGATCGCCTTGGCACTCTCATCCACCTCGACCTTGATTAGCCGGTGGTATGGAAATTCCAGTTTTTGTCCTTTCGGGCCCTCGACATGGATCTTCCCATCGGCGACTTTGACTTTGACGCCGGAGGGAATAGCCACGGGTTGCTTGCCGATTCGTGACATAACTCGCCCTCCCTACCATACTGTACACAGCAGCTCGCCGCCCAGACGCTGGGCGCGGGCCTTGCGATCGCTCATGACACCCCGGCTGGTGCTGATGACGCTGATGCCCAGTCCATCGAGCACCGGCCGCAACTGCTCCGCCCGGCGATACAGACGCCGGCCGGGCCGGCTGGCCCGCTCGATGTGCCGGATGACACGCTCGCCCTCCGGTCCATAATTCAGATACACGCGCAACAGGGTGTGCGGCTTACTGAGATCCTGGTCCTGCTGAAACGTCTTGCCGCCCTGCTCGTCGGAGTTGATGCGGCCAACGTGGTAATCGAGAATGAAGCCCTCGTCCTTGAGAACTTGAGCGACGGCGATTTTGAGCTTGGTGGCCGGGATGTCCACAGCCGGCCGCTCGATGCGGTTGGCATTACGAATGCGGGTCAGCATGTCGGCTAACGAATCGGTCATCATGTGGAATGCACCCTCACCAGCTGGCCTTCTTGACGCCTGGAATCAAGCCGTCACTAGCCATGTTGCGGAAACAGATTCGGCAGATACCGAACTTGCGATAGATGGCGCGCGGCCGGCCGCACAGCTTGCAGCGAAGCCGCACACGGATACGCTCGCGCGGCGGCATCTTGACCTTCGCATCCGGCTTCTTGCTGGCTTCGAGCTTCGCCAGCTGCTTTCGGAATTTGACGTTTTTCGCTTCGGTGGCCATGTCTCACTCAGTTCTGAGTTCTGAGTTCTGAGTTCTAAGCAACCCCTGAGTTCATTTTTGACTCAGAACGCAGAACCCAGAACTTTGGTTACGCTTCGCGGAACGGCATGCCAAAGTACCGCAACAACTCGCGGGCTTCATCATCATTGTTCGTGCTGGTGACGAACGTCACGTCCATTCCTTGCACGAACGTCACCTTATCGGGATCGATTTCTGGGAATACCGATTGCTCGCTCAGGCCGAGGCTGTAATTGCCGTGGCCGTCAAAGCTGCGCGGGTTGACGCCGCGGAAGTCGCGGATACGCGGCAGAGCAACGCTGATGAGCCGATCCAGAAACTCATACATTCGCCGGCCGCGCAACGTAACGCGGCAGCCGATCTCATTGCCTTCGCGGAGACGGAAACCGCTAACTGCCTTCTTGGCCTTGCGGATTTGCGCCTTCTGCCCCGTGATCTGGGATAACTGCTCCGCCGACTGTTCCATGCGGTTCTTATCTTGCAATGCCTTGCCCACTCCCATATTCACGACGATCTTTTGCAAGCGCGGCAGACTCAGCAAGTTATCTCGACCCAGCTTCGTCTTGAGCTGCGGCACGATTTCCTTCTGATAGCGATCCTGTAAGCGGGCCATGATACTTCTCGCCTAACAACGGGACTTCTCGATGGTCAAATCTCGACGTCTTACGATTTTTTTGCGTATTTCGGGTTGGGCTTGCTGATGGCACCCAAACCGGCGCCGCACTTTTTGCAAAAGCGCTCCTTGTGGCCGTCGGCGGCGTAGCGGTGGCCGATACGGCGGCCGCGCCGGCAATTGCCGCAGAACAGCAGGACGTTGGACGCGGCGATGGGCATCTCCTTGGAAAGCCGGCCTCCTTGCGGATTGCGACGGTTCGGCTTGACGTGCTTGTAAACACGATTGATGCCTTCCACCACCACCTTGTTTTCGCTTGGAAGCACGCGCAGCACCTTATGAGCGCGGCCTTTCTCGGCGTCATCGCCGGCGATCACTTCCACCATGTCATCTTTACGAACGTGCATGACCAAACCCAGTTCTGAGTTCTGAGTTCAGAGTTCTGAGTTCTCTTACTCACAACTCAGAACTCGGTATTTTTTAAACAACTTCCGCCGCCAAATTGACGATACGGACAAATCCGCTCTCGCGTAGCTCGCGGGCCACGGCGCCGAAGATGCGCGTGCCGCGCGGGTTCTGCTCGGCGTCGATGATGACCATCGCATTGCGGTCAAAACGGACGTAGCTGCCGTCCTCGCGGCGCGTTGGCCGTTTGCAGCGAACAATGACGCCACGGACCACGTCACCAGGCTTCACGTCGCCGCCGGGATTGGCCTTCTTGACGCTGGCGATAATCACATCGCCCAGGCCGGCATAGCGCCGCCGTGTGCCGCCCAGCACCTTGATGCACATGCACTCTTTGGCGCCGGTGTTATCGGCAACATCCAGATACGTATACATCTGAATCATGACGCAAACCGATCCTTTTCTCGCTCTTGCTTGCACTGTGGGCTGACAAGAGCAAACCCTTGCTTGCGCTGTGGGCTAGCAAGATAGACTTACGAACCCGTCGCCGTTGTTTCGGGCAACTGAGCCTGATGCGTAGGCAGTTCCGGCGCCTTGGTCACGATGCGGACCATCCGCCAGCTTTTGGTTTTGGACAGCGGCCGGGTCTCCATGATTTCGACGGTATCACCCAGCCGCGACTCGTTGTTTTCGTCGTGGACGTGGCAAATCGTCCGCCGACGGATGTATTTGCCATAGCGCGCATGCTTGACCAACCGCGGAATTTCGACACGGCGAGTCTTGTTCATCTTGTCGCTCGTGACGACGCCGATTTCCAGGCGTCGATTGCCTCGTTGGTTCGCCTCAGCCATTGCTCATCGCTCCCTCAACTGCTTTTTTCTGCTCGGCCAACTCGCGCTCGCGTTGAATCGTCTTGATGCGGGCGATGTCGCGGCGGGCTTTGCGGATCTCGCTCGGCGTCTCCAGCCGCTCCGTGGCCGATTGGAAACGCAAGTGAAACAAATTCTTGACCGTCTCCTTGAGCGTCAGGGTAAGATGCTCATCGCTCATGGCACGTAATTCCGCCGGCTTCATGGTTTTCTCTCCCCGTTAACCCACGCTGGGCCGCCGCGTCACGAAACGACAGCGGAACGGCATCTTGTAAGCGACGCGAGCCAGGGCATCGCGGGCGGCTGCTTCGGGCAGACCGCCGATTTCATAGAGGATCATTCCCGGTTTGATCACGGCAGCCCAGAATTCCGGCTCGCCCTTGCCTTTGCCCATGCGGGTTTCGGCCGGGATGGCCGTCACCGATTTATGGGGGAAAACGCGGATGTACAAGCGACCTTCGCCGCGCACGGAATGCGTGGCCGTGATGCGACCGGCCTCGATGGCCTCGGCGCTCAGCCAGCCGCCCTCCAGGGCTTGTAGGCCGAAATCGCCGTGGCTGACCGTGTTGCCTCGCCAGGCATTACCGCGCACTTTCCCGCGCTGGGTCTTGCGAAATTTCACCCGCTTCGGCATCAGCGGCATGATTGTTCTCCTTCTCTCTCACCAACCCGAAGCGTCAGCGAGGGCCGACGTTCCACCCCTCGCTAACGCTTCGGGTTGGTAGACATGTCGTGTTATCCGCGCCGCGGCCCTCTGCCTCGACCGCGCCCAGGCGGCGGGGGCGTCTCGGCGGCTTCTTCCGGATTGAGATAATCGCCATTGTTGATCCACACTTTGATCCCGATGTGGCCCTGCGCCGTTTTGGCCTCGGCAAAGCCATATTCGATCTTGGCCCGCAGCGTGGACAGCGGGATGCTGCCCGCCATGCTGCTCTCCGTCCGGGCCATTTCCGCGCCGCCCAACCGCCCGGCCATCTGAATGCGGATTCCCTTGGCCCCGGCTTCCATCGTGGTGTCAATGGCCCTCTTCATGGTACGGCGGAAGGCGGCCCGCTTTTGCAACTGTTCGGCAATATCCTCCGCCACTAGCTGCGGATCGCGCTCCGGCCGGTTGACTTCCATCGTCTTGACTTCGATGTGCCGGCCGGTCAAATTCTCGAGATCCTTCGTCAGTTTATCGACTTCCTGGCCTTTCTTGCCGATAATCATGCCGACGCGCGCCGAGTGAATGAACACCGTCACCTTCTCACGCGTCCGCTGAATGCGAATTTTCGAGATTCCCGAGCCGCCATAGCGCTTCTTGACGAACTTGCGGATCTTCACGTCCTCAACGAGAAGGTCGGAGAAGTCCGCCTTATTGGCGTACCAGTGGCTCTGCCAATCGACCATGATGCCGGTGCGAAAGCCGGTCGGTCGAATCTTTTGTCCCATGATAACACCCGTTCCCTTTATGCCTCGTCCGACAGCGTCACTCGGACGTGCGAGTAACGCCGTTTGATCGGATACGCCGTACCCCGCGCCCGCGGCATGATGCGTTTCATGATCGGCCCATCATCGATGCGCGAGTCGATGACGACAAGCTCATCGATGTTGCGCGCCCCGCGGTCCTCCGCATTGCCCAAGGCGCTCTTAAGTACTTGCTCCAAGAGCCGTGCGCTCTTGTTGGGCAAAAAACGCAGCAGTTCCAGTGCCTCGTCGGCGGGGCGGCCGCGAATCAATGTGGCGAACGGCCGAATCTTCCGCGCCGACATGTCGGCAAAACGATGACTGGCTTGGTATTCCATGTCGTTCTCCTCTTCCGCGAATTTCCGGGGGCTGGACTCGAACCAGCGACCTCCAGGTTATGAGCCTGGCGAGCTACCACTGCTCCACCCCGGGGTGGTTATTACTTCGCTTTGCCTTTCCCGCCGCTGTGCCCTTTGAAGATCCGCGTCGGCGAAAACTCACCGAGTTTATGACCAACCATATCTTCGGTCACGTAAAGACGAAGAAAGCTCTTGCCGTTGTGGACAAGGAACGTCGCCCCAACGAATTCGGGGATGATCGTGCAATCGCGCGACCACGTTTTGATCGGTTCCCGATTGCCCGTTCGCTGATTGCGCTCGACTTTGGCGATCAGGCGCTCGTCAACGTGGGGCCCTTTTTTAAGAGACCGGCTCATCGCTCACTCCGAGCAAAAAAAAACAACAAAACTTAACTCGTGGCATAATGCGGTCCCGGCCGACGGCGGCGAATGATGGCCGTGTTCGACGGCTTGCGTTTCTTGCGCGTTTTGCCGCCCTTGGCGAGCACGCCGGTGGGGCTGCACGGATGCCGACCCCCGGCAGTACGACCCTCGCCACCGCCCATCGGATGGTTGACCGGATTCATCGACGTGCCGCGGTTGTGCGGCTTTTTGCCCAGCCAGCGTTTGCGGCCTGCTTTGCCGAGACTGATATTCATGTACTCGGCGTTGCTAATCATGCCGATGGTGGCCCGGCATTCCGAACTCAGTCGGCGCACCTCGCCGGAGGGCAGCGTGATCTGCGCCCACTTGCCTTCGCGGGCGGTCAACGTCGCCGCGGTGCCGGCGCTGCGGCACAATTGCCCGCCGTGGCCCGGCTGCATTTCCAGATTGTGGACGGTCATGCCTAACGGCACTTTCCGCAGCGGCATGCAATTTCCGATGCGTGGCTCCACGTCTTCGCCGCTGATAATACGATCGTCGGCCTTCAACCCTTCCGGCGCCAGGATGTACGCCTTTTCGCCATCTTCGTATTGCAACAAGGCGATGCGGGCAGAGCGATTGGGGTCGTACTCGATGGCCACGACCGTCGCCCAAACGCCGTCTTTCTTGCGCTTGAAATCGATGAGGCGATAGCGCCGCTTATGGCCGCCGCCGCGGAAGCGCGTGCAGATGATGCCCTGATTATTGCGGCCGCCCTTCTTGGGTATCGGACGCAACAGCGACTTCTCCGGCTTTTTCTTGCGATCGGTGATGTCCGAAAAATCGCTGACGGAGCCTTCCCGCCGCCCCGGAGTCGTCGGTTTGTATTGACGAATACCCATATTTCACCTTCCGCTATCTGCCTTCTGCCATCCGCTGTCCGCTGTCCGCGTGTCAATCGATATCGATTCCGAAAGCGGACAGCGGACAGCGGACAGCGGATTTTAGAAGAACTCAATCACCGGGCTTTCCGGCTGAAGCGTGACGATGGCTTTCTTCCAGTTCGATAGCCGGCCCATCTTGAACCGATAGCGCCGTTGCTTGCCCAGCCGATTCTGCGTTCGCACCTTGGCGACGCGGACGCCGAACAATTCCTCAACCGCCGCTTTGATCTCTATTTTGGTCGCCCACGGATTGACCTCGAACGAATAGGCGGGCGCCCACTGTTTGCGCTTCTCGCTTTTGTGCTGCGACTGATGCGTGCCCTTCTCGGTGATCAACGGGCGAAGGATGATCTGGTGCGGCTCGAGCTTCGGCCCGCGTGTCCGTTCAGTGGTGTTGGCCATGTCTTATTCTCCCCCTTGCTGGCGCTTCGGGCTGGCGGCTTGCGTCGCGGGTTTGCGTAGCTCGTCCAACGCGGCGCGGGTCAAAAGCAAGCGTTTCTGCCGCAGCACCGTGTAGGCGTTGAACTGCGACGCCGGCATCACTTCGACTTCGGGGATGTTACGCGCCGACAGATACACGTTCTTGTCGTAGTCCTTCGTGCCCACCAGGCAGGTCGTGCCCTGGAGCTTGAGCGCCTTGAGCAGGCCGGCGACCTGCTTGGTTTTCACTTCACCAAGCGTCAGATCGTCGAGGATCAGCGCCTCGTTGTCCTGAAACTTGCTGAGGATGGCCATGCGCGTGGCGGCCCGGACCGCCTTCTTGGGCATGTGGTACTCATAATCGCGTGGCTTCGGTCCCTTGGCTGTGCCGCCGCCGCGACGCTTGTTGGTGCGGCGCGGACCGACCCGAGCGTTTCCGGTGCCCTTCTGGCGAAACAGCTTCTTGGTGCTGCCGGCCACCTCGCCGCGCCGCAAGGTTGAGTGTGTGCCGGCCCGCTGATTGGCCAGGTGCATCAATACGACATCGTGCAGCAGCTGCTTATTGACCTTGCCGCCGAACTCCGCCGGATCAACTTGCACCGTCCCGACCGAATCGCCCCGCCCGTTGTAGACATTCAAAGTAAGCATGAATCACCCTCCCCCGGATTCGTTTCGGAGGAAACTCCTGTTCGCGCTCATCTCGACGGTATTACTCGGCTCGACGCATCCCCCTGTCGAGGGACCGTTTCGAGTAATTGATGATTGATGATCGCGGATTGATGATTAAATGGCAAATCATCAATCCGCGATCATCAATCATCAATCATTAGGATGCCGCCCCTGCCAGGACGCGGATCTTGATGTCCACGCCCGGAGGGAGGCTGAGGCCCTTGTTCAGTGCCTCGATGGTTTTGCCGGTCGGCTGCAAGATGTCGATCAGACGCTTGTGCGTCCGAATCTCGAACTGCTCGCGCGATTTCCGGTCAATGTGTGGGCTGCGCAGCACGGTGTAGCGTTCGATCCGCGTGGGCAACGGAATCGGGCCATGAACCATGGCGCCCGTCTTTTCCGCCGTGTCCACGATCTCCTGCGCGGTACGGTCGAGCACTTCGTGATCGTAGGCTTCCATCCGAATCCGGATGCGTTCGCTCGGTAAATTCTGACCCGCCACCGCTGACTCCTCGTTTCGCTCCGCCCTTCGTCCATCTCATCCTTTATACGTCGAAGAGTGTTAAATTAGTGGCGTGTCCAGCGCTTGTCAAGGGGCGATCCGCGATTTCTCGCGCGTTTCTAGCGATGATCCTTATCGAGCCTGGTAATGCTGTCGAGCTGCTTGCCGAACGACAGGATCGTCTTGGCATCGCTGAACTGATCCGAGACGGCGCCGAGCATGTTTTTCACCGCGTTCAGATTGATGGTCCGGCCCGCTTCATCGCCGCGTCGGGTGTAGTGGAGAAGCGCAGGTGGTAAATCGCCTATGTTCCAACTACGGCATATCTCATAGCCCTGGAGAATGACGATTCGGCGGTTGGTGACGACTAGCCGCGTGAAGTAGCCGTTAGCGAGACCGAGAACGATGATGGTGAAAACAAACGCCAGGATTGTGGCCATGATAGATGGCACCATGAATTCCTTGCTGATCCCCCGGCCCAGGCCCACGCAGACGACGCCGAAAGTTAGGGGAAGAAGCAACAATCCCGGGTGCGTGACGTAACGTTCCCACTCCGGATTGAACCACGGGCCGCGCACCCATTCGACTTTCTCGCCCGGCCGCAGCAAGCGATCCGCCAGCCAGCTGGGCAAAGGCTGAAACCGCTCGATCAAGTTCGGAGCGCGAAACGTGAGGGTATCGTCTTGAAGTCGCTCGGCCATGGACCACTCCCCGAAAAAGAAGGTAGGGTCGCTCGATTCGCCTCAACAAGTGATTCTACCCGACCAGGCGGAGACATTCCAGCAATTCCGATGAAAATCGCTCGTTCGCTGGCGTTGTAGAAATCCTCATTCCCGAGGTAGAATTGCCGTGGAGATTTTTCGAACGAAGGAGAACCCACCATGACCCAGATTATCCTGGATGCGAGTGTGTCCGGCCAACTGCACAACCTCACCCAGCCCGTCGAGCTTTGCGATCCTTCGGGACGCGTTCTCGGCGAGTTCGTTCCCCGGATCGATATGTCCGAATGGGAACCGATCTCCCCCGACATTAGTGAGGAAGAATTGGATCGTCGCGCCAAATCGAATCAGAAGCGTTACACAACCGCAGAGGTTCTTGCCCATCTGGAGAAGCTGTAATGTTCCGCGTCGATTGGCTTGAAGTGGCCCTGGACGAACTAACTACTCTGTGGATGCAGGCAGATGCAACTCAACGCCAGGCCATTACCGCAGCCAGTCATGCGATTGACCAGAGGTTGAGCAGCGATCCGCACAACGAGGGCGAATCGCGACCGGGAGGACGCCGAATAACCTTCGTTGCTCCTTTGGCTGTTCGTTTCCAGGTTGAGCCAGACGGCCAAACGGTGACGGTTTTGCACGTTAGTATGTTCCGTCGTCGCGCCAGGTAGACTGGACGCTCCACAGAATGACGTTCGCTTCACGCTCTGGGGTTTTGCCTGGGTTTCGTTGGGAATGCAAATTCGGAATTAGCACATGACGAGATCGCGTCGTGGTCCCTTGGGGGGGGACAATCGTTGACCACTGTGATGCGCTACGGGCTTGGAGCGTCTTGAAGGCGGCAAAAGTTGATGTGTCAATCGAATCAGTTACCGACATCCTGTGCCCAGGCATGGTCCGGCGGAATGGTTATATTCTTGTTGTTTCGAGCACCGACCTAGCGATCGCAACTCGGGTTTTGAACGCGAATGGTTTTCCCACCTCCTCCAGTGACATCGATCGAATTGTCAGCCTTCGAAACACGTCTTCCCGCAACAAAATTGCCCGTCTACTCCCCCACCCGCCGTATCTGCAAATACTCCTGCCCCAGCGCTTTCTGCAACTGCATCGCCCACTCCCACGACTTCGCTTCGGCATCGTCCTTGACGTAGAGACGCATCTTGCGCGGAAAGGCGAGGGCGACGGCTTGCGGCATGTCGAGGACGCGCAACACGTTCAGGAAAATCGGACCCTGCCGGTGTGACGCCGGGGGATGCCACAAATCGAGACGCGCCACGTCCGGCTCGAACAGCGACGCATACAGCGCGATGCCGGCCATCTCGTTCTTGCCTTGCAGCCATAGCGGCACGCCCTTGAGGTCGGCAACCGTGCGAAGACACGCCAACGCGCGGCGCGCGTCCCAGACACGCTGGCCGTCGAGCGTTTGCCCCAGAAGCGCGAAGCGGCGGCGGATCTGGTGGCCGTTTGGTTTGCCGTCGAAGGGACTGGTTTCCGACCAGCGCGTCGGGCCGATGCCGCGCGGCGTCACAGCCGCGAAGGCCCACTTCTGGGATTGGAGCAGCTTTACGTTCCGGGTGAAGCGGGCAGTATCTTGTTTCGGCTCCTTCGCCAGTTGCAGCGCCTCCTTGAATGCGGGGCCAAGATCGGCGATCCAGTCTTGCCAGCCGGCTTCATCCAGTGCATTGAGGACAACAAGCGTCGGTTTCTCGACTTTCTCGGCAGTCATCAGCCACAAGCGCAATTCAACCTGGTCCTCGCTGACAAAATCGTAGGCGCGCAGCCGCAGCCCCTCATGCTTGACGTCCGCAGCGAGGCGAACGTTCAGCGCCGGCGGTTTGTCCGGCCAGTTGCGGAATACGCGGGTACGCAATTCGTGCAGCAGCTCCGGAGCGCGGCCCTTCCACCACTCGCGCGCCACTTCCGGCGCTTGCGGCAGCTCGATTTTCGCCGCCTTGAGGAACGATTCCTGAATCTCGGCGTTGATCGCGTCTGCGGGGAGACGATCGAACACCTTGAGCTGTTGCGGCGTCAGCTTGGCGGGTTCGTCGTCGCGGACTTCGCCGGAGTCGTTTTTCAGCCAGCGATTCATCCAGCGGAAGGCGCCAACCCGCAATTCCGGCGTGTCCTTGTGCGGCCCCTTCGTCTCCAGAAGTTGGAAGCGATCGACCGCGCCGTACAGCTCGTAGATGCGCCGCACCTTGTCCGCGAGACGGCGATAACCGGCGACGGGGAAAATGTCATCTTCGTCGCTGTTGCCCAGGAGCAGCGGCCGCGGCGCGCACAGGGCCATCACACGGCCGAAGTCCCAGCGATACATGTTCACGAGATACATGCAATCGCAATGGCCGGAAATCACGCCGTCGCGCAGACGAGGCGCCACGCCTTCGATCACGTGCGCATACAAATCGGCGATGCCGGCCACCGGCACGATGCACTGCGGGCGATCGTCGGCGGCCGCGATCCACCACGACGTCGCTCCGCCGCCGGAACGCCCCGTGACGCCGAGGCGCTTGGCATCCACTTCCTTGCGCGTCTCAAGATAATCAAGGGCGCGCATCGCGTTCCAGCACTCGATGCCGGCCGGCGTGTAGCCAAGGGCCTGCCACCACCACATGCCGCTGCGATAGGTGCCGTGATGTTCGCCGGGGATCTCGCCGAGTTCGAGCGTATCGAGAATCAGGCAGACGTAGCCGTGCTCCGCGAACCACGCCGGATGGCGCTGATAGAAAACCTTGCTGCCGTAAGACACCTTGTCGAACACGATATTGCCGTGGCCGCAGAGGTACAGAACCGCCGGGGCCGGGAATTTGGCATGCTTTGGAATGTACAGATTCCCGGTAACATACAGGCCAGGACTCGACTGAAAATGCAGCTTCTCGACCGTGAAGCGATTCGTCTCGAACTTGCCGGTGATTTCCGCGTGCAGATCAGCGCGTGGCGGCAACGGCCAAAGACCAAGCATGTCAAGAAATTGGCGGCGAAACTCCGGACGTTTCTTCTCCCAGTCGTCGCGCGTCTTGATGTCGGCGAGGTCGGATTCCGCGATGCGTTTTACTTGTTCGCGGAAATACCCGTCTCGCAGCCGGTCGCCACGCACGGTATCGGAAGGCGCGTCAGCCGCACACAGCCGAAGAGCGAGGAACGACAAGACGAGAGGAACAAGGAGAAATCGACGCGGCATATCTAGACTCCGCTGCGGGGGTGTGGATTGCTTGATAGTATCGGCTTTGACCCGAAGTGCAAGAGACTGGTCGAGAAACAGGTGCGAGTCGCCGGAGAGCCAAGTATAATCGACCCTGATTTGCAAACCTGAACTTCAACAGCCGAGAACGACCGATGAACTCCCAATACACCATCCGCGATACCTCCGGCATCTTCAGCCCGGCCCTGCTCTTCTACAAGGATCTGATCCGCAAGAACATCGCCCGCGCCGTCGAGTTAGCCGGCAGTTCCGAACGGTTGCGACCGCACGTGAAGACGCACAAGACGCGCGAGATCGTTCGCATGGAGATGGAAGCCGGCATCCGCAAGCACAAATGCGCCACAATCGCCGAGGCGGAAATGGTCGCTTCCTGCGGCGTTTCGGATTTGCTCATCGCTTATCCGTTGGTCGGGCCGAACTGCGGCCGGCTCGCTCGGCTCATTCGCGCCTATCCGCACTGTCGCTTCTCCGTATTGGCCGATCATCCGGCGGGGATCATGGCCTTGTCGCAGGTGCTGTCGGCGGATGGCCAGCAGGTGGACGTGCTACTCGACATCGACGTGGGCCAACATCGCACCGGCGTCGCGCCGGGCACGGAAGCCATCGAGCTGTATGAGATGATCCATCGTTCGCCGGGTTTGCGCGCCGGCGGCTTGCACGCCTATGACGGACACAATCGTCAGGAAAGTTTCGTGGATCGCCAGGCAGCGATACAGACCCAGCTGGAGCCAGTCTTCAAACTGCGGACAACGCTGGTTCAAAAAGGCTTGCCGGTCCCTCGTCTCGTCGTGGGCGGAACCCCGACCTTTCCCATTCACGCGCGATTGGATGCACCGGGCCTGGAGTGCTCGCCGGGAACCATGATTCTGCACGATCACGGCTACGGCTCGCGCTTCCCGGATGTCGCCGGGTTCACGCCCGCCGCTCTGCTCCTAACACGCGTCATCAGCCACCCGACACCGGTTCGTATCACGCTCGATCTCGGCTACAAAGCCGTCTCCGCTGATCCTCCTGCCAACAATCGCTGCCTGCTGCTCGACGTGCCGGACTATCAGGCGGTCTTGCAGAACGAGGAGCATCTTGTCATCGAAACCCACGCGGCCGAGCGCTACCGCCCCGGCGATGAGATCTTCGCCATTCCCACCCACGTTTGCCCAACCGTCGCTCTCCACCGCCAGGCGTATGTGATCGAGAATGGTCAGGTCGCCGGAATGTGGGAGATTGCGGCGCGGGATCGAGTGCTGAGCATTTGATGGCCGATGAACGACCGCACGGGAGTCTTGAACCGAGAAGCGCAGCGGTACCTAGCACATCAGGAACCGTGGGAGGGTGATAGTTAAGCCGTTGGCCGCACTCCCTGTCATCCCCCCACTGACACGACCTGCCCGCCCTGAGCTGAGTCGTATGCCGCGAAAACCAGCCGCATCGTGCGCAGGTTGTCGGCAGCATCCGTTTCGGACGGAACCCCGCTGACAAGAGAGTGGACCAGGTCCTTCTGACAGGCCACCATGCTCGCCTGCACGATGGCGTAGTCGGGCTCGGCCCAAGCGAACCTCGGCGGCCGAGCGTGTGTCACATGTGTGCCCATCCGTGTGGTCACGCGGATTCGGCAGCCCGGCGTGACCTCGATCGATCCCCGGTCGCCTTCGATGAAAACCAGCGTTTCCGGGAAGCACTCGTGCTCCAGCGGGGTTCCCGCGTAGGCCATGTTCACCGTTACCGTCGTCCGGCCGTCGTTCATTCCCAGGACAGCCGTCGCCACGTCCTCGCCTCGGATGTCGGGGTGAACGCGGGCTGTCCGGCAGTAGACTGCACTCGCCTCGCCAAAGTAGCTGCGGGCGAGATCGAACAGGTGGCAGCCCATGTCCGCGAGGATAAAACGCGTTTCGGTGCGGAGATTGGGCTGGTTGGCGAACACGTCGAATCCGGAAATCATGTCGATGCGGCAGCGAAAGGGTGTGCCGATGACTCCCTCGACGAGCAATTCCTTCACGCGGCGAAGGGCCGTTTGCCAGCGCCAGTTTTCATGAATCGCGAACGGGACTCCGGCCTTCCGACAGGTCGCGACCAGTTCCTCACATTCGCCCGGCGTCAACGCCATCGGCTTTTGGCAGATGACAGGCACCTTCATGGCTGCCGCGAGCTTGACCAGATCGACGTGACCGGCTGCCTCCGTGACAATATCGAGAAAATCGGGCTGTTCGCGTCCGATCATTTCGGAGGCATCCGTGTAAATGGCAGGTACGCCACGGATGGCGGCGAGCTTCTCGGCCCGAGCGCGATCCCGGTCGCAAACGGCGATGCACTGAACGCTGGGCAACTCTTGCCAGGCGGCAAGTTGATAATGAGACCAGAACCCGGCCCCGACCGTCGCGAAACTCAGGCGCTTCATGATTTAGCCCTTTCGGGAGAGGAATAGATGGACGTTCTCGCGCGTCACCGTAAAGGTGCCTGTGTTGTAATTCACGGGAACGGGGTAAAGGCCGGCACGGGAGTCGTCGGAGGTGAACCTTAGCGAGGCGTGGACGTAATCGTGCAGGGCTTTGACTCCGTAATAGGTGAACAGCTCGCGCTTCTGCCCGATGCAGGCCGTCAGGATGCCTGCCTCCAACAACCGCAAATGCTGCTCCTCGGCCTCCACGCACGTCGCGACGAGCTTCCCAGCCTTGCCCGCTTCCCGAATGGCCTGACCCATACCGGGACCGCTCTCCGAATCGAAGCCGGCCATGCCGACGAGGTCGGCATGGGCTTGCAAGAGCGCGCCGGCGACGCGGGCGGCCTCCGCCTGGTTGCCCTTGTCCTGCTGCGGTTCCATGACCGTCAGCCCCGCCCGCCCGGCGACCGAACGAAATCCGTCGAAGGCCCGCTGGTCGATGGTTTGCTCGATCAACCCGAGCAGGGCCACCTTTCCTCGGCGTCCCCGTAAGGCCTTGACCATTGCCTCGCCCTGCCGAACGCCCAGGTCGTACCAGTCGGTGCCGACGAAGGAGAGCCGCTTGCTCGCGGGCACGTCAGCGTCCACGCATACCACCGGGACGCCTGCGTCTACAGCCCGATTGATGGCGGGGATGAGGGCGGACGGATCCCAGCCGACAACCATTATGCCGGAGGGCCTGCGAGCGGCCGTCTGCTCGACGGCGGCGACAAGGCCGGGTATGTCTACGGTATCGGGACCAGCGATCGTGACCCGTACGCCGAGTTCCTCGCCGACCTGGAACAGCGCGGGATGATCGTGGGCCACGAACAGGGGCAGGTGGGCGTTGGCCGACACCCAGACGTATTCTTCTTCCCCCGTGGCGTTGCTTCCCCCGGAAGCACCCTCTCGACTGCCGCCCCGTCGTTCGGGACTGACAAACGTCGAAAGGGCGGCGCCGACCGCCATGCCCCCGCCAACTACCAGGAAATCGCGTCGCGTCGGTCTCATGTTTTCCTCGCCTTGTTCTGGTATGAGTCGAGGCCGACCGCCAGAACCAGAATCGCCCCAACCACGATGCCCTGCCAGTAGGACGACACACGGGCGATGATGAGGACATTATTGATGAGGGCCATGAACACGACTCCAATCAGGGCCCCCGGTATACTGCCCTTGCCGCCTGACAAACTGGCTCCGCCCAAAATGACGGCCGTGATGACGCGCAGTTCGGTCCCGACCCCCGCCGTCGAGACGGCCGTGCCGACCCGCGCGGCGAACGCCAGTCCGGCGGTCCCGGCAATAAGTCCGTTGAGGGTGAAACCGAGTATTTGCATGTGTTCGACGTTGATGCCGGACAGACGGGCCGCCTTGGCATTGCTCCCGACATAGTAGAAGCGACGAAAATAACGCGTGTGGCGCAATAGATAATGTGTGGCCGCGGCGAGTCCCAGCATGAACCAGACGGGCAACTGCAAGCCAAGGATTTCCGTTTGGCCGAGCTGGGTGAATCCATTCGGCAGGTTCGAGACGCTCGGGCCGGCGATCAGAATCGCTATCCCCTGGAAGATGCCAAGCGAGCCCAGCGTCGCGATGAGGGCGTTGACCTGCGCCCGTGCCACCAACAACCCGTTTACCAGTCCGCCCAGGGCGGCGACGACCAGGCCGGCGGCCACGGCAGGAGCGACGGGCCAGTTTTGCTTGACCAGCAGCCAGCCGGTCACGACGCCGACCATCGACAGCATCGAGCCGACCGACAGATCGAACACACCGGCGATCATCAAGGTCATCATGCCAATCGCCAGAATGCCGTCGACCGCCAGGTTGTTGAGGATTACCCGCAGGTTGTCTCGGGAGAAAAACGAGACGGGGTAAAGGATGGAGAAGACAATCGCCGTCAGGTAGATCACTAAAAGCAGGTCAATTTCCCGAGAATACGTTCGCGCCGGAGTGGCCGTGTTCGGGTAGTTGGAGCCGGCGGATTTCGTGGCGATCGACATGGGCGCTCCCCTTACCCCAGAGAGGCATACTTCATGACCGCAGCTTCCGTGGCTTCCGCGTGCGTCAGCTCGCCGGTGATCCGGCCCTCGCGCATGATCAGCACTCGGTCGGACACGGCCAGTATCTCGGGCAGATCAGACGAGATGACGAGAATGGCCGTTCCTGTCCGAGCAAGGTCGTAAAGCAGATTGTGAATCTCGACCTTGGCCCCGATATCGATGCCGCGAGTCGGTTCGTCCACGATCAAGACCTTGGGGTGAGCTAGAAGCCAACGGGCCAGCACGACTTTTTGCTGATTCCCGCCGCTGAGGTTCTTGACCGGCTCAGATTCTCCCCGACAAACAATCTTCAAAGTCCGGCACAACTGCTCGGCGGCGGCCCGCTGCCGTCGGCCACTATACCACCATGAGCCGAACTGGGCAGAGGCCACGGACGCAATGTTGTCTTCGATGCTCATCTCAAGAAATAGGCCGTCATCCTTGCGTTCCTCAGGAAGATAACCGATGCCGACGGCGATCGCGGCGGCCGGCGATCCGAGGATCACCCGGCGACCTTGCACCCGAATTTCGCCCGTCACTCCCTCGCGGGCGCCAAACAGAGCCATCGCCAACTCCGTTCGCCCGGCCCCAACAAGCCCGGCCAAGCCGACGATTTCGCCGGCGCGAACGTGGAAGCTAATGTCCTGCAATCGGGGCCGCAGCCCAGATCGGTTGGCCGGGTCATTCAAGTTGCAAACTTCCAGCATCCGTCGGCTTCCCGATGGTGCCGGGTCCGATCGCGGAGCATGGGGGTTCACTTCGCGGCCGACCATCCGCGCGGCGAGCGCGGCGGGCGTCAGATCGCGGATGTCAAACGTCCCTTGTCCCGCCCCGTCCTTCAAGACCGTGACGCGATCTGCTATGGCGAATACTTCTTCGAGTCGATGAGAGATATAAATTACCCCAATTTTTCGCTCGCGCAACCGGCGGATAAGTCGGAAAAGTCGTTCCGTCTCGGCCGGCGTGAGTGCGCCTGTTGGTTCATCGAACAAAATGAGTTTCGGTTCCAGGGACAGGGCCTTGGCGACTTCGACCAATTGCTGTTGGGCCGGTGATAATCTTTCGAGCGGTACATCGACGGCGACCGCGAGTCCGACCTCGTCCAGAAGGGCCTTTGTACGTGCGGCAAGCACCGCGCGATCAATACGCCCCCAGCTCGTCACCGGCTGACGGGCGGCGAAGACGTTCTCGGCGACACTCATCGGGTCGAACAAGCTGCGTTCCTGATAAACCAGGGCGATGCCGAGAGCCTGAGCGGCCCGTTCGTCCGGCAACACGACATCCTGCCGTCCGTCAAAATCGATCCGCCCCGCATCGGGCGGAAACACCCCGGCGAGGATTTGCATCAGCGTGCTTTTGCCGGCACCGTTCTCCCCGACTACGGCATGTACCTCGCCGCAGCGCACGTCCAAATCCACGCCGCGCAGGGCATGGACGCCGGGGAATCGCTTGTGGATGCCGCGGAGGGTCAGTAGAGGCTCGTCAGTCGCAGTCAATTCGGACATAGGAATACAGTCGTAAACGGATTTTCAATGTTCCATCCCGCGTCAGCCGGGGTTCGCCGGGAGCCTCGTGGAACGCGATCGGATCGGTCCTCGTCGCATATTCATAGCTGTCCTCATCCAGAACGCGGACAAATGTCTCCGCAGGAAGTCCGCGAAGCTGGATGTCCCGCGGTTGCTCGGTCAGATTCGCCAGCATGATGCGTAGCGTGTCGTTCTTGCTTAGCACCAGGCCCTCGAACGCCAACGGGTGCGACGATACAGACGGCAGCACGTCCGCCTCGGCAAATTCGACCGCACCGGCCAAGACGTGAAAGAGCGGAAATACCATCCCCGACCACGAGGGAAATCGGTCGGGTAGTGGGCACCCGTGTTCGCGCTCCATGACACCGAGCCAACCGGTCGTTTCATAATAGGTGGCCGAATCGACACCGCTTTCCGCGAGATACTTCAAGCTGCCGAGCGTCCAGCCCGCGCCGAAGAGCGACATTTGCCGCTCATCTGCCTGCGGCGGCAATTCGCCGGGCGAGACTGGAGCTGCGGGGCCGGTGGCATATGGGTTGACGCGCTTTCGGAGCGTAATCGGTGTAACCGCTAGCGGCAGCGATCCGCAGAACTGACGGGCGCTCGCCACGACATCCGCGAGGGCGGCCGTCGTCTCCGCAAGCGAGTCATTGTCAAACGCATGTTCCTGGGGATGCATGGAAAAACACACGCCGTCGATTCGGTCCACAGGCGGACGGCTGCGATTTAGTTCGGCGAAGTTCGCCGTCGTCCCGGCGTAAACGGGGACGGAGGCATCATAGCGAGGGAGCGCTTCGATGCCGGGCTGGAGGATATGTTCCGGCGTTGCCCAAGCGCGATGGTGAAAGAGCAACACGCGAACAAGCGTCGGCTGGATCACATGCAGTAAACGTACAAGTGCGGCTGTTTCCTCCCATGCCGCGTCAGAGACCGTTACCGCCGCTTCAAGTTTAGTTCCCAGAAGCTCTGCCTCTGATACCGCACCACGTAAGCGGTCCTCAACATCGGCGGTGGTCAAGTCCAGTTCCACACGGAGATGAGCCGGCTTCAGGAGCCGCAACTTTTCCACTTCCCCACGGGTCAGGGGAGAGCCGTGGCTAGCGCGACTCAATCCCAAGCGCGGTAAGGAACCTACAACCTTTGTTCCGATGGTGAAAGTCGTCGTCGGCTCCTCGGATGGGAGCGCTGGGATGCGACCATGTAGGCGCAACGTGACGGTCTGGCAGATCCGGGAGCCTTCCGCGATCGTGACCGGGAATGCCAACCGGAGCGGAGTGCAAAAGGTCTTGAAAGAGGCATCGGTCCAGTTGCGCTGATCCTCCATTTCGAACAGATCGCCCTCGAAACGCAGCTCGGCCCAGATACCGGGAGCGACCTCGTGGCTGAATGCGCGGAGATCGTGAAACGGATTCGTGGGACTGATGAACCGAGGGAACGCGCTCTCCTCGGTGGTGCTTTCTTGCCGTTCGTAACGGCAGCGGGCACCCGCGCACTCGCGGATCGGATGCAGCACACAAAAGCCGATGCGGTTACGCTGAAAGGTGGATCGGGCGGTGCCGTCCATCCGAAACGCGATCGTGCCCTCCGCCGTGCCCGAGATCGATCCCGTCCAGGCAAAATCGATGTCTCCCTGGCGGTGCTCGACGCGATACTCGATGCGGAAGTAGTTCGGCCCGGTTTCGAGATTCTCGTCGGAAAGCTGGCCGGGCACAGTACCCCAGTTACGGTCGCGGACAGCGACGTACCAGCGGCGGATGACTTCGCGATCGCCAAGCCGGAGGTAACGAAGGTCGCCGCACTCGTACTCCAGAGTCAGCGGTCCAGCCCGCAGCGGCCGGCGTACCGGCAGCGGCTCGGTTGAGCCGTAGTAGCACACGGGTACCGAACTCATGACGGATTCCTCGTCCCGCCGAGGGATTCCCGAATCTGGCGGAAGCAGCGTCGCAAAGCCTGCTGATAGATCCACAGGTCGGCCGCATAGACGAGCAGTCGAAATCCATTTGCCTTGCCGGCCGCCAGCTGCTCGACATCCATCACGGCCAGCGTCGCCGCCTTGTTGTGCTTTTGGCAAGCGTCCAGGATCTTCCGCGTTCCTTCCACGAATAATGGATGATCGAACTGGCCGGGAATGCCCAGCGACGTAGTCAGGTCGAACTGGCCGATCCACAAGGCATCAATCCCCTCGACGGCCGCGATGGCGTCCACATTGGCCAGTCCCTCGGCCGTCTCGATCTGGGCGATGAGCAGGACGTTGTCGTTCGTGTGCCGCATCTTCACCGTCAAGTCGCCTCCCTGGTAGTCATCGTGGGTCAGAGCAAAGGCGCAGCCTCGCCGTCCCCGAGGCGGATACATCGCGCATTCGACCGCGTGCCGGGCGTGTTCCGCCGTCCCGACCAGCGGGAGGACCAGCCCCATCGCGCCGAGATCGAGGGCGTGGGCGATGTAGTGATAGTTCACGATCGGCACGCGGACGAGCGGGACTAGGCTGGCCGCACGGGAGGTGACGGCCAGCATCTTGATTGTCTCCAATCCCCAGCCGGTGTGTTCCATATCGTAGACGGCGAACTCGGCCCCGGCCGCGGCGGACAGCGGCCCTATGCCCGGCGTGGCGAACTCCAGACACATCACGCCCATCGAGACCCCGCCTGAGCGGAGGGCTTGCTTCACCGGATTATCTTTCATGGGTCCTCCCGGGGTTTCAGATGACGGAGCCGGGGATGTTTCAGTGCGTCGCGGTTCACGAGGTTCTGGGGAATGATGCCCCGTGCCACATCAAGCAAACTGGCGATCGCGCTTCGGCCGTTGAGTCGAAAGCACTCGTCGGTCCAGCAAATCGCATGAGGTGCGAGGATCACGTTATCTAGCGTCAGGATCGGATCGTCAGCTGAAACCGGCTCCCGCTCGAACACATCGAGCGCGGCCCCTTGCAGACGCTGCTCCCGCAGTGCCTGGTAGAGCGCCGCCTGATCCACGATCGGCCCCCGCGCGACGTTGATGAGATACGCGGTCTTCTTCATCAGGACGAGACGCTCGGCGTTTAGCAGGTGGTGCGTGTCGGAGGTCAAGGCGCAGCAGATGCACACATAATCGGACTGGCGAAGAAGATCATCGAGCGTTACCAGAGCCACGCCCGCCTCGGCGGCGACACTGGGCAGCACGTAAGGATCGTAGGCGAGGAGGCGCAGTCCGAATGGTCGGGCCAGTGCTGCCAGTTCGCAGCCGATGTTTCCTAGGCCGATGATGCCCAGAATACGCCCGGTAACGCCCTGCCCGGTATGTTCGAGCTTTTCGGCCCAACGTCCGGTGCGAATTAGCCTATCCTTGATGAGGAGCTTGTGGCTGAGGGCCAGCAGGAACGTCATGGCCGCGACCGCCACAGGTCGGCGAACTCCTTCGGGAGTGATCGTCAGCAGCACTCCCGCTTGCGTGCAGGCCGGCACGTCTACGTTGTCATAGCCAACTCCGAACCGGGCCACCACTTTGAGCCGATCCGTTTGTGCAACTGTTCGGGCCGTGACCCGCGGGGCCAGCACGAGCAGCCCATCATAATCCCGCGCCTCCTCGGGCAAGATCTCGGCCCCCACAGGTAGAAAATCCCACGAAACTTCGCTCTCCTCGAACAACTCCAGTCCGATATCGCCGAAGCCGAGCGTCCCGTCGGCCTTGAGGAAATCGCCCGTCACGCCAACTCGGAACATAGTCACCAACCTTATCATCTACGAATTAAGTCGTTTATTTCGGTCTCCAGGGCGCGCGGCTGCCGTCGATGGTGGTCTGGTAGTGAAGCGTCTCGATGACATGAGGGCTAGAGCCGTCGCTTCCCATGACCCACACCGGACGTTTGTCGGCCCGTCGCTCTCGATAAGCGCGCTCGCTCGTCTTGCCGTCGCGCCAGTAAATCTCGTCGCAATAGCGAAACGAAATCCATTTGCCATCAGGAGAGACGGCCGGCGTCGTGCAAGCTTTACCGAGCCTGGTGAGCTGGACAGCATTCTTGCCTTCCGGATCGATGCGAAATAGCTCCAGCGCGTCGCCGACCTGATCGGCATAGACGATCCATTTGCCGTCCGGAGACCAAGCGGCGTGAACCCCGCCGAAGACGTTTCCTGTCGGAGTGAGCATACGATTGTTGGTTCCATCCACGTCCATGACACGCAGGTGATGGCCGTCCTTCCGGGCTTCCGCGTAGGCAATGTGTTTGCCGTCAGGCGAAACCGCCGGATCAATGCCGTTGCCGACTTCGCGAAAGCCTGTGCCGTCCGGAGCAATCCGGCACATCCGCGGTGGGCCTTTTCCGAAGAGGCCGAAATAAATCCATTTGCCATCGGCGGTCCAGCTTTGCATGCCGGCCTCCACACCGGGTTTTTCGTGGGTTAATTGTCGCAGGTTCCTCCCGTCTGCTCCGATGAGATAGAGGTTGTGAGTCCCATCGCGGTCGGAATTGAAAGCGACAAACTTACCATCCGGCGACCAAGAAGGATAGCGCTCCTTGGATTTGGGACTGCGCGTCAGATTGCGGGCGTCGCCGGTATCGGGATCGACGATAAAGATCTCCGTGTCGCCGGTGCGAAAACTGGCGACCAGCAACTCCTGGCCCATGCGCCAGCCTTCGCGATTGGAGTAAACGGCGGCGTTCGTCATGGTGACAAAGAATTCTTCTCCCATCCATTCGACGTTCGTTCCCTCCTTGGGCACGGAGATCGCGATCCGGTCATAGCCTTCCGCCTTCGCCAAACAGCGGCGGTCGAAGACATAGAAGATCCAGGCACCGTCTCCCCACTGATTCGCCTTACCGTGCCCCTTGAAGGCGTAGTCTTTAAGAAAGTCACACAGCGGGTTCTTGGGCAGTTCGTTAAAGCGTTCCGGATTCCAGGTGTTGACCTTATCCCAGAAATAGCCGCGTGCCCAGTTGGCGAACCGGCAACGCTCCATCGTGATCTTCCAGGCCCATCCGTCCGAACCGTTGTAAGCCCCCCCGTCGATTTGGAAGACGATCATGCATTCGGCTATCTTGGGGTCCGTGAGATAGGCGCAGGCAACGGTGGTGCAGGAACCACCACAGAATACCAGCAGCGGCTTCTCTGGAGACGCCTTTCGCGCCTCGGCGATGATTAAATCGCTACCGGGGCTGCGCTCGAACTTGGTGTCCTCGATCTTGCCGCTTGGCGGCCGATGCAGAGCCGCTTTCGACCCGAGGATTGGCTCCGGTACGTTCTTCAGACCACTGGCCTTCGCCCAATGATAAAGCTTCCGCCCATCCTCGATCTGCTCCTCGAAGCGGTGGGCATAGCCTTTTTCCCAGCCGAACGTGCAGCGCGTAATGATGTTGCCACGCAGCTGGCACTTGCCAAGGCTGGCTTTGGCCCAGAGATAGGCAGCGTCCGGGACGTCGGTCCACCAGTCATTGTCGTAGATCATGGGGCATTGTGGGGACACCCCTTCCAGAATCAACCCCTTGTCGGTCATCCGGTGCTTGGGCGCCTCTGCCAACGCAGGATTGGCCAAGAGAGCGGCCGCCAGGAGATACACCGCTGTTTCCACCATGCGTAAGAGCATCGAGTGTTCCTTCTTTTTTCAACGTCATTCTCATTCGAAATCGAGCACCCAATTCGATTCCTTGGCCGAATCCGGACCGGGCGGGATGAATCCTTCCTTGCCGCCTCCACGCGAATGGCGACGGTGCATGAGAACCTCGTTAAAATCTGGGTGCGTCACTTTGATCCGATGCAGAAAAGGTGCTTTTGGGTCCGAATAAACAGTTGGCCCTGCGCCACGGCCATCGATGCCTGGCACGACTCCCGGAGGCTATTGCGAGCGATTATTTCAAACTTGCCGTTCGCTGGAACGACCACGGTTTCACCCTCTTCCGAGAGAAAGTAAATGGATTCATCGGCTGCCACGGGCGAAGCGGAATAGTTGCCACCCAATCGCTCGCGCCATTTCACTTTACCCGTCGCCGCTTCCAGGCACATGGCAAAGCCGTTCTCTGACACAACGAACAAATACGGCTTCACGAATACCGCCGAAGGCATCATCGGCACGTTCCGATTCGTTTCCCAGACGACTTTCCGAGTCGTTTCCTCGCCGTCCTGCTTCAACTTGACGGCCCGCAGTCTCGGGTTGCCGAAACCGGACGCGGCGAAGACAAGCCCATCACCGAAAACCGGCGAGGGCACTACGCCTTCGCCCTCCGCCCTCACCGACCACAGACGCGCGCCGGAATCCGGGTCGAATCCCTGGATAACATCCCCGGCGGTGCTAATCAACGTATCACGACCGTCCGCGTTAATGACGATGGGGGTCGTATGGGCGATCCGCGACAAGCCCCGCCTGGCCCGCCATCGCTCTTTGCCCGTCTTCTTGTCCAACCCCAGGAGGAATGACTGGTCCCACGGCTTCTGCCAGCCTATAGTCTTGTCTTCTCCCGCGCTACTGCCATCAAAGGACATGATGAGGATGTCGTGGTAAAGGATGGGAGAGCCGCCCAGGCCATGCTGACTGTAGTACTTCACGTCGCGGTTTACCCACATGGGCTTGCCTTCCACGGCCACAGCCGCAATGCTGCCATCATTGAAGACCGCGTAGACGTTTTCCCCATCCGTGACCGGTGTCGGAGTCGCATATGAATTTTTGTCGATCTTGTGCGTCTTTTTCTGCCGGCAGACCTCCAAGTTCCAAAGCTGTTTCCCCTCTACTCGCGAAAGCGCAAGGATGCGGCACGATTGGCCGTCTTCGGTTGCCGTCGTGACGAATACCCGATCGCCCCAAACAATTGGAGAGGACCAGCCATCGCCAGGAATTTCGGCCTTCCAGACGATGTTCTCATTCCAGCCCCATTTTTTCGGGAGGCTCTTCTCTGTCGATACTCCCTGACCTGTCGGACCGCGGAACCGGGGCCATTCCTCGGCCCGCGCAAGAATCGGCAAACATACAAGGGTGATCGCAGCCAGGAATCGTCGAAACATTACCAGCCTCCATCGGATACATGCTCTGCATGTCGAAATGGGCTATTTGCTTTGCCCAGGCGGCGGAAAGTTCTTCGCCGCGTCATCAAGGACCAACACCCAGTCGAGCAACTCTCCGGCCTGGGGAGACACAAACTCGCGCTCGCCGGTATTGGGAAACTCGCCGATTGACGTGGCCGATCCTGTCCGCGGATCGAACCGCCAAGCCTTCACCCTTTCGCCGCTGATTTTGTCCATGTGAACTTTAAACTTTCGGCCAATCGGTGCATAGATCATCGCGTAGCTCCCGGACGTATCGCGCGTGGCAACAAAGCGGGCTCGACCGGCCCCCGGAACGGAGGTTGCTACGCGATCCGTCACGATCACCGAATCATCTGGAATGCGCGTGAGAAAAGGGCGCGACTCCAGAAGACGTCGCGCATGGACCATCTGCTTAGCTCCAGGATCATCCATTGCTTCCGTCCAGGGCATCAGCGGGTCGTTGATGGGACTGCGATCAGTTTGCCACATTTGCCAGACTGCATGATGGCCGTAGGTATGCCCGCACGCCCCGGAAAACAGATCCCAGTAGAGCGGGCGGCGAACGTCGGCGGCCGTGGAATGGCCCAGCGCCTTCGCGTTGAAGGAGATCGGATGGCCCTCGTACAGCGGTTCGCCATCGATCACGGGTTTGATGGGTTTGCGGTTGTAGTCGGCCCGGGTCTGCGCGTAGTGGCCGGTATATTCCGTGACATGGCCGTTCTGCCGCAGGTTGAAATCGAGCCAGGAATCGTCGTGAAACCACTGAGATGAGCCAGCCCCTCCGGGCGGATGAAAGGTCATCAGGTGGGTGCCCCCATCGCCTTGACGCAGGCCTCTCGCCAGCGCACGAATGATTTCTTTTTGCTCGGCGTTATCGATGCTGCGGTCGCCGCCCAGAATCCAAATCAGACTCTTTTCCTTGTAACGCCTACCCAACCATTCGCCGTAGACGACCGCGTTTTCCTTAGTGAAAAGCGGCTTCCCATCGCGGACCTTGTCGTGCCAGTATCGACCCCACGTCGGAAGAAAGCCGATACGAAGGCCCAGCTCGTTGGCCTGATCGACAATGTAGTCCACATGGTCCCAGTAATCGTTGCGGGGGCCGTCCTTCACGTCCGGTCTTGCCGGATCAAGGTCCACCAAGGGACGATGCCCGTAGGCGTTCGGTACAGTGTGGCCGTCGAATTCGGCTAGGGCGACGGCCTGGACGACGGTGAACCCTTGGGCAGCGCGTTTGCGCAAATAGCGATCTGCTTCCTCCCGATTGAGTCTGTGGAAAAGCTCCCAGGCTGTATCGCCGAGCCAGAAAAACGGTTCGCCCTTCTCGGTCACGAGAAATCGACTGTTCTCACTTACCTTGAGCCTCGGCGGTTGTTTACCCTCGGCATGGGCGACCGGGAGGCCAAACAAGTTGAGGGAAGCGAGCAACAGAAGAAATCGCACAGTTCTCATGGAAGGACTTCTCTCCTTCTGAGCTGCGAGTGTAAGTGAGCGGCTCAGCGATTCGGTGTCCAGCGATAGAGGATGTTCTTGCCGCGAAAATCTTCTTCCACCAGAAGCAGATATTCGCCGTTTCGTCTCTTCAGCCCCTGGAGGGCGTAAGGCATGTCCAGCCATCCGGCTTGGCCGCCCACCGACTCTCCCGGCCAAAAGCTGCCGACGTAACCGGCATCCTTGGCCGCGAAGACATGGACATACTGTCGGTTGTCTTGTGGTTTGCACATGCCGACGAACAGGTAGTCGCCGACGACCGCCACCGATTCCGCGCTCAGGGGCTTGCCCTTTCTCTCACCGTCCGGCGTCAAGGGCAGCGCCTTCGTCCAGGCCAAGGTCGGTTTGCCCGATCGCCAGCCATCGTACCGGCGGGCGGTTCGCCCGACCACACCCCAGGAATCGATGGCTTCCCCTTTCAGGTATCCGAACAGGTACAAGGAGTCCGTGTCGGCGCTATAAGCCACCCTGCGAACCAGCTCAAAATCTTGCGGCCAATCCCACTGATCGAACTTGTCCCAATGATATTGCGGCTGCTGCTTCTCGTCCCAACCCGCGAAGACGTAGCGCCGGATCGTTCGCTTCGGCGCGTCGCCATGCCAAATCGCCCCCTGAGAGTCCACGTCCCAGGCCCACGTATCCTTGGCGTGAATCTCACCTGCCGGTCGAGCGACGAGGCCGGCCGGCTCCTCGAAAGTGTACAGCTTGAAGCCGCCTCCATACTGACCGATGGTGTAAAGGATTCGGCGATTTTTCAGCCGCCGGACGATCACCGAAGCACCACCATTTAGGCGATCATCCTTCGGATGGGCCACGTGATCAACAGTGATCGCCCGAAGCGACCACTCCGATCCCGACTTCTGCCGCGAGAGATCCAGATCGAACAGACCAAGCCGGCCATAGACCACTTTGCCGTCCGCGTCCGGATCGAAGCCGAAGGTATCCACGAAGGCTTGACTGTACAGCTCCCAACGCAACTCGCCGCGTGACGAGAGAGACCGCAGCGCAAGAGAGCCGCTCGGCCCTTTCCCGAAGCTCATGGAAACGTACAAATTGCCGTCCCGGTCCGTGCCGGCCCCGCGCAAGCTGAAGAACTTATCGGGGCCCATCTTCCCTGGAACGCCGGCCTGTAACCCTCCTTTCTGGCCGATGGCCCGGACGAGTCTCGGTTTCTCCGCGCTCACATCGTAGACGAGAACCTGCTGTCGCGGGCCGTCGTCGCAGACGAGCAAGGTGTTGTCATGATGCGCGAACGCCAACGCGGTTGGATTGCCGACATCGGGAAGTTCGATATGCAGATCTCGGCCTTCCGCCGAGTAGTGCCGGATATGGCCGCCGGTGAGTAGCCAGATTGAACCGTCCGGTGCGAGGGCCGCATCCTGGGCAGCGACATCAAAGCCGCGGAGCAATTCTTTTTGAGGAATCGACCATATCTCGATTCGTTTTGCGTTCACAACGGCCAGCACGTCACCGCGCGCAGAAAGACCTAGCGGTGAGGCTGAGAGGTCCGTGGCCCCTAGAAACCTGGCCGAGTCGAGCTTGCCTGGCTCCCACTGGAAATGAAGTAGCTTCTTGCCTTTGGTCCCAACATAGAGGTCCATCCCGACTGCAGCGATGGCTCCATCGTTGCCCGTGCCCCAGCCCCAGGCCGAATCCGGGAGTTTGCCTCCCTCTGCCTTGAGGAGGATGCGATTGATGCGGCCGTCCTTGTACAGCCCGACGCACCGACCTGCCTCGTCCCAATCAATCCCGACAATCATCGTCCCATCCGGAGTGACGATGCTGCGAGCGGAAGCGTTTTGGACCCAGTAACCGAATCCATTTGGCCCACCGTTTCCACCGAAGGAGTTCCCGACCCAACTCGTTTGAAGGCGGCCCGGAGGTGCGTGAATCGTCTGAGGAAAGTTGTCCGGTTGGCTTGGGCTGACGATCAGGCAGCTTGCCCAAACCGACCAACTCATGATCCGCATGGGGTTGTTCTCCCGGTGAGGAGCGAAGTCATCTGCTCCAAATTGACATGCCCTCTCCACTGCTTCCAGGTCAAAATGCGGCATTCTTTTCTTCTTTTGCGACAACCGCTATTGTAAGGAGCATGCAACATTCGATCCGTATCGGCCTGGTTTTTAGCCACACGCTGGCCTACTGCCGGGGTGTCCTCCGCGGCATCAAACGCTACGCCGAAACCGCTCCTCACTGGACTTTCCTGCCCGTCGCTCCTGAGCCGCAGGCCATTCGCACGCTACGGGCGCTTCGCCCCGCCGCAGTGATCGCCCATGTTTTCTCGGAGGAACTGGCCGGATCCCTGAGACGAGTGAGGGTTCCTGTCGTGAACGTCTGCGGGGTGTTGCCGAAAGCATCTTTTCCGCGCATCGGCGTGGACGATCATCGCTGCGGAGTCCTATCAGCCGAACATCTCCTTGAGCGTGGCTTTCGGCACTTCGGTTTCGTCGGCCACCGGGACCACGCTTACTCCCTTCGGCGTGAGGCGGGATTCCGGGGGAGGCTCGCATCAGCGGGAGCCAGCGTGACAAGTTATTACGAGCCGGGACGGCGCCCCTTCGACCCGATGGGCCGATTGTGGGCGCAGGACCGGGCCATCGAGTGTTGGGTTCGCGCCCGCCCTCGTCCCGTCGGCATTTTCGCTCCCAACGATATCTGGGGAGTGCAGCTCACCGAGGTCTGCCTTCAGGCCGACTTGCGGGTGCCTGAGGATGTCGCCATTGTCGGCGTGGATGACGATGATTTGTTGTGTGAGTTTGCACGCCCCTCGCTCTCCAGCATCGCCCTGCCGACGCAGCGGATCGGTTACGAAGCCGCGCGAGAAGTGGATCGTCTATTAAGGGGGGCACAAGCCGACGCGCGGACATTGCTTTTTCCGCCGCTGGGAGTAATCGCCCGCCGATCGACGGACATCCTGGCCATAGAGGAGGCAGATGTGGTCGCCGCTCTCCGTTTTATCCGGGAGCTAGCCCATCAGCCCATTCGAGTAACGGACCTGCTCCGAAAGGTTCCCACGTCGCGTCGCTATCTCGAACGTCGGTTCCGTAAGTTGCTGGGGCGGAGCATTCTGGACGAGATACGCCGGGTGCATGTGGAACGTGCCAGTCAACTGCTGGTACAGACGGATCTGCCTCTTCACAGCATCGCAGAGCGCTCGGGTTTTACGGACGCCAAACGGTTCTCCGCGGTGTTCCGTCAAATGATGGGGCTGACACCGAGTGCCTACCGTCAGCGACTCCGTTGCGGAAACCCTGGCGGTCCTACGTCACAACCGGCCACTTGAAGGTAGAGGTCAGCATGACGCGCCGCCACGTCACGGAGTATTCCCGCGCGGCGGTGATGATCTCCAGGACGTGGAGGGCGTGCTCGGGCGTCATGAGCAGTTCCTTGCCCGTCACGAGGCATTCGGCCGCGAACACCGCGCCCTGTTGCCAGACGTAGCCCCGCGGGTCGGTGAAGTGACGCAGCATCTTGGGCGAGTCCTTCGTGGCTAGATCCACACCCCGGGGCGTCCAATCGTAGCCGATCTGACCCATGAAGCCGGCAGTGCCGACAATGCTGATGGTATGGCGCGTCTCCTTGCTGCCATCGTGACCGTTCGGGTTGAAGTAGTTGAAGCCCGATTGCACGGGCGAGAGGATGCCGTTGCCGTGGTCCATCAACACCATCGCGTTGTCTTCCTCGCTGACCTTGATGCGGCCATTGTCGCCGCCCGTGCGCTCCGGGGTAACGATGCTGACCAATCAGTTTTATTACTCTCAATCAAGTAATCGATCCACCCAGTCATCAGGTCGTGTAGAAGAAACGCTCGATCAAAGATACGACAGCCAGCCTCCGGGATGCCGCGCTTTGACCCCTGCGAACCAATGGCAGGGGATGTAGAGGACTGCGAGCACTACGGCCCAGGCGGCGTAAATGCCCGGCAGGTTCAGTGCCCAGCCCTGAGGAGGCGGGCCTAGTGCCGCCGACGAAAACTGCCAGGCGACCGGAAATCCCCGTGCCATGCCCAGGAGCACAGCCAGCCCGTGGATGACGAACCATTGCAAAAGAAAAAAGAACAGCGGCACACGGCCGAGTGTCACGACCGAGCGGCCGACCGGACCGCGGATGTCCGCTCGATCTAACACCGCTAGGGCCGTGATCGCAGGACCGAGCGTCATCAGCACGAAGAGCAAGGAAGGCGGTTGCTTCGTACAATTGACGAACGACAGCGCGGTCAGCAGCGGAGTCGCCTGCGTCGTCCACGAGCGCGGTTCGCCATAAACGCCCAACTCCCGCAGGATCACGAAGGCGATGGTCATGGCGACCCCCGTGGTCCACAGGACTCTACGCCTCTGACTTGGATCGAGCCGAAGGACTTCGCCGAAGCCGTAGCCGGCGGCGACCACCGCCAGCCAGGGGAGGAGCGGGTATCCGACGAGCACAGTTACGTCCCCGCCCAGCGACAACACCCCGGGGCGAAATAGCACGCCTGCCGCCTGCAACCAGGAGGGGGTTTCGGAACCGGTCAACAAGCCGCCGACCAGGCCGTGCGTCGCGATCAGCAGCACCCCGAGCGCCCCAACCACCCTGGTCGGCAGCAAGACCACCCCCGCCAGGACGACGAACGAGGCGCCGATTGACCACAGCACGGTTAAGAGGACCGGAGCGTTCACGGGGTCGAAAAACAGTCCGAGTCGGACAACTGTCAGTTCAAGGAATATCAACCAGAACCCCCGCGAAGCGAGGAACGCCGCGAGATCGCCGCGCGACCGGCCTCGGGAGCCCGCCAGATAGGCACCGGTCCCCGCGAGGAAGGCGAAAACCGGCGCGCAAAAGTGGGTGACCCATCGCGTCAAAAACAGCGCTGGATTTGCCTGGGACAGGTCCGTAGCGTCGATGGCAGCGTTGCCGAAGTAGTCGCGGGTGTGATCGAGAACCATCAGAATCATCACGGCCCCCCGGAGGAGATCCACAGAATCGATGCGTCCCGCGCGCGGCGGCAGTGGCGGAGCCGACGCCCTTGGGGGAGCCGGGTGGCACGGCGATGTTGCGGATTCAATCGACATGACAAACCTACTCACCGAGGGATGGACTTTGGCTTTCCATTATCCGTCCCAACGTCACTCTCATACGATACAGAAGTTCTCTTCAATTTTCCCCGAACGATCAAATCACTTCACCGATCCGTAAAACGACAGTAGCCGCAAGTCCTTTGCTTGCGGCTACTTCTGTTTAGCGAGGGCGACGGGACTCGAACCCGCAACCACCGGATCGACAGTCCGGTACTCTAACCAATTGAGCTACGCCCCCTGCGTAATCATCCTGCGTTTTTATATGCAACGCTTCCCCTGCCAGCAAGGGCTTTCATGACGCGTTTTGGGCGTCGCGGTACCGATTGTGATGGCGCGGACACCGTCCGGAGCGACAAGCGTCTGCTTGCGACTCAGTCGCACTTGCGTTGCCGTGTTTTCATCGGGGGCGGGCGCTTGACCGACTTTGGTCAGCCCTTCAGCGCGGTCTCGATCCGTTGCATAATCTGGTCGATTTGCTGTTCACTTTCGAAGCCGATGACGAAACAGCTGAGGCAGCCTAGACCCAGCACATAGCGCAGCGATTCGATCTGTTTCTCCTCTGTTTTCAACGTTCCCTCAGCTAGGATCTTCATGCCGATGATGCCCTTGCCCTTGGCGTGCATCGCCTTCAGGCAGGCGGCGACTTCATCAGGGCTACCGTCCATGCGGCCGGCGTTGCCACCCACCGGGTTGATCCGCGCCAGATCGACATCGATCCAATCACAGTCCACGGCCGCCTTGAGCGGCGCCATGCCGTGGCATGATACCCCGACGGCGCGGATGCGTCCCTTGGCCTTGGCATCGGCGAGCGTGTCCATCACAGGACGTCGATCAGTCGGCCAAGATCCTTTGGTCATGCAGTGCATCAGAAGTGTGTCCAGGTAGTCGACGCCCAGTTCCTCGCGAAAGCGTTCAATGTCGGCGCGCGCCATTTCCGGCGTGGTAGCGTGCGTTTTGGTCTGGATGAATAACTTCTCGCGCGGCAAGGCTCGCAACGCCTCACGCAGATAAATATGCGAGCCGTATTGGTCCGCAGTGTCGAAGTAGGTGATGCCCTTGTCGAAAGCGTAACGTACCAGTTTCTTGAACCTCACCTCACCGAGTTTGACCTGATTCGACGAATGGCGAACGCCGGTCGATCCAGTGCCCATGCCCAGAAGCGAGGTAGTGATGCCAGTTTTGCCCAGCGGAACACGATCCGCGCCGCTGGTGAGCCTTTGCGACCGATTTGCGGCGCTCCACAGATTGCTTCCCGCAGCCAGGACGCCCACCGCCGTCGCGGAATGGGTCAGGAAATCACGACGAGTTGGCTCGAACATGACGGATTCTCCATGCGCCAGGGAAAAAGGGATGGTTCAATCGACGATTGTAACGCGCGGCACGAGCGACAGCCAGAGGCTACTGACCGATATGGAAACGTCCTGCGGATTTCCATGCCAACCCTCAGCGCGAGCAAGCGGTGCCCTAGTTGGCGCTGCGAGCTGGCACTGTTTTGTTTAAGCGCTTTTCCTTGCGGATATTCGCAGCGATAACGATGCTTGATTGAGGAGAGGATGGAGGCTACAGTGCGGTTAGGCATCTGACATAGGGGAAAGGAGCCGGCCATGTCTCAGGGTCCCTACGAGCAAATGATGGAAGTAGAGCATCTCCCCCAAGCAACGGTAGTTCGCTTCAAACGACGCACCATCCTCGAACCCTCGGCCATCGAAGCGATCGGCGGACAACTGCTGCGCCTGGCCGCCGAGGAGGGACGCCGTACCATTCTGCTAAACTTCAAAGGCGTCGAGAGTATGACCAGTGCCATGCTGGGCGAATTCGTCGTGCTACACCGATCGCTTAGCGAGAGCGGCGGACGGCTCGGGTTCTGCTGTGTTGAGCCGTTCCTTATGCAGGTATTTAAGGTCGTTAAACTCCCCGACCGCATCCCCATCTATGACGACGAGCCCCAAGCCTTGCAGGAGCTTTCGACGCAATGACTCGCGGGCATCAGTAGCGGCTTACCACAAATGGCCGCCCCGGAAGCAGCAGCTTGTTGACTTCCCTTCCAGAGCGGTCTACTTCGACAACGCAGCGCCCTTCGAAACAGGCGATCAGGGTGTGCCCATTGCGCAGACGTGTGGCGGACATCGGCGTGCGAATAGTCTGTTCCCAGTGGATTTTGCCGCCGTGGTCAATTTCCAGGACGCGATCTCTCCCGCCCAAAGTCAGCAAGTAGCGGCCGTTGAGAAGCGGTTCCACTCTCGCTCGGAACTTTGCCCCGGGCGCATGATTCTCCGGCTCGATGGTGCGGAGGAGATGCTCTCCCCTGGCGTCAAGTTCGACGAGCGAGCCGTCGCCGGTTACGTAGAGGATGTGGCCATTGCGCAACCGAAGGGCATCGCGGAAGTCCCGGCGATCGGTATGGCGGAAAACTTGCTCGTGATCGCGCGTCACTTCATAAAGCTCCTTGTAAGTAGCGATCAGCGTGTTTCCGTTGGCCTGCCTCTCGCATGCGATGGGATTATCCTGGGTCTTGTGTTCCCAAAAGATCTTGCCCTCGTGATCGCGTTCCGTCACCCGGTTGGCATCGTGCTCGGCCACGAGCACACGGCCGCCCTGGAGAATCTGCATTGCGTGCGCCCCTTCCAGCCGAAGGATCTCCCAACATGGTTGGCCTCCCTGTCCCCATGCCCAAACTCGGCTTTCCTCATCGCGGTCCTCGCACACCACGGTCAGTCCATGCGGCGGCGTTTCAGTTTTCAATTGAGTGAGATCAACGCGCTCGCTCTCTCTCTTCCACCACGTCTCCCAAGCGGCGCGACATCGGCGGCGCAAAGCCGATTCATCCTTGTCCAACGATACCTCCGGTCCGTGTCCATGCGCGAGAAGGCGCAGCAAGTATTCGGATTGGCAGGCGAGCGAAAACGGCCCATCATCGAGCAAGACCAGGAGTACTCCGACGGCCTTTTTGTCACCGAAACGCACGAGTGCGCCAGCCGCCTCGAAGCGTACTCGCGCATCGACATCGGCCAACAGGGGAGCAACTCGGCCGCGCTCGGCGGCACCAGCTCGACCCAGAACATGAGCGGCGGCGGCGCGATAAAGGGGCCGTTTGTCGGCCAGTGCCGACACTAACGCCGGGTCGGCCCGACCCTCGTGCAAGTTCACCGAACGCAGAGCATCCAGCCAGGTTTCGTCTAACGATCCATCCTCGGCGTTCTGCAAACAATCGAGCAAGACGGGGACAGCCCCGGCCGGCCGGCGTTCCTTGACCAAGAGTGCGGCCAATACCACCATCGACGGATTGGGGCTTCGTTGAATCTGTTCAATGCAGCGGCGGGCGCGGCGGGAGGTTTCCAGGTCGGCGTCATTGGCAGCCGGCCGGAGATACGGCAGAGCGGCCCTGCCGAAAGCGATTAGATCGCGACTGGCTTTTTCGCGTTCCGTGTATTCCGGCGAACCGAGGGCGCGCACCGTGGCGGTCAGTCTTTTTCGCTGTCCCTCGGTCAAAGTGTGCGTCTTGATAAAGGTCAGCAGTCCATTCCCATCCGTCGCCGCCCCGATCCTTCGCAGGGCGCGCTCGGCATAGACGAGATCCGGATTGGATAGAGACGGCTCGGCGGCTGAGGATGACAAGGTGACAAGGTGACAAGGTGACAAGGTGATAAACGGAACGAAGAACAGTATTAACCAGCCTGGTGATGTCGTCCGGCTCATACCCTCTTGCCTCGCCTTGTTAGCTTGTCGCCTTGTCACTTCATCGAGGGAGAGGGCGGCTGCATTTCCACGAGCGTCAACAAGGCGGCCTTGGCGATTGCTTCCGGCAGCGAACGCGCCTGCATGCTGGCCAGCTGCTTGGCAACGGCGTTGCCTTTCAACACGTGGAGGATGCGGCAACAACAATAGCCCTCGTGCGTTTGAATCTCCAGATAGCAGCCCAGCGCGGTCAGGCGTTTCACGAGCCGTTCGGCCCCGGTCCAACTTAGTGATACACCCGCGGCGTCGAACGGCTGGCCCAGTCGCGAGAAAGCGCGGCTAAGCTGATGCTCCAGGCTCGCTCCCGCGCTCATGCCTTCGATGATTCCGGCTAGTGCCGGCGTCGCGTCGGCCGTGGTGCGCGAGGCATCTTCTTCTTTCCGCACATTCACTCCGCGATTCCGAGAATTGTGGTTCATGCCAGGATTTTCCGATGAATGGATGCTTCGTTGCTATCCCGTTTTCCGCGTGGGCGTGGACACAACCTTTCCTCACCGGACGAAAGGGTCGGTGGGGAGGATTGATTCAATGCCCAGGCCGCGGAAAAGTTATTCTCTCTGGCAAAGGCGGCTTTCGTCAAGGCAATCCGGCCAAAAAGATAATTAATAAACAGAAAAGTTCCGAATTCCCTTCGTTTGGCGATGCTACGTGCAGGCGTTAACTAGTGGGATCGTGCCTCAGACTCGCGATTGCAAAAGCGCCTGTACCACTCGACCGCCGTTGATTGTAGGGCGTTCATCGCGGCCATTATGCAGCAGAGTCAGCTTGCGATGATCGAGTCCGAGACAATGGAGGACGGTGGCATGCAAATCGTGAACATGGACGCGATTTTCGACGGCGTACAGGCCGATTTCATCCGTGGTGCCGTAGGTGATCCCGCCCTGAATTCCGCCGCCGGCCAGCCACATCGTAAAGCCGAAGGGGTTGTGATCGCGTCCGTTGCCGCTCTCGCTCATCGGCGTCCGTCCAAACTCGCCGCCCCAGATAACCAGCGTCGAATCGAGCATTCCGCGACGCTTCAAATCCTTTAGCAAGCCGGCGATCGGCTTATCGCTCTCTCGGCAGTAGCGTGCATGATTGCCTTCGACATTGCTATGCGCGTCCCACTTGCTGCCGGAACCGCAGTACAGCTGCACAAAACGCACGCCGCGTTCGACCAACCGACGCGCCAACAGGCAATTTCGGCCCATCCGTGCGGTCGTCTTGTCGTCTAGACCATAGAGTCGGCGAGTCTCTTCCGTCTCGCGCGCCAGATCGACGGCTTCCGGCGCCGCGGACTGCATGCGATAGGCAAGCTCATATGCGGCGATGCGTGCCTCCAGATCGTGATCCTCGGAGCGCCCGGCACGATGTAGGCGATTCAATTCCTGCACGAAATCGAGCTTTGTGCGTTGAGCTGGCCCGCCCTGAGACTGGGGCGGCCGCAGGTGAAGGACCGGCGTGCCGCCGTCCCGGAAGCGGGTTCCCTGATAAGTCGCTGGCATGAAGCCGGTGGACCAATTCCGCGCACCTCCCGGTGGATCTTCCGGGTAATCGAGCAGGACAACGTAACCGGGGAGATTGTCGCTGATGCTGCCGAGTCCGTAGAGCGTCCAGGAGCCGAGACACGGCCGGCCGCCGAGCACGCTGCCGGTGTTCATCTGGCAGACACTGCCGACGTGATTGAGACCGTCCGCCCAACAGCTGCGGATGACTGCAAGGTCGTCGGCGCAGGTGGCGATTTCCGGATACCAGTCGCTCACCCATAAACCGGACTGCCCATGCCGCGTGAATCGACGTTTCGAGGCCAGCAACGGCGTGTAGGCGGTCCGCCCCATTGCCGTTACGGGACGTTTGAACGAACCCGGCAGAGGTTGGCCGTCGAGTTTCGTGAGGGTGGGCTTGGGGTCAAATAGATCGAGATGGCTGGGACCGCCATCGAGAAAACACCAGATGACGCTTCGTGCCGTGGCCGGTCGATGCGACTTTTTGGCCAGCAAAGGATTCGCTGTTTTTTGAGGTGCCGCCTCTTCGCCTCGTCCCTCGCGCTCCAGCAGATCCAAAAGAGCCAGCAATCCCAAACCGCCGCCAGCCCGCGCCAGAAAATCGCGGCGCGAATGGGCCGGCTCGCGATGGAGCCGGGTGAGAGGAGGGGTCGCATTCATGGCGCACACAAAAAAAGGGGTCAATCAATGAACAGAAATTCGTTGGTGTTCAAGAGGGCATGGCAGAAGTCGGCGAGGGCGGCTCGATGCGCGGTAACGCCGTCCATCGACGCTCCATCCGCCTGTCGCCGCGTCCGGAGCACTTCAGTTTGCGTCCGGAGAAAGCGCAGGCCGAGGTGCATCTCCTCCGCGCTGGGCGGGCGGCCCCAGGCGAGACGGTAGCCGCGAGCGATCATCCGTGCCTCATCGCCTGCGTAGCCCTCGTGCAGGGCAGCGGCCAGGGTTTGACCGCGTTCTAGGGTGAAATCGCCGTTGAGCAGCAGCAGCGCCTGCGGAGCCGTGGTCGTCGTTAGACGCCGGGCGCAGCTGTTGTGCATGTCCGGCAAATCGAAAGCATCGAAAATCGGATAGCGCATGTTGCGCTGGGCCAAGACGTAGATCGACCGGCGAAGCTGGTCCTGCGGACGCGGATCGGGTTTCCAGGCATATTTACTGATCTTGTCCGGAAGTTTTGGCCGGGCGCTGGGACCGAACATGCGGTAATTCAACTCACCCGAAAGCGCGAGCATGGCATCCCGCAACGCCTCGCCTTCCAAGCGCTGCCGCCGGGCATGCCAGAGCAGGCGATTGTCGCGATCCACGGTCAAGGCGCGGCGATGGAGCGGATCGCGAGGATCCACGCGCGAATCCTGGCAGTAAGCGGCGGACATCACTATTAGTCGATGGACGTGCTTGAGGCTCCAGCCGCTCTCGACGAATTCGACCGCCAACCAATCGAGCAGCTCGGGATGCGTGGCGGCGTCGCCCATTGTTCCGAAGTCGCTGGACGAGGCGATGATGCCGGTGCCGAAATGATGCTGCCACAAGCGATTGACGAGGACGCGGGCCGTCAGCGGATTGTCCTTGCGCGTCAACCACCGTGCCAGCGCGGAACGCCTTCCCGTGGATTTCCTCTCCGGAATGGGCTGAATCTTCGGCGTGGACTCATCGAGAAAATGCGGGAAACCAGGCTGAAGTTCCTGCTTCGGCTTTCGCCAATCGCCACCGGCGAGCAAATACGTTGGAGGCACATACAGCCCCACATCGGTGACGGCCATCGCCTGCGGCAACGGCTGCGGACGCGCGACTGACAACGACGACAGTTTTTGCTCCAACTCCTGGTAGCGTTTTTTCTTGTCAGGCGGAAGACGGCTGGGCGCGGTTCGCTCCGCGTCTTGCAGCTGTTTTTCGGCAATCAAAGCGATCTGGCGTTGATAAGGAGTACGTTTTTCATCGGGCGTGAACACCGCTTGCTGGATCTCCGACCGAAACTTACCCAGAGCATACCTGCGTTGTTCGCGACGCTTTTCGGCAATCAGTTGGTCCATCTCCGCTCGAATGTCGCGGCTCGCCGTCTGCCAGGCTTCCAGCCGTTTTTGATATTCGCGGCATTCGTCTTTGGTCGCGGCGGGCAAATCGTCGCGCGGCCAGATCGGCGTAAAAAACGCTTGCAAGCGGAAATAGTCCGTTTGCAGGATCGGATCGTATTTGTGGTCGTGACAACGCGCGCAGCCGAACGTCAAGCCGAGGAACACCTGTCCCGTCACATCGGTTACATCATCGAGGATTTCCTGACGGCGTTGCTCCAAATTCGCCGCGTTGTACTCATCCGGCCATAAGCGCAGGAAACCGGTGGCAACAAGGGCATCAGGATTGTCCGGCTCCAACTCATCGCCGGCGAGCTGCTGCCGGACAAACCGATCGTAAGGAAGATCGGCGTTGAGCGATTGAATAACGTAATCACGATAACGATGAGCGGCAGGCCGCAGATCGTCGGCCTTGAACCCGTCTGTCTCCGCGTAGCGCACCAGGTCGAGCCAATGCTGCGCCCAGCGTTCACCGTAGCGCGGAGAGGCCAGCAAGCGCTCAACGACTTTTCGATAGGCGTCTACGGAGGTGTCCGACAGGAATGCTTCCTGCTCCGCGATGGTCGGCGGCAATCCCGTCAGATCGAAGCTGACGCGACGTAAGAGCCGCAGCTTGTCCGCGCGAGGCGATGGCGACAGGCCTTCCGCCTCCAGTCGGGCAAGGATGAAAGTATCGATCGGATTGATGCCCCAGCGGTTGTCATGCACAGTGGGCAACGAAGGCCGCCGCGGGGCCTGAAAGAGATCAGTCAGATTCTCGGACGATTTTCCGCCGGTGGTCTGCGCGCGAGCATGAAGGTTGCAAATCAGCAACGCGGCTAGGGCGGCGAATAAGCACCCACGACCCATGAGGCGAGTCCCTCACAGCTTCCCTGGATTCGCGCACTAAGGGTGATGGTAACGTGGGTCGGCCGGGAGAGCAAGAACCAATCCGCAAAAAAGGGAAAACAGCGGAACCCCGCGGAAACGCGCTTGTGGGCTTCCGCGGGGCTCCCAGTTCCTTCGGCACGACTCAGGCGCAGGTGAAGACGGGTTCGATCTCGGCCATTTCGTTGTCTTTGCGGTCCATCTCGTCGAGGATGACCGGATGCCAGGAGATCTCCCGTTGGTTGCGCGGAACATAATGTTCACGCGCCCACCGGCGCAGACGTAACTCTTCGATGAAGTCCACCTCCGCCACGACACTGCTTAACATAACCGTTTGTCCTCGTACCCCAAGAAAGAGAGTTGTGCGCACATCCCTTGATGTGTGAAAAGTATATCGGCCAAACGCCGAAGGGCAAGGAACTTTTCGACTTTCCGTAAAGATTTTTCTACAACGGCCAGCTGATTCTCTCGGCAGAGTCTTCCCGGCGGTCTTCGAGGCAAAAACAACAAGGGAGGCAAATATGGAGGAACATGCGAAGTAAGCGGGGAATGCGGCTAGGACAGCGTGAGCAATAAATTCGGTCCTCGCTCGAATAGCTTGTGACGAAGCATCGCTGCGATACCATTTTGACAGAAGGAGAGAAGCCATGCGGAAATCGAGCCGTGTGGGCATGGGTCTGGCTCTGGCGCTCCTCGTGAGCTTGGGTCGTCCGCTGGTTGCCGTCCATGCCGATCCGCCGGCGGAGAAGGACGCGACCGGCTCGTCGATCACTCCGGCGGACTGGCCAATGTACAATCACGATCCAGCCGGCTGGCGTTTCAATCCCGCTGAGAAAACGCTCAGCCCCGCCAACGTCGGCAATCTCGTCGAGAAATGGCGATTTCCTGCCGCGAAATCGAAGGAGACAATCGGAGTCGTGCATGCCACCCCCACGGTGGTGGCCGGCGAAGTCTATTTCGGCACCGCTACGTTCCCAGCCTTCTACAAGCTGGCGTCGGATGGCTCGCTCCGCTGGGTCTACCGCAATCCCGCCCGAAAAACCGTTCTGCCGCCCGCGGAAGGTGCTCCCGTGACAGAAAAACTACGGACACCTGCGTCGGAAGGCGGCATTTTCACTTCGGCGCTGGTCGCGGATGGGGCCGTGTACTTCGCGGATACAGGGGGCTGGATCTACTGCCTCGATGCCAGCACGGGGGCCGAGCGATGGAAAGTCGATAGCCGCGCGCGGACATTTCCCGATGCCCATTTCAATAACCTGTTCATGGCCTCGCCGATCCTTGCCGACGGCAAGGTCATATTCGGCGGCGGCACGCTGGAACAGCTGTTTGCGGGAACCATTCTCTACGGAGGAAGCACAGGGCGCGGTTTCTTGGTGGCGCTCGACCCGAAGACCGGCAACATCGTTTGGAAATACAATGTTGGCGCCAAGCCGGAAAAGCTCGATCCGCCGGTCGTCATTGAAGATTCCTGGGGCAAGCATCGGTTCACCCATGGTCCCGCGTCGAGCAGCGTCTGGTCCACGCCGTCTTATGATCCTGAAACCAACACGCTTTTCTGCGGCACGGACGTGAACACGGCCCCGCGAAAGCCCACGAGCGACAATCCGAAGCTCCACACGGAGGACTCCTGCGCCATCTGCGCCATCGACGCCGCGACCGGCAAGCGTCGTTGGAACACGCAGATCACTGCCGGCGACGTGTGGACCAACGCGATGCGTGCTTACGATCCTAAGACGGGGCTGTACAAGGACCAGTCGATCGGAGACACGCCGAAGATCTTCACGATGGACGTGGATGGGAAGCCAACGAAGGTAGTCGGCGCAGGCTGTAAGAATGGCGGCTTTTACATCCTGCGGGCGGACAACGGTAAGCTCGTCAAGAATACGCCAGTGTACACAGGCGCGCCCACGAATCCTCCGGAAAAACACGACCCTCGCGTGCTGGCCCTCCCCAGCCCGATGGGAGGATTGCAAACCGGTTGTGCCACTGATGGCCGCACCCTGTTCACGAACGGCATCGATGCTGTACGATTGGCCACGCAAGCTAGCCCCTATGCGTCCCAAGGGCCGACAGGCGGTCGGGTGACGGCCACTTCCATTGACCTCGCGACCGAGCGCTGGCGACACGAGCGACCAAAAATCCCTGAGATGGGCGGCAAACCAGGCAAGCCAATGTACCGCGACGTAGGCGATGTCGTCGCTTCCGGGATCGCGGTTGGCAATGGCGTGGTCTATTTTACCGCCGTCGGCAGTGGAAAGCTCATTGCCCTCGACGCAGCAACCGGCGCCCTACTCAAGGAGATCACCATTGGTCCGGTGTTCGCCGGGCCGTCTCTATCGCGCGGGCGAGTGTATGTCGGCGGAGGCAACACGCTGTTTACACCTAGCGAGTACGAGTGTTTCTTCCCCAAGAAATACACCGGCAGCGTTCAGTGCTTCGGTTTGCCGGGCAAGGACAAGGAGTGAGCGATACCTCGGTTAGCGACGCTTCGCAGAAGCGTCGGATCGCAACAACGCTTCTGCGAAGCGTCGCTAACCGAATGCGGACGATCGAGAAGGAATTCGGGATTCTTCTCTGTTTTTTCACTTGAACATCATCTCTGACTCAACGATACTCCCACTTGAGTAGTGAACGTAACTCTACTCCTTTCCCTTTCTTGGAGGTGTGCGATGCGTCGGCTGGGGTTGATTCTGCCGTTGTGTGTCGTTGGGACGCTCTGGTGTGGTTTCCTTGTGGGGGATGACAAAAAGCCGGACAAAGAACCGAGCGGTAAGCGATTCCAGCTGCCTTCGATCTACAAGAGTCTTGGTTTGACCAAGAAGCAACGGAGCGAGATGGAGGAAATCCACCGCAAACATGCCACTGAAATCGAAGCGCTTCAGCAGAAGATAAACGACTTGAGAGCGCGAGAACGAGCCGAGTATGCGAAAGTTTTGACCGCCAAACAGAAAGCGCGATTGAAGGAACTTCTGCTCGGATCGGACGAGAAGACTACGGATGATAATGAAACGTCGACCAAGGACAAGAAAAAGGACAAAGCCACACCCGTCGAAACCAAGAAATCGGGGCTGCGCTAGCATTTCCCTTACCAGCCCGCAGCGCCAGTTAGGAACGGCCTTGCTGGCGCTGCGGGCTGGTAAGCAAACCCCTTCACACAATCACGCTTGTGCGGAATAATTCGAACGCAGCTTCCCAGGCATCGTTGGGATTCTCAAACTCCGGTTCCGTGGCGGCCACTTCGGGACCATCGGCGCTCATGCGAAGGAACGCGCGCCAGTGCATGTTCTCATCGCGCGAGATTCCAATGAATGCCTCGCCGAGATTAGGACCGCTCACTTTCAATGTATTCTCGTCTCCGGCCGGTTCTGCCTTGCACTGACGTTGCTTGAACCAAAAGGGGAAAATCGGCGGCATCCCATAATCTCCTATTTGCTCGTCGCGTCCTTTGTTTCCTTTTTTTGGTCGCCCTCTTCATCGGTCAGGCGCAGCTGGCGGACCTTGAGAGTGATTTGTTGCAGTGCGTCGGTGGCATCCTTGACGCTGCGTGCGGCCGCGGCGCCCCTGAGCTTCGAGGCGCTTTTGGCCAAATCGCCAGTTATTTCCGTGAGGGTTTTCTTGTTCTTCTCAGGGACTTCCTCGGCCTTTGATAGAAAACGCGCGGTCTGTTCAATCCCCTTCGCCATGTCCTCCAGTTCGTTCCAGTGATCGAGATAGAAGGCCTCATACGCCGCGTTGGACTGAGCGCGAATGCGCGTAAGCAATTGCGGATAGGGCAGCACTTGCCCGCTTTCCGGCAGCGGTTGCAGCGGCACGCGATCGGGTGAAACCGCGCAGCCCAGCAGAAGAAGAAGCGATCCAGAGAGCAGCAGACGTGACATGATGTACCTCACGCTATTTCACCAACCCGCAGCACAGGGCGAGAGGGGTTCGTTCGCGCCCGGGTATCCCTTGCTTACTGGCTGAAGCGCTGGCCATATTGCTGTTCGGGAATCCCTGTCCAAGTGCGAGGGCCAACCCCTTGCTGGATGTTGTCGTACGGCAAGTTGGCCTTCGCTCGATCCTGTTGCTCCGGGATGGACAGGCCGCGAGGATCAACCTTTTGCGGATTCGCGTCGCGCATGCGTGGCCCCGTCGTTCCCGTGCAGCCAACCAATCCGACTACACTGGCAAATAAAAGTCCGCGCATCTTCTCTGTTTCCTTCCTTGAAGAGGAACGAGGTTCCGGCTCGCCCTCTCCATCCGCAATTATCGCGCATCATTATACGCTTGTCACCAAGCGTGGTATGAAAAATCACCGCGACAAACGAGACGCTCCCTGCAATCGCTACAGCCTGCAGAATCCATACTCGAATGCGGAGCCGCGACCGTAAGGGAGCGGGAGGCAAAACCGCTCCCTTACGGTCGTGGCTCTGCCTATTGCCGGCAAACTCTATGCAAACGTTACAAAACGATCCGGAGACGATTTTTCTAATCGACCGGCGGAGGGAAGGCGTGGTGACAGACCCGGCTATGACTTACAAATGAAAAAGGAGAGATAATCCAAACAACACGCACCGACGGAGGAATCGTTGATTTGGTCTTGAAACGCTCTCCGAATTCTCCGTTGGACGAGCCGGAGCCAAACCATGAACAGTTTCGTGCTCTTCACCATCCTGACCACGTCTCTGGACGCGCCAGCTCAGGAGCGCCTTGTTCCGATCCCACAGCCTTCTCCTCAAATTCGCGTCACTGACAAACCCTTGTCAGTGGAAATCCGACCCTCGGATGTGGTTTTGTACTGGAATGAGGCCGCCCTCAACGCGATCAAGACCGAGCGCACGCCGCCGCCGCTCGCGGCTCGCAACCTGGCCATTCTTCATGCGGCCATCTACGACGCTGTCAATGCGCTCGATGGTCGTCATCGCCCGTTTCGCGTCACGGTTCGGCCGGAGGGGGCGGTTTCTCCCCAAGCCGCGGTGTCCATCGCCGCTCATCGCGTCCTGCTGGAGTTGTACCCGCGCATGGTGGAAGCGTGTGACTCAGCCCTGGATGCGACACTCGAAAACATCCCGGACGGCCCGGCCAAGGAGGGAGGCGTTGCCCTGGGCCAGCGTGTGGCCGAAGAGATCCTCAGCTGGCGCTCCGAGGACGGCTCTCGCCGCGAAGTTGCCTTCACACCGAGCAACACGCCCGGAGGTTGGCGGCCAACACCGCCAGGCCATCGTCAAGCTCTGCTGCCGCATTGGCGTTACGTGACGCCCTTCGCCATTCCAGGTACCCGAGACTTTCTGCCGGTCAACCCGCCTGCTTTGAACAGCACCACGTACACCGAAGCGTGGCGCGAGGTCCGCGACCTCGGCCGCCGCGACAGCAACATACGAACGCCGGAGCAAACAACCATCGCTCATTTCTGGAACGACGATAGCGGCACCGTGACGCCCCCCGGCCATTGGAACCGCATAGCCCAGGCGGTGTCGCGGCAGCAAGGTTTGTCGCTCGCCGACAACGCCCGCTTGTTTGCGCTACTCAACATCAGTCTGGCCGATGCCGGCATCGTGTGTTGGGAGGGAAAATTCGGCTACAACTATTGGCGGCCAATCACCGCCATTCACGACGCCGATCTCGACGGCAATGCCGGCACTGATCCCGATCGCAGCTGGCAATCGCTGCTGACGACGCCACCGTTTCCCTCGTATGCGTCCGGCCACAGCACGTTCAGCGGCGCGGCCGCCACGGCTCTGGCTCGCTTCTTTGCTACAGACGCTATCCGGTTCAACATCGGTTCGGAAGGCACGCCCGACGTGACCCGCACGTACGCCGGTTTCTGGGCCGCTGCTCAGGAGGCCGGGCGCAGCCGTATCTACGGAGGCATTCACTACGAATTCGACAATCAAGAAGGGCTGCGCACCGGCCGGGCGATAGCAGATTACATCGCCCAGCGTTCCTTGCTCCCGATCGAGGCCAACGCTTTAACCGGCCGCACACAGCTCATTTCGACGCGGCATCGTCCCTTTTCTATCAATCTTGCCGACCGACCGCGCCGCGAACCGCGCGGAGCAGTCTCCGGACGCTAATTCCGACGGATGCTCTCGGACGAAAAAGAAGGAGGGGTTGACGAACAAAGGGAAGCGAGCGGAGCTGCGTCAGCATCCCGAGAGATCAACACTCGGGGCGCTGACGCGACCCCGCTCGCCATTGCACCGAGAGCGCTTCATGATCGAAAAGCTGTACCTGCCGACGACGCTGGTTCTTGAGGGGGAAACGCTGCTGGGTGAACAGGATTTGTACCTGTTCAACGAAGGCAGCCATTGTCGTCTCTATCGCAAGCTGGGCGCCCATCCTTGTTCGCGCAATGGAATATCGGGCACGCATTTCGCCGTATGGGCGCCGGCGGCGGAGCAGGTCTCCGTCATGGGCGATTTCAACGGCTGGACCAAGGGAAAACATCGCCTGCATCCGCGCGGCTGTTCAGGCATCTGGAGCGGCTTCCTTCCCGGCATTGGTCCCGGCACTGCCTACAAGTATCACATCGTCTCGGGCCAGAACGGCTATCAGGTCGATAAAAGCGATCCGTTCGCTTTCTATCAGGAAGTGCCGCCGCGAACCGCTTCGATCGTCTGGGATCTCGATTATCACTGGCGCGATCAGGCCTGGATGCAGCAGCGCCGGTTGCACAACAGCCTGTCGGCGCCTATGTCGATCTACGAGGTCCACCTCGGCTCGTGGATGCGCGTGCCGGAGGAGAACAATCGCTCCTTGACCTACCGCGAGCTGGCGCCGCGCCTGGCCGATTATGTGCAGCGCATGGGCTTCACGCACATTGAGTTTCTGCCCTTGACCGAGCACCCGTTCTACGGTTCGTGGGGTTATCAGACGACCGGCTATTTCGCGCCGACAAGCCGCTACGGGACGCCGCAAGATTTCATGGCCCTCATCGACTATCTGCACCAGCGCGGCATCGGCGTCCTACTCGATTGGGTGCCATCGCATTTCCCCAGCGACGACCACGGCCTGGGCTTTTTCGACGGCACACACCTCTACGAGCACGCCAATCCGCAGCTCGGCTACCATCCCGATTGGAATAGTCTGATTTTCAACTATGACCGGCATGAGGTGCGCGGTTTCTTGCTCTCGAGCGCCCTGTTCTGGCTCGATCGCTACCACATCGACGGCTTGCGTGTTGATGCCGTGGCCTCCATGTTGTATCTCGATTATTCACGCAAGGCCGGCGAATGGGTGCCGAACATCCACGGCGGCAACGAGAACCTGGGGGCCATCTATTTCCTGCGCCGCCTCAATGAGGAAGTCTATCGCCATTATCCCGACGTGCAGACGATTGCAGAGGAATCGACGGCCTGGCCGGGCGTGTCGCGGCCAACGAGCGCGGGCGGGCTCGGCTTCGGTATGAAATGGGATATGGGGTGGATGCACGATACGCTGCGCTATCTCGCTCACGACCCGATCCATCGGCAGTATCATCACAATGAGCTGCTGTTCCGCATGATTTATGCCTTTTCCGAGAACTACGTGTTGCCGCTGTCGCACGATGAAGTTGTACACGGAAAAGGATCGCTTTTGGCGAAAATGCCTGGAGACGATTGGCAGAAGTTCGCCAACCTGCGTCTGCTCTACGGCTACATGTTTGGACAACCTGGCAAGAAACTATTGTTTATGGGCGGCGAATGGGGCCAAGGCCCGGAATGGAACCACGACACGAGCCTGGATTGGCACCAACTTGAACATCCGCTACATGCCGGCGTGCAGGAGTGGGTGGCGGACCTCAATCGCCTCTATCGCACCGAACCGGCGCTACACGACCAAGACTGTAATCCGTTCGGCTTTCAATGGATTGACTGCAACGACTCCGCCTCCAGCGTTATCAGTTTCCTCCGCAAAGGAGCATTCACCGGCGAAACTATTCTCGTCGTCTGTAATTTCACACCGGTGCCACGCAGCGAGCATCCGGTAGGCGTTCCGTTCGGCGGTTTCTGGGAGGAAATGTTGAATAGCGATGCAACGCACTACGGTGGCAGCGGTGTCGGCAATCGCGGCGGACTTCACGCCGCGGCGATCCCGTGCCACGGTCAACCGTTTTCGCTGACCTTATCCGTGCCGCCCTTGGGAGTCGTTTTCTTGAAGGGAAGGCCACCTTCTGATGCTCCCGTGTCGCCGTCGCGGCTCTTGCCCGAATAAGCATAGGTGAATTCAAAAACGGCCAGACGAGCGGCGCGGCGTCAGCCCACCGGTGGATGGACACATCGGCGGGCTGACGCCGCGCCGCTCGTCTAACACTCGGGGCGCTGCTGTCGTTCCTGGCCTGTGGGACTACCATGCTTTCATGTCGCCGCATTCAAGCAATCTGCTGCGCATCCATACGGCCGTCCTACTCTTCGGCTTCGCCGGCCTCTTTGGCCATGCGAAGGTTCTGAGCCTGTCGTCGGTCGTTATCGTGTTCGGACGCGTCGTGTTCGCTTCCGTCGCACTGCTGTTTGCTGCGATGGTCAAGCGAGACATACTACTTTCGGCATCGCGACGGAACCTCGCGGCCTTCGCTGTTCTCGGCGCTCTGTTGGCCGTACACTGGACAACCTTTTTTCAGTCCGTGAAAGATTCCGGAGTCGCTCTGGCCCTAATCACGTTCTCGACGTTTCCCGTCTTCGTCGCCTTCCTTGAGCCACTGTTTTTCCGTGAGAAACTCCATGCAGTCGATGTCGCTCGCGCCGCCTTCGCCCTGGCAGGCATCTCCATCCTCACGCCCGGCATCGAACTGAACGATCGTGTTACTCAGGGTGTCTTCTGGGGCATCGCCTCCGGGTTCACATTCGCCTTGCTCTCGTTGCTCAACCGCAAATTGGTTCGGCGGCACTCCAGTCTGACGA
>Ga0070738_10000999_pt1 | contig 66784 bp, 45 predicted proteins | sample Coa_R2_2_FD_66446 | JGI IMG/M metagenome (GOLD analysis project Ga0070738, IMG submission 66446) | Surface soil microbial communities from Centralia Pennsylvania, which are recovering from an underground coalmine fire - Coalmine... | ecosystem: Environmental > Terrestrial > Soil > Unclassified ... | reverse complement strand
CGTCATCCTCCAGCGTCCGGGCAGTCCGGAAACGCTGTTCGCGGTCGTCCAGGTGCCGGCCCTATCGCCGCGTTTCGTGCAGTTGCCGGTCGAGCCTGGCGCAGCCACGCGGCATGTTTTCACGACGTTGGAAAACGTTATCCGCATGCACCTGCCGGAATTGTTCCCCGGCATGGAGATTCAGCACGCTACAGTTTTCCGCGTGACGCGCAACGGCGATATCGAAATCGACGACGATGAGGTCGAGGATCTGCTCAAAACGATCGAGGAGGAGGTTCGGCGGCGGCGGCGCGGCGCGGCGGTGCGGCTGCAAATCGAATCCGACGCCCCCGCGGAAGTCGAGCAGTTCCTGACGACCGCCCTCGATCTCGATGCGAACGATGTGTATCGCCATCCGGGCCTGCTCGATTTATCCGGGTTGTTTCAGATTCATGGTCTGTCGGGTTATCCGCACCTGCGCGATCCGCAATTCGTGCCGCAGCTGGTGCCGGAGTTCGTGCAGTCGTCCAATCTCTGGTCGGCGATCCGCAACCGCGACATCCTTCTGCACCACCCCTACGAATCGTTCAGCCACGTCGTTGATTTCATTGAGGCGGCGGCCAACGACGAGCGCGTCCTGGCCGTCAAGCTGACCTTGTACCGCACTAGCAGTGATTCGCCGATCGTGCAGGCGCTGGCGCGGGCCGCCGATAATGGCAAACAAGTGACCGCGGTCATCGAATTGAAAGCCCGCCTCGATGAGGAGCGCAACATCGTTTGGGCGCGCGAGCTGGAAAAGGCCGGCGTCCATGTGGTGTTTGGCTTCATCGGCCTAAAAACGCACTGCAAGGTCGCCCTGGTGGTGCGGCGCGAGGACGACGGCATTCGCCGCTACGTTCACCTTGCCAGCGGCAACTACAACCCGCAGACAGCCCGTATCTACACGGATCTGGGCTACTTCACTTGCAATCCGGACTTCTGCGAGGATGCCTCCGCACTGTTCAATTACTTGACCGGCTACTGCGAACTGCCGCAGTGGCGGAAACTCGTGGTCGCGCCGAGCCGGCTGCAAGCATTCATGATCGAGAGGATCGAGCGCGAAACGAAATTGCAGCAGAGCGGACGGGAAGGCCGCATCATCGCCAAGATCAACGGCGTTCTGGAGCCGGCCATCGTCCAGGCCCTTTACCGGGCCAGCCAGGCCGGCGTCCGCATCGATCTCATCTGCCGGGGCATCTGCTCGCTGCGGCCGAACCTCCCCGGCATCAGCGACAACATCCGGGTCATCTCCATTGTGGATCGCTTTTTGGAGCATAGCCGAATCTATTATTTCGGCAACGACGGCGATCCCCAGGTGTATATCGGCTCAGCCGACTGGATGGACCGGAATCTGAGCCGCCGTGTCGAGGTGGTTTTCCCCATCGAGCCGACGGAGCTGAAGCAGCGTCTGATCCGTGAGATCTTGGCCACTTCGCTGGCCGACAATACCAAGGCGCGCCTGCTCATGCCGGACGGTAGGTATGAACGCATTCACCCAATCGACGATCAACGGCGCGTCCACAGTCAGGAATGCTTTTTGAAAATGGCCGTCGAGAATGCCGGACGATCGGTTACGGAAACGCCGCCGCCCATTCCCTTCGTCGAGCAGCGCCCCGCCGCGCGCCGCCACCGCAAACGGCAAACGAGTTGATGCGGTCTTTCCGAGCCGCGCACGCAGCGCAGCGGAGTGAGCGGCTTCTTGGGGCGGCCACTTACTCCGCTGCGCTGCGTGCGCGGCTCGGTTCACTTCGCAGCGGCGTAGCGATGGGTTGGCTGCGGTCGGCCGGGACGGAAGCTCTGCATGGTGTGAAACTCCGCCGCGGCGCCGCTCGCGGCGCACGCTGCCGACACCGTTTGCCGCACCTGCTCGGCGATCAATTCGGGATCGAGCGCCACGCGCGCATTTACAATCAGATCGAATTCTTTGACTTCATCGCGCGACGGTAGCGATAATTCGGGCCGGCTCGTGCTGCTCACCAGGTTGGCAACGCCGAAGGATGCTTCCGAAAGACCGATCGCTTTTAAGTGCGCTACCTCGCCGCCGTGCCGGGCCAATTCGTCCTGCAGACGGCTCACAATATCGAGCAAAAACGCATCCAGCGACAAGGACTTGTCAGCGGCGACGCGAATGCTGCTGTTAAGCCAGCCCAACTCCGCCTCGCCCTCGGCGTAAATGTCGTAATCGATGTCGAGGATCTTGCGGCCAAAGCTACCGCGCTGATCCAGCAATTCCGTCAGGGCCGCGAAACCTTGCCCCGTTTTCGCCGACAGCCGCAGGAGCGGCGTCGCGGGAAATGCGGCGCGGACGAGATCGGTCAGCTCCGCCACCACGGCCTCATTCAACTCATCGAGACGATTGAGGACGATGGCGTCGGCCTCTTCGAGTTGTTTGCGGAAAATGTAGGCCGCCTTCGGCGAGAAACCGGCGTTCTCTTCCGACTTGAGGATGCGCAATCCGTGGCTGGGCTTAAACAGCACGGGATAAGGAGCGACCTCGAAACGATTGCCGTAGAGGTCCTTGAGCGGCTGCACGACCGTGGCGACGAGATCGGTGCAGCTGCCGACCGGCTCGGCCAGGATCACATCCGGCCGCTGGCTGGTTTCCAGATCCTCAACCTTGCCGATCAGATCGTTGAAACGGCAGCAGAAACACGCGCCGGGCACTTCCTCGACGGGGAATCCCTGCGCCCGCAGGCTGGTCGTATCCACGAGATCCTGCGCCTGATCGTTGGTCACGAGACCGACTTTCTGGCCGCGATCGAGATAGAAACGCGCCAGCCGCGCGAGCGTCGTGGTCTTGCCGGCGCCGAGAAAGCCGCCGACCATGATGAAGCGTAAGGGTTTCATTGTCGATCCTCATCCACGTTCCTTTAGCCGCCGTTTGCCATGATACGGCTGAACGTGTCAATTCGGCCAGTCGTGGTTCTGCTCAGTGGAGAGGTCAGCGTCCCGCAAGCCCCCAGATGGTTACCTTCCTGTCCGCGGAGGGTAGGCTCGTCCCTCCCGCGGAAAACAGGCGGCTGCCGTCTGGGCTAAAGCGAACGCGAATCACCCACTCGGGCGCTTCCAGCTCTTTGAGGATGGAGAGTTTACTCGCGTCCCAGAGAGTGATTTTACCTTTTAGCCCCGCTGTCGCCAGAACATCTCCAGCCGGCGTCCAGTCGAGCGTATAGATCTCCTCCGCCGTCGTCTTGCGTTCAAGCAACGACCTGCCGCTCGCCACATCCCAAAGTCCGACGCTGCCGTCCACATAAGCGACAGCCAGCACTTTACCGTTGGGGCTGAATTGCAACTCCTGAGACCATTTTCGAGGCAGCGTATGCACGAGCTTTCCCGTCTCGACCTCGAAGATCCGCGTCACATCATTGCGGTTACCCACCGCTAGGAGCTTGCCGTCCGGACCGAAGACCGTCGTAAGCCCGCCTTTGCATGGAGCATCCAGGCAACGGATGAGTTTTCCCGAAGTGGTGCTCCATAGCTTCGCCTGCATGCCGTAACCGCCGGTCGCGATCAGCTTCCCATCGGGACTGAATGCCACAGAAGGCTGGGGGTTCTCCGTATCGATTTGGAGCACTTTCTTGGTGCGAAGATTATGAATCTCGACCGTGTTGGTATTCTCGCAGAAGGCGATTGACTCGCCGTCCGCGCTAACGGCGAAGTGGACCAGCCGTTTCCCCTCGGCGAGCTTGCGTAACGAGCGAAAAGGTACAGGGGTCACGATCTCGACCGGTGCTTCCCAGCCATGCAGCGCCAACTGACGCTTCGGCATCCAGATCAGTTCCTGGGTGTCCCGAGGCATCTCGCCGATGACGGTTACTTTCTCAGCATTGTTCACCGAGATGGCTGGCTTACGGGGAGGCGCGGGAGCAGCCCAGACGAGGGTAGTCAACAATATAAGCGTGAGGAGGGAACAGGTTCGTGAAAGCATACCACTCTCTCCTGAAATCGGGAATGATTGGCTTCCGGCGCGAATGCCAGGCGGCAGTTCAGACTCCTTGTCGATACGGCGAGAGCCTCCTCGAACCTCGGGTTCACGCGATTTTCCACGCCTTTTTGACCGGCTTGAGATGGCGCAGCCGTTTGTTGCGGATCCGCCGTCGTTTTCGCATCATTTTGGGACTCGAACGCGCCATGGAAACACTCCTTTCGATTAGCGATTTTGCAACGTAATACCAAGAGATTACAGGATGTGCGGCCAGATGCAAGCACGATTGCTGTCCGGCTCATGGTCTTTGTTCGCACTGCAGCATCCGCCGGCTCGTGCGCCAGCTCAGCAGAAACGCGGCGATGGAGAGCAGGAAGCTGATGCCGAGGAGCGCGTCCTTGATCTGTTCGCGCCACTGAGCCGCGACGAGAAGAGAGTGGTTTGGCTCACCGCTCCCTAACGGTCGCGGCTCTTCCGCGGCGTTTTGTCCTAGTTTCTCGCGTGGGATAATGAGCGTAGTACGATGCCCCGCGCCGGCATCGACGATCACTTCCAATTCTTCCGCCTCGTCGAACCGAAACGCGAAGCTACCCTTGTCATCCATCACGCCTTCGACGAGCAATTGTTGTCCGGGACGGAAGACCTGAACCTTGGCTCCCTTCATGGGAGTATCGCCGGGAGAGAACCAGCCATCGATTTGCACCTGCCGATCCGCTGCTCGGACGGTGTAATCCGCGAGGGGACGATGAGCGCGTGCGGGAGATGCCACGAATAGCAGCGTGAGCGCCGCCAGCATGAGGGCGAGCGGGGTTGCGTCAGCGCCCCGAGTAGATAAGGTTGCGTCAGCGCCCCGAGTAGATAAGGTTGCGTCAGCGCTCTGGGTACAGTTCTCGGGGCGCTGACGCAACTCCGCTGGCTTCATCCCCTTGTTCTCCAGGCCGAGCATCTCCGGTTTGACGCGGGCCAGGAAACTCACAGTGAAGCCGAGCACAACGCCCTCCAGGGCGACGATGGGCAAATGGGCGTAGAAGATGAGCCAGACGATTTGATGCCAATCCTCGGCGCCGCCCCAGAGAAGGACGGCCGCCTGGAGGACCACTGTGGCGAACACGGAGATCACGCCGAGAAGACAGCCGCACACCCAGGCGACAGTATGACGGTTCCGGCCAAACCAGGGGAGGCGGCGCAGTCCGGCGAACAGAGCGGCGGACAGCAGGGCCGGCAGCGCCATCACGCAGGCGTTGACGCCGATCGTGTAGAACCCACCGTGTCCGAGAAGAATCGCTTGCAGGGCAATACCGATAAGAATGGCCAACGGCGCTCGTCGTCCAAGAACGACACCGACCAGTCCGTTGAGCAGCAGATGTACTCTCGTCGGACCGAGCGGCAGATGCATCAGCGTGGCTACGAAGAACGCGGCGCTGAGAAGGGCGATGCGCGGGATTTCCTCGTCGCGCACCCGATATGACGCAGCCAAAGCGAGCAGCCCCGCCACGAGAAAACCTGCCGCGAGCCAGGGCGCGCTCAACACACCATCCGAGATGTGGACCGCCCAGAGCAACCCAGACGAAAACGGCGCCGCGCCCATGAGGTTCCTCGACTACTTCGGAGTAGATGCCGCGAGCCGAGCGGCATCACAGGTCCGGCCCGGCTCGCCGGACCTACCCGGCTGGTTCATCCACGAAGACCCACAACGTCGCCCGTTGCCGCAGCGGATAGCTTTTGCCGTCGCGCATCCGTGTCCCCTGCGGACGTGAAACAGTCATGCACCACCAGCCCGGCTCGTTCAACGTGGTCGTGGCCACGCCGTTGCGATCGAGTCGAACCGTGCGCGTAATGTGTTCATCGGGCGGCAAAGTCTTCGGCGGGTCGTTGTTGTAGCGTTCGATCTCTACTAGGCTGCTGACCGGCGAGACGCTGGTCCCACCGGGCTTTGGCTGGACCGGCGAGACGCCGGTCCCACCGGCCGGAGGGCGGATAGCGGCCTCGGCCTGAAACACCATGCCCGCGCGCAGGCCGTACGGACGGGTCAACGGCACAAGTTCGAAGTCGCCCGCGGCGGCGTCCCATCCTTTTTGCGCCTGGACGTGCAGGACCGATTTGACGGTGTCTTGCAGGAATTCGCCATCTTCTTCCATCCAGATGGGCGGCGTCCGCATCACGAAGACGTAATCGCCGCGCTCAGGGGGCGTGAAGCGAAGCTCATACGCCGTCACTTCATTCGAGCCGGCCTTGCGCGACGTCTTTTTCAGTTTGTCCGTCAGTTCGACCCGCTTGCCATCCGGGCAGAGAACGATTAGGCTCTGTGGTTGAGGCGCATCGAAGAGCTGATGCTCGAACGGATGCCCCCACTGGTAAATGATGGTGACAGCTTCCCCCTTCTTCCCCGAGGCGGTTTGAGGCAACAACATGTTGAAATGCGCCGCCGCCGTCCCCGAGAATAAGCAAAGGCATGCCGCCATCCCACCCATTAGCGCTCGCATGTTGCAATCTTCCTCGCCACGTTCCTGTCTGCCGTCGCCCCTTTCATCCTACGATTTTGCAAATCGTCATACTAGAGTTGCGCTGGTGTTGTGTCTCGCGGCGCTTGGCTCTCCTAGCACGGCAGCGGAAACAACCGACCTCCTCCGTGAGATGAAAGGCCATACCGAGCGCGTGCTGTCCGTCGCTTTTTCGCCGAATGGCCGCTACATTCTGTCATCCGGTCAGGACCGTACCATCCGCCTTTGGAGCACGCGGACTGGAGAGGAAGTGCTGCGCTTGCAGGGGCATCGTAGTTTAGTGCGTCGTGTGCTATTCAGTGCCGACGGCACGCGGGCGCTATCGGCCAGTTACGATCGCACCCTGCGCCTGTGGGATGTCGTTCGCGGCCGAGAGCTGGATCGCTTCGAGGGAAACGGCGGAGAGGTGAATGCTGCGGCGTTGTCTCGAAATGAACGCTACCTCCTCGGCGGCGGCGACGATCACATGGTTCGCTTATGGGATACGAGGACTGGCCGGCAATTGCGTCGTTTCGAGGGCCACTCCAAATCGGTCTACAGCGTGGCGTTCTGTCCCTCGGGAGGGCTGGCCGTGTCCGCCGGCGCGGATGGCCTGGCCATCTTGTGGGATTTGAACCGCGGCCGGGTGGTGCGTTCGTTCAAGGGGCATCGAGATGGCATTGTGGCCCTCGCGCTCTCGCCGGATGGACGGCAGCTTGTCACGGGAAGCTGGGATTCCACCGCGCGCCTTTGGGACGTGAAGACGGGACATGAGATCCGCAAATTCTCGGGACACGATAATTCCGTGTGGAGCGTGGCTTTTTCGCCGGACGGACGCCGCATTCTCTCAGCCGGCTACGATAAGACCATGCGCCTGTGGGATACGGCCACCGGCCGCGAGATTCGCTCGTTCCTGCACGAGTTTCCGCTGTGGACGGCAGCCTTTTCGCCGGATGGCAAGATGGCTGTCTCCGCCGGCGAGGACGGCAACCTGCGTTTATGGCGCTTGCCGAAGTGAGATTAACTCCCCGCATCTTTTTCGCACCAAGGAGCTTTCTCATGCGATTTTCCCCGTGGTTTACCCTCCCCGTTGCCTTCACGCTCGCCGTGGCTTTCCTCTCGGCCGGTGAAGGGACCAAGTCATCTGTTGTCCAAGAAGACATCCTCCACTATCTCGACGGCTTGCGGCCGGAACTGGTGGCCGTCAATCAGGACATCTGGACGTTTGCCGAACTGGGTTTGCAGGAGTATCGCTCGGCGGCGAGGTTGGCCGGGGTGTTGAAAAAAGCGGGCTTCCGGGTCAAGGAAGGTGTCAGCGACATGCCGACGGCCTTCGTCGCCGAGTACGGCTCCGGCACGCCCATCATCGGCATCCTCGCCGAGTACGATGCGTTGCCGGAGCTGTCGCAGCAGGCGGGCGACCCCACACGCAAGCCCATTTCCGGACAGAACGCGGGCCACGGCTGCGGACACTGCGCGCTGGGGACCGCCGCTGTCGGCGCGGCGTTGGCCGTTAAGGAAACCATCGACAAGCATCATCTCAAGGGCACGGTTCGCCTGTACGGCACGCCGGCCGAGGAGACCGTCATCGGCAAGGTGTACATGACGCTGGACGGGCAATTCAAGGATCTTGATGCGTGTCTTCACTGGCATCCGGGCACGAGAAACCGTGTCTCGTACATGTCCACTAAGGCGTTGATTTCGGCGAAGTTCACATTTACCGGCCTGCCCGCGCACGCATCCGGCAGTCCGGAGAAGGGCCGCAGCGCGCTCGACGGCGTCGAGTTGATGAACGTCGGGGCGAATTACATGCGTGAACATATCAAAGAAACAAGCCGTATTCACTACGTCATTACGAACGGCGGAGCGCAGCCGAACGTCGTGCCGGCCACTGCTCAGGTGTGGTACTTCGTCCGCGCCAACACGCACGAGGAGGTCGAACGCAATTTCGATTGGCTGCGCGACATCGCCGACGGAGCGGCCAAGATGAGCCGGACGAAAGTGGCTGTTCACATCGATACCGATTGCCACGAGATCATCCCGAACCTGCCGCTGTCGCGCGTCGTGGCGCGGAACATGGAGCGCGTGGGGCCGCCGAAATTCGACGACGCGGACCGCGATCTCGCCCGCCGCTTACAGGAGCCGCTGCGGGCCGAGTTTGCCTTGAAAGAAAACAAACCTCTCAACGATACCGTCGAGCCGTTGCCCAAGGAGCCGTATACGGCGAACGGCGGCTCTACGGATGTGGGCGACATCAGCTGGCATGTGCCGACCTCCGGGCTGGACACGGTTTGTTTCGCGGCCGGCAGTCCGGGGCACAGTTGGCAGAACGTCGCCGCCATCGGCTCGCCCATTGGCCACAAGGGCTTGCTGGTCGCAGCCAAGGTGCTCGCGCTCAGCGCCGTCGATCTGCTGCAAGATCCACAAGCGCTCAAGGAGGCTCGCGCCGACTTCCAGGAACGCATGAAGGGACGCCTCTACACGACCCAGATCCCGAAAGCGCAGAAGGCGCCGCGCGCGATTCGATAATGAGATTATCTCCTGTGGGCAGCTTCACGTTATCTCTCGTTCCCACGCTCTGCGTGGGAACGTACGCCCGGACGCTCTGCGTCCCGTCCCGCACAGCGACAAGACGCGACGCGGAGCGTCACACACCTGCGTTCCCACGCGGAGCGTGGGAACGAGAGAAATAGCGCCATAAGCGATCCGTTAAAGTGATGATTCTTTGAGAACCGGTGTCCCGCTAGGTGTTCCTCCCGTCGGCGTGATATAAAAAATGGATGGAATCATTCGTCCCTGGCATTGCGGGAAAAGCATGACCCGGCGTAAATTAGCCCTACTGCTGTTGTTCGGTTTGATGATTCTTTCGGTGGCATGCAACGGCGGGATGCCCTCCACGAATGGCGTTCCGGCAGTGGAGAGGGAAGACGATGGACCCGCGCTTTTCCGCGACATCACCGCCGCGGCCGGCGTCCAATTCACGTATCGCAACGGCGCCGAGGCTGGCCATCTGTCGATTCTCGAATCGCTGGGCGGCGGCGTGGCGCTTCTCGATTTCGACAGCGATGGCAAACTCGACATATTTTTTCCCGGCGGCGGCTCCTTCGAGGGCAAGGAGATTCGCGGACGACCCTGCAAGCTCTATCGTAATCTCGGTAAGAGCAAGTTCGAGGACGCCAGCGATCGGCTGCACATCGATGGGGGGTGGTTCTACAGTCACGGCGCGGCGGTGGGCGATTATGACCGCGACGGCTACTCGGATTTGCTTCTGACCGGCTGGGATCGCCTTGCCCTGTTTCACAATGAGCCAGTCGATCCCACGGATGCCGGCAAGGGCCGGCAATTCATCGATGTCACGCGCAAGGCCGGCTTGCAGAACACGCGCTCGTGGAGCAGCAGCGCCGGCTGGGCCGACTTCGACGGCGACGGCTATCCGGATCTTTACATCTGCTATTACGTCAATTGGTCGTTCGCCAATCATCCGCGTTGCGGCCAGCCGGCGGACATTTGTCCTCCGAAGGTCTTCGATGGTCTGCCCCACAGGCTGTTCCGCAACAATCGCGACGGTACCTTCACCGATGTCAGCAGCGACGCACCCCTGCGGCCCGGCGGACCCGATGCCAGCAAAGGACTGGGCGTGTTGCTCGTGGACATTAACGGCGACGGCAAGCCCGACGTCTACGTCGCCAACGACACGGCGGATAGTTTTCTTTATGTGAATCGCTGCACGCCGGGACATTTTCGCTTCGAGGAGCGCGGCCTGGTCAGCGGCACGGCGCGCGATCTCGGTGGCTCGCCCAATGGCAGCATGGGCGTTGATGCCGCCGACTACGACCGCAGCGGCCGGCCGTCGCTGTTTGTCACCAACTACGAAAACGAGCTGCACGCGCTCTATCGCAACGACTGCGGCGGCGACAAAATCCTCTTCCAGTACGCCTCGCGCGAGGCCGGCATCTCCGCCCTCGGCCAGAGTACGGTCGGCTGGGGCACGGGATTTCTCGACATCGATCACGACGGCTGGGAGGATTTATTCGTCGCCACGGGCCATGCCATCCGCTATCCTCCGCGCGGCGGCGGCGATCCGCGGCAATGGCCGATCCTCCTGCGCAACCAGGGCGGCGTTTTCAGCAATATCTCGAACGAAGGCGGACCCTACTTCCGTTCGGCCCACCTTGCACGCGGCGTCGCCCTCGGCGACCTCGACAACGATGGCCGCGTCGATCTCGTCATCAGTCATCTCAATGAGCCGGTGGTGCTGCTGCACAACGAGGCCAAGGCGGACAATCACTGGCTGGGCGTGGAGCTGATTGGCCGCGACCATGCCGATGTGGTGGGAGCACGGCTGATACTGGAGTGCGATGGCGCGACACAGACGCGGTTCGCCAAGGGCGGCGGCAGCTATGCCTCCTCCGGCGATCGCCGCCATGTGTTCGGACTGGGTAAAGCGACGAAGATCGATCGTCTCACCGTGATTTGGCCCAACGGGAAGCGGGAGCAGTGGAAGGATCTGGCGATCGATGGCTACCATCGACTTGTGGAGGGTGAGCCGCGACCGTAAACGAGTGGCGAGCGGGGTTGCGTAAGCGCCCCGAGGATATTTCTCGGGGCGCTTACGCAACCCCGCTCGCCGCTCTCTTACGGCTCAGCTTGGTTCAGTGCCGCGAAGCCGGCCACAGCTCCGAGCCGAACCGCGCTGCTTCCTGCAAATCTTCCTCAAGCCGCAGCAACTGATTGTACTTGGCGATGCGATCGGTGCGGCTCGCCGAGCCGGTCTTGATCTGGCCGGCATTGGTGGCCACGGCGATGTCAGCGATAGTCGTGTCTTCCGTCTCGCCGCTGCGGTGGCTAATGACCGTGGTGAAACCGCTGCGGCGTGCCAGCTCAATGCAGTCGAGCGTCTCCGTCAGCGTGCCGATCTGGTTTACCTTGATGAGAATGCTGTTCGCCGCTCCTTTGCTAATGCCGTCTTGGAGGCGCTTGGTGTTGGTGACGAAAAGGTCATCGCCCACCAGCTGGATTTTGCCGCCGAGCTTGCGCGTCATCTTCTGCCAGCCGTCCCAGTCATCCTCGGCCAGGCCATCCTCGATGGAGCGAATCGGCCAGCGCTGGCACAGTTTTTCCCACAGGTCAATCAGCTCATCCGATGAGGCGATGCGATCGGGTTGGCTTTTGAAGAAGCAATAGCCGGTTTTGCCCTTCTTCTTGGCCTCGTCGAACAGTTCCGTCGTGGCGGGGTCGAGCGCGAAAACGACGTGGTCGCCGAGTTTGTAGCCAGCCTTCTCGACCGCGGTGGCCAGCAACTCCAGGGCTTCATCGCTGCTCTTGACGTTCGGCGCGAAACCTCCCTCATCACCGACGGCCGTGCTCAGATGACGATCGTGCAGCACGTTCTTGAGATGGTGGAACACCTCGGCGCCGATGCGCAGGGCTTCGCGGAAGCTGCTCGCGCCGAGGGGCATAATCATGAATTCCTGGAAATCGACGTTGTTATCGGCGTGCTTGCCGCCGTTGAGGACGTTCATCATCGGCACCGGCAGATAGCGGGCGTTGCTGCCGCCGAGATAGCGATAGAGCGGCAGCCCTGTCGAGACGGCGGCGGCGTGAGCGACGGCCAGCGATACGCCAAGCATGGCGTTGGCGCCGAGCTTCGCCTTGTTCGCCGTGCCGTCGAGATCGAGCAACAGCTGATCGAGGGCGGCTTGTCCGAGGGCGTCTTCGCCGTGCAGACGCGGCGCGATGGTGTCGTTAACGTTATGAACCGCCTTTTGCACGCCCTTGCCGAGATAGCGCGATTTGTCGCCGTCGCGCAGCTCCAGCGCCTCATGGGCACCGGTGCTGGCCCCGCTGGGAACCGCTGCCCGGCCAGCCGAGCCGTCTTGCAGGATCACCTCAACCTCGATGGTCGGATTGCCCCGGCTATCCAAGATTTCACGGGCGTGGATGGTTTCAATGGTGCTCATGTCAAAACTCCGGGATGACTTTCCAAGGACGCAAAGGACTCTAAGGACGCAAAGGACGCTATTTTTTCTTTCTATCGCCCTTTTTTGTCCTTGGAGTCCCTTACGGCGACAAATTCCCAGCGGCGTCGAACTCCAGCGGACGGGGTTGGCCGGCCACAGTGAATTCGGTCTGGCGCTCCGGGTCGTCCAAGCACGGCTCGGATACGTCCAGCTCTTCCAGTTGCATGGTGTTGCGAATGTGCAGGACGCGGGCGTGTTCTGGCGCGCGGGTGCCGATGATGGCCAGGGCCGCGTCGATCACTTCCCGATCCGTCGCGAAATGCACGGGCACGAACGCGCCTTCGGGATAGCCGGCAGTCAAACAGTTGATGACGGTAGCGCGATAATCCATCTGCTGCACCAGCCGCGTCGAGACGAAATCCGCCAGGCCGATGCCCGCGGCGTTGCCGTGAGTCTTCTCGCTGAGTCCGCGAACATAGATCAGCCGCATGACTGGAATCCCCTCTGGCATGGGCTGCATCCGGAAGGCGCGTTTGCGACCGACGACGTTGGTATCCATGCCGGAGCCGCTGATGTTCTTGCCGATTTCATCCACGATGAGCAAGTCGGCCTTGCGCAAAGGCAGCCGCATCAACAGTCGCCGCGCTTCGGCCAACAGCCGCTCTTCGCGCACCTCGAACGACTCCGGCGCGACGCCTTCGATAATCGCCGTTTCGTCGTAGGCATTCTCGACGAGGCCCAGTCCGAATGCGATGGGGGCGGCTTTCATGAGCGTTCGGCCGACCGAGCGAACGACGCTATCGAAGGGATGATCGAGAAGGATGCGGTGATAGACGAGAGCGCCGGCGTGCTTGCCCAGGCCGATCATCATCATTTTCATCAGCCCGCTCTCGAGGGGGCCATGATAGCCGGTGTGCGGCTTGATTCGGGCGACGACGCCGATGTGGTCGGCCTCCGAGGCGATACGGTCGAGCAGCACCGGGAAGCCCTCGGGGGTCCGTCCGACTTGTACGGTCTCCATCGAAGCGCGGATCGGCACGCCGACGAACTCTTCGGTGATGCCATAGCTTTCGAGGATGTGTCGCTGCCCCTCGGCGGTGCCCCCGCCGTGGCTTCCCATCGTCGGAACGAGAAACGGCTTCGCGCCGAGTTTCTTGAGAAAAGCAGCTGTACTCCGCAACACGAGGGGAATGTTGGCGATGCCGCGGCTGCCGGCCGTGAGTGCGACTGTGTGGCCGGGCTTGATGCGCCGGGGCAGATCGAGCGGCTCCAGGGCTTTGGCGACAGCGGCCGGAATGTCAGCGACCTGCGGCCGCTCGAAGTGTTGACGAATGCGAACCAAACGGGGATAGACCACGGCGCACCTCTCTTCGGCGAGCGGGGTCGCGTAAGCGCCCCGAGCACTTCACTCGAGGCGCTTACGCGACCCCGCTCGCCTTTCTCTCCCATCATGTTAGGGAGAAGTGCGCCAACAGCCACGAAATTGTGGTTCAGTGAGGATTCGCGGGGCAATCGCTGGTGTAGTTGCCGAGGAAGATCAACAGACGCGCCTGAGCTTTGTTGTAATTGCTCACGGCTGTCACGTAATTGGCCCAGGCTTGCGAGAGCTGGCGGATACTGTTCAGCACGCCGTCAAAGGTCTTGTTCTTTAGTGCCTCATCTAGAGATTCCGTGGGCGGCAAGCGTTCATCCATGAACCGGTAAGTCTCCTTGGCGTGATCGATGGCTTTGGCGGCTTGGGCGATCTGATCGCGGCCGCTAAGGATGGCGGTGTAGGCATCCTCAACGCCGGCCCGCAATTTTAGCTGTAAGCTGAGCAGCGAGAACCGCGCCTGCTGCATTTGGCTCTCGGCCATTTGCAGCTGGGCGCAGACCAGCGCGGCGTGCAGGTGGGCGCAGATGCACTGCGCGACGCGGGCCTGGTCAATGCCTTGCTGGATGGCAGCGATCAAGCCTTGCAATTCACGCACGCCTGGCCCATTGTCCTGCGCTTGTCGAACCAACGACTCGACGGGGACGGACGTATCGACTCGATTGATCGGTTCCAGTGTCTCCGTGGGCCGGAGCGTTCCGCCGTTCATGCCCATCAAATAGGCTAATTTCGCGGCCGCGGCCTCGCCTCGCTGATGGGTCTGGAGAATGTATTGCTGCCGGCCGGTGACCGCAGTTTCGATGGCCTCCACCACGACCTGGACCGGCTTGACGGTCTTCGCGGATTTCCTAGCGAGATCCAGCAGTTTTTCCTCCAGCTTCATGAGATCGCGCGCCACCACTTCGCCGCGCAGGGCCGTCAACCAATCGAAGTAGGTGTTGGCCGCGTCGAGCAGATTGCCATTTTCGACCTTACGTAACTCGGCGCGCCGGCGCCAGAGATTCGCCTCGGCGACCGGCTTCTTGAACGTATCCTTACGAAACAACTCCAGTCTGCACGAATTCATCGCCGCGTCGAAGGCGATTTGGGCCTCGTTGACGCGCTCGCGCGCCGCCAGGATGTCGGCGTTGCGCTCGGAAGTCAGCCGCAGCACCGTGTCCAGATTCACAGCGATTCCGCTCGATGAGGCGGGAGCATCCGGAAGCGAGCCGGGAGCGTTAGCGACCGGAGGGGACTCCGGCCGAGCATACCGAGCCGATAGCAGCAGAACGCCAGCCGCAAGAAGCAATCGAACGCGGAACATGGAACGGGCCTCCTGCACGAAGCGAAACCGTATCCTTACGGTCAGGTCTCGGATTAAATCGGTTGCCTGTCTCTCCGTACTTTGCTAATTATGCTCAACGATCGCCTCTTAGCAGTTTTTTCTCGCTCAACCGTTATGAGGAGGCGGACTCATGGCTTTCGATAGCGATTACGGTAAACCCGAGCCCCGGCGCGAGGAGATTGATCGCCTGCCGGGTCCGGTGCTGGTCGAATTCGGTACCGGCTGGTGCGAGTTCTGCCAGGCGATTCAGGGCTCCCTCAAAGCTCTGTTGGAAACGTTTCCGCAAGTGCATCACATCAAGGTGGAAGATGGGAAAGGTCGGCCGTTGGGCCGATCGTTCCACGTCAAATTGTGGCCGAACTTTGTGTTCCTGCGCGACGGCCAAATCCTCATGCAACTGGCGCGCCCGCAACCGGAGGAAATCCGCCAGGGGCTGGAGCTGATTACAGAAAAATGAGCCGCGCATGCAGCGCAGCGAGTGTAGAGCCGCGACCGTAAGGGAGCGGGAGGCAACACCGCTCCCTTACGGTCGCGGCTCTACATCCGCTGGGCTCCCCGTGCGACCCGGATGACGCCCTTACGCTGTAAAGCGCGGGTTCCGAAATGGCCGATAAATCTTCTAATGACGGCCTACTCTCGTCGCACCTGGTTCCCTCTGTTAACAGATCTGAGTTGTGTGTGCGCCGTTGCGGTAATCTGGCTCTGCATCGGCCTGTCGATCTTCGGAAGCGGGCTTCACGCCGGGATCTTGAACGATCAGGTGAACTACATCACGGCGGCCCGAAACCTTAGTGTCTCGGGCGAACTGACCTCGAGTATCATTTATCCGTCAACGCTTTTACAACGATATCAACGAAACTACCTCTACATGCCCGGTCATGCTCTGGTGTTGTCCTGGTCGTACACCCTTTTTGGCTACGGGGTTTTCCAGTCGTTTCTCCCAAATCTACTTTCGTTCGTCCTGACCATGATTTGCACCTTTTTGTCTGCCCGCAAACTCTATGATCGAACTACCGCGTACCTATCTACCGCCCTATTTCTCGTCTTCCCGTTGAACCTGCTTTACGCAGTCTCGGCAATGGCAGAAATGACCCTGATTGCCGCAACCATTCTCGCCCTGTGTGTGTTTCTGTATTTGCCAGACCGAGCAAAACCGTATCTCGGCGCCTGTCTCCCCGTGCTTCCCTTCTTGTTCCGCGAAACCGGGGCCTTGGTGATTGTCCCGATGGCATTCCTTGTTTTTTCGCGATCTCAGCAGTACAAACTGCCTCGGACGTTGGCGTTTCTTCTGCTCGCGTGTCCGGGAATGGCGCTGGTTTATAAACTGGAACTTGCTTCCGGCCGCCCCTCCCTGTTTCTCGCTAATTACTTCGATGCACGCTATACGACGATTTACACAGACGCCGTGGCCAACGCATCGCTCTCGGCCACCTGGAACAACACCCTTATGCGACTGCCTCACCGAATTGCCGAAAACTTGACGAACTTTGCCGCTTTCATCCAAATCGACTCGGTCCGATTATTTAGTTGCTGCTACGCGGTGTTCTTCGTCCTTGGTCTAGTTGGTCTGTGCAGAGGTTTATTGCGTAGGGATGCTTTTGCAATCTCCACCAGCGTCATGGTCCTTACCATCTTCTCGTCTGTCGTTGCCTTTTATTATCTTGGGATGACAGGTATTCGCATCTTTCTCTTCACCCTGCCGTTGTCTTGTATTGCTTGCGCGGCTTTCTGCCGCGATCTGCTCAGTCCCCTGGCCGCCAGGTTCGCGCCTTACCTCGTGGGTGTTCTCGTCTTTGTGATGTTGGCTTATACCGGCTTTGCAGGCATCGCCTCCTTGTCGAAAGTCTATTCCCCCCTGTTCCAAACGTGTGAGCCGCCTCTGCTCGAGTTTACCAACCGTCTAGAGCAGCTCGAGCATGATGACCAAACGCTTCTCGTTTGCCCTTGCCACCTTCTCATGGAGTACAGCCTACGGCATCACCCCGTGAAGTGTGCCTTCCTTCCCGCCAACTCGGCTACTCTCGACCTCCTGAATGGGAAATACAGAATTGGGACCATCTTGTGGGATAGTGGAGACCCGTTGACGTCCCTTACCCTGGAGGACTTCGTCCAACGGGGATTCTTCCCTCAAGCAAAGATTGGCTATCAAGGTAGCGACTACTGGATTCTCAGGCCAGGCCGTTGGCCGAGTCTGTCACAGTGAAACACGAGTTCGTGGAAACCCGAAGGAGAATATACATGAGCCAATCCGCTTTACTTACGTTCAAGATGGTTGAAGAGGCCACGACTCCCACGATGTGGTCTCGATGGCGTAGCGTGCTTCTGCCTGGACTCGTGGTTTTTCTCCTCAGTCTTCCAGTGTTTGCGCGGTTGTGTGGTTGTGACCCTCATACTCCTTATACAGACTATCCAGGGCACTTTAACTTTGCCTTGCGTATAGGCAACGGTGGCGAAAAACTACCTCACGCCCTCTTTCATTATTGCTTACTCGCTCTGATGGGAGGACCAAATGGTTTTCCCGTGGCAAAGACGGCTGCTGTCCTCCTTGCTCTCATGTGGGGAGCCCGCGCGATACTTACGGCTTTCCTGCTTCGCGGCAATGCCACTGTTTCGCAAATGTCCCTTATTGTGCTGAGCCTCGCATTGGGTGTCGTGATGACGTTGCCGAACTGGTGGAAGTTCCCTTCCATTTACCTGGGCCAGCTTTCTCCGAACGTTTGGCACAATCCCACGACCCTCTTTACCATCCCATTGATCTTGCTGGTTTTCATCCTGGGCAATCGCGCTCTGGAATCGCCGTCGCTTCTCCGCGTGCTCTTGGTAGGTGTTGCCATTGCCTTGAGCATTTTGGCCAAGCCCAATTACGCCATTGCCTACATGCCTTGCCTGGCGCTCGGCCTGTTCATTATGTTTTGCACGCGGCATTATACTTCGATGAACTGGTCTGGTCTTCTACTCCGGCTTGTCCTGGCCTTGGCGCCCGGAGTGCTGGTGCTCGGCGGTCAATTCGTGAGCACGTTTGGGAAGGACACGGCTGAGAAGTCTTCCGTGGTTTTCAACCCGTTCACGGTTTGGTCGCTGTACTCCCCGCACATCCTCGCGTCGATCCTCCTGAGCATTGCTTTCCCTCTTTTCACAGCGGCATGCTATTATCGTAGCGTTCTCAAAGATCGGGCCTTGGTTATTGCTTGGGCAACATTTACCGTGGCGACGCTCCAGTTTGCATTGTTGGCCGAAAAAGGTCCTCGTTTCGATCACGCCAACTTCGCCTGGGGAGGGATCCTGGCGAATCATGTCTTATTCGTGGCATGTGCCGCGTTCCTTTTGCGCCAACCAATCGGAGTGAAACGACATCTTGCTTTTGGCGTACTCGCTCTCCATGTCGCTACCGGTTTGTTCTGTCTTGCTCGATGTGTCGCTCATCCTGACTTTGCGGTTCGATTCTAAGCAGTTGGGCAGGGTTGTTTAGCATTTTCGTCCGAGCCGCGCACGCAGCGCAGCGGAGGGAGCGACCTCTTCGGACGGCCGCTTACTCCGCTGCGTCGCGTGCGCGGCTCAGATGACGTGAGCTATTTGCATACTTCGGGAGGAATACTCATTTCTCACGACACGCTGACCGGTTTGCTCGCCGCAGGTTCCTCCTGGATGGAGCTAACCGGTATCTCCAACATCCGGCAGGGGGGACGGTCGGGCCAATAGCGTTTCATCAGCGGCATGGATACGTTGTAAACCGGAATGCCTCCGCTGGTTTTGCCTTCGGGCGTGCCGCGGTGGGCGTGGCCGTGGAAGACCGCCGTTACGCCGTAGCGCTGCAGCGGCTCGGCGAGACGGCCGCAACCCAGAAATGCGAAAATCTCCCGCGGTTCGCCCTCGACCGTATCCTGGATCGGCGAATAGTGCAGGACGGCGATGCGCTGCATCATGCGCAGTCGGGCCAAAGCCGCTTCCAGTTTCATCGTCTCGTTCATCGCTTCCTGCACGAAACGCTTGATGACGTCCTCGCCCCAGGCTCCGAGTGTGGCCCGGCCGAAACCGCCGGCGAAGCCCTTCACTCCGGCGAAACCGATGCCCTTGATCTCGCAAGCGTCGCCGTCGAGCATGCGCACACCGGCGTCGAGGAGGATTTTGCGTACTTCGTCCTGCTTGCCGGACTCGAAGTCGTGATTGCCAAGCACGGCCACGATCGGGATTTTGATGGCGTTCAGCTCGCGGACAAGAATGTGAGCCTCTTCGGGTAGGCCGAAATCAGTCAGATCGCCGCACAGAAGTAATATGTCCGCCCCTTCGGCCATGCTCACGAGCAGAGGCGATAGCTGACCCATCGAGGTCTTGGCGCAGTGCAAGTCGGCCGCCGCCGCGATGCGCACCACCGATTCGGATCTCGTCGCTTCTTCTCTCTTCGCCATTCTCGCTTCCTCACTCTCCAGGAATCGGACATTGCGGGAACAAGAAACGTGGAAGGCGGCGCTGCTAATTTCAGCATACAAAATTCCCACCGACATTTCGGCGATGCCGTGTTATAACGACACAAGGGGAGAGAATCGGGGGGATGCTTCCGCCATGTCAATCGGCAGTGAATCGGCCGAAACAATCTTGATTGTGGATGACGAGGAGCCGGTGCGCCGGACCTTCCACGAATGGCTGGAAGGCGCCAACCTCGACTGCAAGATTCTGACTGCGGCGGATGCCGAATCGGCGCTGATGCAGGCAAATCAACACGCCATCGACCTTGCCATTCTCGACTGGAACCTTGGGGCTGGCAACGATGGCTTGCGGCTGCTCGAAGACCTGACGCTGTTCCATCCGGATGTAACGGCCATCATGGTTACCGGCTTCGCCCATCAGGCGACTCCCTTGCAAGCCATGCGCATGGGCGTCCGCGATTATCTCGATAAAAACCAGGATCTCGATCGCACGACGTTCCTCAAGGCGGTACGGCGGCAGCTCGATCGCATCCGCCCCGCGAGGCGTGCCCGTCAATTGCATCAACAATTGATCGCGTTTCGTTCGGCTGTGGAGAAAGTGCTGCCACTCGTGCAGGCGGCATCTGCGCTCCATGATCCCGTGCCGCTGCCGGCCGCGGTCAACAACCTTTTCCGCTTCTTGCAGCGGACCACGGATGCGAGCGACGGCGTTCTGCTGGTGCGCAGCTACGATGCCGATCGCCAGCCAGCCGAGATTTACCGTGCCTATGACATGGACGGTCAACGCCTCGATGTGCCGCTGGTTCCTTTCGCTCTTTCGCTGGCTGGCAGCGTTGTCAGCATGCAGCAACCGTCGCTGATGGATCGCTTGGATCAGGCAGCCAGCAGCGGCAATCTGGAGCTTCAACCGTTTGAGCGCGGGCGGCGCTCGCTCTTGGCCGCTCCTCTGAGCGTCGCTCACGGTTTACAGGCTGTGCTGGAACTGTTCGATAAACAGGAGGCGAGCGGGGCCGCGTCAGCGCCCCGAGGATCGGGCCGAGAAAGCAGCTTCACTGAATCCGATCGGCAGCTCGTCGCTGCCGCAGCCGATTTTGGCACGGAGATGCTTCGGCAAGCGCTGGCCGAACGGCAGATGCATCGTGTGCTCTTCGACGCCATCGAGGCGGCTCTGGGCGCTAGTGATTCAATGGCCCAATCACTAGATGTTGCCGCGACTCGCCCGGAAGCTCCGCCCCCAGCCGCTGTGCTGAAGCGGCTGCGCGAAGGTTTGGCGAGCGGGGGAAGTCATGCCCTCGGTGATAGCGCGGATGCGGTCGATGCCGACGCCACGCTTCGCCTGGCCGAGTCCATCCGCGTTCTCGCCGTGCGACACGGCCCTTCCGCCGTCCAGCACTGCATCCGGCTGGTGGAAAGCCTGCGCCAGCTGCTCGACGAGATGACCGGGGAGATACGGTCGTGAGCGAGCCGTCCGATGATGCTTTCGCCGAGGTCTTCGCGCTCTTGACGCCGCAGCGTTTGTTGCACCACCCGCGCGCCACCGGCGAGGGAGTTTCTGTCTGCATTCTCGACAGCGGTGTCGAGCGCGCCTTGCTCGAAGAGAAGTTCCGCCGTCTCGGCCATGAGTTGCACCCAATCCAAGGCGGCATATTCACTGCGTCCCAACTCGAACCACTTCCCTACGATGGTCATCAATCCACGCCGCATGGCACGACCGTGGCCGACATCCTTTTAACCTTGGCCCCGCGCATTCGCCTTTATTCCGCCGATGTGTTCGGCCCGCAGGGGACTTGCGAAGTCGAGGTAGTGATCCGCGCCCTCCGCTGGGCGATGGACGTGTGGCACTGCAAGGTCATCAATCTCTCGCTGGGTGTGCCGGAGCAGCGATTGCAACAGGTACAGCGCCGCCAGCAGCTTCTACGTGTCATCGAGGAAGCCTATTACAAGGACGTTCTCGTCGTTGCCGCGGCCCATAACGAGCATCCGCTGATGCGCAGCTATCCGGCCGTTTTCGCGCCGCCGTTATTGTCGGTGGACAAGGCTGCGTTCGCCGATCCGCTCGATTTCGCCTATCACCTCAGCGAGCCGATTGAGTTTCAGGCGAACGGCCGCGGCTACCTCGGCCCCTTCGCCGCCGAACCGGCAACGAGTTGGGCCGCCCCTCACCTTGCGGGAATTGCCGCCCGCATTCTATCGTTGCGGCCGTGCTTGAAACCTTTCGAGATGAAGACGATCTTGTATTGGATGTTTCAAGGGCGGTGCAAGGTGTGACGCTTGTTTCCCTTCGGTAGCTGCGTATAATTGGCCTATCGATAGAATTGTTCTCGAAGCTCAGCCGGATAAAGAGCTATCGTCATGGACGAAACTTTGGTAGTGCGGAACAGAGTTTCCCTCGCAACGAACTTGTTGGGCGAGTATGCGATCCACAAGGTTCTCCTGCGAGCGATTGAGAAAGGCGTCGTGGTCTTCAAACCGATCATCGAATGCCGAGTGGACTTAGTTCTGGATGATGGATTCAAGCTCTACCGTACCCAAGTCAAGTACACGAATCGTGCCTCACCGAAACAGAGCCGGGGAGTGGTTCCCGTGGGATTAAGTAAATGGCGAAACGGTGGCCGCTCCATTAGCCCTTGTTACACCGCGTCGGAGATTGACTTACTATTGGTCTATGTACGGAAAATCGATAAAATCCTGTGGTTGGGACCAGAAGTGTTCGATGGTCGTTCGACGCTTTTTATCCGGATCACGCCTGCCCGGAATAACCAGCAAAAAGGCTGTCTCATGGCCACCGATTACATTTGGTAAAAACCGTCCCCGTAGCTCAATTGGATAGAGCGTCGGCCTCCGGAGCCGAAGGTTACAGGTTCGAATCCTGTCGGGGATATTGGCATTCCTAACGAGCCGGATGTCCTCCTTCCCATCTCCTCCATCCTCATTTCCCTCGCCATTACCCAAACGTCTCCATTCTCGCGCAGCCTACGGCGGCGTCCCAGTTTCCTTGACCGAATCGTAAGCAGTACAAGGACTTCCGATGAAGAGACGCCCGCGAGAGTCCGATATTCTTTGTGGTGCCGCGACGCGGCTTATGTCACTCGAAAGGGCGGGAGGCGACCCAAAATGATCGGCGAGGACGTGATGGTTCCCCTCAGTGAGACGGACCAACTCCGCCAGCAATTGCTTCAGGCCCAGAAACTTAGCAGCGTTGGAGCGCTTGCAAGCAGCGTGGCCCATGAGTTCAACAACATCTTGACGACCATCATCAACTACGCTCGTTTGGCCCTTCGCCAGCAAGATGAGGCCGGACGCACCCAGGCATTGGAAAAAATCCTCAAGGGTAGCCAGCGCGCCGCGACCATCATCAACAGTATGCTCGGCTTCGCCCGCAACACGTCCACGCAGCGCCAGATGACCGACCTGGTTGCGCTCGTGGAAGAGACCCTGGTTCTGACAGACAAGGATCTCAGCAAGCATCGTATCCAGGTCGAGAAGAAGTATCACGGCCGGCCGCAAGCCGAAATCGTGCCGGCCCAAATCGAGCAAGTGCTGCTCAACCTGCTCATCAATGCTCGGCAGGCCATGCCACGCGGCGGACAGCTGCGGATCGAGGTCCGTGAGAACACGCGTACCCAGATGGTTGAGCTGAGCATCGCCGATAGCGGCATCGGCATTCCGCCGGATCGTCTGCGGCTGATTTTCGAGCCGTTCTACACGACCAAGGAGCCGGACTCCAATGGCCACGGCGGCACCGGGTTAGGGCTGAGCGTGTGCCGGCAAATCATCGAACAGCACCAGGGCCGCATACGCGTCGAAAGCCTGGTTGGCAAAGGCTCCACGTTCATCGTCAAGCTGCCCGTAATGCAGCACGAGCTACAGACGCCGGTCCCACGAGATTAACCCCCTCGGCTGGATTTGCCGGCGGCACGACGAGTCATTCCGGATGGATGGTCAGTTGCGGCATGGATTTTCTTAGTTCCGCCCTGCCCGCCGCGGTGGTTTTAGTGCCCCGCAAGCGCAGAATGCGAAGTTTGCGCATCCCTTTTAGGCTCGCAAGTCCGGCGTCGGTCACTTTCGTGTTTTCGAGGTCAAGGTCCGCCAGGTTGGGCAGACCCTTCAAACGGGCTAATCCCGCGTCGCCGACTTGACTGTCCGCGAGCGAGAGGGACTCCAACTGGCTCAAGTCCTTGAGATGAATCATTCCCGCGTCGCCGATCTTCGCGCTCGCCAAAAGGAGACGCCTTAGGGTCCTTAATTCCTTCAAGTGAATCAGCCCCGCATCGGTGATCCTTTCGTTATATAAACGAAGATGGATAGGCAGAGTCACGGATTGGAGGCACCGGCATACGAGGGGCATGGCGGCATCGCCGGCGCCCTCCGTGTAGAAACACACTTCAAACACCGGATCATCCGGATCCTTCGTCTCGAAATGCGCGACACAGCCCTTGATCTTGTCCAGCGCCTGCATGGCTTGGACGTTGGCTGTGTCGCCTCGCTGGACAACGACCTTCGGCAGGGCCGCCCGCAGCGCGCGAACTCCGTCGATTGTGACCCTGGTGTCTATCACATTCACTGCTTGCAGCTTCTTCAAGCGTTCCAGGTGTTTCAGTCCCGCATCCGAAATCCGCGTGCCTGTAAGGGAGAGGCTTTCCAAACTGCTCATCCCTTGCAGGCACTTCAATCCCTCATCGCTGATGTCGGAGTAAGCGAGATATAAGGCCTTTAATTTGTTCATTTCCTTAAGATACACCAGTCCGGCATCCGTCAGAGCGATGCGGTGCGTGCCTTCGGGCGTTGGAAAGGAACCGATGAGATAGAGTGTCTGGAGATGGGTCAGTTCGGCGAGCGGCGCAAGATCCTTGCCGGTAACATCGCAATCGATCAGGGAAAGCGTGGTGAGCCGATCCAGTTTTTTGAGATGGACCAACCCACGGCCGGTCACTTTACCGCCCATCAGAACAAACTCTCTGAGACGGGGCATGTGGGCGAGCGCCTCTAGGCCGGCGTCTGTGATGTTGCAGCGTTGCAGCGCTCCGGCGGCAATAGGGGCGGCCAAGGTAAGCGATTCAAGTTCTCCCAGTCTCTTCAAATGGGCAAGGCCGGCATCCGTGATGTCCCCACTGGTCAATATCAAAGTTTGCAGATGCGTCAGCGCCCCCAGATGTTTCAGTCCCGCATTGGTAATCCTGCCGTAGATGTCCCTCAAGCTGAGAATTTGCAGTGTGCCTAACCCTGAGACCGACTTGATACCCTCGTCGGAGATAGTCGTTCCATCGAGGAACAGGGCATTGAGGCGGGGCATTCCCTTGAGATGGGACAAACCCCTATCCGTGATCTTGGTCCCAGTCAGGATGAGCGCTTCCAAGGAAGGCAACAAGTGGAGTTGTTTCATCCCGAGGTCGCCGATCGATGAGCCGGTGAGGTCGAGAATAACGAGATCACTGATTCCTTTTAAGCAATCGAGGTCGGAACCCTTGATCGTCTTGTTCTGAAGATTGACCCGATGTACAGGCCGCATGGAAGTCACACGAACGACTTCCACTGTCCCACCCAGTTGACGAATCTTCGAGACGGCGAGGTCGTGTTCGGTCTTGTCGTTTTCGCCGGGAAGTCGTGGCGTGTCCAGCACAACTACGCTCATTGCCGCGACCGCAAGGATCAGGCGAAACATGGATGGATCTCCGGAATGATTCGTGGAATCTTTGGCTCATCTTAGCATTGCCCCGACACTGCCGCGATTATCGGTGTCGGGCGTCTGTCTCGCCCGATCTCCCTTGTTCTTGGTCCTCTTCCTCCAGGGCTATTCCGACCTGGCCGACGCGCGGCAGCAGTTGGCGATGGCATTCTGGACAGGAAACCGCGCCCCAAGCGCGAAGGATGGCCAGACGATCAGGCGCTTGCCATTTCTCGACTTGAGGCAAAGCAGGCAGAAACTCCGAGAAAGCGTAGCGAAACCAGCGCTCCATGCGCAGGGCCAGCATGTCGAGCGGGCCGGAGGAGCGGAAGCGTTCCTCACCGATGATCAGATCATTGTAGCGCCAGCGCGCGTTGACCTCGACAACGCGAGGCCTCTCCGTGAAGAGCACTTCTTGGAGGAAAATGCCGCGGAGACAAAAGAGGATATTTGTCGGCCTGGGGTCCGTCATGCCGGGCGCGGCCACAAGCCACTCGGGTTCAGTTTGCCACAAGAGTAGGTCGGGATGAAGACCGAGCAGCTCGGCACGTTTAGGATCGGCAGCGAGATCGAAAACGGTAAGCGGATCGCCGCAGCGGTCCCACGGCCGCGTCGGCCGCAGCGACCACAAAAGACGTAGAGCGGCAAGATTGGGGACATTCTCTGTGCCCAATAAACGGCCCAACGCCGGAGCGTTCTGTCCGGCGTCGAGCAGATTCCGCACTTCAAAGCCGGCCTCGAACGCTCGATCGCACAGGAGAACACGCAGGCGAATTCTATCGCCGGCCGTCCACCAACTTGACTCCCAGCCCGCGAGCAAATGCTCGGCGAAACGCAGGGAGAAACGGCCCTCGAAACACCGCGCTAGGAGTTCGACCACCGGCGGCACGGAATCCGCGCCGCGCGCAACCGCATCCTCGACGATAAGCCGCCGCAGCGCCGCCAGATGGCTGGGCGGAGCAAGGGCCATCGTCAGGGCAATTTCGGTGCGTTTCACCAAGTCGGATAACAAGGAAGCCCGCAATGGCTCGTAGCCGTCTCCTCCACTGATTTGCGCCAGTCCGGCCAAGAAAGCGGAATCCATAAGCGAATAGCCGTTCGCATGTAGGCGCGGAGCGAGCATCGTCCAAGCATAGTTGCGCGCCCGAACTGCGGCGGGCAGCTGCGGCCGCCATAGCCACTGCGTCAGCAGATGTATTGTCAGCGCCAACAAGAGAAGAGCGAGGACCGGCTGCACCGGCCGGATGCCGAAGTCGAGAAAACCAAACGCCCAGAGAAGCGAGAGGAGAACAAGGGGAGCAACGAAGAAAATCATAGCTCCCCGTTGAGTTAACACTTGGCCGCGTTCGCGGCCACGATAAATACGCCTTTCAGGAGTTACAATATCCAGGAACGTAAAAAGCCGGCTCTCCTCTACTTCGACCCGATACCCTCCGGCGGACAATCGGCCGTGATACAGGTTCAATTGCAAAGGCGGCACTTCGCGCGGGACGGGGACCAGTCCGAAACACCAGGGACAGCAGGCAGCGTGCTGCTCGCCCGCTTCCTCCGTCAATGCCCTGCGAGCTTCCTCATCGGCGATGCCGCGGCTCAGGAGCAAGCGATGAAAGCGCCGCTGCCCGTCGTCCGCATCCAACCGTCGTACCAGCGCTCGGCAATGGTCCAGCAAATCCGACTGGCGCTTTTCGCGATATTCGCCGACCCAATCTTCGATCAGGGACCACGGCTCGCGGACGCGGCGTTTGTCGAGCACCAGACGATGCTCTTTCCAGAGATGCTTGACCATCTTCGGCCGGCGCATCTCGACACCGCACCGCGGACAAAGCATGCGCAGCCGGCCCTCCAGCTTCTCGCACAGCGAGTCGATGACGGGGTGCGAGCCGGCAAAGCGCTCGAAGCGGCGCAGCCGTTCGATGGACCGCGCTTTGCCCCGGCCGCTGATTAGCGTTTGCAACAACTCCTCGGCCAGAGGGGTGTCATCGCCGATGGTGCGCAGCACGGCAGCAAGCGCGGCAAATTGGGCCTCGACCGGCAGCCGGCGATCCATCAGCAGCCCGCGTAACGGCGAGAGCAACACGGAATCGATTGGCTGAGGCAAATTGGCCATGACGATGAGGGCCAGCTGGCGAGCGAGATTCTCGGCGTCGGATGCCAGCGTCAGAGCCAGGTTGGTGGACCCGCTGCTCCCAATCAATGCGCCGAGCGAATCGATAACGACCGTGTGGCGCTCCAGATCGACGCGCGTCAGCAGTTGGCCCAGTGTCCTGGTCAGAAAGATCTCGGCTCGCGGCCCATGTTCTTCGGCGGCGATGGCCGACAAGGTGTGCCATGCCTCAGGATCAGGGTGGTCGCGGATGAGAGCATCGAGTAGGGCAGCGAAAGTATCATTGAAAGAACGTCGAACGCCGCGGAACTGGTAGATGCGATGGACCTGACGTAGGTGGGTCTCGAAAACACCGGGCCGAAACGCGGTGCGACACTCCGGACAGACGAGCAGCACTTCGGGCAAGGCGGCCGCCGCCGAGCCGAGGAGGCGTACCTGCGACTTATCGCCGTCCGGCATGATCGCTTCCGCAAATGAATCAAGACAGGTACATCAGGCGATCTAAGATCATCCCGTTGAAGCATATCCTGCCGAGATAGTGGATGACAAGGTGATAAGCGCGGGACGTTAGGCGATTCCTTCACCGTGACATCGGAATTCGGATTTCGGTTTCTCGCCGCAGCCGAGGTAGCGTGTCACGGGCATCGCCAGGGCCGGCGCGAGAGCCAACCAACGAACCGCTATCCGCATCGAACGGGGCGAACGCAGCACGGCGGCGACGGCCCGGCAAACAAGTTGCCGCGGGCCGAGCAAACGGCGATAAATTGCCTCCCATTCCTGCGCGAATCGTGGATGCCAACGCTCTGCTGCCCGCTCTGCCAATGGGGCGGCCGCCTTGCCTGCGGCCAGCGCCCAGGCCATGCCCTCGCCGGTGAACGGCTCGATATAGCCGGCGGCGTCACCGATCAGGAACAGCCGTTCGGCCGCTCGCCGCCGTGCTTGGCGAGTCAATGCCGGGGTGCCGCGCCAACTCAACTCTGCCAAGTCTGGTACATTCGGCCAGCCCGCCTCAGCAAGTAGTTCCACCGCTGCCTGCCCTGGTCCGCCACGGCTGCGGACCCAATTCGGATCGAGGGCAGCCGCCAGGTTGAGCCGGCCGTCCTCCAGCCGCACCAATCCCAGGTATCCGCCGCGCCCGCATACCATGAATATGGAGCCTCGCTCATAAAAATCCGGCGCTATCGATGTGATCACGCCCGCGCCGATGCGTGCCCCGGTTTCCGTTGTGATGTTGTTGCCCTCGATGTGGGCCGCCAATTGCCCGCTAAGCCCGTCTGCCGCGAGCACGAGACGTGCCGCCACGTGCTCGCGGACTGGCCCCTGCCGCAATTCCAGCCAGCGGACCTCGGAACGTAGGTCAGGCTTTCTAGCCTGACCTACGCTTAGCGATGCCGAGGTACTCGGCAGAAAGGCGGCGCCGGCCTGGATGGCCGCTTCGACCAAGATGCCATCGAATTTTTCGCGCGACAGCGAAACGCTGCCGGAAAGCGGCACCTCGGCCACACGTCCCGAGGCAGCCAGGCGGATACCACTCAAAGGCACCGCCCCGCTGCGAGCCATTGTCGGACCCAAACCCACCGCGCGAAGAACGGCGAGCGCATGGCCATTCAGGCAGCAACCGCACACCTTCCACCGTGGGAAGGATGCGCGATCGATCAGCAGGACCGCATAGCCGCGGCGGGCCAACTCCCGCCCCGCCAAGGCTCCGGCCGGCCCAGCACCGACAACCGCGATGTCCCAAATGCGCCGGGATGCGTCCGGGAGATCGATAGTCGCGGCAATCGTCATCGCCGTCTCCACGTTAGAAGCCAGCGAAACGGCCAGCGCCGAACCACCCGAGCGCCACGCAACCCAGCAGCTTCGGCCAGCGCACGCGCCTCGGCCGGCGTGAAGGCGGCTTCGACCGAACGCGGGCCATCGACGCGGACGACCGGCGAACTCGTCAGCAAATGCGCGGCGAAGTGCGCTGCCATCAGGCCGATCCAGCCGCGTTCGAGATCGTTGACCAGGACAAGTCGCTCGGCCATGTCTGCCATGCGTCGCAGCAGCGCGATCGCCTGGGACTCCTCCAGGTGATGGAGAAACAAAGAACACATGACCGCATCGTAACCCGTCAACGCCATGCCCGTTACCGCATCGTACTCGAAAAAGCGGATCGGAGCGCCCGCGTCGGTAGCGCGAGCACGGGCGTGTTCCAGAGCGACCGGGCTGATATCGCATCCCTCCAGGTGTAGTTTCAGACCGGTGCGCCGTGCTCGACGCCATAGACGGATCAGTACATCGCCTCCCCCGGTGGCCACGTCCAGAATGCGTGGCGCGCGCGGAGCCATAGCCCGTACCAGTTTGGCCAACCCCGGCCAGAGAATGCCGGCGCTATGGCTCACGAAATTGATACGCGCCAGCCCCCGCAGGGCTTCGATATGCCGATCGACATTCAAATCCGGCTGATCCATGATTTCCGGACGACGCTGACGGAGCAAGATGCTACCTCGCGAGTGCGCTTCGTCGGGTCGGCTTCGCTCCGCCCCGCGAACTCAAACAGAAGAGAAGGAGCAAGATGAAGATTAGGACTAGGAGGAAGATTAAGAGCAAGTGGAAGAGATGGATTAGGAACGGGTGCACGGACGCAACGGAACTCTGATCCTACCTCTTACTCTTTCTCTTGCTCTTAATCCTCTTCCTAATCTTAATCTTTATCTTATTCTTACTCTTCTGATTTTCCCTTGCTCCACGCGGCGATTTCATGGGGACCGCGCTTGTCTCGCACGAAAAACAGGAGATAGAATTAAAATAGTTGGATTGTGGGGCGACTTGCCGTTTGAGCCGCCCCTCTCCCACGGGAGCCGAGCATGAGACCGAATCAAGTCCGCGTGGGCGGACGTAGTGCCCAAGGATTGCGGCCCAATAACCAAGATCGTTATGTCGCCGATACAACGCGGGACGTTTTCCTCGTGGCCGATGGCATGGGCGGGCAAGAGCACGGGGAAAAAGCCAGCAGCATGGCTGTGGACATCATCCCACGCGCAGTTCAGGTGCGTCTGGATGCACACGTCAACCCCAGCGAAGCGGTGATGCAGGCGCTATTGGAGGCGAACCGGGCCATCCTTGAAGCGAGCCGAGATCAGGCCTTCGGGCGGCGCATGGGGACGACCGCCGTCTTGGCCGTGCGGCAGGATGATCAGGTTTACGTGGCCGGGTTTGGCGACAGCCGTGCTTACCTCATCCGCGGCGACCGAGTGGAACAACTCACTATCGATCACACCGTGGCCGATGCCCTGCTCCGCAACGGCGCGCTGACTCCCGAACAGGCGCGGCAGAGTCCCTATCGCCACGTCCTTTACAAGTTTCTTGGTTGCGCCGATCTTTCCGATTCGGCCGAAGTTCGCCCCTTCACTCCCGAGCCGGGCGACCGGCTCATCTTGGCCAGCGACGGCTTGACTAATTTCGTGACCACCGACGATCTGCGCGCGGGTGCCGCCCGCCACACTGATCCCCAGGAATGGGCAAACGAGTTGGTGACATTGGCCCTTGAACGCGGCTCCAACGATAATGTCACCTGCATCGTCGTCGCCTTCTCGTAAAAATCATTCACCACGGAAAACACGGAAGTCACGGAAGAAGAGAAAAACAAAAAAGAGATACAAAGCCTGATCTCTATTTATCTATTTACTCGGTCGCCGCGCCGCGCGCTGCCGCCCACTGCTCCGGCGTGTACAGCACTTCTCGAGCACTGCTGCCGTTGTACGCGCCGACAATGCCATCCTCGGCCATGAAATCGATCAGCCGTGCCGCGCGCCCATAGCCGATGCCCAGCGCGCGCTGCAACAGCGATACGCTGCCTCGCCCTTCGCGCAGAATGATTTCAATTGCCGCTTCATAGAGTTCGTCTTCGCGCTTGCCCAGGCGCTCGCTCAAGGAACCGCCTTTGTCTCGAACTTCCAATTGCATCAGTTCCGGTGCATAGCACGGTTCCGACTCCATCACGGAGACAACAGATTGAATTTCCCCGTCACTGGCATAAGTGCCCTGGGCGCGGATCAGATCGCTCGTGCCCGGCGGCAAAAACAACATGTCGCCCTTGCCTAGCAGCTTGTCCGCACCCATCGCGTCGAGGACGACACGACTATCCGATTTGTTTGTTACCTTGAAGCAAATCCGCGAGGGTAAATTCGACTTGATGAGTCCAGTAATCACATCGACGGTCGGCTTCTGCGTTGCCACGACCAGATGTATGCCGGCCGCTCGCGATTTCTGGGCGAGACGGATAATATGACCCTCCACTTCTTTTTTCATCTGCAACATGAGGTCTGCCATCTCATCAATGACAATAACGATGTACGGCATGTGCAGCGGGATTTGTTTGCGCTCCTCGTCGTCTTCCGGTTTGACGCGGCGAAGGATTTCGTCGGGCTTTAGCTCGTTGTAGCCGGCGATGTTGCGGACGCGGGCGCGACGCAAAAGGTCGTAGCGTTCCTCCATTTTGTCCACGGCCCAGGCGAGGATCGCCTCGGATTTCTTCATGTCGGTGACGATCGGGTGCATTAAGTGGGGGATCTTGCCGTACACTTCCATCTCGACGCCGCCTTTGGGATCGAGCATGATCATTTTCACTTCGTCGGGCCGGCGCGTCATGAGGATGCTGAGAATGATGGTGTTCAAGCACACCGATTTGCCCGTGCCGGTGGTGCCGGCGATGAGCAAATGCGGCATGTCGGCGAGGTCGCCGACCAGCGGCCGGCCCTCGCTGTCTTTGCCCAAAAACAGCGGAATCTTGAACTTGGCGGTCTTCTTGGCCGACGCTTGGAGGACTTCCTTTAACCGCACGTCGGCACGCAACTCGTTGGGCACCTCAATGCCGACAGTGTTTTTGCCGGGGATGGGTGCCACGATACGGACGCTGGGTACCTTCAAATTCAGCGCGATGTCATCGGCCAGACTCGTGACTTTGTGGACGCGCAGGCCGGTTTCCAGTGCGATCTCGAACTGCGTGACAACCGGCCCAGTATTGATGCCAACGACGTGGACCTTAAGTCCGAAATCGGTGAAGGTTTTTTCCAGGAGTGCAGCCCGCTCGCGCAGCTGTTGATCGCGCGATCGGTAATCGAACGGCTGCGCGTCCTCCAACAATTTCAAGGAGGGTAGTTCGTAGTCAGCGAACCGCTCTCGATCTGGCGCCGCTTTCACCGGCGGCGTACGGCGAGGAGCAGAAATCAGGTGCGGTCCCTGGGACTCGTGGCGAACCATCTCATTGTGGTGATGAATGGGAATGATCTTGGCGTTCGCAGGCAACTCCTCGCCCTCAGTCTCATCGTCCTTGTTCCCACGCGAAGCGTGGGAATGCACGTCCGGACGCTCTGCATCCTGTGTCCGCCGCGTGATGGGCAGAACGGAGACGCGCGGAGTCGGCCGGGGGCTGCTCGTCCCGATTTCCAGATTGACGCGCAGGCACCACCAAAAGAAGCGAAGAAGGAGCCATAGCTCGGCATCCAACGTTAGGACCAAGCCGATTGTGAGACCACCGCCAAGGAGAAGGCATTGTCCCACCGGATGGAGCACTTTCTCCAGCCAGTCGTTCAACCAGCCGCCGATACTTCCGCCGGGACCGAGCGGGGCGAGCGCGCCCGCGGGAGCCAGCGATGGACAGCGATCGGCCAGCACGGCAGTACAGGGAACCAAGATCAGCCAGCCGAGCGAGCGCAGCGACCAGCGCAGCCAGCTTCGCCGCAATATCAAGCGCACCAGGACCGCGAACCAACCCAGAAGAAACACGTATACCGCGGCGCCCAACGATTGGCGTAATTCGGAGGCGATTTCGCCGCCCAGCGCGCCGAGCCGATTTGTTCTTGTCGCGGGAGATGCGCCTGCGAAATTCGAGTCGATCACACTGAGCGTGAGAAAGACTCCACCGAGGAAGAGCAGGCAAACGGAAAGATACAGGCGCCAATGGCGACGATCCGGCATAAGGAGAAACTCCAGCTGCGTGCTCAGAAGGCGACAGCGGAGCAGCCCTCCAGATGGAAAGCTGGCGCTCCGCATCTTTTCTCCATCGGAGAAGGGGGCGGGATTCATCAGAAAAAAACGAGTCATCAAGGGCCGTTTCAATTCTCAAACCACAAAAGACGCATTTTTCTGGACAGACGGCCATTCACTTGGTATGGATACGATGAGGCCACAGCCCGCTCCCGAGAGAGGTTCCCGGTTCGTATTCGCTCCAGCATGGCGGCTGGCTCGGGCGCCAGCCGTGGATTGAAACAGAAAGGACCCGATTCCAATGACTCACACTGTTTGCCAGCCGTGCTACGACTGCAAGTATACCGACTGCGTGGCGGTCTGCCCGGTCGAATGCTTCTATCAAGATGAGAAGATGCTTTACATCGATCCGGCCGACTGCATCGATTGTGAAGCGTGTGTTCCCGAATGCCCCGTCGAGGCCATCTTCGCGGAGGCCAACGTGCCGGCTCAGTGGGCCAGCTTCACTCCGCTAAACGCCGAGCGCTCCACCGCTCTTAAAGAAAGCGGCGAAGGCCACATTACCGAGAAGCAAGACGCTCAAGAAGGCCCCGAGTGCCAGAAGAAAGGCTGATCGTTTTCGGTTTTCGGTTTTCGGTTTTCGGTGATTAATGAACTGAAAACCGAAAACCGAAAACCGAAAACCGTGAATGTGTACCGGCATTCTCCTCATCCAGCTCGGCACGCCCGACGCCGCCACCGTGCCGGCGCTGCGACGCTATCTCCGCCAATTCCTCGGTGATCCGCGCGTGATTGACACGCCGCGCCTGAAATGGTGGTTTGTCCTCAACTTCTTCATATTGCCGTTTCGGCCGCGTCAGTCCGCCGCCAAATATCAACTTATTTGGGATGCCGTCACCGGCTCGCCCCTTTTGCATTGGACTCAGCGGCAAACCGAGGAGCTGCAAAGAGTCTTTGGCGACGTGACCGTGGCCTTCGGCATGCAAGTCGGCAATCCGCCTTTGGCCTCGGTGGTGCAGGAATTGATTAAGCGCGGCGTCGATCGGCTCCTTGTGCTGCCGATGTACCCGCAGTATTCGGCAACCACGACCGCGTCAGCGACCGACGTGTTGTTTCGGGCTCTAATGAATGAACGTCGCGTGCCGGCGCTGCGGATCGTTCCGCCCTATTACGAGCATCCGGTTTACCTCGACGCCGTGGCCGCGGTCATCCGCCAGGAATTGGCCCACCTCCCCTGGCAGCCGGAGCATTATCTGCTGAGCTTTCACGGCATCCCGATTCGCTATGCCCAGAGCGGCGACCCCTACGCCACGCACGTCAAGCGAACCACCGCAGGGTTGATTCAACGGCTCGGCTGGCCGCGAAGTCAGTGGACGCAAACGTTCCAATCACTGTTCGGCCGTGAGGAATGGCTGAAACCGTATACCGAGCAAACCCTGGTGCGCTTGGCGAAGCAGGGGATCAAGCGCGTTTTCGTGGCCACGCCGGGGTTCACGAGCGATTGCCTGGAAACCATCGACGAGATTGGCCGCGAGGCGCGCGAGGCTTTTCAGCACGCCGGCGGAGAGCAAATGCACCGCTGCCCGTGCTTGAACGATCATCCGGCATGGATCGAGGCAATGGCGACGCTCTTGAGACAGGAAGGAACCGGATGGTTATGACGTGAACCTGCCAGCCCGCAGCGCCAGCAAGGAAGTTCAATCGCCCAGCCAGACACGCCGATACGTGCCGCCATTATCTCGCACCAATTGACTGAGAGGATGATCAGGCTGCGACGTGCGGCGGCGCGTCAGCTCGATGGTATGAATTGCAGTGCATTGATTGCACCGCGTGATGATCGCGATATCCTCCGGCTTGAGATCGCCGGCATCCGTGAGGAAGTAGAGCAAATCGGGATGCAGATTGACGCCGCATCGCAGGGCCACAACATGGTTCGACTTGCCGGCGGCGTAGAGCGTTTGAAGATGCGAGATCGCTTTGGTGACGATCGCTGGCTCGGCCGGCAGCAGATCCATTCGACCGTCAACGATCAACATTTCGACAGAATCGTTGTAATCGATCACCTGAAAGCGCACCGTTTTAGGAAGCTGCCGCAGGCTGGTGATTAATTCTCGACGCGCGGAATCCAATTTTCGATCGGTTCCCATGCTTAAGGAGTGATCGAGAACATAAACCACGCTCCGCGCTGCCGCCGGCACCGGGAACAAGCTGCCGCCGCTTTGGCACTCTTTTCCGTACCCATTCTTATTCTCCCCTTCCTTTCCTTTCTCCGTCTCATTCTCGTTGGAAGAACCAGAGGTGGGAACCGGAACGGAGCGTTTTTGAATTGAAGGTGCCGAGGACGCCTCCAAGCGCGGTGCGAGCGCGGAATCCACGTCCACGCCAGGGCCGCGCAGATCGGGAGGAAGCTCGCGTTCGGCCAAGAGCGTGGCCGACGGAGAATCGACGACGCAGGTATCGAGTGTGATTCGCGTGTTCTGGATCGTGAGCGTGGGACTGGGCGTCCGGGTTGGCCAAAACCACAGGGCAAGGAATAGCAAGCCGTGAACCGCCAGGGACAACAATAGGGGGATCGCCACGGTACGGCCGGTCCAGCGCAACTTTGTGGAACGGGGCATGATTGCCTCTTTTCGACAGTTTGCTCAAGACCGGAGGTTCGCCCGGTCGATAAGGATACCATCATGAGGTGGGGAAAGCCCAACAGGACTTGCCCCCTTGAGCCGTTCACCTGGATGAAGAGTCGTTGTCGTGTGGTGTTGACCCACCTCAAGAGGAGCGGTGGCGCAAGGTAGCGCCACCGCTTTTTTTGCGCTCGGACATTGCGTGCTCGTGAATTCGCGCTCTCCTGGGTGCAAAGGAGGCCAACGATAGCGAGCGGCGGGGACGGCGGCAAGATCAATTCGGAGCGATTACGGAGACATGGCACTTTCGAGTAATGGCTTCGCCCCGTCGGGTAATGGGACTCTGTCGAGTTCATCGCCGCGTTGTCCGCGCCGTATCGTGCTGCTGCGTGACGGTGAACAGAGTGAGTCGGAGCGCGTGCTGCAAGAATATCACGGCTCGGAGGTGAGTGGTAAGCGTTTGCATGCCGATGTGCAGCGATTCGCGGGTGAGCATCGCGGCCGTTATGTCGCCGCCGAGTGGCTTGGCCCACTGGGCTGGACGCGATTCCTGTGGTGCCGCCGCGGCGATAACGAGAGTTGAGCCTTGAGAACTCTTGGCTTCCTGCCTCGTTCTCGATACAGTTACGGGAACATCGCCCCCATCGTTTTGAAATTCCGCTTCCCGCAGGTTTCCGCTCCCCGTTTCCACGAGACGGTATAGCCCAGAAACCTCCTAGTCCGGCGGCCGACGCCGGGAGGAGGTTTCTTCATGAACGATTTCGACCAAGATCCCTTCGCCGCCTCGCGCATGTCTTTCGGCGACCACATCGAGGAGCTGAGGCTTCGTCTCTGGAAAGCGCTGGCCGGCTTCGGTATCGCCTTCGTTTTGGGTTTCTGCCTCAGTCCAAGCGTATTGCATTTCATTGCCGCGCCGGTCGATCGGGCGCTGGCAAAATTTCACGAGCGCCGCCTCGAGCGGTTGGTGGAGCGGCTCCGCGAGGGCGACCCGCAGCTGTGCGACGCCAACCAGCCGCGCGACGTGGAGTTGCTCCTTTCCGCCTCAAACTTGGCGAGGGCGCTGGGTTTGCCGGAAGATAAAATCAAACAAGAATGGATGCCGCTGCCTGTCCGCATCCGGCCGCTCGACTGGACGTTGATGACCAGCGAAGCGATTCGCCTCGTCAATCAACCGCCGAGTCTGATGTCATTGACGGTGACGGAGCCGTTCATGGTTTACTTCAAAGTCAGTGCTTTCTGCGGCATCGTGTTGGCCAGTCCGTGGATCTTCTACCAGCTCTGGCTCTTCGTCGCCGCGGGGTTGTACGCGCAAGAGAAACGGCTCATTCACGTCAATTTGCCCTTGAGCATCGCTCTCTTTCTCGGCGGCGTTGCCCTCTGCGAATGGATCGTGCTGCCGACCGGACTGGATTATCTTCTGAGTTTCAACGATTGGCTCGGTTACGAACCGAATCTGCGTTTGAGTGATTGGCTAAGTTTCGCTCTGATGATGCCGCTGGTTTTCGGCCTCGCTTTTCAAACGCCGCTGGTGATGGTTTTTCTCGAACGACTCGGCCTGTTCAGCGTGCAAGATTATCGCCACAATCGCCGCCTAGCGATGTTCCTGCTCGCCGTGCTGGCAGCCGTCGTGTCGGTAACGCCCGACTGGATCAACATGCTGGCGCTGGCCATGCCGCTCTGGGCACTGTACGAGGTGGGCATCCTTATGTGCCGCTGGTCGGCGCGGCAAACGGACGAGTCCGAAGGACCGGATCTCCAAACCATCGAACTTACAGAATGAACCGCCAAAACGCCAAGGACGCCAAGAGAATAAAGATATATAAGATATAAATAGTATATACATATTTTTATGTTCAGTTCTTCTTTCTCTCTTTCAGTTCTTGGCGTCCTTGGCGTTTTGGCGGTTCATTCATATGTCCAAAATCGACTCACGCGACTGAGGCCGCTTTCTCTTGAAATATCGCTCGACAACACCGCCCGGCTTGTGGAATGATGGAAGAGTTCTCGCCATAGGCAGGAGTCGCATCATGACTATCGACAATCGCGCTTTCCCTGTATCGCGCCGCGAGTTGCTTTGGCGATTGGGCGGAGGTTTAGGCGGCATCGCGCTGGCGCATTTACTGGGACAGGATGGACTGCTCGCCGATACGCAGGCTTCCCGCAAGGATCTCAACGGCGGCCTGCATTATCGAGCGAAGGTCAAGCGCGTCATTCAACTCTTCATGAACGGCGGGGCGAGCCAGTGTGACACCTTCGACTACAAGCCGGAGTTGATCAAACGGCACGGCCAAAAGTTCGATCCAGGCGAGAAGTTCGAGGCCGTCACGTCCACGCCGGGAAACGTGCTGAAAAGTCCTTTCGCGTTCAAAAAGCACGGTCAGTGCGGGCGCTGGGTCAGCAGCGTTTTGCCGCATCTGGCGGGATCCGTCGATGATCTGGCGTTTCTGATGAGCATGGCCAGCAAGACCAACGTGCATGGTCCGGCCAGCTACATGATGAACACGGGCTTTGTGCTCCCGGGTTTTCCCTGCCTGGGAGCGTGGCTTTCCTATGGGCTGGGCACCCTCAACGACAAGCTGCCGACATTTGTTGTGCTGCCCGACTCGCGAGGCCTGCCCTACAACAATCGCGGCAACTTCTCGGCCGGCTTTTTGCCTGTTATTCACCAGGGCACCATCATCAAGGCCAATTCAGAGAATCCGATTGTCGACTTGTTTCCGCCGAAGTCGGCGGCCTTTATCACTCGCGAAAGCGAGAAAGAAGGATTGGAGTTGCTCCAGCAGATGAACCGCGAGCATGCCGAGCGCTGGCCAGGCGATTCACGGCTTGATGCCCGTATCGCCTCGTATGAACTGGCTGCCCGCATGCAGGTCAGTGCTCCGGAAGTGCTCGACATCAACAAGGAAACAGAAGCGACGCGCAAGCTCTATGGGCTGGACGATAAGACGACGGAAGCGTTTGGCCGTAATTGCCTGATCGCGCGGCGGATGATTGAACGCGGAGTGCGTTTCGTCCAGGTGTGGAGCGGGGCGGGCGGGCCGACGGACAATTGGGACAATCACAACAGCATCCCGATGGAACTGCCGAAAATCGCTGCCAGCGTCGATAAGCCGATCGCCGGGATGTTGCGCGATTTGAAATCGCGCGGTTTGTTTGAGGATACCTTGGTTGTCTGGAGCACCGAATTCGGCCGGCAGCCGTTTAGCCAGGGTTCGACGGGCCGCGATCACAACGGCGGGACGTTCGTGACGTGGCTGGCGGGAGCCGGCATAAAGGGCGGTACCGCCCACGGCGAGAGCGACGAATGGTCGTGGCGCGCGCGCAAGCCGACCTATTGCTACGATCTGCACGCGACAATGTTGCATTTGCTGGGTATCGATCACACCAAATTGACTTATCGGCACAACGGCAGTGATCGCCGCTTGACCGACGTTCATGGCGAAGTCATCAAGCCGATTCTGGCTTGAGGCGCGAGGTGAACTAAAAGTCCGGCAGAAATCCCTTACGGCTCATCGGAACGTGCTCGCGTCCTTTGAAGGATCATCGCGGGTACCTTGTCTTTGCAATGCGAACACGTCACCGCGCGCGACCATCCGTCGGCATCCTCCACCGCGCTCAATTCCATCGCCTCCATGACCTCCCGATAATAGCGAGCATATCGGCCGTTGAAGAAAATCAGCTGAACCTTTTGGTTCTCGTCCATGTGGAAACGTAGGCTGTAGGGTTTGAGCAACTCGACGCGGCGGCGTTGCGTGCGCTCTTCGGTCCACCATGAGGAACCGCGACGGGCCACATCCTCGACGCGCTTCATCAAGTCATCGACGAGCAATCGGAACTCGCGGATGGTTTCGCCATTGACGGCCGTAGGAGCGAGCGGGGACTGCATGCGGACGCGGCGGCGCGGCTCATCGACTACCTTGCCCCCCTGGTTCCACGCCGCGAGCCAGGCGTTCAAATGCGGGCCCCAGTCAGGCCGTGATGTGTCGGTCTGAATAAGGATGACCGGATCTTGATTGGTCAGCACGGACTCGAACAGCTCATCGAAAGCGTCCGTTTCGACATACTGCAGGACCGTTGGCTTGATGTCGGCCGGCGGCGGTGCGTGGTAAGTGCGGACATTACGGCTATTTCGGCAACTGAGCGCGGACAGGCAAAGCAGGAAAATGGCCCATCCAAACCAGCCCCGCCTTCGGATTTCGCTCATGTGCGGTCCTTACGATCGTCCCGGCGCCAGCGCGGACGCCGGGCCTGCCGTGCTCGTCAGCCTTTGTTCGTAGAATGGCGGACCAACATGCCAAAAGGTCCACGGCATGTCGAGAGCAGTTTTTCTCGGCTTAAACCAATGTTCAGGGCCGTTCGATGTTTGTTGTTGGCAAGCTATTGAGTTTTGGATAAGTGGGGACTGGAATTCCCCACGAAAAGTGAGCGCGGGGTTAGATGCGCTGCGGGCTGGTGACTTTTTACCGCAGAATCGTCTATCATAGGAGCAACGATCATGTTCATTGCGGAGTAGGCATCTATGATGTACGCCCCGCTAGTGTTCGTGTTGACTGCACAGCTGATTGCACCGAAGGCTGTCGTCACACCTGGCTCCCGTGCCCCTTCTCAGCCTGCGGCTGCCGCCGTTCCAAACGAAGATGAGATTCTCAAAAGCGTCGGTGTAAGCGTCAGCGGCCCTGGATTGCTGGCGTTTTTTCACAAACGCATGACGCCGAGTGTTGACACAGAGCAGTTGGTCAAGCTGACTAAGCAGCTAAGTGACAAGTCAGAACGAGTCCACACAAAGGCGATGGCGGAGCTTGTCGGCCTGGGGCCGCTGGCAGTGCCCGCGCTGCGGAAAGCTGTAAACCAAGCAGATGACGAGGAAACGCGGTCTCGCGCTCGCAAATGCCTGCAAGCCATCGACGGTGCCGGCGGCTCAGCCCTGGTGCAAGGCGCTGTGCGCGCGTTGGCCGCCCAAAATCCGGAAGGCGCTGCCGATACGCTGGTCAATTACCTCCCGTTCGCCGACGATGAGTCCGTATTGCAGGAAATCGAAGCGGCGCTGCTTTCCATTGGTAAGCACGACGGCAAACCGGAGCCGGCCTTGATGCGAGCGCTGACCGATCCCACACCCGTCCGCCGCGGTATCGCAGCGCGTGTGCTGTGTCAAATCGGCGGCAGTACGGAACGCGATGCCGTCCGACCTCTGCTCAAGGATCCCAAGCCGACGGTGCGCATGTTGGCCGCACTCAGCCTCGCTGAGCTGCACGATGCCGAGGCCATGCCCGTGCTGATCGATCTCGTTGCCGCTCTGCCGCTTGAAGGACGAAGGCGCGTGGAAGACTATCTGACCGAACTGGCCGGCGAGTGGGCGGTCAAGACGCCGCAAGGTGTCGATGCCGTGTCCGGCCGCTTACGCCGCGAGCTGTGGCGCGCGTGGTGGAACACGCTCGACGGCAAACAACTGCTGGATGAGTTTCGCAGCCGTACTCTCACAGACGAGGAACGCCGCCGCGCCCTTCAATTGATCGAGAAATTCAAAGACGCTTCTCCCGATGTCCGCACCAAGTCGGTGGAGGAACTTATCGGAATGGGACCGCGAACGGCGTCGTTCCTGCGGCAGATAGTGGAGCGGCGCGATACAGGCCCCCATAGCGACCGGCAGATGGACTTATCGCGGCAGTGCCTGGCGGCCATCGAGGGAGCGTCGAGCAAATCTTTGCCGGAAGCGGTGACGCGCTTGCTCGCTCTGCGCCGGCCGCGAGGCACGGTCGAGACGCTGATCGCTTACATTCCCTGTGCCGAGAGCGAAACGATCGCTGCCCAAATCATAGATGTGCTCGCGCACGTCGGCTGCTCCAGTGGCAAGGGTGATCCCGCCCTGGTGCGCGCTTTGGAGGACAAGGCAAGTGCCCGCCGTGCCGCCGCCGCCGTGGCCCTGTGCAAGGGCAAGGCTGATGAGGAGCTGCACGCCGTCCGCAAGTTGCTGGCCGATGCCGATAGGACCGTCCGTTTACAAACGGCGGTAGCACTGGCGCATCGTGGCGACAAAAGCGCTGTGCCGGTCCTTATCGCCCTGCTGCCGGATTTGCCGTTCGATCAAGTGTGGCAGGCGGAAGACATACTGACGACACTAGCCGGCGAGTCGGCGCCGGACGTGCCGTCGGGCGACAAGCCGGAGGAGCGGAAGAAATGCCGCGACATCTGGGCGGCGTGGTGGAAGGACAACGCCGCCCGCGCCGATTTGGGGCGCCTGACCAACCACGCCTCGCTCGGCCTTATCATCCTCTGTAGCGTTGAACGGGGCCGTGTCTTCGCGATGAACCGTCGCGGCAGAGAGCGCTGGTCCATCGAGGTCGAAGACGGCTGCGTCGATGCCGTAGTGCTGCCCGGTCGGCGCGTCCTCATCGCCGAAAATAATGCCAACCGTGTCACGGAGCGCGACTTTCAGGGCAACATCCTGTGGCAGAAGCCGTTTTCTTCGCCGGCCAACGTCCAGCGCTTGGCCAGCGGCAACACCTTCATCGCCGGGCCGGGCTACATTGTGGAACTGGACCGAGCCGGTAAGGAAGTCTACTCGCTCACCAACGTGCCGGGCGGCGTACTGGCCGCTTACCGCTCGCGGAAAGGGCACATCGTCTGCCTTACCCAGAACGGCCAGTGCCTCTTTCTCGACACGGCTGGGAAGGTACACAAGAGCTTCGTGACCGGCCACGACGAGACCTTGTGGAGCGGCCTCGACCTGCTGCCGAACGATCACGTCCTCGTCCCGCTGGGCAGGGGCAACAAGGTCGTCGAGTTCGATGGCGCCGGCCGCAAGGTCTGGGAGGCCGAGGTGCAAGCCCCGACGGTGGCTACGAAGCTGCCCAACGGCCACGTACTTGCGACCAGCCGCTTCACGCAGCGGCTTGTTGAGTTGGATCGCGCGGGCAAGGTTGTCTGGGAGTACAAGAACGCCGGCCGGCCCTACCGGGCCCGACCGCGTTGACAAATACCACGATGAGTGATGAATAAAAGCGTTGTGATCTTGAAGTGCCGATGGGTCCGGTCTACTTATCCATGCTTTCGGAGAGGTTGGGGGATTAATTCCTCCACCCGAGATCGCTGATCCATCATCCCGATACCTTAAAGAAAAACGGGTCGATGGAAGCCGCCACGGGCGACGTGTTATCCGTGCCGAGCAGCGTATGGTGCTGGAAATCGACATTCCGCTGGTACCGGACCCCATTGGGGAAGTTCGCCTGATTGGGCGTGTTGTTGGCCGAGAAAATCCCGAAGAAATCACGGCCGACGGCAACGAGATGATCGTAATCACCGAGGTACGGGTCGAAGCTCTTTGCCGGGACTTGGGCGGGGGTAGTGGCAAGGACCAGGTCATTCCAGTTAACGCCGTTGGTGGTGGAGCGGAAATGCGTTACCCAACGGCTGCTTGCGCCGCTGCCCATTAGTTGCTGGTACAGCAAGCCAATAATCCCTTCACTGTTGATTGCCAGCGCCGCATTGAGCGCGTTCGGTACCGTCAACAAGTCCGCGGGGGACCAGGTGACCCCGCCGTCCGTGGAACTGCGGATGTGGAGGGTGAAGGTGGACTGGGGCTGCTGATCGCCCCAGGCGAGGTAAACGGTTTGGTCTTGATCCGGACGCGGGTCCACGGCAATTGACAAGGTGCCCCCAAGTCGCTGCTGGCCACTGGCCGTTGTGCCCGACTGATGAAAGGGCAAGGCAACGTTCTGCGCCACGAGTCGGCCGGGCAGTCCGTCAGTCGGGTCGGTCAGATCCTGAAAGGCATTGGCGCCGCTGCCGCCCTGGTCGTCGCGCACCACGACCACGTCGGTCGTGACGACCAGGGTGTTGCCTGGAAAGCTGCCCGTCTGTGAACGCCAGCCGTAGAACGCCGCGTATGCCTTTCCGCTCGGATGAGCGACCGGCCGGATTTGCGGACCGTTTTGACCGGCTGTGCTTCGGGACTCCACGCGCACGGAGTTGAACGCGGGGTTGGCCGCGCCGGCGTTCACGGACACGTCAACCGTCGCCGTTTTCGGCTGGGCCTGAAAGTCGTTATTGCCAATGTAGACGCGGTCCTTGCCCGCGTTCGTAATCGCCTGAGTGAACGGCTGATCGTTGTCAGATCGATCACCGATGTTCTGCATGGGCGCAGGGTTTGTAAAATCGGCGGTGCGCAGCCGCTCGAAATCGACGGTCGGATCGCGGAGGATGCCGCTATAAAGATTTCCGCCGGCGCTGGCGAAGGCAAGAGTGATGTCATGGGTGCCGGTTTGACTGCCGGAGTCGCTGGGTACGATGCTATTGAGCCACCAGGTGTTGCCGCCATCGGTTGAAACATAAATCGGAGCATTTGGACCGCCCATCGGATCCGGCGTGAAAGCGGATGCCGCGATCTGTTCCGGATCGGCCAGATTAACGGCAAGGAAAGGCTCGCTATCCTGGTTCGTTTCGTTGCTCAGCGAGCGCGGGATCATATTGACGACCAGTACCGCCGGTGGCGCCGAGCCGGCCTGCTCGGCAGTCGGTTTAGGCTTCTTGACTCCGTGGACCTTGGCTGGCCGACTGGGTTTTGTCGTGCGCTTCTTCGCCGCCATGTTATTTCCTCCAACAGATGTTCATCTCGTCACGCCGAGCCGCCCTGGACGGCCAGCTTGATGCGGGGGAGTTCATCGAGTGGTTGAAAATCGGCCGGGTGCAAAGCGGTGTATTCTTCCGGCGCTAGTTCCGGCGCGGTCATGCCGCGTACATGTTGTGCCAGCTGTTCTTTATGCAGCAAGAAGACGCCTTCCTGGCCGGTTTGAAACTTCGGGGCTTTGTACCAGCGAACATCGTTGCTCGCCGGGAAGCGAACCACGACCTTTTTCGCTCTGCCTCCCTTGAGGACTTCATCCACCTCGATAACAGCCTCCTGCCAAAGAGGGGCGTGTTCACTGATTCGCTCCGAAGTCCGTCCCGCGCCGGCAGAAGCTCGTGCTCTCAGCTCGCCGGCCGGCAGACGCACGGAGGAAACGCGACCGGCCACAACAAGATCTGCCTGCGACGCCTGGCGCACCGCCTGGCGTGCATGAAGGCTATGTACGGGGTCCGCAGGCGATCCGGCCAGAAGTTGCAAGGTCACCGGGTTGACTTCCTCCTGGCCCAGCGACTTGACGGCCACACTATCCCCGAAAATCCAGCCGACGGTAAAGAAAACCAAGGTTTGCCCTACGGTGACACGATCCCCGGAGGGCAGCTGCACGGTGATCTCCTCTCCCGCCAAGCCGCTGACCGCAGGAGGAGCGTGGACGACCCGATCCACGCGAACGACAATCGTCTGGTCCGACACCGGAACCTGCTTGAGGGTTGTGCCCTTCAACTGGATGACGGTCCCCTGAAAGACGAACTGGGCCTGGTTGGCAAGCTGTTCAGCTCTCGAAGTCGTAGGCATGGTAATCTCCTCTTTGGTTCGATTTGACTTCCCCAAACCATCTTACCAACTCGCCTCTGTCGGAGTTCCGCTGCCGGTCATCCTTCCGCCCCATTTCCGCTCCGTCTGTCAAACAAGCGCATGGCCAAGTCGGACAGAGCACCGAGAACGGACCAGGTAAGCAGGAAGGCCAGACATTCAAGCGAGAAGCTGTGAAACTTGAAGAACAACTCGGCAAGAACGAGCGCCGCGGCAAATGTGCAAATCTCGCGCACGGCAGTCGCTTGACACTTCACGTTTCGTACCAAGGTGTACACATATTCCTCCTTTTCCTACCTTCGAATAGGAGCAATCCTCACGAACTGTACTAATCGTTTCCCCAAAAAGCGAGGCTGTCAAGGGACGCACTGGGGGAGGACTGGGGTAGATCGGTTCACCTTCATTCCACCAAGATCCACTGGATTCCCCGCCCTTTGCCATCACCGCCAAAATGAAGGATCCGCTGCAAATGATGGCGATTGAGAGCTTTGATCGTATCATGGAGGCGTACTTTCGGATCGATGTGACGCGACGGCGGCAGCGGGTCATCGATCCGTGGCGGCCAACCTTCTTCTTCCAGCGCCGCCAACACCAATTCCTGATTGGCCGCCGGCCGACGAAACTCTTTGATTAAGTGTTTCCTCCACCACAACCGACACGCCTTCGCGTCCCAGCGCGGCGCCTCCCGGGCAGAACCAGTCGCGGCGATCGGCATTCCCGTGGCGATCTCTGCGCCCCGTGTCGAAACGGCACGGTATCGAGAGGCGATCACCCGCCCCTTTGCCGTGAGGACGAAGCACGTTCGCTGGGGCAGCACCAACGTCATCAAACGCCGGAATGACCGTTTGCCGGTTACGGCCGTCGTGAGTTCCTGAGCGTGTTCGAGGTAGTTCCAACAAAGGAGACAACGAAGATCGGTATGGCTCAAACCCAAAACGCGAAGTTGACCAATTTCCACGGCGAACTGCCAAACATCGAGTCCCTCCTTGCTGGCTGCTTCCGCGGCTTCGAGGAGGAAACGCAGGGCCTCTCCGTGTCGAATTGTCAGATGAGATGAGGAGGAAACCATCGCGGTCGAGGGGGCAGTGGGGCGCATGAGTTAATCTCCTGGGAAGAAAAACCCGTTTCGGTGAAGGCCGAACATTGCTTCGCCCTTCCCTTGGTCGATCGATCCTTTCGGGCTGCGATGCACCAGTGGGGCATCCGGCTCTGAGCGAAATCCCGAGGTCTACTAAAGAGAACGCTGCGATCTGTCACGGAATTGAAAAAAATACAGAATAATTTGCCGAGATCGGAGCTGCGACCATCTGGGAGCGATGACGAATACCGCTCCCTCACGGACGCGGCTCCTCCTTATCGCCCACAGGGTCCGCCCGTCGTGCCAACGCTTCCGCATCGGCGGCGGCACACCAGACGCGGACAGTCCCATCCCAGCTCCCCGCGGCCAAGAGCGTGTCATCGGGAGCAAAAGCCAAAGACCGTACAGCGGACTTGAACCCCTTCAACGTCATCCTTTCCTGACCCGTCACCACGTCCCATAGCTTGACGGTCATATCATCGCCGCCCGTTGCCAAGGTCCGGCCATCCGATGTGAAAGCCAGAGAGAAAACCGCGTCCGTGTGCCCCTTGAGGGTCGCGCGCAATTTCCCCGTCGCCAAATCCCACAACTTCACGATACCGCGCCGATCCCCGGAGGCGAGCAGGCTGCCGTCCGGAGAAAAAGCGACGCAAAAGACCCAATCCGTCCCCTCCCGCTCACCGGGCTGGAGCGTGGTTCGCTCCTGGCCGGTGACCAGGTCAAAGAGCTTAAGCACACCAAACTGACTGCCCGTCGCCAAAGTCATACCGTCCGGTGAGAAGGCGGCGATCCGGACCCAGGCAGCGGGATCGGGGGTGAGGGTGGTCCGCACTTGCTGAGCAGCGAGATCCCACAGGCTGATGCCAGACACCCTATAACTGGCTGATGCCAAGGTTTTGTCGTCCGGGCTGAAAGCCACACTCCAGAATACGGTTGGTCCGTCGTGACTGGTCCGTTCTCGGATGGGCATTACCTCAAATAGCTTCAAGGTATGGCCGCGCGCGACGGCGAGGGTTTTGCCATCGTGTGAAAACGCCAAGGACTCACTCGGGTCGCCACCGCCCCTAAAAGGAAGCGTCGTTGCTTTCCAGGTAGCCACGTCCCACAGCTTCAGGGCTTCGCTCCCTGCGGAAGCCAATAACTTCCCGTCGGGAGAGAAGGCCACGAACGCCCCTCCTCCGGGGAGGATGAGTTCTTCGCGGGCCGGTGTTACGTCCCAGAAATTGATGGTCGCTTCGTGCCCAGCCGAGGCCAAGACTTGACCGTCGGGAGAAAAAGCAACGGCATAGACGGGACCGGAGTCAGCGTAACAGATGCGCAGCTGTCCTGTGTCCGCTTCCCAGAGCCGCACCGTTCGGTCGTTGCCTGCCGAGGCTAGGGTCTTGCCATCGGGCGCGAACGCCACCGAAAAGACCGTTCCGATGTGTCCTTGAAACGAAGCGCACAGGCGGCCCGTGGTTGCCTCGAATAGCCGCAAGGATCCCGAATCGCCGCCGGCGGCTATTCTCTGACCGTCGGGCGAGAACGCCACACAATACGCCCCGGTGAGTTTGCAGGTGGCACAGACTGTCCGGTTGGCCCAATCCCAGATCTGGATCTTCCCGTCATCGGGGCCCCAAGGGACCGCAGCGGCCAGCTTCCGTCCGTCGGGAGAGATCGTCAGGCCGAACACAAGACCGGTGCTTCCGGGACTCTTGGCCCGTTCCTGCCACAGCTTGGCCCGTTCCTTCCACGTGGCTGTGTCCCAGACCGTGACGGCCCCGTCACTGTCCCCGGCGGCCAGGGTCTTACCATCCGGGCTAAACGCCAAACACTGGATTCTTCCCTGAAGCTCATTTACGACGTCCTCTGCCCGCCCCGTCGCTAGATCCCAGCGTGTCAGGTTCCTGGACTCGTAGAGGCTCGGGGCAACCAAGGTCTTGCCGTCGGGTGCGAACGCTAGACACGGAACCCTTCGGCCCTCTCCCACCCAGGTTGCCTGCTGCCGTCCCGTCGCCGTCTCCCAGAGCCGGATCGAGGTGTCGATGCAGCTGGCCGCCAGGGTCTTGCCGTCCGGAGAAAATGCGAGGCTCTTAGCATAGGAGTTCGGCACATTTAGAGTGAATCGGTGTCCTTGGCGGCAAAGGCGCCAGAGGTAGTACCATTCAAAACTGCGCAGATCCACTTCTTCCGGGCCGGGCCGCAATCCTTCCAGCAGATCGAGCACGCGCGCTGGGTTGCCGGCTTCCCAGGCCTGATGCGCCAAGAGAATCTGCCCCGCATGAAAGCGGCGACGGGCCGTCAGCTCGTTTTGCCTGGCCGTGACGAGCGCGGCCTCCTTCTGGTCCCGCTCTTGCGAGATCACGAAGTTGCTCCAAGCTAAGAACGCCACGCTCACCACCAGGAGCACGAGCAAGGAGACCGCCGCCGACCACACGATGGGCTTATGCCGCCGCGACCATCGCGCCAGCTTCTGCCTCAGCGTGGGCCGTCTGGCATGGATCGGTCTGTCTTCTAGGTAACGCCGCAGGTCGCCGGCCAAGTCGTGGGCGTTGGCGTAGCGCTCAACCGGCTCCTTCGCCATCGCCTTGAGCACGATTGTCTCCAGGTCGAGCGGGATTTTCGGCATCACCTGCCGCAGCTTCGGCGGCGGCTGTCGAATGATGCGCTCGATCACCTCGGCGCGGTCGTCGCCCTCAAAGGCCGGCCGCAATGTTAACATTTCGTAGAGAGTAACGCCGAGAGAGTAAACGTCGGAGCGGACATCGCATTCACCGCGAAAGCGCTCCGGAGCGAGGTATCGCAGGGTGCCCACCACTTCGCTCCGCTCGGTCAGGGTGTCGCTATCATCGGTCTTGGCCAGTCCGAGGTCCGCCATCCAGAGCGTGCCCTGCCCATCCACGAGCAGATTCGACGGTTTAATGTCGCGGTGCAGCACGCCTTGGCTGTGAGCGTACGCCAGTGCCTCGGCGGCTTGCGCGCCCAGCCGCGCCATGTCGCGGAAGAACGCCGCTTCCTCCGAATGGCTTAGCAGTGAAGAACCGGCCGAAACTTTCTCGGCGGAGAAGTGCTGCGTGGTTTCGTACCGGGAGACGGCAGTGAGTGCTTCGCCGGGGATGTCCGCAGCGAGTTCCGCCCCAGGAATAGTCAGCGTTCGCGGACACGCCTTAGCGGTACCGCGCCGCGCGCGAATTTCGCGGAGAAGAACATCAAGTCCCCGGCCGTCGATGAACTGCATGACGAGGAAGAGCACTCCCTCGTGTTCGCCGACGCCGAAGAGCGGCACGATGTTCGTATGGTGCAGCCGCGCCGCCGTCCGCGCCTCGCGCTGGAACCGCTCGCGGTGCTTGCCGTGTTGCAGTGCGGGCGGGAGCACCTTGATGGCCACGCGCCGACCCAGCGCTTCCTGCACCGCCTCGTAGACGACACCCATCCCGCCGCGACCGATCTCGCGCAGCAGACGATATTCGCCCCACTGTCGCGGAAACTCCGCGTGGGACGCGGAAGCGCTGCAGTGCGGTGGGCCACATTGCTCCATCAGAACGAGCGTGGGAAACAACGCGCGGATCCGCTCGGCTAGCTCCGGATGCCGCCTTACGTACTCCGACAGCGCCGGCCTTTCGCCGCGGCGATAGCGCGTTAGAAACTCCTCGGCCAAGGTATTGAGAGCATCAATGGGGGACGACGAGGAATCCATTATGGTCTCCATCCTTCGAGGATCTCCGGGTCGTCGGCGAGTTGATCGCGTAGACGATCTAGAGCGCGGATGTAGCGTTTGCCGGCCGCCGATGTGCTGATGCCTAAAACGGCGGCAGTCTCGGCGGTGCTCAGCTGCTCGAAATGCCGCAAGGCCAGCACTTCGCGGTCTGCATCGCTTAGGCGTTCGAGCAGGGATTGCAGCCGTTCACGCAGTTCGGCGCGAGCGGCCTCTTCGCTGGGGCGCTCGCACTCCCCAAGCAGGCATTGGGCCAGCACAGCTGACGACATATCGGGCGCCGGTTGATCGAGCGGCACCTCGCGACCGGCGTCGCGCTGCTGCGTGCCCAGGTGCCGGCGATGCGTTCGGGCCAACTGACTCCCAACCAGACAGCGCAGCCACAAGAAAAAGGGCAACGTCTCTTTGTCCAGATACTTCTTTAACTGCCGAATCGCCTCGACGTAGGCATTCTGGAGCACATCCGACGGATCGACGCGCCCCTGTAAGCGCGGATCCATCCGATCGGCGACCATGCGGCGCAAACGCGCGTGATACAGTTCGAGCAGAAGGCGCCAGCTCTCGGCATCTCCGGCTGCCGCGCGCTCGAGCCATTCCCGAACAGTCTTCAGATCTGCCTCACTCATGAAACGCAGTATAACTTATCGATTTATAACCTTCCTGGGAAAAGTTCGCCGGTTGCCACGATCTCGTAATCGTGCCTCGTCGCCTGGGCTACTTCCCTTTTTTCCGTTCGGTCAATTGAGGCGAAGGTAACGGGTGAGACACGCCGCCTCTACCGTACTAAAATTCCCTCCGGTCAACCAGAACCAACAGTCTCGCTGAGTACACGTGCCACTATGCTCATTCCTTCTGCAACTGGGGTTCGCGGCCTCCTCGTCCTCGCGGCGCTGTTTCTTTATCATGTCGCCGTGCTGCATGCCGCTGACAGTTCCCGCAAACCGAACGTGCTGCTCTTATTCGCCGATGACCAACGGGCGGATACCATCGCCTCATGGGGAAACCGACATATCAAGACACCGAACCTCGACAGGCTCGTCCGAGGAGGGATCAGTTTCCGGAACAACTACTGCTTCGGATCGAACAGCGGGGCCGTCTGCGTCCCCAGCCGGGCCATGCTGATGACCGGTCGGACCTGGTTCGATGTAAAGGCGGACCTTGATGGAGCTTCGCTTCTGCCGGAGATCCTTCGCGCCGGCGGCTATGAAACTTTCGCCACGGGCAAGTGGCACAATGGGGAGACGTCGTTTCGGCGCGCGTTCCCGGAAGGCCGGTCAATCTTCTTTGGCGGGATGGACGACCACACGAGGACCGCGATCGCGGACGTGATCGGCGGCAAGGTGATGAACCGGCGGATAGCTAAAAAGTTTTCCAGCGAGCAGTACGCCGACGCCGCCATCGACTTTCTCCAATCGCACAAGGGGACGACGCCATTCTTCTGTTATGTGGCGTTCACGGCCCCGCACGATCCGCGGTGTCCGCCGGTGAAGTACCGGGAAATGTACTACAAGAACCGGCCCCCTCTGCCGCCCAACTTCCGTCCCCTGCCCGCATTCGACAACGGCCTTACGAAGAACATCCGGGACGAGAATCTGGCCCCGTATGCGCGAACAAAAGAGGTCATCTCGGACCAGCTGTGCGAGTATTACGGGATGATCACTCACCTGGATGAACAGGTGGGCCGAATTCTTACTACGTTGGAGCGATCGGGGCACGCTCGGAACACGATCATCATCTACACCGCCGATCACGGCCTGGCGCTGGGTAGCCACGGTCTGATGGGAAAGCAAAGTCTCTACGAACACAGCATGAAATGCCCGCTCATCCTGAGCGGCCCTGGCATTCCGGCCGGCAAATCCACCGATGCCTTTACGTACCTGTTCGATCTGTTTCCGACGATCTTGGAAATGGCCGGCATCAAGCCACCCGACAATATCGCCGGTGAAAGTCTGCGGCCGCTCTGGAACGGCAAGAAGAATATCCGTGACTCCGTGTTCCTGCCGTTCAGCGATCTGATGCGATCGGTGCGCGATGAGCGGTGGAAACTGATCGTCTATCCGCCGATCAACTACTCCGAACTATTCGACCTCAAGACCGACCCGCACGAGACGACAAACCTCGCCGCCGACAAGGCCCACGCCGCCGAGATCAAGCGTCTCACTAGCTCGATGAAGGATTGGCAGAAGAAATTTGGTGATACCCAGCTGCTCACGGTTGAGCGTCCTCGGTCGAAGGATGTTTCCTTCGAGGGGTTCGAGCGGAAGCCCGATCAGTGGCAGCCGAAGTGGATCGTCGAGAAGTACTTCCAAAAGAAGTGATTCCAGATTCAAATTCCTGGAAAAAAAGTGCGGCCTGGGTCCCTCGGAAGGGCAATATCTATAGGAGGACCGATTATCTCGCCCATTGAGGATCCGGTCATGGCCGCGGGCCTTGCTCAATTCTTGCAGCATCTACGCCGATTATCGGCGGCGGCGAAGCCTGATTCCGATGCCGTGTTATTGGAGCGATTTCGCAAGCTGAGGGACGAGGATGCTTTCGCGGCTCTGGTTGTTCGACATGGTCCGCTGGTGCGTAACCTTTGTGGGCGCATCCTGGCCAACCATCAAGATGCCGAGGATGCTTTTCAGGCGACGTTCCTCATTCTGGCTCGCAAAGCGGCCACCGTTCGACCGCGGACACTGCCTTCTTGGTTGTATGGCGTCGCGTACCGAGTAGCTTGCAAGGCGCGCGGGATCGCGGTACGCCGACAGTTCCATCCGCTTCCGCCCGACGTGTCCGACCCGCAAGCTGATCCGCTGGCGGAAGTCAGCGCCCGCGAATTGCTGACCTTATTCGATGAGGAACTGCAGCGCTTACCCGAAGTGTACCGTCTGCCGATCATCCTCTGTTGCCTGCAAGGACGCACCCAGGAAGAGGCCGCCCGGCAGCTTGGCTGGACGCCGGGTTCTCTGCAAGGCCGGCTCGAACGCGGCAGAGCAAGGCTGCACGCTCGACTCGTGCGGCGTGGCGTCACGTTCGCGTCAGCCATGGTGATGCTAGAAGCAGTGCAACGCTCCGCATCCGCAGCATCGCCTTCGGTCGGATTCGTCTCATCGCTTCTCCGTGCAGCGCGGCATACCCCATCGACGTTGACGCCGCGCATTCTGGAATTAGCTCAGGAAACCGTGCTTGGCACGACAGCTGCCAAATTAAAGATCGGGTTTATCCTGATTGTGATGATGTATGCCATCGCCGCAGGATCCGGTATGCTCATGCCCCAGGTGCGGCAAGAGAGCAAACCAACGGCGCAAGCCGGTGCGGTACCGCAGCGCGTGCAACCATCCTCTGCCAACTCAAAGCCATCGGCTCGCACCGACCGCTATGGCGATCCTCTGCCGCCGGGCTCGATCGCGCGTCTGGGCACCATTCGTTTACGACACGGGTACAAGGTCTACGCGCTGCCGGAGCGCGATGCGTTTCTATCGGTGTTCCAGAAATTCGAGACCATTAGAGTTTGCAAATGGCGGATGGGCACGGGGGAGTTGCTGCACGACGCCGAGTACCACCTGAGCCGTGGGTCGGCGAGTCACGTGGTGTCTTCCGACGGCAAAATGCTGGCGGCCGCGGGTTTCGATAGCGAGCGCGAGTCCATAATCCGGCTGTGGGATCTTGCCTCCGGAAAAGTTCTGGGAGAGATTAAAAAGCCTAACTATCATGCGATATCGTTGGCGTTCTCTCCGGACAGTGCCGCGCTCGCCGCGGCCGATGGGGAGCAAACCCTGTGCTTGTGGGACCTCAAAAGCAAAACCGAGTTGCGTCGCTTCGAGGGAACCAAGAATCGTTGGGAATTTCTCACTTTCTCTCCGGACGGCACAATCCTCGCCTCGACCGGTCTTTCGCGTCGAGCGGTCCGGTTGTGGGACACTACCACCGGACGGGAGTTGCGCGCGTTCAACGACGCACCCGGCCCCGCTCCCGAGTGCGTCGTCTTTTCTCCCGACAGCAAAACCGTAGCCACAGCGGAGCGCGGCGAGAAAGACAGGACGATCCGTTTGTGGGACGTAGCAACCGGCAGGGAATTAAGGCAATTTCACGGCGCGTTGCCAACGGGCGCCCTAGCTTTTTCTCCCGACGGCAAGATCCTGGCGGCGGGCGCCTCACTTGAGATTGGCAACCGATCCCGGAGGACCGAGAACCTCGGTCAGATTCAACTGTGGGACGTAAGTAGTGGACAGAAAGTGTCTCGCTTGCCGGGGCATGTCACCTGGGTTTCCTCCCTCGTCTTTTCCGCGGACGGCAAACGGCTAATCTCGTCAGGCGGCGCCTCGATGAAAGTTTGGGACGTCGCTGCGGGTAAAGAGGTGGTTCCCCTGGCGGAACATGAGGAGTGGATTAGCTCTATCGCCTTTTCGCCGGACGGCCGGCAGCTGGCCACGAGCAGCCTGGACGGCAGCATCCGGCTCTGGGAGGCGGCGACGGGAAAGCCGGGGCGTATTTTCCAGGGCATAGGGCGGGAACGCGTCCTTCAGATTGCCTTCGCGCCTGATGGGCGGACGCTGATTGCCGATGGTCCTAACGGCTCGCTGTGTATCTGGGGCGTAGCCACCGGCCGCGAGATCCGCCGTTTGCAAGTGGCACAAAAGGATTCTTTCGGCCGCTTTGCTTGTTCTCTGGATGGCCGGACTCTGGCCGTGCGAGGAGAGGACGGCGCTATCGCGCTTTTAGATGCGGCCAGCGGCGCGGAGAAGCGGCGGCTCACCGGCGGCAAGAGGTTCGGCAACGTTCTTGTTTTCTCTCCAGACGGCGGAAGGCTAGCTTCGATGAGTTTCGACTCGCGAGACAGCGTCCGGCTCCTCCAAGTGTGGGACGTCGCTTCGGGAATGGAAAAGCTCAAACGGACTTTTATTTTTCAGACTCCCCTTATCTTCTCTTCCGACAGCAAGACACTCTTCGGAATTCTGCCCGAAGCGAGGCGGCGTGGCGCCGTGAATCCTTCGTTCTCGCTTCGCCTTTGGGACACGGCCGGTGGTTTGGATCGAACGGTCAAGCTCCCGCAACCCGAGCAGGCAGAATCCCTGGCGGTTTCTCGGGACGGGCGGATGCTCGCCTGGGGTAATTTCGACGGAACGATCACGCTCTGGGAACTGGCCGCGAACCAGGTCCGCCACCGTTTCAAGGAGCACAACCTGCGCATCCCTTCCCTCGCCTTCTCTCCGGACAGCAAAACGTTGGCTTCCGGCAGCGAAGATACGACCGTGCTCCTCTGGGACGTGACATGCCGTCCGACGAGACGCTCGGACAGACCGTCCATCAAGCAACTCTGGGCCGACTTGGCGGACAGAGACGCCGCCAAGGCATTCGGTGCGATCGGTCACCTGATCGCAGCACCGCAACAGGCCGTGGCCATGCTCCAAGAGAATCTAAAACCCGTTCCGGTCTCCGATGATTCGAAGCAAGTAGCACGTTGGATTGCCGAACTTGACAGCGAGCGTTTCGAGGCGCGACAGCAAGCGATGGCAGCTCTAGGGCAGCTGGGTGAGCGAGCCGAACCCGATTTGCGCATCGCCCTCGACGGCAAGCCGTCCCTGGAAGCGCGGAAACGCATCGAGGAATTGCTGGTAAACGTGCGCGAATCGGTCTCAACTCCCGAAAACCTCCGCAAGCTGCGAGCGGTCGAGGTACTGGAGCGGATCGGCACGACCCATGCTGAAGGGTTGCTGAGAACCTTGGCGAACGGTGCCCCCAGAGCCCTCTTGACCCGCGAGGCGAAGGCGGCACTGCAACGACTGTCCCTGCAACAACCCATGCGGACGCCATAGTCAAAGCGTGCAATCCGAAAACCATTTTCGCCTCGGCCGGCACTACCATAACAGGGATGCTTCCCGTTTCCGAGGGCCGCTGTCATGGCAGATCCGCGACTCGCTTCCATCGTCCGGCATGTCTACAAACTGGCAACGCTCCAACAAATGTCGGAGGCTTCCGACGCCAGCCTACTGGAGCAATATATCCGTCACCGCGACGAGGCAGCTTTCTCGGCCTTGGTCCGACGCCACGGGCCGCTGGTCTGGCGCGTCTGCCGCCGGGTGCTTCGGCAGATCGAGGATGCCGAAGAAGTGTATCAGGCGACTTTTCTTGTACTGGCTCGGCGGGCGGCGAAAATCCGCAAGCCGTCGGCACTGGCTTGCTTTCTTTATGGAGTGGCTTACCGCATTGCCTGCAAAGTGCGAGCGGACGCTTTCCGCCGGCAATTGCCTCAGGGAGAATTGATCGCTGAGACGGTGGGGGACGCCGCTGAGGAAGCTGCGTGGCGCGAAGTGGAAGAGATCCTTATCCAGGAAGTGCATGCGCTACCGGAGAAATATCGCACGCCGGTCCTGTTGTGTTACTGGGAAGGGTTAACCAACGAGGAGGCGTCGCGCCGGCTGGGCTGGCCGACCGGTACGGTCAAGACGCGCTTGCTTAAGGCGCGACAACTCTTGCACGAGCGTTTGACTCGCCGCGGCGTGAGTCTTTCGACCGGCGCGATCGTTACGCTGCTGGCCTCAAGTGCTGGAGACGCGGCCCTACCGCCGACCTTCGGTGGAATTACCGGCGCCACGGCTCAGGCGGCGCTAGTGGAACACGCACTTCACGGCATGCTTTGCGTGAAGATGAGGGCTGTCGCCGCCCTGTTGCTCCTGGTGGGCGGGATCGCTGCTCTGGCTTACCATGCACTCGGCGAGCCACCCGCCGAAGAGAAGCCGGCAGCGCCGGCGAACCCACCGGCCAAGGTGGCCGCGCTTTCCCGGCCGGCTAAGCAAGAGCAGCAAACACGCACGGATTTCTTCGGCGATCCGCTACCGCCGGGCGCCGTGGCCCGTCTGGGCACGCGGCGGCTGTGCGGCGCGATCGACTCCATTTGGCTGCGGTTTTCCCCGGATGGATCGAAGATCGCCTCGCGGGGACTATTTGGCATCACCGTCTGGGATGCCGGCAGCGGAAAGCTACTGGTCGCGCGGATGCTCTACGACCCGTTGGTTAATGGGATGGCCTGGCGCAAGGATGGGACGGGCGTGGCAGTCATCCGCCTACCCGATCGCTCATATTTCGTATCGGAATTCACCAATGCCGACGAGAAGCTGCCCAATCCTCCCTTAGCGCCTCTGCCCAATGTCGTTCCCGTTCCAGGCCCGGACGGTGTCGATTCCGTTGCCCTGTCTCCGGATGGGACCCGGCTGGCCGTCGTCCGCAATCCCAAGAAGGAGAAGATCAACATTGATCTGCTATCAGCCACGCCCGGCCGGTTGGTTAGCGAGCTGAAACGCGAGCGAACGCTCGGCCCCTTCGATGGACCCTGCGAGGAGGTACGCTACTCCGCTGCCGGCCAGCTGATCATCCTGTCGAATCCGAAGAAAAGAAGCGATTGGTCCCTCACGGTCGTGGATGCGGACAAAAATCGCGTGATCCGCACATGCCGCATTCCGCCGCCGGAGTTCTGCCCGTGGAAATACAGCCTCAGCTTGTGCCCGGATGCTCGCCTGGCTGCCATTCCGCCGCGTGGGACGAACAATCACGACGGCACGATCCGGATTTGGGATCTGGAAGCAGGCAAGGAGCTTCAATCGCTGCCATTCGAGCAAATCGGCTATGGCACCGGACACGCCTTTACCCCGGACGGCCAGCGTCTCATCACCTCAAGCAGCAAGATTTATTTCCAGATCTGGGATCTGGTGACGGGGAAAGAAGCGGCTCGCTCACCGCTGGAGTACTTGACGGAATGGGGCATGGCGTCTGCCGTGGCGGTTAGCACGGATGGCAAGTTTTTTGCCACAGCCCGCCAGGGCGATGGACAAGTGGACATTTGGGACACACAAACTGGTAAAACAACCATCACGCTTGCGACACATCGAGACGCCATCGTTGCAGTGGCCGCGTCACCGGACAACCGGCTGGCAGCGACGCTCGGCTGCGATGGCTACCTTCGCACCTGGGAATTGGCCACCGGCTGGGCAAAGCAATCGGCTCCCGCTCCATTGGTGGATAGGGCCATCGAACGTTCGTGGGCGCGACCTCGGCTCCGGTTCACGCCCGACGGGCATGGATTGCTGTTCCGAAGATCGGGCAGGCTTGCGCTGATCGATCCGAATACCGGCAATCCGCTCTCGCTGCCGGCCGCGCTGCGAGACCGGCAGGAACATCTCGGGGGCTTTTCTGCTGATGGAACAACTCTGGCAACATTTAGCGCGGATAAGGCTACGCTTTGGAACTGGCCGAAGGGAAATGTTCGGGCAACGATTAATGTCCCGCTCAATCCTCAAAAGCCGGACGGGATCCCAAATGGCCCGGAAAGAGTGGTGGTCAATTCGGTCACGCTATCTGCCGATGGGCGTTTGTTGTTTACCAACTCTTCGCGCTGGCAGGATAATCCACTGACCGGATACCACAACAGCAATGATGTCTGGGACAGTCGCACCGGCAAGCATCTCCACCGGCTGGCCGCACCCGAAACGGAGTATCCGCCCGGCGCGTTTGCGCCGGATGGACGTGTGTTGTACGTGGGAGGTCACAGCCTCAATCAGCGTGGACGGCGGGAAGCGGATGCCTTGACGGCCTGGGATCCATCGACAGGCAAACTTCTCGGCCGCCTCGCGGATCCGGGACGAGGGCCGAAATCCCAAATACAAGAGCGATTTGGCCGTATGGTTAGCTCTCTCGCCGTCTCTCCGGATGGAAGGCTGTTGGCCGTAGGTGAAGCGCCTTTTGGACTAGCTACTTTCCTTTTTCTGTACGAGACCGTCTCGGGACAGATTATCCGGCAACTAGCCGGCCATGATCGGCAGGTTACGGACCTGACATTCACGCCGGACGGCCGCCGGCTTGTATCCGTCAGCGAGGACCACACCGGACTGGTGTGGGATGTAACCCTGCCGGCCCTGGGCGATGCTGCCGCGGTGCAACCGGCTCAGGCGTGGGAGCAGCTCGCCGAGTTCGATCCCAAACCAGCTTACAACGCGATGGCGGCTCTGGCCAAGAACCCCACCGAGGCCGTGGCGCTGCTCCGCGAAAAACTCCACCCCGCGCCCATTCCAACAGATGCCGACCTCAATCGCCTAATTGGGCAACTCGATGCGGATGCGTTCGCGGATCGGCAGAAAGCATTGGCAGAACTGGAGCGCTTTGGACCCAATGCCGTGGCCGGCGTGAAAGTCCGGCTCAAGCAATCGCCGTCCTTGGAGGTCCGCAAAAGGCTCCTTCAGTTCGTGGAGAAATATGACGGACCCAATCCGTATCAATTGCGATGCAGCCGTGCCGTGGCGGTCCTGGAGTCGATCAACACAACGGAGGCGCGGGACTTGCTCGCCAAGCTTGCCAAAGGGCCGCCCCTCGACGTGCTGACCCGCGAGGCGCAGGCCGCAAGTCGCCGAATCGAGAGGTAGCTGATTTGTATCGGAGTGTGAAGTGTAAGCGAAGGCGACTCATCGCTTACACTTCACACTCCGATACATACAATTGAGCTGCAAGGAATCACCAGCCACGCCAACCGAAAGTATGTCGATGTATAAGGAACTCCCATCTCTCGCTGTCCCGCTTATCCTCCTCCTCGGCGGGATCGTTCGAGCGGATGAGCGTCCGTCCGCGAATCCATCACTCGACCGCCTCCTCGATTCGCTGACTGCGGTTCGTAATTTCAAGGAAGTCGCCATCTCCCCCGACGGCCGGCGCGTCGCCTGGGTCGAGAATCTACCGGGCAAGGGCGGCACGCCCTCGTCGCTCTCTGCCATCTATCTCGCCGACCTGCACTCTCCCGATGCAGCACCCCGGCGCATTACTGCCGGCGACGGCAACAGCGCCTATTCCGAACACAGTCTCGCCTGGTCGCCCGATAGCACTCGTTTGGCTTTTCTTTCGGATAAGGAGAAAAAGGGGCAGCTTCAACTCTACCTCGCACCAGTCGACGACAGATCTATACGCAAGGTCACGAACCTAACCGGCCACCTTGCCGGGCTACGATGGTCCCCACGCGGAGACCAGATCGCCCTGCTGTTTATCGAAAACGCAACGCGAGTACCCGGTCCCGTTCAGGCCGGCTCGGCCGAGGTTGGGGTGGTCGAGGAGAAAATCGAGTATCAGCGTCTGGCCGTTGTTAACCTCGACACGGGGCGGGCACGCCCCATCTCCCCGGCCGATCTCTATGTCTACGAGTTCGACTGGTCCCTTGACGGCAAGCGCTTTGCCGCCATCGCCGCTCACGGTTCCGGCGACAACAACTGGTACATTGCCCGGCTCTACACGCTGGAGGCAGAGTCCGGTGTTCTCCGAGAGATCCTCAAGCCTTCCATGCAGATCGCCGGTCCCCGCTGGTCGCCCGACGGCAAGAGCATCGCCTTTATTGGTGGTCTGATGAGCGATGAGGGGGTAACGGGCGGCGACATCTTCACCATCCCAGCGGACGGCGGCGAGCCACACAACCTTACTCCAGACCTGAAAGCATCGGCCAGCTCGCTCACCTGGCTCTCGTCATCCCAACTGATTTTTGCCGGCCACCAGGACGGAGGCAGTTACATCGCCAGGCTCGATCCAGCCTCGGGCCAGGTTCGCATGGTGTGGAAGGGTGACGAGACAATCTTGGCGCAAGGAGGGTCTCCAGCCGTCTCGCTCACCCACGACGGCAAGTCCTGCGCCTTCATTCGTCATTCCTTCGATCATCCTCCCGAGGTTTGGGCCGGCCCAATCGGTAGTTGGAAGCAGGTGACACACCGGAATGACAAAGCGAGGCCGCAGTGGGGGGAGGCCCGCAGTCTGCACTGGAAAAGCGATGACTTTACCGTGCAAGGTTGGCTGCTGTATCCTCACGGCTACGATCCGCGCCGGCGCTATCCGATGGTCGTCTCGGTGCATGGCGGTCCCGCCTCGGCACGACGGCCATCCTGGCCGGGAATGTTCTTCGATTTAAGCGTTCTTGCCACACAGGGCTATTTCGTATTCTTTCCCAACCCGCGCGGCAGTTACGGCCACGGCGAGAAGTTCACGCGCGCTAATGTGAAGGACTTCGGCCACGGCGACTTGCGCGACATCCTCACCGGAGTTGACGAAGTCTTGAAGACGGCCCCGGTAGATAAAGATCGCTCGGCCGTCGCCGGCTGGAGTTACGGCGGCTACATGACGATGTGGGCCGTCACGCAGACCCAGCGCTTTCGCGCCGCCATCGCCGGCGCCGGCATCGCCAACTGGCAGAGCTATTACGGCCAGAACGGCATCGATCAGTGGCTGATCCCCTACTTCGGCGCCACCGTGTATGATGACCCCGAGGTTTACTCGCGCAGTTCGCCCATCGCTTTCATCAAGCGCGTGAAAACACCAACGCTCGTCCTTGTGGGTGAGCGCGACCTGGAATGCCCGGTTCCCCAGTCGCGTGAGTTCTGGCACGCCCTCAAAACGCTGGGCGTCCCCGCGCAACTCGTGATCTATCCCGGCGAGGGCCACCAGGTCAACCGACCCGCTCACCGTCGGGACATCATGAAACGTACCCTGTCTTGGCTGGATACCCACCTTCAAGTGCAACGATCGCAGGAGTCGCCGAAGAAGCCGGAGGCACCGTAACCCTTGCCGATGGGTCCGGGTCGATCGCCGGTGCCGAACGAGCGCGGTCATCGGATCAACCAATCTTCCCCACATCTCCCCCAGTTCTCCCCTTGAGAACTCCAGATCAGCGGCCATACTTTAAAGCAACGAGTCGATAACGTGTATCCAGCCATCGCGGGATAGCGCCCCTCCGGGGCCGGTCCCAATGAAGGAGACCGTCTCATGAGAATCCTCTGCATCCATGGTGTGGGACATCAAGAAGCCAATCTCGACTGGAAGGATGCCTGGAAAAGAGCCATCGGGAAAGGTTTGACCGTTACGCATCCGGGAGTCGATCCCGATAGTTTGGAGATTTCCTTCACGAATTATGATGATCTCTTTGCGGATCAAGTTAACAGTCTCACTCCGCTCGACATCGCGCGCGCGGCGACGATCTTGGGCGGCGGCGTGCTCCACCGAGCCTTCGCATTGCCCAACATCATGGACGGTGCGCGCTGGACCGCGGGGATGGTTATCGTTTGGGTCGAGAAAGACGATGTGCGCCAGAAAGCCCGCGAAAGATTCCTCGACGATGTCAAGAAAGTTCAGCCGCAGTTAATCTGCGCACACAGTCTGGGAACGCTCATCAGCTATGACGCCTTCCGTCGCAATGGGAGCCTGTCTAAAGATCAGACATATCTGACATTCGGCTGCCAACTGGGCAATTTCTTCGTTCGCGGCCAGTTCGGTGGAAGGGTGGAACCGTTCGAGGACGCGGGATTCTGGTACGACTTGTATAATCCCTACGACCACGTCTTTACCGCTCCGCTCGACTTTGGACCGTTCCAAACGGCATCGAACTTCTTGCAAGTCCACACGGATTTCGGCTCGGATTGGCCGTGGCCCCTCAATCACGACGCGGTCAGTCCCGACCCCGCGAACGCGCCCGAGAAAGGCTACCTGACCAATCCCGAGACGGTGACCCAAGTGTTTGCGCGAATCCCCATCGCAGCGGAGAGAGTTGTGGTCAAAGCTGGAGCCGGTGCGGCCATGCCGCCGCCGGAGGTCATCGTCCCCGGCTCGCCACGGGTCGAAAAGTTCACGACCGCCGTCGTCGATTCTCCCGATGCGCCCACGCGGCGGGCGCTGCTGGTCGGCATCAACAATTATCCCGATCCCGCCAATCGTCTGGAAGGCTGCCTCAACGACGTGTTCCTTATGAGTTCCGTCTTGCAGGAATGCGGATTCCAGGCCGAAGATATTCGCGTCGTCTTTGATGAACGGGCCACGGCAGCCGGCATCCTCGAACGCCTTCACTGGCTGCTCGACGGCACGGCGTCCGGCGATATACGCTTCTTCTTTTACAGTGGGCATGGCGCTCAGTTGCCGTCTTATGGGGTGAACGGCCGAATCCAGCGCGTCGATTCCTGCTTGGTGCCGTACGATTTCGCATGGACGTATGAAACGGCCATCACCGATGATCGGCTCATCAACCTCTACAGTCAATTACCCTACGACGCTCATTTCATGATGGTCCTCGACTCGTGCTATTCCGGTGGGATCACGCGGGGTTCGCTACGGGTCCGCGGCCTCGTCCCGCCCGACGATATTCGCCATCAAATGCTACGCTGGAACCCCAAGGACCAGATGTGGGTGTCGCGCGATTCACCCCCTGCCGAGGCGGACGCGGATCGAAGCAAGAAAGAACGTGCCTTCGTCCGTTCTTCCGTAAAAATGCACTCCCTGGGCCGAGCGGCATCCCTGCGCACGCAACCGCAAGGACGGTACGAGGCCACCCGAGACGCTCTCAATCACAAAGGGCCTTACCAGCCGATGGTCTATGAATCGTGCGGCGAAAAGGAGTATGCGACCGAGTATCAGCACGGCGTGACTTCCTACGGCGCCTTCACCTATGCGATGGCCGCCATTCTGCGACGTCACAAGGTCAAGGGTGAACGCATCACCTTCAGCCAGCTGGTGAAGGAGACGGGGGATGTGCTGACTGAATTACACTACCAGCAACATCCGGTGTTGGCTGGACCGAGAGATTTGCTCAATGAGGCAATTCCATGGAATGGATCCGGCGGAAGTGAGCAGGAAAAATAACATCGAGGCGATTGCACCGAGAGAGCCAACGTTCCCACGAGAGATGAGGAAGTAGGGCGAGCACGGCGCCCTCTGAAAGGCTGAATCACTACCTCCTTCATGAGGATGAGCATGGCTGAGAGTGAGGGGACGCGCACAAGTCTCCCGATACTGCTGCTGACGGCGGTCCTGGGCTTCCTGGGGATTCGCTCGTACACGTCGGACTCTCCTACACCGGCGACACGAGGCCACAAGGCCCTCGAAGAACGAGCGACATCGGGACCGCGCGACGAGAGCGACGAGTCGTCCCGCTCGGCGGATCGTTTTTGGCAACCTCTTCTCCGCTTCGAGGGTACGAAGATCCGTGAGGACTTGCTTCGAGAGATAGAGCATCTCCACACGGGGCTGCTGGACCTTGACCCGGAACTACTACGCTGCCTAATCGCTTGCGTTCCCGACCCGGTCGCATCTTCTTCCAAGTATCGCTTCGACGGGCTGATCGATGCGATTCAGCGCGCCGCCGAGACGCAGGACTATGTCTTCGATCGTAGTTTCTACCCTTGGGAAACGCCGGATCGTAAATCCCCCAAAAAAGCCGAGACGGATAAAGGTTCAAAGGAACCGAAATGGTTTGACATGCAAATCGCTTTCTTTTCCCAGGGTCGAACGGATCCACCCTCGCATCAGCCCGGCGTCCTTCTGCTTCGTGGTCCGGCAAAAGGAAAAGCGGCGGGCGCCGCCTCGGCATGTTCTCAACGCTTCCTCCTGGTGTTCCTGGTTGGGGAAACAGCCACGGCAGGACTCGACAAGAAAGCGTTCATGGCCGCGCTCCATCTCATCAGCCGAACGCGAGAGTATCGAAAGAATCACCTCGTTCGCGTCCTCGGGCCGCATTTTTCCGGGTCGCAAACCTCCCTTGAATTAATCATTCGTGCTTGGAGTGAAAACGAGAACGAAGAGACGAGGCGGCTTGCGAAGCAGAATGGGCAGGCCGACAGGCCGGAGCAATGGAGGCCGGAGTTTTGCGTAATCACAGGAAACGCGACAAGCATCGAGAAGGACAAACTGGAAAACTGTTGTTCCCCTGCCAAGGTCACTTTCCAGGCGACGGTGGTTCCCGATACTGACGTAATTGACGCACTCTTGGAGTACCTGGGGCTAGCTTCCCGCATCGGAACGGAGAGGATATACAAGGATTCCTTCGCGGTCCTCAAGGAGAGCAATACGACGCTCGGCCTAAGATTCTCCAAGGACGCTCTTCCGCTCCAGGGGCAACCAACAACGGATAAGCGATCCGGACCGACTTATTTTCCTTTCCCTTTGCATATCTCCGAAGTGCGCAGCGCCTATTCTAAATCAGCGGGCGGCTCGTCGAACGACGTTCAGCGACTGCCCAGCTTCGGCAGTCAACTCCAGCTGCCCACGGCCGAGGAAACCCGCTCCTCGGACGTAGAGCCTTCCCTCGATCCCGCCATGACGGCGGTTACCAGCGAGCGCCTCCTCACCCAGATGCTGGAGACCATTTCGCACGAGCGATTCCGTTACGTATTCATCCTGGCAACCGAGGTGAAGGACCAACTGTTTCTGGCTCGATTGATTCGCGAGCAGTGTCCCGAAAGCCGGCTCGTGTTCGCCAACTCGGCCGACTTGCTCTTTACCCACCCGGACTATAGCTCTTATCTGCGCGGCTCCATCGTCGGTTCCTCCTACCCACTATACTTCCGCACCCAAAACTGGACCTTCCCCTTCCGCGGAGATGAGAGGCGTTTATTCTTTCCCGGCCAGGGGGAGCAAGGCTACTACAACGCAACCCTCGCGCTGTTGTATCAAGAAGAAACCTACAATTCGCTGGTCGACTACAGCCCGCCGTTTCCCGGTTTGTATCCCTGCACTCCCGCAAACAAACCACGTGTTTGGATCAGTGTTATCGGCCAAGGAGGACTCTACCCTCTCGCCGTTGTTCCAAGGAGTCACGTGAATCCGGATCTGGCGAAAGACTACGTCTTCCCAGCAACGCTGTCGAACCAGGAGACCCGCCCCAAATCGAAGTTCGCCGTCTCGCATCCGGGCCTTCTAATCCTACCCATGCTCGGGATTATGTTGCTACTGGTTTACGTCGGCTTGTCCTACCGCGCCGTGATCGTTCGCCACGATGAATGGGCACAGGACGGAGCGAGAGAACGGGGCACACAAATGCAGAGACTGTTCTGGCCTTGCTCCGCGTCAAGGATGCGCAAACGACAGCAATTCTACTCCTTTGTGTGCTTAACGTCGGTGCTGGTTATTTATAGTTATCTGGCCTTCATCTGGATGCTGCCCTTGGGACATCGGATCCTGATTGGCGAGGCGTCGCCGGTTGACATGCGTCCCTGGCACATCATTATGTTCGTCGTTCTTATTGCGCTTTTCGTGTGCTTCGTCGCGGTCCTGGTCCTTCGCGTGCGCCGAACACCAACCCAGAACTACGGAATGACGATGGGTCAATCGTCTTCTGGCAACCCTTCACGCCGGCAGCCGTCCCCCGCGGCGCGGAGGGATTCCGTTCGGACCCTACTCCACAACCTCGCACGCCATTACCTTTTATTAATCATCGTCTTCCTAGTAGGCTGGATGGCCAGCTACATTTATCGCAATGGCAGGCTCCCCCGGTGGTGGTGGGACCATCCCGGTGAGTGCCTTTTGTTCGCCGCGAGGGCCAGCAATCTGGCAAACGGAGTCACTCCAGTGGTGCCGATCGTCCTGATCGGCGTGGCCTTCTACATTTGGGGTTATGCTCAACTTCGCAGGCTATATCTCCTCGATCAACACGCCGTCGATTGCCCCTGTCCACCGAACGGAGATTCGTTGTTCCAGCGCATCACTCGGTGCCATCATGAAATCACGAGACGGCTGCGCAAGCCTCGATTGGCGCTAGAAAGTCTGGGAGGGGTGATTCTTTGGGTGCTGCTCTTCTTCACGCTCTCTCGATTGTCCAGCCGCTTTGTACCCGCTGCGGAGGGCGTGCTAACGGAAGTCCCTATATTGATGAGTCTCGCTATACTCGCCATGCTTATCGTTTACGGTTGGCTGCATTTAAGTAAAGTTTGGCAAAGCACGAATCGGATGCTCGAG
>Ga0070738_10000998_pt1 | contig 66824 bp, 59 predicted proteins | sample Coa_R2_2_FD_66446 | JGI IMG/M metagenome (GOLD analysis project Ga0070738, IMG submission 66446) | Surface soil microbial communities from Centralia Pennsylvania, which are recovering from an underground coalmine fire - Coalmine... | ecosystem: Environmental > Terrestrial > Soil > Unclassified ... | reverse complement strand
AGCAAGATCAATTTTAGGTAATGACGTTGATTTGGTAGTCGCAGATATCACAAAACCGGAAACTTTATCCTCATTAGTTATGGCAAATGTTCAAGCTGTAGTGTGTTGTACAGCAGTTCGTGTACAACCTGTGGAAGGAGATACTCCAGAACGATCAAAATACTATCAAGGTATAAAATTTTATCAACCGGAAATTGTTGGTGATACACCAGAAAACGTCGAGTATCAAGGTGTGAAAAACTTAGTCGCAGCAGCAGCAAAATATCTGCCAAAGGCGGGAGAAAAGCTATTATTTGATTTCACAAACCCGTCAACTGAATTAAAAAATACTTGGGGTGCTGTTGACGATGTGGTTATGGGTGGCGTGAGTGAAAGTAAGCTCCAATTAGTTGAAAATGGAGCATTGTTTGTAGGTAATGTCTCAACTGCGAATTCTGGGGGATTTGCCTCTGTAAGAACGAAAAATTTTGATCCGCCTTTTAACTTATCTGGTTATGAAGGTGTAGAGTTACGTGTTAAAGGTGATGGTCAACGTTATAAATTTCTCTTACGTACAGAAGCACAATGGGATAGTGTTGCCTACAGCTATTCTTTTGACACTGTTGCCAATACTTGGACAGATATTCAGATTCCCTTTACAGCGTTGATCCCTGTATTTCGGGCAAAAACTCTCAAGGACAACCCACCGATTGACTCTAGTAAAATTGTTGCATTTCAACTTATGCTGAGTAAGTTTGAATATGACGGTGGATTAAATCCTCATTTTTCACCAGGTGGTTTTGCTTTGCAAGTAGAATCCATTAAAGCTTATGGAGGGGTTAGTCTACCAAAGTTCATCCTAATTAGTTCAGCTGGTGTCACTCGTCCTGGACGTCCTGGAATCAATTTAGATGAAGAACCACCAGCCGTCAGATTAAATGATCAGTTAGGTGGAATTCTGACTTGGAAATTAAAAGGAGAAGACAGTTTAAGGGAAAGTGGAATCCCTTATACGATTATTAGACCTTGTGCATTAACGGAGGAAGCAGGCGGCAAAGAATTCATTGTCGAGCAAGGGGATAACATCAGGGGAAAAATTAGCCGGGAAGATGTTGCTACTCTTTGTGTAGAAGCACTAAAACAAACGAAAGCATCCAACGTCACGTTTGAAGTGAAAGAAGGAGAAAATAGTGCTGGCTCTCTTGATTTGGAAGGTCTGTTTTCTAAACTTGAACCAAGTTCTAAATAGCCAAGTGTTGTCAAAACACTAGGAAGATTACGTTTTTCTTGACACCGATTTCATAGAGTACTGCCACTGATTGCGTTGTAGGATATACAACACCCATTCAACATCGTGGAGTTGGATATTCGTCTGATAATGCATTCCTATTTTTTCCATCACTCGAATGGATGCAGAATTTTCTGTCTTTGCTAATGCTACCAATCGTTGAAGTTGCAAGGTTTCAAACCCGTATTTTAACGAAGCAATTGCGGCCTCTGTTGCCAATCCCTGTCCCCAGTAGTTACGAGATAGCAAGTAATTCACTTCAACTTCGTTGAGACTTGCTATGTACTCTAACCCGCAATGTCCGATCAACTGCTGATTAGCTTTGCAAATCGTTGCCCACCGACCAAATCCATGCTGCTCCCAGTGTACCAGATAGGATTCTAAAAACTCTTGAGTCTGTTTCCATGATGCAGGCTGTGAAAATAAGCGATATTTCATCACCTCAGGATCACAGTATATCTGGGCCAAATGATCTAAATCCCCCTTGGTCGGTGGACGCAGTAGCATACGGGGAGTCTCTATCGTAGTCATACTAATGGAGTAACACAGCTAAATCAATGCATTAGATTTGTTGTTGATCTGGTGCGCTGAAGCGCTACTAGGAGCAAACATTGCCACTGACACGATTTTAGCTGCGTCACTCCACTACATGAGTAACTCCCAAAAATTAGGGATGGGGTTAAGCTGGGTAAATCCGCAAACGCCGATTTGGTTCTTCCCCAAAACTATGAGATTTGAGACGGTAGTGTTCTACCAACTCGTGTTGCATTTTACGTACAGAAGCGGAACGGGGTAATAACTCGACTGGCTGTCCTTTGGGAATCACGATTTGCTCTACGGCAAGTCTTGCTTCTTCTAAGGCGTCAATCTCATCATCGCTACCGTTGTGAAGAAATAACTGCAGTTCGCGATCATCCGTGATATCTGGTTCGTCAATGTTTAGCAATCTCCGTAAGCCACGAGTAATCTGCGGAATAGTGCTAGATTTAATCATGTGGATAGGCACTTGACGAGCTTTAGCCATTTGCCGTAACTTGGCATGGTTTTTGACGTGCGATCGCAGTGCCAAAATTGCATCAGCGCTGTCAATATCCTTTGTGATTTCCACGGGTAAATTCAGCACTTCGACAACCTGCTCCAATTGACTACGGCTGACGCCATAAGGATAAACATGCAGTGGTAAATCTTCACCATTGGGTCCTGCTTGTCTAATGTCATTGAAGCTAAAGGTATCAGAGAGATTTAAGGATTCATCTAATAAGCGGTCAAACTCACTTTGTCCAGAAATCCTTTCTCTTTCTGAGGATAACGGTGGCAGTGGTAGCATTTGTCCAGATGCACGCCAACCATTTGATTGTCGTGCTGGTACCAAAGATTCCTCACTAGTGGCTGCATGTGCACGACCGTTAACTGCGGTTAGTTGACGAGTGATCGACACCTTACCGTTTTCATCAACAGTTCTTATTTGCGGGCTAGGTTGACGTCCTCGCAGGAGAGTATCTACTGTATCAGCAACACTTTCGTGCACTACCCAACGCTGTCTTTCCAACATTTCCACAGCAATTTCAAAAGTAGGAGGAGCCTTGCGTTCCAATACAGTCTTTTGACTACCCCGCCGTCTAGCCTCGTCATCTCCTAGTGTCACAGCTTGGATACCACCAACCAAATCAGAGAGGGTGGGATTTTTAATGAGGTTTTCAATTTGGTTTCCGTGGGCAGTACCTATCAACTGAACGCCTCGTTCAGCAATAGTACGAGCTGCCATTGCTTCCAGTTCTGTGCCAATCTCATCAATGACAATCACTTCTGGCATGTGGTTTTCTACAGCTTCAATCATCACCTGATGCTGTAGTTCGGGATGAGCCACTTGCATTCTTCGTGCGCGACCTATGGCGGGGTGGGCAACGTCACCATCTCCTGCGATTTCGTTTGATGTATCAATAATTACTACACGCTTCTGTAGTTCATCTGCCAAAACACGTGCAATTTCCCTTAAGGCTGTGGTTTTGCCTACGCCTGGGCGTCCCAGCATCAGAATTGATTTTCCTGTTTCTACCAAGTCGCGGATCATGCCAATTGTTCCGAATACCGCTCGACCAACGCGGCAAGTTAAGCCAATAATCTTGCCTGTACGGTTGCGGATCGCACTGATCCTATGCAAAGTCTGCTCAATTCCTGCCCGATTATCTCCGCCAAATATTCCCACCCGCTGAACACAATCGTCTATTTGTTCCTGAGTCACGGGTATTTCGCTCAGATACTCAGCAAGGTGGGGAAAACGAGCCTCTGGGCGACGGCCCAGATCCAAGACCACTTCTACTAAACTATCTCGTTGAGGATGCTTCTCTAGTATCTGCCGCAGGTCTTGGGGCAAAATGTCTAATAACTTTTGGAGATCGTCTGTAATCGTCATGCTTTCTATGGTGACGTTTTTAGAGATAGCGATGACACTTTTGTACTCTTGATATTGAGCCTATGGAAAGTGTCTATAAACGAGCTCATAGAGACACGGCAATTTTATTGTCTCTATTGCTGTGACTTGAGCTGGGAAACGAGAGAATGGGCAAGCTTGACAGCTTCCCAGAGTAATACATCATCATCTTCTAGGCGGATACTCGCCTTGACATTGGTCTGATTCACCTCCCTGACTTCTAACTGATCGAGAATTGGCGACAGTAGTACACGAGCATAGCTACCATAAGCCACTCCAGCGATGAATGGGGAACTCGGGGTCCCTACGGAGGAGCCAGCGCCGTGGGCGGGTTTCCCGACTTGAGGCGACTGGCGTTGGGGATTAAGGGCATGGGGAGTAGATTTACTCCTAACTCCTAACTCCTCATTCCTAACTCTCCTCACCATTCCCATTGCCTTGAGTTTGGTAACGGTGTAGCTGTTGGTACCTCCTGCTAGCTGTACATAGCCCGGTAATCCTGCTGCCAAAACTTTTTGCCCTAACTTAACGGCGGCTAGAGTGGTACCATCTCCAATATCACCACTCATAGGACGACCATCGGTCTGCCAAATTAAGGCACTTTTCAATGGGGTGATTGCATCATAAATAGCGCGAAGATAATCAATCATGCCTTCACCATTGGGGCAACTGATAGCTACTAACTTCAAGTGCTCAACCCAAGGTGAAATTGCTTGCCACAATCGTTTGAACTCGGCCAATCGACCTACGCTAGTATGAATCTCTATAGCATCTACCCCAGTGGATAGTATCAATGGTGCGATCGCTCCCGGCGTCGATACATATGATTTTGTATAAATTTTATCATAAGGGCATATCGGTAGACAACGACCGCAACCGTAGCATTTTTGTGATATGACTCCTGAGAAATGGTCTGTTGTGTTGTTGAAAACAATTGCCTGTGCTGGACAAATCTGTTCGCATGGTCTAGAGCAGGTGGCGGGGCACTCTGTAGGATTAAATTCCGCTTTACGAAAATGAGGATCTTCCCCATCATTAAGGCTGACCATTAATAGTGGCGACGTTCCTCCATTGCCAAAGCCCCGCTGCTTGGCATCCCTTCTCAAACGAGTGGCTACTTGTAGCGCTTCTTTTGCTGCGGCAATCACAGATGGATCGGCAGCCACATCTACGCAGTCAGCGCCGGCCAGTGTATAGGCTAGAGTTAAACTTCTGACGGCAGGTAGATGTTGGAAACTGGCTCCGCAGATGAGCTTGAACCAGTGCCCTTCATTTAGGGATAGTAAAGGGTCTAACAGATCAGTCACATTTCTATTATGCTATGCGACTGAAAATAGTAATCAGTAATTAGGAAAAAGTCCTGAGTTCACAAGCTGTTCTCAGAAATTAGTTTCTATTTAAGTATTAATTATTACGTAAAAAGAACGAGACGGAACCCTGCTAGGTCTGGAACAAACAGTGCGTTGCTATCGACAGTAGGCAATAAAAGTCAGTACTTCATAGAGCCAGTGATGAGAGCAGGTTTGTCCCATAAGTAACTGTGAACCTAGTCAGATAGCATACAATACCAATGAGTTTAGTAAATATTGATACTTTTTTACATTTTTTTGTTAGTAAGTAAGCTACAGTTTTTCCCGATGATTATGCTCTAGGGAAGATAGTGAGGATGATTTTGAACAGCGAAGTTGCGGCAGTGATTTAACCAGAGAGTGAGTCCCAAATAGATTATTTATGACGGTGGGTACAGAGGCGTTTTGTCAATCTCACCAATATGATTGAGAGGCCAAAAGCGGAATATTGCACGACCAATTATATTTGAGCGAGGAACAACACCCCAACAACGGCTGTCGTAACTACTATTGCGGTTATCTCCTAGAACCAAGTATGAGTTGGGTGGTATAGTCTGAGGATGCGATAAGTAAGCAGGTTGCGGTCCTGAGGTACAAACATCAATTGATGTACGTTGTCCACTAGCAAGGTATTTTTCTGGAAGGAGTTTGTTGTTTATATAAACTCTGCCTCCTTTTAGTTCAACCTTTTCTCCCGGTAAACCAATCACACGCTTGATAAATGCATCTTGATATTGTTCCTTTTGTAGCTCTTGTGTCGGTGAAAACACTACAATATCTCCCCGATGTGGAGCAGAAAAGTTATAGCTTAACTTATCGACAATGATTTTATCAGCCTCCCACTGATTTGGAGTGCCGTGTAGAGTAGGTTCCATCGAACCTGAGGGAATCCAACGGGCTTCAGCAACAAAAGTACGAATCCCTAGGGCTAAGACAATGCTCAAGACAATAGTTCTACCCAGTTCTGTAATCCAAGAGTTATCGGGTTTTTGGCTAGAGTTGTTATCAGACACTTGATTTTGCATGAAATTATTGAAGGAATGACCTTAAAAAGCAGGTAATTAACTCTAAATGAGCGTTTAAATTGCGTAACTACTAACCGTTGACTATAAACGGTGAACAGTCTACTCCAGTCCATATGCAATTAAAATGCATAATAGCTTACTGTATTTGTTCATCTTAAGTATACAAATTTAGTTATCGTAGCGATGTTTTCGTCTTCACAGAGTTTTTCATAGATAAAAACTATAAACTTATTTGTAATCAAAGACACAAATTTATCTCGGTTGTGTTCAACAGAGTTTATCCTAAGAGAATAGTCGCTCATGACGCCTTGTTCTGGTCTTAACGATCTACACCCCATGTCATTTCCCTGCAGTTTATTGATCCGCCACGCCCAGATTATTCTACCTAATGGAGAATTAATCATTGGGGATGTCCTGACGCGTGATCGCACAATAGTTGAAGTCGCACCAGAAATCACCAATGCAACACCAACTAGAGAAATTGACGCACAAGGATTAACTTTGTTGCCAGGAGTGATTGACCCCCAAGTCCACTTTCGAGAACCAGGACTCGAACACAAGGAAGACCTGTTTACTGCTAGTTGTGCTTGTGCTAAAGGGGGGGTAACCTCATTTCTGGAAATGCCCAACACGCGTCCCCCAACGATTACCCAACAAGCTCTTAATGACAAGTTGCAACGTGCCTCCCAAAAGTGCCTTGTCAATTATGGCTTCTTTATTGGCGCAACGGCGGATCATTTGCCAGATTTAATTTTGGCTAAACCCACGCCAGGTATTAAGGTCTTTATGGGTTCCATGCATGGTCAGTTATTGGTTGATCAGGAAGCAGCATTGGAAGCCATCTTTGCTCAAGGCAAGCGCTTAATTGCCGTTCATGCTGAAGATCAAGACCGGATCAACCAAAGGCGAAAGGAATTTGCTGATATTCATGATCCAGCTATTCACTCCCAAATTCAAGATAATCAAGCAGCACTGTTGGCAACGCAGCTGGCATTAAAACTTTCTAAAAAATATCAACGCCGTCTACATATTCTACATATGTCAACGGCTCAAGAAGCAGACTTGCTACGTCAAGATAAACCGAGTTGGGTCACAGCAGAAGTCACACCACAGCATCTATTGTTAAACACAAGTGCCTATGACAAGATTGGCACGCTGGCACAAATGAATCCACCTTTGCGATCGCCTCATGATAATGAAGTCCTCTGGCAAGCTTTGCGTGATGGAGTGATTGACTTCATTGCCACAGATCATGCACCCCATACCTTAGAAGAAAAAGCCCAACAGTATCCGAATAGTCCTTCAGGAATGCCTGGGGTAGAAACTTCTCTACCTTTGATGTTAACCGCGGCAATGCAAGGTAAGTGTAACGTTGCCCAAGTTGCTCACTGGATGTCCTCGGCTGTGGCTCAAGCTTATGGTATCCCTAACAAAGGGGCGATCGCTCCTGGTTATGATGCTGATTTAGTTTTAGTAGATTTGAACACCTACCACCCTGTTCGACGTGAAGAACTATTAACTAAGTGTGGTTGGAGTCCTTTTGAAGGCTGGGAACTCACTGGGTGGCCTATGATCACTATTGTTGGTGGACAGATTGTTTACGACAAAGGCAAGTTGAATACTAATGTGCGAGGTCAAGCATTAGAGTTCAAGCAAGATAAATTGCGAACTTAGTTGGGAATAATAAAAGTAAGCATAAGTTATATGACTTATGTAGGCATTTATTTTCATACAACTTTTATTCACACTCATGTTCAGCTATCAACTCTCCGGATTCTTGCTCTTAAGCAAGAAGAGTAAAACAGAAATCCGGTGATAGTGACATGCCAAATTGCTCTTGTTAAAACTAACTCAGAAATAGCTAGTATGAAATTCTTTCATATTTCTTTAAAATCTGTTTTTTCCTCATTTGATGACTTTTTATGTTTTGTAGTACCTTTCATTTGGTTCTTATTAGATTCTGCTGCAAATCATCTTAATCAAGTGTTAAATGCTAAAAATACTACCAAACCTTGTCATACACAACTGATTAAAAACATAGATAAAAGTTATCAAAAGCTTCATATAAAAGATGTAGCTCTAGGGTGGGGTAAAAATAAGTATTCAAACAAGTGGAAATTAAAATTAAGATTTTGTATGATACTTAGGAAAAGTATTTTCTGCTAAAAAAAGCATATACAAAATCTTAATACTTCTGTCATATTAATGTTGTTGTATCTGCCCTTTCTATTCTCAGCTTACTCACCTTGTGTCTAGTGGTCAATGAAATTTTTGACTTTGTTATTGGTAAGCAGATATGCTGATTGAAAGGATGCTATCTTGAAAGCTATAGAGTAGTTTGGTTAGGGAAAACATTTTCCAGTACTAGACAGTTGATAGATAAACTCTCGCGCTCAATAAACAACGATTTTACTCTGTCGTAGTTTGTCTGTCTGCGTAAATTTCTGGTCAGAAAGGTTTGTAGCGGTTCTTAGAAGAGTGCCAATATACTTGCAGTGCAGCTATTAAAGCACTTCAGGACTAGCTGTATCACCTATTTAAGAGAATCACTCTACGGAGACACTTATTATTTGATACCAAGCTAGACGATTAATTATGTGATGGTACTTTGCTAATCGCTTATTTTTCTCAAAAATCAGCAGATATCAGTGCTGAAGAACAGCCTGTTGAACAATTTTGCAAAAAACATCTGGTAACTAAAATGACAATGTTAGTTATAGTCCGTGATGAACGAGGTAGTGGTAGATTTGAGTGCATCAGTTAACGCTAATCAGTGATCAGTTATTAGTAAAGGATTTGATAACTGATCACTGGTAACTGGTAACTGATAATTGAATGGTATGATTTTGGCTTGACGTATACCCTCCTCTTGAGAAGTCAAATGCACTTGAAGATAATTATCAGGTTTGTAAGGCATTCGTTCTGACCACTCGATTGCCACAATTCCTGGGCTAACCTCAATACCTTCCCAATAAGTTTCTATATTCAAAGCGGCAACTTCTGTCGGCTCTAAGCGATAGAGATCTAAATGATAAAGGGGAAGACGTCCTTCAGTGTACTCATTAATAAGAGTGAATGTGGGACTGACAATTGGGAAGGTAATACCTAATCCTTCACCAATGCCCTGCACTAGGGTAGTTTTACCCGCGCCTAAATCACCTTCTAATAGAAGAATACTACCAGGAGTTAACAATTGACCGAGGGCAATTCCAAGTGATCGCGTAGCTTCTGCATTTGGAAGAACAATTGTCATTGTGGAGTCATTGGTCATTGGTCATTAGTCATTAATTACAAAAGACAAAAGACATATCCTTATTTTCCCTGATGAGCTCCGCCATACCATTTCAATAAAACCCTTGCTAGCTTCTGAGAATCGTGACGTACACAACCTGTTTCATCCTCATGCATAACATTGGCTAGGACAATGCGCCGTCCTAGTTGGGATACGGCTTCGCGGTCTAGAAAGACGGGGTGAGAGTTTTGTTGAGCATAGCGGATGAGTGCGCGTTCGCTAGGGGATTTTTTATGTACAAGTACAGCATTAAATAAACGTTGGCCGCAAGCAAGATCAATTGCTCTAATGTGGTCAGCAACAGTGTACCCTTGAGTTTCTCCTGGTTGAGTCATAATGTTGCAGACATAAATCCGGGGAACAACGGATGCGGCGATCGCATCTGCAATTTCTCGCACCAATAAGTTTGGGATAACGCTTGTGTAAAGACTGCCTGGACCCATGATAATGTAGTCTGCTTCTTTTATTGCCTTGATAGCTGCTGGCAATGCTGGAGGATTAGCAGGAATACAACCAATCTTAACGATATTACCCCCCGCTTCAGTAATTTTCGACTCACCCTCAATCCGACGACCATCAGCTAAATCTGCCCAGAGGCGAACATCACTAAGAGTTGCTGGTAAAACTTGTCCTCGGATAGCCAGAACTTTGGAACTGGCAGCGATCGCGCGTTCTAAATCACCAGTAATATCACTGAGTGCTGTCAAGAATAAATTGCCAAAACTATGACCCGTCAAGCCGTCTCCTGCACGAAAACGGTACTGAAACAGTTCTGTCAATAACTTTTCTTCGTCTGCTAGGGCTGCCAAACAATTGCGAATATCACCTGGTGGCAAAACACCGATTTCTCGACGTAACCGACCTGAAGAACCGCCATCATCTGCTACAGTAACAATTGCGGTAGTATTAGCGCTGTAGGTTTTTAACCCTCTGAGTAGTGTAGATAGCCCTGTGCCACCTCCAATGACTACAATTTTTGGACCTCGGTACAATCGGCGATGTGCCATAAGAACATCAATAAGTTCCTCATCACCTTCTTGTCTGAACGCTTGAGTAATTGAACCTACCGTGCGGGTCTGTCCCCAAAGAAGCAACAGTAAGCCACTCAGCATCACAAGTGGTCCGCTAATGTAATAGGGTAAGATGTCTGTGATTAGTCCCAGAAAGTCCCTTAACAACTGAATCATCCAAAAAATTGGTGTCAGTTTAATCGAAATAGCTAACCCCAGACTTGCTAGCACGACACCCCCCACACTAATCAACAGCCAGCGTTTTACCGACAATCCAGGGGATAACCACTTAAACCACTGGTTGACTCGATAGGACGTGCGACTGCGGGACTGCTTTTGCAGAGTATTTAGGGCTTGTCTGAGAAAACCAATTGACATACCTTGTTTGGAGCAGTGGTATAAACAACAATGAATAACAGAAAATGTACACTACCTGGCCTAAATGCCAAGTATGGAATTATTACAATTTTGATTAAGAAGGCTTAGTCCCAACTGTTTCCCATTCATAGCAAAATCATACCCAGACTTGGTTAAAGAGATATTAATGGAAAAACGAATTTTAGGATTAGATCCTGGTTTGGCTATCTTGGGGTTTGGGGCAATTACCTGCAAACAATACGAAACAAAGGCGCAAGATGGTTCTGTCACCTTACTAGACTTTGGCGTCATTAGCACACCAGCAAATACAGAAGTCGGACAGAGACTTTGTACTTTATATGATGATTTGCACACCCTGATTGCGGAATTGAAGCCTGAACTAGTAGCGATAGAAAAATTATTCTTCTATCGTATGTCGAATACTATCTTAGTAGCACAGGCAAGGGGTGTATTGATGTTGGTACTGGGGCAGTGTCAAATCCCAACTGTCGAATTTACCCCAGCTCAAATTAAACAGGCTTTAACAGGATATGGCAACGCTGAGAAATACGAAGTCCAACAGGCAGTGGCACGAGAGTTAAATTTGGCCGAAATTCCCAAGCCAGATGATGCAGCAGATGCACTAGCCGTAGCGTTGACAGCTTGGTTTCAGGTGTAGTTTGTCATAAGTTGCAACAAAAGGGTATTGACCCCAATCTTCTGTAAGACTGGTGAGGTATATTTTTATTTCAAAACAACGTAGAGACATTGCATGGCAACGTCCCTACGCACAAGGAGTGGGAGCATTTCCTGAATGGAATCAGTAGTGCGTTCGCGAAGCGTGTGCTTTGCACTCACGTCTCGCTCGCTTGAGATATTCAGCGAGCAAGATGCTCGCACTACAAAATAAATCTGCCAAATTGGGATGCTCCTCAAGGCGTGTTCACTAATGGCTCTTAACCAACTTTTACATTCTCACTAAAGCGGATTTTGAGATAGTCTTCCTCCATTTTGGCTCCGGATGGTTGGAGTGCTGCAAGGGCTTGTGGTAAGACTAAGTTACGGCGGTGGTTGCCAATTGTGATATTTAATTCATCACCCGATTTACTAAGTTGAATCTGGTTTTTGGGAATCCCAGGTAAGTAAAGCTCTAAGCTGTATTGATTTTGCTCTTGAATGACTTTGATAGTTGTTTCTTTGTAATAAACTTGAGTCGGGTCTTCGTTATGGTAGAGCGTTTCTTTTAGACGCTCCAAGGCAGCTAAGCCACACATTTCTTCAGAAAACAATGGCACTTCCTTAACAGGTAGAGGATGGAAGTTTTCATGGATTTCTTGGCGATACTGCTGCTGATTTGTTTTCCAACGTTGGAAAAAAGGGTCTTGCACTTCGCTAGGAATGATTCGATTGGCAACAACTAAATCTGTTGCCACATTGTACAAGCTTAAATAAGCATGGGCGCGCAGGGACTCTTTAATGACCATCTTTTCCGGGTTAGTTACCAAGCGCACTGAGGTTTGACTGTTGTCCGTCAATACCTTTTCCAGCGCTTCAATTTGTTGATAAAACTCGTAAGGCGCATCCATAACTTCTTTATCTGGCAAAGAAAAACCAGCGATCGGCTTAAAGATAGGTTCTACAAGTGGTCTGAGTGCTACTGAGATATTTTGAAAGGGTTTATAAAAACGGCGCATATACCAGCCGCTCACTTCTGGTAGACTTAGCAAGCGTAGTGCTGTTCCTGTGGGAGCTGAGTCGATAATCAACACATCAAACTCGCCCTCATCATAATGGCGTTTCATCCTTACCAAGCCGAAAATCTCATCCATGCCTGGTAAAATTGCTAACTCTTCTGCCTGTACTCCTTCCAAACCTCGTGCTTGTAACACTTGGGTAATGTAACGTTTCACCGAACCCCAGTTTGCTTCTAGTTCTTGCAGCGCATCTAGTTCCGCACCCCACAAATTTGGACGGATTTGCCGTGGTGCATGTCCTAGTTCAAGGTCGAAGCTATCTGCCAGAGAGTGAGCGGGGTCTGTGCTTAAAACTAGTGTACGATAACCTAGTTCTGCACATCTGAGGCCAGTGGCGGCGGCTACAGAGGTTTTTCCTACACCGCCTTTGCCTGTCATCAAAATTACACGCATGAATGATCTGTCTGAGAAGTTTTTACATTTATTTACATTATCGACTGTTTCTTGCCAATAGATGCTGCTGCAACACATTTAGACGTGAACAGTTCCAATAATCAATGTGGGAAATTATCAAACCTTCCGAGTTGAGGCGCAATTCACTCCAGCCAGAGATGTGAATTCGCGGTTTCCAAGGAAGGGGAGAATTCCAACTGAGTGTCCACTCACTTTTGATCGTGTCCCCCAAACGCTGGATTTTATGTAAGTCCATTTTTGTGTCTATAAACCAAGTCTTGATGAATTTAATCATCTGCTTATACCGCTCAACCCCACTAAATTTGTTAAGCGGGTCTTGAAAATAAACATCTTGAGCGTAGATACTGTAGGTCTGATTAACAGGAAATCTTTGATAGTCTTCTTTAAGAATTTGAATGATATCCATGTTATTCTTGGTTGGTTATGAGTTGAGTGTGGTTAGTTTTTTGACTAGATATCACCCAAGCTTCTACTAACCACCAGTCTAAAATCTTAAATTTGCTTCAAACTTCTACTTCATCCCATAGTCGTTCTAATTGGCGCTGCCAAGCAGCCAAAACCTCTTCTTGCACCTGTGGGGTTTGGTCGAAGTCACCCATTAATCCTTCTGCATAAAAGCGCTCTAGGCTTTGCATTGTGGCTTGCATAGATTGACCTTGTTGTTTTGCAGCCACGATGATCTGCCGGATACGGGTTTCTGTCAGCCTATTAAAGGCATCATCTAAACCAACCTCAAACATGGCTAGAAGTTGGGCGATCGCATCTCGAAAATCGTCCACAACTAAACTGCGGCAGTTATGCTGAAAAACTCCCCACACTACGTCTTGATGTATAGCGTAACGTACTTCGTGAGTATCATCAAAGTTGGCTTCTAATAACTGTTCTAAAAACGGTAAGGCATCTTGTATGGATGCAATTGGTAGTAAAACTCTGATCCAACTTTCATCGTCTGAGAGTATAACCAACAGCCGTAGATCAGAAGTTTCTATTTGCCAAGAACCAGGTGCAACAGCATTAACAGATGCTGCACCAAATAACTCTACTAGCGTATCTGCAATTTCTGAAGGTATCATAGACTTTTTTTATGCTTCAGCCTCTAGCGTATCGCTTTGAGTGTTCTACTGCTCTAGTGCGATCTCTCCCTTAGGGAGCAAGTTTTGAACAGTCAAGGGTTAAGTAACATTGCATCTGTTAACACACTCAGTACGAACCTAAAAACGGTGTTGTAAAATAGTAAGAGATGGATTCGAGGAACCATTTTACTGGTCATAAATGCCTATCGAGACTATCTTTGGTAACCTTCAAGGTCTAAAGTCCAGCCAGCTAAAACAACTACAGCGGCTGTATCACCACCAGCGTATACCGGGCGATCGCATCACTACGCCCGAGTTTTCCCAGCGACTGGCAGCAATTAGCAGTGAAATCAACCAGCCCATATGTGCCTACCTCAACCGTCGTGGACAGGTGATTCGCGTCGGCATAGGCTCACCGCGTCAGACGCAAATTCCACCACTGGAACTGCCCCGATATGGTGCAGAGCGACTGAGCGGTATTCGTTGTATATCTACTCATCTTAAGTCAGAGCCACCTAATGAAGCAGCGCTAACAGCTATGGCACTGCAAAGATTAGATGCCCTGGTAGTGTTAAACATTACCGGGACGGGATTTCAACGACGGGGTGGTGGCGCGACTGGGTATGTTAAAGAAGCTTATTTAGCTCATTTGATACCCCAAGATTCTCGTATTCTGCTAACAGCCAGTCCTGCAATAAAAAAAGTTTCTCCTGATCCATCCTCTGAGAGTGGAGGAGTTGGAAAAGGTCAGGAAAAATGGAGCAATTTGTCATCTCCAAATTGGAGCGTATCACCGCCCATGAGTCTGGATATGTTGACAAAGCAGGACTTTATCGATCTGGTTGAAGAACTAGAAGCAGAATTCCGACGAGAATTTGTTGCCCAAGAAGTAGACACTGACCATGATCGTGTCCTCATTGTCGGTGTAATGACCGATGATATGACTGCTCAATACTTCCAAAACACCTTGGCAGAATTAGGGCGCTTGGTAGATACAGCAGGAGGAGAAGTCTTACAGATGATGCGGCAAAAGCGATCGCGCATTCATCCTCAGACATTAGTTGGTGAAGGTAAAGTCCAAGAAATCGCTCTCACTGCCCAAACTTTGGGAGCCAATCTCGTAGTCTTTGACCACGACCTCTCACCAGCACAAATCCGCAACCTAGAGGCTCAAATTGGTGTTCGAGTGGTTGACCGCACTGAAGTGATTTTGGATATCTTTGCCCAACGGGCTCAGTCTCGTGCTGGTAAGTTACAAGTTGAGTTAGCACAGTTAGAATACATGCTACCGCGACTGACTGGTAGAGGCCAAGCAATGTCCAGGCTCGGTGGTGGTATTGGTACGCGTGGTCCTGGTGAAACAAAACTAGAAACCGAACGCCGTGCCATTGGAAGACGTATCGCCAGACTCCAACAGGAAGTTAACCAGCTACAAGCACACCGAGAGCGGTTGCGACAGCGGCGACAACATCAGGACGTTCCTTCAGTGGCATTGGTTGGTTATACCAACGCTGGTAAATCCACTCTATTGAATGCCCTCACAAATGCTGAAGTTTACACTGCTGATCAATTATTCGCCACTCTTGATCCCACTACGCGCCGTCTTGTGATTCCTCATGCAACAAATGGCGAGCCACAAGAAATTCTACTGACAGATACAGTGGGTTTTATTCACGAACTACCTGCATCTTTAATGGATGCCTTCCGCGCTACCCTAGAAGAAGTCACAGAAGCAGATGCGTTACTTCATCTGGTAGATTTGTCCCACCCTGCTTGGTTGAGTCATATTCGATCAGTCAGGGAAATCCTAGCGCAAATGCCGGTGACACCTGGTCCAGCACTCGTCGCTTTTAACAAAATAGATCAAGTAAGTAGCGAGACTTTAGCCCTAGCGCAGGAAGAATTTCCTTTAGCAGTATTTATTTCAGCAGACAAGCGCTTAGGATTGGAGACCTTACGGCAGGGTCTTGGTCATCTGGTTCAGTATGCCGTCTCTTCTCGATAAGAATTATAGATTTATATAGATCTTCTTGAAACAGTTTGTTGCACAACAAACTGTTTTTTCGTATTATGCTTTGGTTTTGAGGATCAAACAGGGAAATTTATATGGCAAAAAAACGTCCCCGCCCTTTTTCGGAAGAAAATAAACCCTACACAAAAGAGTTTTATCATTATCCTGGAACTTTACCAGGAACAATCATCCTTGATGAAAATGCTCCACAGCCAGTTATTTTCTTGATGGACTATGACCAAACTCGTGTTATCCACAAACAATTAAAGACACCTGAAGAATGCATTGCTTACTTAGATCAAGAATCTGTTTCTTGGGTAGATGTGCAAGGTTTAGGCAGTGTAGACATTTTGCAAAGATTAAGAGATATTTTTGATTTACATCCTCTGGTGTTGGAAGATATGGTCAATGTACCAGAGCGTCCAAAAATCGAGGATTATGAAGACCAATTGCTAATCATTGCTCGGATGATCGTACCCAAGGAGAGAACATATGGCTTTCATAGTGAGCAAGTTAGTTTTGTATTATCTAAAAATTATTTACTGACTGTACAAGAAGAACCAGAGCATGATTGCTTAAACGGTGTCAGAGCACGCATTTCCCATAACAAAGGTATCATCCGCAAACAAGGAGTCGATTATTTAGTCTATACTCTGCTAGATGCAATTATAGATGGTTTTTTCCCAGTGCTGGAGGGTTACGGTGAACGTTTGGAAGAGTTAGAAGAAGAAGTCATGGTTAACCCTAACCGACAAACACTACAAAAAATTTATCAAATTAGAAGAGAATTGCTGCAACTACGTCGTGCTATATGGCCCCAAAGAGATGTCATTAACTCCTTGATTCGAGATGGCTATGAACATATCAGCGAGGAGGTGAGAATTTATCTCAGAGACTGTTATGATCATGCAGTCCAAGTGATGGATATGGTGGAAACATATCGAGAGCTAGCTTCAGGTTTAATGGATGTTTATCTTTCAGCAGTTAGCAATAAAATGAATGAAATTATGAAATTACTAACGGTAGTTTCAGCAATTTTTATACCACTGACTTTTATTGCTGGTGTGTATGGTATGAATTTTGAACATATGCCAGAACTGAAATCTTATTGGGGTTATCCAATTTGCTTAGCAAGCATGGCAACAATTGCTGGTGGGCTAATGTTCTTCTTCTGGCGGCGAGGTTGGCTTGAAAATTACTCAACAATTAAGCACGATTAAAGTATAATTAACTATTCCTAATAGCTAAAAATCTGAATATTAAAAATTAACATAGGAGGTTCATATTCTAAGTTATGAGAAGCACTGATAGTAATTTAATTATGTTGACTTTTTATGTTATTGGCATCAGTTATGTCTTTAATCAAATGGTCGAATCAATTGACGACCAAGTAAAGCTGGAATTTAATAAAGCATCTGTTGATGAACAACTCAAAGAAAAAAATCTACACGAGAAGATTGCAATTGGATTTTCACTTAAACCTTCCTATTCAATAGAAAATCCACAAGATTTATCAATGAGTGTTGAAAATAAGTCCCAGAATCTTGCAATATATGTTGACTGGGACAATAGCGCTTTTGAAGAATTTGATGGTACTTCAAAGCGAGTTATTAGAAAATCGCCAGATATAATACGCGATTTGGGTGTCTCTCAAACTCCTAGTTTGGTTGTTCCTGGTAAAACTCTTAGAGAAACAATAACCTCTGAGAGTGTTTTACAGCGGGACAAAGAGACTGGAACATACGTACCAAAAAATGCAGTTGCCAATGTTCTCAAATGGAAAACAAGCCCTGTGAGGGCACAAAGAATACAGTTTAATGAGTTTAATGATCGAAAACGTATTTTTTCGTTTTCCCTAGACTTAGTGCTACGCTTAGCTGAAACAAATTTAGGTATAGCTTCAGGTGATAGTACACCTCCTATCTGCGTCATTAAGTGTCCCTTCACTGTCAAAAAACTACCTTGGACATACGCTCTACCTTGGAACAAGAGAAGATAAAAAAGATGCTGACACGCTTTGGCCATCCCAGACTACACTGGAATATTAGGAGAGAGTAAGCGCAGGCGGTTGCAGATCAGTCTCAATAAAGCTGGTTTGAGGAAAGTCCGGGCTCCCGAAAGACCAAACTTGCTGGGTAACGCCCAGTGCGAGTGATCGTGAGGATAGTGCCACAGAAACATACCGCCCTTTTTCAGTTATCAGTGAACAGTCAATACCTGATAACTGGTAACTGATAACTGATAACTGAAGAGGGTAAGGGTGCAAAGGTGCGGTAAGAGCGCACCAGCAGCGTCGAGAGGCGCTGGCTCGGTAAACCCCGGTTGGGAGCAAGGCGAAAGGAACTATGGTTGGTCTTTTACCAGTTCCGTTATCTTAGAGCCGCTAGAGGCGTTTGGTAACAAGCGTCCCAGATAGATAACCACCCTCGCAAGAGAACAGAACCCGGCTTATGTCTTGCTCTCTCCTTATTTAAGTACAGTGACTCATGACTATTGCCTATCCACGCCGTCAGCGGCAGCTTGAAAGTTTAGTTAGAAAATTGGGTTTGCCAGAAGTTACTCAAATAAAATGGCAACTTTTGGACTTGGCGTTGACTCATCCAACTGTCTCTGAGTCAGCAAATTATGAACAACTGGAGTTTGTTGGGGATGCAGTTGTGCGGTTGGTTGCAGCTAATGTGTTGTGGGACAATTATCCAGATTGCTCAGTAGGGGATTTTGCTGCAATTCGTTCGGTTCTGGTGAGCGATCGCGTGCTTGCTCAATTGGCACAAGAGTATGGCTTGGAGTTATACTTGCTCATCTCTAGTAGTGCTGGTGCTGATAAAGCTGGTCAGGAGTCACGACTAGCAGATGCCTTTGAAGCTGTTTTGGGTGCACTGTATCTCAGCACTCACAACTTAGAACTCATTCGACCTTGGTTAGATCCCCACTTTAAACAGCTAGCGGCAGAAATTCGTCTCGATCCAGCCAGATTAAATTACAAAGCCGCTCTGCAAGAATGGACTCAGGCTCATTTTAAAGTTTTACCTGAGTATCGGGTTGTGGAAAGTAGTCAAGTTCCCCATAATCAGGAGCGTTTTATTGCTGAGGTTTGGTTACACGATCAAAAGTTAGGTCAAGGCAAGGGACGTTCTATTAAAGCTGCCGAACAAGCAGCTGCCAAAGTAGCTTTTTTTGCACTAAATTCTCAGGAAAAACCCTAATGAGTCCTTTGTCATTTGTTACAAATAACAAAGAATACTTGACAAAGGACAATTGAGGAAATGATTAAAATTGCTGTCATTGGGGTTGGGCGTTGGGGTGTACATTTACTTCGAAATTTCTTAGAACATCCCCAGGCAAAGATAGAGGCGGTCGTAGATCTGAGTCTAGAACGCTTAGCAGCAGTGAGACAGCAATATCAACTAGATTCCAGTGTACTACTGACAACCAATTGGCAAGATATCAAGCAATTAATAGGGTTGCAGGCAGTAGTCATTGCTACTCCTGCGAGCACTCATTACTCATTAATTGTTGATGCTTTACATTGGGGATATCATGTGTTGGTAGAAAAACCCTTAACTCTGAATCCAACAGAATGCCAGGCAATCTGCCAAATAGCAGAAATACAGCAAAGGCAACTGATGGTTGATCACACCTATTTATTTCATCCTGCAGTTGAGAAAGGAAGAACTGTAGTTCAAGCAGGTCAATTAGGCGATCTGCGCTATGGCTATGCCACTCGTACCCATTTAGGACCAGTCCGTCAAGACGTTGATGCACTTTGGGATTTAGCTATTCACGATATTGCCATATTCAACTTCTGGCTTGGTCAAATGCCCTCAGTTTTGCAGGCGACAGGTACAACATGGCTGCAAGGCTCACCTTCCGCTTCACCTCTTGCTGACCTTGTCTGGGTGACACTCACATACCCAAGTGGGTTTAGAGCATACATTCACCTGTGTTGGCTCAATCCTGATAAACAGCGAAGACTGGGAGTTGTAGGCAGTTCAGGGAGTTTAATTTTTGATGAAATGTCGTTGTTATCACCGTTAACCTTATTACATGGTGAGTTTGAACGCAGGGGTGATCAATTTATTCCTATTCATCAAAAGCAGCAAGTACTGGAAGTAGAAACGGACGAACCATTAAGACGAGTTTGCGATCGCTTTATAAGCTGTGTCCTCTCTAATACTTCCTCAGTGGTTTCATCGGGCTGGGTAGGCACACAGTTAGTACAAATTCTCGCTGCTTTGACGGAATCTTTGAATCAAAGCGGCAAACCAGTGGTTTTGCAACCAAATGAGTATTAATTCTTGCAATCTTGCTTGATAGATGATACTGGAACGCGCTTCGCTGGCGGTGGAGGTAAATTTTCCTGTTTTGGTATCTGGGTGTTTCTTTCTGTTTCTTCTACTTTGCTGATCCCTTTTGTTCCCTGATCTATAGACACAGAAGTTACTCCAAGATTATCTGAGCTTCCTTGTTCTTCTGGGCTAGTTAGCATTGAGTCATCAATCAAAGGCAAAATAATGGTAACTGTTGTGCCTTCATTGATCCCGGCACTCTCAAGTGTAATGCTACCTTTCATCAGTTCAATTAAATTACGTGAAATTGCCAATCCCAGTCCTGTACCACCAAACTTGCGTGTGTTTGCCCCCTCTACCATAACAAAGGGGCGAAATAGTTTTTGTTGATGGGTGGGATCAATTCCTATACCTGTATCCTTGATCTTAATAACGACCTGAGATTTATCATTGATAGGTTCAATTTCTAACGTAATAGTAATGCTTCCCTCGTCAGTAAACTTAGTGGCGTTACCAATAATGTTAATAAGCACCTGCTTGAGCTTTGCTGGGTCAGCATTGACCATCAATGGCTCGTTCATCTGAGGGATATTCAACTGTAAGCCTTTTTGCTGAATATTAACAGATTGTATGTTAATGACATCCTTCAGTATTTTTTGGAGATCAATCACCTCCAAGGATACAGAAAGCTTTCCCGCTTCAATTTTAGAAATGTCGAGTAGATCATTAATAATACCTAGCAAGTGAATTGCTGTATCATCAGCACGCTTGAGGAATTCTAATTCTTCTTCTCGGTCATCACACAAGCCATCTCGAACCAAGCGAACACAATTGATAATAATATTTAGAGGATTTCTTAACTCATGGGAAGTCGTAGCTAAAAATTGGCTTTTCACCTGGTTCGCTGTTTTTGATTCTTTCCAGGCTATTTCCAGTTCTTCTGCCCAAGCTTTCAGTCGGTCAAGCATTTGGTCTATTGCTTGCGCCAGTTGATTGAATTCTTTGATTTGAAAGTTGTGAGGAACTGGCTCTGCTGATTGGTTTAGATGAAGATTGAGAGCATAGTCTCGTAACTCTTCTACAGGACGCGCTAGGTAACGCGCTACATAAAGCGAAGCTAATACACTTGCACCAATCAAGCCAACTGTCAGCACAATCAAGATGACTTTGATATCTCTAAGACCATAGAGGGCATTGTCTAAACTCGTAACCGCTAAAATCACCCATTTTTGAGATTTTCCTGTTGTTGTGGGATCATCAATAGCAGCATAGCCAGCTAGTAGCTCTTCTCCTTCTTTTTCAAAGAAGAAATGTAGAAAATATTGTTGACCTGCGATCGCATTTTTTACAATTTTTTTGAGCCTTGAGGCATCTGCATGCTGTTCTATATTAGTTCCAATAATACTAGCAATTGGATGGGCCAAAATTGTTCCATTTTCAGCTATGACAACTGTGGAACCTGTTAATATACCTGGCTTATTTTTTGGTTTTTCATGTAATAATGCCGCTTGAAAAGTCAAGGCATAACGCAATTCACCTGCACGATCATAGACTGGAGCTGATAGGCGTAATTCCAGTTGATTTTGTGTATCTTTTCTACCAGTTATACCGATATCTGGCGGTAATATGACTTCTGCTTCTACTCCCTCACTAGAAAAAGATAATTGTGAGTCGTCAACGGGATCATCATCACAAGTTGTAGCGACTATGTTGCCGCTTTTTAAATTTGTCAGTTGAACACACTCTATTTGCTGTGGCAGTTGTTGTGCTAGCCGAGTGATAAATTGTTGTAACTGCTCAGGTGAGCCTGATTGAAGAATTCTAGTTTGGCTTGAATTGAGCAAGTTACTTTTTAGAGCAGCAATCTCATTGGCAATGTTTTCTCCCTTGAGAATAGCGCTTTCTGTTAAGTTTTGACGAGCAGTTTCCAACAAACTAGAGCGTGCCCTCTTAAAGGCTACAACCTCCCCTATCAATAGAACTGGGATTGACAGTAGCAAAATTCTCGTCACCAATATACGACGAAATGATGATTGACGGGGTTTAGCCATCGGCAGTCTCTCTTGGTATGTGCCAACTGGAACAGCAACGATATGTGATTAAACCAGATAAAGTTATTGCAAGAGGAAAAATTATTTTAATCACCACCCTAAAAATATAAAATACTTTAATACCAAAAAGAAGTACCACACACAAACAATTTAAGAGATTAGCTACTATAACGACTATTATTGCATTCCACTAATATATTAGAGAAATTTGGTAATTGAGAGATCCCTTGATAAATATTTTTGAGAATCAACAAGTCCGCTAAAAAAATATAAATAATTATTATAATGGTGCAACATCGTCTTCATACCGTAGTTATTTTGGCCATGAGCGCAGACGGAAAAATTGCAGATGTCACAAGAGAACCTGCGCGATTTGGATCAAGAGCAGATCAAGAACACCTGGAAAGACAAATCGCTACTGCTGATGCCGTTTTATTTGGTGCTGGTACTCTTCGCACCTACGGTACTACATTAACGATATCAAATCCAGCACTACTGCAACATAGAATACAGATGGGGAAACCCCCTCAACCAGTTCATATAGTAATTACACATCTTGCAGACCTAAATCCGGAAATTCGTTTCTTTCAGCAGCAAATTGCTCGTTGGCTGCTAACAACAACAGCAGGATCACTTTTTTGGCAAGGACGTCAAGAATTTGAGCAGATTTTGGTTTTTGAAACTCCAACAGGAGAAATAGACATCCCCGTGACCTTACAACATTTAACAAACTTGGGTATGGCACGCTTGGCAATACTGGGTGGTGGCGAATTAGTTGCTTCAATGCTGGAGTTGGATTTAATTGATGAAATTTGGTTGACTGTGTGTCCTTTGATTTTGGGCGGTTCAAGTGCACCCACACCTGTAGAAGGTAGAGGATTTTTAGCCCAGGTGGCTCCCCGATTGCAACTAGTGGAAGTTCATACTATTGAGCAAGAAGTATTTCTTAATTACCGCCTCCAACATCTAGCAGATTAGATTACGCTATATAAAGCTTTTGCTAACTTTTGTATCTCAAAAGCCTCAGATGGTGAAACAACTAAAGCCTCGCTATTCAGTCGTTTGGATTAACAAAATTGCTGAGGTTCCCAAGCTTGCGTGGGATTCTCTGGCATTGCCATTAAAAACTCCATTTTTCGAGTGGGAGTGGCTCTCTACTCTTGAAGCTTCCCAAAGCGCTACGGCTAAAACTGGCTGGCTACCAAATCACTTAACGATATGGCGTGATGGAACACTCATTGCTGCTGCCCCACTTTATCTTAAAGGACACAGCTATGGTGAGTTTGTGTTTGATCATCAGTGGGCAGACTTAGCACAACGCCTAGGCATAGATTATTACCCAAAAATGCTGGGGATGTCGCCATTTACTCCTGCCGAAGGCTACAGATTTCTAATTGCTCCAGGAGAAGATGAAGATGAAATTACAGCAATGATGGTTCATGAGATCGATGCCTTCTGCCTGAAGCATCGTATATCTGGTTGTAATTTTCTCTATGTTGATCAAGATTGGCTTCCCATTTTAGAACGTCACGGCTTCACCAAATGGTTGCACCACAGCTTCATTTGGCAAAATCTTGGGTTTAACAATTTTGATGAATATTTAGCAGTGTTCAATGCCAACCAACGGCGCAATATTAAGCGCGAACGTAAAGCCGTAGAAAAAGCTGCTTTGCGACTACAACCTCATATGGGGGATCAAATTCCCAAGTCATTGTTCCCTCTGATGTATCAATTCTATGCCGATACCTGTGATAAATTTGGTTGGTGGGGTAGTAAATACCTAACAAAACAGTTTTTTGAACAGCTACATACTAATTATCGACATCGAGTTCTGTTTTTTGCTGCATATAGTGAGCAAAATAATCAGCAACCTGTTGGTATGTCTTTTTGTTTATTTAAAGGTGATAGATTATACGGACGCTATTGGGGTAGTTTTCAAGAAATTGATTGTTTACACTTTGATGCTTGTTATTACTCACCAATAGAGTGGGCGATCGCTCACGGTATTCAAATTTTCGATCCTGGAGCCGGTGGACGTCACAAAAAGCGTCGTGGTTTTCCTGCTACCCCCAACTACAGTTTGCACCGTTTTTACAATAATCGCTTAGCACAGATTTTATGCCACTACATCACTGAGGTTAATGAGCTAGAACAGCAAGAAATTGAGGCAATTAATGAGGAATTGCCGTTTAGTAAGCAGGGAAGTTAGGGCATGGGGCATAGGAGGACAGGGGAAGGGGGACAAGGAGCTAATTTTACTCCCTACCCCCTATTCCTAACTCCTAACTTCTCAATACGCTACACCAAGTCACAGAGGAGTAATTACACTTGAGAAGGGGTGAAGAACCTCTGATACAAGTTGATTGTTTGGTGATTATGGGTTTAACTATTGAAGATTTGACAGCAATTGATGAAAAGCTTTCTCAGCGTCATCTTGATCTTGATCCAGTTGGCTATTTTATTATTTACCTAAATCGAGAGGAGGGATTGATCTGTGCCAAGCATTTCACAAATGTAATTGATGAGCACGGTTTGGCTGTCGATCCAGAAACGGGAAAGGTGATTCCTGCACGAGGAAAGGTGGAACGAACTCACGCAACGTTGTTTAGTGGGAGAACAGCGAAGGAATTGTGCGTAAAAATTTTTGAACAACAACAACCCTGTCCAGTATCTTTATTGGACCATGCAGCTTATCTAGGCAGGGAATTTGTCCGGGCTGAGTATGCTTTGGTCACAGGACAAGAGTATGTTCAAGATTGAAAAGCTAGGAGTGAGGAGTTATTAATTCTCAATTCCTCACGCCTCAATCTTCGTTACTGTTCAGAAGAGGGTTGAACGGCTAAGTAAATATAGTAAGTCGCCATCGGGATTATGGTAGCAGCAATTAAAAGTCCTATAACCCAAGCAGTTGCGTTCCCCTTGTCGGTGTCTTCTGCCTTCGTAAAGGTTCCTTCTACCTGTTCTGTATCAACAATTTGAGGTGGACCAGGGTCAGGTTGACCAGATAGAACAGGAACTAGGCGATCGCTTGCATCTAAAAACGCTTGGTTGTATTTGTTGCCGTCCCGCAATGGTGCCAAAACAGTATCCGACGCTATACTGTTAGCGACTTCGTCAGGCATCAAAGACTTTACTTTTTCACCTGTGACAATGGCGGTTCCGTTTGTCACAGTGTCAATCATTAATATAGTTTGATTTGCCTGTGCTTGTTTTGTGGGAAACCACTTTTCAAACAGTGCTTTTGTAAAACTCTCTGGAGTTTCACCATAATCTAGTCTGCGTACAGTAACAATTCTAACTTCATTGCCCGTTTGCTTTGCTAAGTCCTCAAAAGCACTACTGATTTTACCTTCATTAATACGACTAATGACTTCAGCTTGATCCACAACCCAAGTATGTTCGCCTGGTGCAATATTGGGGATGTCAGATACACTGGTGGCAAAAACGGGTGCTGTAAAGAGCACAAAAGCCATTGTTGCTGTTATTAACGGCAGGAATAGCCGTTGGAAGTGTTTTTTCCAATTATTGCGGCTTTCATTCACAGCCAACCTCTTCCCCTTACATATATGTGGTGTTGTATTGCTGATAGTCGCAGTTGTACTGAATAAATCCCTATCGGGGATGGATATGAAGAGCAGTTTCATTGGATTTCCCAAAACACAGATATCACCACCAAAAATTCTACAAAATTATGGGACTTCCAAACTGAAATGCATCAACTAAACAGCTTGACCAACTTTTGTTGCTTCAGGAACTTCAATTAATTTCCCAGTCTTAACATCATAAATATATCCATAGATAGGAATCTCTGGTGGGACCAAAGGATGTGAGCGAATCCGCTTCACGTCTGTGTAGACACTTTTTGCTTGGTCGTCGATAGTCAACCAGTCAATAAAATCACCTTCACTTGCTCCTGATCCAGTCCCGATGTCATGCCAACCTGTCTCATCAAGATATGCCGTTTTGAGACTACTAGCTAGCAAATTCCGGATAATGTGATCAGTGAAGGTTTCCATACCACAATTGCTATGATGAATGACAAACCATTCGCGAGTCCCGAGTAACTTATAAGAGATAACTAATGAGCGAATCGCATCATCACTTGCACGTCCACCTGCATTGCGGATCACATGGGCATCTCCTTCAGCCAGTCCAGCAAATTTTGCCGGATCAAGTCGAGCATCCATGCAAGTGAGAATTGCAAATCGACGACTAGGAGGGATGGAAAGGTTACCTTTGTCACCGAAGCCTTCAACATAAACACGGTTAGCTGAGAGAACTTCTTCTAAAACTTGGCTCATGGTGTGATCTCATGTTTTTCTGAACAACTGAACTGGTTCTCATCAAAGTTACAGGCGGGAGCTTAGGCTGTTCCAACCCATTTTGTTAATGATTGAAGAGACCATCAAAACATCGCACTTTCTTTTAAAGTACGGTATTTTGATTGATTTACAATTGTTTATAAAGATACTTTGCCATGTTTCAATCTAAAAAGCAAGCGTAAAAAAGTGACGCCGAGACGAAGTCATAGTTGCAAGAATTTTGATCTATCTAACAAACAAAAGTTGTTGTCAATTGTGATTGTGAGCTGACCCAATCTTGTGTGTGACGCAAAAAAGCAATAACAGCAGGTGTAGCGCTTTCCAGAGAAGGAACAGCAAAGGCTAATCGTCTTACCACCTTTGGCTCAAGAGCTAAAACACTGAGTTCTGTCAAATTATCTGGCAATGCCATTTCTGGCACAATTGTTACTCCCATTCCCTGCGTAACCATAGCAAAGATTGTGCGTAGGTCAATAACCTCAAACTGTGTTTTGGCAACCACTTTTGCTTTGCGAAACATATTTGTAATGACAGGCTCACATCCAGCTTTCGACATAATGAACGGTTCAGTGGCAAGCTGACGAATGTGGATTTGCTTAAGTGCTGCCAATGGGTGAGAAGCAGCAACTACTGCTAAAAATTCGTCAGTGGCAATAGATACAGTATCAACTCCCTCAACAGGTAGTGTAACCACGCCTACATCAACCGCACGTGAACTAATCCACTCTCGCACCTCATCATCAGTTCCTTCAAACAGAACAACTTCGATACCTGGGTAGCGTTGTCGAAATTGACGCAACAGTTTAGGCAGAATGCGCGCAGAGACACTAGGGAAGCTACCCAAATGGACTTTACCAGACTCAAGACCAACCATTGACGCCGTCTCTTGTCGAATTTGTTCAGCTATTCGCAACATTTCTCTTGCTTGTACCAATACCCGATTGCCAATTTCTGTCAGGAAGACACCGTTACGCGATCGCTCTAAAAGTGAAACTTGTAACTCTTTTTCTAAGCTACTGATGGAGTGGCTTATAGCCGATTGCGTCATTCCTAAAACTTCACTGGCTGTCGTAAAACTACCAGTCTCTGCAACTTTAACAAAAGCTTGTATTTGTGCCAATGTTATATGAATATTTTTCATATATAAAGGAAATCAAATAAATTTGACTCATTTTAATATAACAACTATGCTGGTATGACAATGCTTGATCAACAAACATTATCTAAGTAAGTCAGTGGACAATTTATCTCAACGACCTACTATGAACACTATCAAAATCGGCATTATTGGTGACTACAATCCAAAGTCCTTAGCACAACTAATGACTGGGAAGTCACTTCATCACGCAGCAGTAGCTGTAGGTATAACGGTCGAAGAACATTGGATACCAACTAAATCACTGCTTGAGGTTCACGGTGTGGAGATTCTGCGACAATTTGATGGTATTTGGGGAGGACCAGGTGACGTTAACTCACTCAACGGTAGTATTGAAGGCATTCGGTTTGCACGGGAGCATAATATTCCCTACATCGGGACTTGTGCAGGTTTTCAATATGCAGTTTTGGAGTTTGCTCGCAACGTACTTGGTATTGTAGATGCTACCACTGCGGAGTTCAATCCCAAGCAAGGGTGCTTGGTTATTACCCCACTTGGTTGTAACATTGCAGGTAAAAAGATGGTCGTAAACATTGCTTCAAACACCTTGGCTCACTGCTTGTATGGATGTGACACAGCCACAGAGGAATACTTTTGCCGCTTTGGAATCAATCCACTATACCAAGACGCCATTTTAGAAGCAGGACTGAAAATCACTGGGTATGACTCTGATGGTGAGCCCCGCATCTTTGAGTTATCAAACCATCCCTTTTTCCTAGCAAGCTTGTTTGTACCACAAACTTCCTCAACACCAGAATGTCCACACCCACTCATCACAGGGTTTGTCGTTGCTTGCCGGAATAACAAAAGTGCCACAACAAAAACCCATGCCAAGCTATGAATGGACAAAAATGCTTATTTGTCAACATCCACAACTACCCCCACACTTTCATTTGCCAACCGATCTACAGCACAGACCACATAGGTTCCTGGTTCAACTGTCACAACTGTTGTATTTACAGACAAAATTTGCTGTAATGTCCAGGTACCTCCATTTTTTTTGTACAAGGTCCAAGAACGGATTTTATTATCAACTGATTGCCAAGTCAGTTTATTGTTGTTAGCTTGCAATGCAATTGGAGGAGATGGTGGTGTTGCATCCTGCCATGACATTGTAGGTACGAGTGCAGGTTGAGTATAAAGGGAATTTGTGAGGTTATCAGCGATGCCTTGGCGGTTTTCAGTAATAGAACTCATACTGAAAAATATATTCCCGAGTGATAAGTTACTTGCTAGACTACGGCTGATTTTTACTTGCTTGTTAATTTCCTCATCTTTCCATGCTTTGCCGTCTAGCTGTTCAATATTATTACCCGCGTATATATGTCGCTGTTTGGAGTTAATTTCTGTCCACCATTTCAGCAAAACAGGATAACTTTGTTGAGTTTGGTCAGTGCGCCAGTATAGTTGTGGTGCTAGATAATCAACCCAACCTTGCTCAAGCCATTTCTTGGAGTCGGCATACAAGACATTGTAGGCATCTAAACCTGTGATTCCATCCGGATACCCTGGGCGATAGATCCCAAAGGGACTAATGCCAAACTTGATATAGGGCTTGGTTGCTTTGATCCCTGTCGATAGGCGAAAGACCATTTGATTAACATTTTCCCGCCGCCAGTCACCTAAACTCAGTTCACCGCCTGCTTCCTTATATGCTGTATATGTTTTGTTGTCAGGGAAAGATTTACCTTCAATGGGATAGGGGTAGAAATAGTCATCTAGATGAATGCCGTCAATATCATAACGTCGCACTACATCCATAATCACATTGAAAGCTCTGTCTTGAACGACTTTTGCGCCAGGGTCCATCCATAGTTGATTGCCCCATTGATAAACCACTTCAGGGTTTGTAATAGCAATGTGAGGGTGGACGTTTTTTCCTTGCCGTGTATCTGTTTTGGCGCGGTAAGGGTTGAACCATGCATGGAGTTCAATATTGCGCTTATGGCATTCGGCGATCGCAAACTCTAAAGGATCATAAAAAGGATTTGGTGGTTTACCTTGAGTTCCTGTTAGCCAAGCACTCCAAGGCTCTAACTGTGAAGCATAAACAGCATCTCCTTCCGGTCGCACTTGCAAGATGAGGGCGTTGAATTTCAGCGCATGTAAGCGATCCAGAATTTCTGTAAATTCAGCTTTTAATTGTTCAACAGCAAGTCCTGCAGTAGATGGCCAATCACTATTCCAAACAGTTGCAACCCACACTCCCCGAAATTCTCGAGGATGATTGATGTTGAGACTGACCTGAGTAGATTTAGGTGGCGATGTGGTTCTTGATGGTGGAACAATTAAGTATGCGGATGTAAGCTTTGGTACTTCATCTAAATAGAGTAGTGCTTGATAAATAAACACCGCCACATCAGCACGAGTTGCCGCACGTTTGGGATTGAGTAATTTCACATTTGGGAAATTAGCTACTAATCCGGCACTAGTCGCGATCGCTATACGGTCTTTAGCATAGTCAGCAATCTGAGTTGCATCATGATAAATTTGCGGCAATAGTGTTGCTAAATCTGGTTTTACCTTAGAAGCGATATTCAATCCAGTTACCAGAGCAACTAAAGCATCTACTCGGGAAATTTTGTTATCTGGATGGAAGCGATGATTTGGGAACCCGCTCACAAATCCTGTTTCATAAGCTGTTTCAATAGCAGAGGCTGCCCAATGATGAGCAGGGACATCACTAAAAGGTTTGTATTGCCTGATATGCTGAACTTCTGGAAACGCTTTAGATAGGAGTGCAGCAAACTCAGCGCGAGAGACTGAGTTATCGGGACGAAATAAACCATTGGGAAATCCTGTGATGACACCACGTTGAGTTAAAGCGCTAATAAATAAGTGTGCCCAATGATTTTGAGTATCTGGGAAGGAGATTGTGGTAGATTGCATTATTGCTTCCGGTTAGCTGACCCTGAAAATCTGTGATAGTAGAATCTGACCAGTCTAACCTATCTCATAAATTTAAATTTGCTGAGATTGGTCAGCACCTTAATTGTGTAGATAGCTTACCTACTTAGCTTTGCACGATCACGCAGTGCCCAGTTGCAAAGGCGATCGCAGCTGAATCGAGACAATTGGCAGCTGTTTGGGTAGAAGATCAGGTGAAACGACAACAAAAATACTTCAGCTAAATCCGGAATGCCACAAATTGGTGTTGTAGCTCTATGTAGCTAAGCTAAATTAACTAACTTAAAATCTCTATATCTAACCACAGACCATGCTGTTTCTAACAGTGTGGTCTTATATTTAGAAATTTTCCAGGACAATTTGTAGGGTTTACCGTACCAGAAGATGGCAAGCTTCCGCAGCCTGAGAACACACTACTTTTTTGGTCGGTAATCATCATTTAACTTGTGCTAAAAACCGAATTTACAGTCTTTTTGTTAATTAATAATATGAGATTAAAGCAAGTAATTAAATTTTGAATTAAGCAAAATAGAAAAAAGGAGAAGTTATGTTATCTCGTTACAATCCCTGGCAAGAATTCAACACTCTCCAACGTCAAATCAACCGTTTGTTTGATTCAGCTTTAGAACCAGAAACAGTAGGAGAAAAAGCTTTTACAAGAGTTCCTGCGGCTGAACTGCATGAAACTGCAGATGCTATTCACCTGAAGCTAGAAGTTCCAGGCATTGAAGCTAAAGATCTAGATATACAAGTTACAGAAAACGCTGTTTCTATTAGCGGTGAGCGGAAATCTGAAAAGAAATCTGAAGAGAATGGTCGTACCGTAACTGAATTCCAATATGGTAAATTCCAACGTGTCATTCCTCTCTCTGCACGAATTCAAAATACCAATGTTACAGCAGAATACAAAGATGGTATTTTGAATTTGACACTGCCTAAGACTCAACAAGAAAAGAACAAAGTCGTCAAGGTTAATTTGAACTAAGCTTCTGCGGCTTGAGTTGTTGGCATGAGTTCTTAACGGTTGGTATCGGTGAATTAAATCTGAGCCTGGTTGCTTTTATGCACCAGGCTTTTTTGTTGACTTGTGTAAGCACACTATACTATGTAGATGAGTATCGGTTAGATTTTTTGCGTTTTTGGCGACGTTACTCAAGCTTTTAAAGTTCCTAACATTGACCATGACTAATGTCACCTTTAACTACCCACTACAGTCATAAGTAAGTTAGTAGTTTTTTCACTACATAGTAAGAAATTAGACTCTTAAGATAGTGAGTATCAACAACAGAGTAACACACTCTCACGCAAGGAAAGTTAAGTAGTATGAAAAAGATAATTGCTGGTACAGTTATTGCTATCCCTTTGATGATGACTACTCTAGGAGCAAAAGCTTCAGCATCAGAGATTTTTATACATAGCGATGGTCACCCAACTGCATCTAGATCAGAATTCATTGCACGAGCTAGACACCGTGTATTAGTTCCAGCACATTGGGAGTACAGAAATCACCGTCGTGTGTGGGTTAAAGCACACTATGAATGGAGATATTAGAATTGATTGATAGAGATCTTTGTTGTTGGCGTCAACATATAAATATCTTTATCAATGAAGCCTTGATTTAATACGGATCTTTTCCAAACTCACCACACCACAGAAACTCTTCAAAGCTTAGTCATTAAGCGATCTATTTAAATCTGAGCCTAGCTGCTTTTATGCACTGGGCTTTTTTTATGGGTTTTGATGGTTTTAAAGGCAAATTTAAAATCCCTTAGCATGACAAAAAGGTCAAAGAGGAAATCCCCTTTAACCCGTCTAAGCACGAGGTTCGTCTTGTGATGTAAATGCAATACCTGATATATTACTCCTTGCATCCGTATTTTAGTACATAAGTACTATTAAAAGCAATAGTATTATCCATCGTATCGTCTACAAAATAGCAGCTAAAGCAGTTAGAGTGTCTATTCAACAGGCTTACCTAACTCATAGGCTGCAGATTCCAGGGTGACGGCGATCGCATAGTTACCCTGTTCATGAAGAATTTTCGCCCAAATATCCAAAATTTCCCAATCCTTGATACCTTTGGCTTTGAGTCCGATAAGAGCATTTCTCACCTCATCAGTTTTCGAAAATGGGGCAGTATTGTCGTTGCCATGAACGCCTTTGGTTTCCATTGTCAATGTCTCTCTCTTGCTTGATGTTGTACGCGAAGTACCTCGGCTTTTGCTGCTGCGCCCTGCGCGATCGCCTTGGGGACTGAAACGCATTCAAAGAACCACACCCCGGCACTCTCCGAAACCTATCCTGACATAACCTGCTTTTTCACAGTAGCCGCGTAAGATAATTTCATCGCCCTCGCATAGGAAAGACCTTATTTCATGAGTTGGCAATTCGACTAACTGAGTACCACGCTGGGTAATTTCCAGTAGACACCCAAAAGAACCTTGCTCAGCACCGGAGACAGTTCCGCTAGCTAGCAAATCACCAGGACATAGGTTACAACCATTGCTTGTGTGATGGGTGAGCATCTGTGCTGGTGTCCAATACATCTGCTTGAAAGATCCACGGCTCAAGCACAACGGTTCCATACCTGCTGCACGCATCTGGATTGAACTTAGTAACACTTCAACTACAATATCAAACCCTCCTGCTTCAGTATTTAATGTTGAAGAGAGATGAGGCAAAGGCAAAGGATCGTCTTGGGTGCGCTTAAAACTAGGACAACGGAAGGGTGCTAAAGCTTCTAAAGTGACGATCCAAGGTGAAATAGTAGTAGCAAAGCTTTTAGCCAAAAAAGGACCAAGAGGCTGATATTCCCAAGCTTGGATATCCCGTGCTGACCAATCATTTACCAAGCACAGCCCAAAAATGTGTTCTTCCGCATGATCTATGGGTATGGGATGTCCTAACTCATTGCCAACACCAATAAAGAACCCAACTTCTAATTCATAGTCCAGCATCTGTGTCGGTTCAAAAATGGGTGCTGGCACTTCAGGTTTTTTTATCTGACCTTTAGGGCGCTTGATGGTGGTATCACTGGGCACAATTGAAGAAGCACGTCCATGGTAAGCAATGGGAACGTACTTATAATTGGGGAGCAGAGGATTGTCAGGACGGAATAACCTACCCACATTGGTAGCGTGGAAAATTGAGGCATAGAAGTCTGTATAATCACTAATACTGGCAGGTAATAAAAATTCAACGTTGGACATAGGGATCAGTATTTCTGGTGCTGCTGGGGGTGATTGCTCATCCCATTGCAGAAGATGACTCAAGTGATGGCGCACCATTGATGCAACTTCATTCCCCATTGCCATCAGTTGATTTAAGTTAGATTCTGCACAGGCTAATTGCACTTGTTCTGGAAGTTCTTGCAACAGTCCTGCTTTACAGCAAAGATACAAATCTAGGATTTGGTCACCAATAGCAACTCCAATGTGTGGTGTTTGCGCACTACGCTGAGGACGAAAAACGCCAAACGGCAGATTCTGAATTGGGAAATCAGTATTTGGTTGATTGGCAGATTCTACCCAACTACGTAAATTGGGGTTGTGGGTGGGATTGGTGAGAATCATAGGGGAGACAATATTTGAGGTTGTTGACTGGTTCTTGAAATGAGCAGGAACCGAAAGAGCGAAAAAAGCGTTGTCTAGCCTCTTCAATTTCTGCAATATTGAGACGATAATTCCGCCAGGAAATAGCATCATCTGTGAAGTGGAAATTTTTGCTAGCAGACTCTTGCAGGAGTTCTAGAGAAGTTTGTGGTGTTATTTTTTGCCAATAAACTAATGCTGCCAAAACAATAACATTCAAAAAGCCATGCATTTGAGTTGAAGGGCTATCTGGCTCGTATGTTATGCGATAGTTACCTGGTAATAGATGATGCAAACCTGCGGTTGCTTTAAATGGAATTTGGGCATTAGCAAACGACAAGATGTACTGACAAAGTTGGTTAGCGCTAGGAAATGTATCGATGGTAATTCCTCCAGTACGGATTTTCGCAGATGTTTGGGTATTTTTGAGTACTGTTAAATATGGCTGTAAATCAACACTAAAGGGAATTTCAAAAAATACTTCTACTTCATCAACTAAATTAGGGATGATTCTCTGTATTTCGATAGATGAAAGCTGAGGAAATTCTAAAGATGTAATACTAAGCTGATTTTTGCTGTAGAGAGAACGCACCATCTCTATTTCTAACTCCCAATTTTTTGAGAAAATTAGAGTGAGTGGCCACTGTTTTAATTGAAATGTTGGTTGAAGGGCTTCAAATTCTTTCAACTGGGATGTTGGGAGAACAAAACGATTTAGCATCCAGTTGTAAGATGTTAACTGATGATCAACATAACTTGCCATTGCCTTATGCAAGGGAAGCTTGGCTGGAGGAAATAGTCCAGCGTAGTCCACAATTGATGAAAGAAGTGTCTTTACTGATGCGAGCATTGAATCTTCCTCCTCAAGTATTCATCAGTTTGTTATCCAACAGTGGTCTTTAGGTTTCCCTAACCGTTGAACTTTATTTCATCCTACATAAGTTCTTTCCTTTGATAGTTTGATTGTTGAGCAACTTATGTCTCTAGGCGTACTCATTCAGGATGTTTTGTAGATATCATAGTTAATAAGATGTTAATCCGAGCATGTCAGTTAATAAATGATATAAAGATCTAAATTAGAGCTTAAAAACTTAATATTTCATCTTCTTAAAAGTTTTTATTTAAAACTTAAGCCTAATTCTTTCTAAGAAAATTAATTATTTTTCTGGATGTCTTGGCAGTTCGCTAAATAAACATTCTACCTAGCAATAACGGTAAGTAGTTCATAGGGAGAATAGAGCCAATTCCTAATTCAACTTAGGAATTGTTGAACGATGTCGGATGATGTCTAGTAAACAAGGAATCGGAATCCACATGAAAGACTTTTGTCCCATACAGCGCTTTGACCACCTAGAATTCTATGTTGGTAATGCTAGGCAAGCAGCGTTGTTTTATTCCAAATTTTTCGGATTTACCAATACAGCATACCGAGGTTTAGAAACTGGTAAACGAGAGGTCACATCCTATGTGCTCCGGCAAGGTAATATATGTTTTGTTCTGAGTACAGCACTAAGTCCAAATCATCCTATCTCACAAAGTGTGCTTAAGCACGGCGATGGAGTTGCTGTGATTGCCTTGGAAGTACCAAACGCTTTCAACGCCTATCAGGAGACAACTAAGCGTGGTGCTGTAGGTGTTATTCCTCCGACGGAAGACGAAGATAAAGATGGAGTGTTTCGCTACGCAGCCATACGTGGCTATGGTGACACATTAATCAAGTTTGTGGAACGTAGTGATTACTTTGGGGTATTTGCTCCTGGCTTTGAGCCTTTAGACCATACTGATAAGGGTAACTTTGTAGGACTATACGAGATTGACCATGTTGTAGGAAACGTCGAACTAGGAGCAATGGAGCAATGGGTAGAGTTTTTTGCCAACACCGTGGGCTTTAATCTTTTAGTGCATTTTGACGAGCAGGCAATCTGCACAGAATATTCGGCATTGATCTCCAAGGTAATGCAGGATGGTACAGGCAAGATTAAATTGCCAATTAACCAGCCCGCCAAAGGCAAATGCAAATCCCAGATTGAAGAGTTCTTGGAATATAACCATGGACCAGGAGTACAACACATCGCCTGTGCAACCCATAACATAATCGACACAGTTCTCCAGATGAAGACCGCAGGCGTCAAGTTTCTGAGCGTACCAAAAGCGTATTATGAAAACTTGGAAGAGCGAGTGGGAAAGATTAATGAGCCTATCGAGCAATTAGCTGAATTAGGCATTTTAGTAGATAGAGATGAAGATGGATATTTACTCCAGATTTTCACCCAGCCTGTGCAAGACCGACCGACACTTTTCTTTGAAGTGATTGAGCGACATGGTGCACAAAGTTTTGGTGAGGGTAACTTCAAATCTTTGTTTGAGGCAATTGAACGAGAACAGTTGCTGCGAGGGAATTTGTGAGCTTGGTTGGGGAGTGGAGAGTAGAGGGGGACAAGGGAAGGGGGACAAGGAGGACAAGGGAAGGGGGACAAGGGGGACAAGGGAAGGGGAGTGAAAGGCTTATCTGAGTAGTATGGACCCAAGGGCAAGGGAGATGAGCTTATGACGTACTATTACAAACTGGGGAAGATTCCACACAAGCGACACACCCAATTTTATCAACCTGATGGTTCGCTTTATCATGAGGAATTGATAGGGATACGTGGTTTTTCAGGCATACAATCCTTGCTCTATCATTTGCATCCACCTACCCAAATACACAAAATTTTGCTAGAGGGAACGGTGGACATTCCTTATGAAGAATTAGGTCCCTTGCGTCAGCGCCATCTACGTACAGCAACTGTGGTTTCTAATGGGGATGCCGTGGCAGGGCGTATCCCACTCATGGCAAACGCAGATGTTTGCATTTCAGTTGTTAAGCCTACGTCTCTGATGTCGTACTGGTATCGGTTTGCTCAAGGTGATGAGGTGATTTTCATCCATGAGGGCAGTGGAGTTCTAGAAAGTCAGTATGGAATCCTCCGCTACCGTCAGGGTGATTATTTGGTGATTCCCACAGGAGTGCTGTGGCGCATTTTACCCGATGCAGACATAGAGCAACGAATGCTGGTTATTGAGGCAAACGGACATATAGAACCGCCCACACGCTACCTCAATCGTTATGGACAATTTCTTGAGCATGCTCCCTACAATGAACGCGATATTCGCCCACCCGATGAGCTGGTCACTCACGATGAAACAGGAGAATTTGAGGTAAGAGTCAAAGCTGGGAACAGAATCACTCGCTATTTCTATCATTGTCACCCACTGGATGTTGTTGGGTGGGATGGGCACCTCTACCCCTTTGCATTCAACATTGAGGACTTTGAGCCTATCACAGGTCGAATTCACCAACCCCCTACGGCACATCAAACTTTTGAAGGCCCTGGTTTTGTTGTGTGTTCCTTTGTGCCACGCTTGTTCGATTATCACCCCATTGCGATTCCATCGCCCTATAACCATTCCAATGTTGATTCGGATGAAGTGATTTACTACGTTGCTGGAAATTTCATGTCCCGTAAGGGAATTGAATCAGCGTCAATTACCATTCATCCTGGTGGCATTCCTCATGGTCCACATCCAGGAATGTATGAGGGATCAATTGGGAAGGAACGGACTAATGAACTTGCTGTAATGATTGATACCTTTCATCCTCTAAGGCTCACAAAGTATGCTTTGCAGTTGGAAGACAAAGACTACGCTTACAGTTGGATTTCTTAATTATGAAGAGGCAGTCAAGCTGCTGGGAGATAATTTTCTATGACTCAAGTTCTCACACCAGATCCGGTTGGTCTAACCGTTTCCTCTCGTATCAATAAACGCTTACTTCAAGGCGAACTCACTCAAAATCAAGTGAATGACTTTCAAGACTTCCTCACTAAAGTTGGCCAGGAATTTTTGCAGCACCGTATTATTACTGATAACGCCTATACTAGCTGGTTTAGCAAAGGCAGGGCTACGGACGAAGAGCTACGGCACTTCATTCGTCAATTCTCGGTCTTCTCTAACCTATTCCTAGTAGCGGCACTGTTGAAAGTTATTAACTCACCTACACTCAAGCAATCACGTGCCAGCCGTGAGATATTACTGAACGAACTAGGTGTGATTTACCGCAGTCCTAGACATAATGTTAACCCTCACATGACTCAAACAGAGGATGAAAAAGACCGGGAAGGTGACCCTGAATTAGTTAATACTGAGGGTACGGTAGACGGTGGTATATGTCGTTTCCGCGCAGCACATTTTGAATGGTTGCTCTCTGTGGCAGAGGGTTTGGGCTTGCACTATGAAGACATTGGTAAACGCAAGCATGGACGACCTACAACTTTGCATTTTTGCGATGAACTGCAACGTCTTTACGGTAGCGACGACCCACAAATTGCTCAGGGTGCTAGCTTCGCAGTTGAAAATTGGGCAGCAGCGGGTTTCTGGCAGGAGTTAGAGGTCGGACTAACACGCATTAAGCAAACACGACATCCACAGCTACACTTAGCGTTCTTCTCTTGGCACAATCGTGTTGAGGCACAGCATGCTGGACATACCTTAGAGGAACTTGAAGAGGTTTATTTTCAGTCAGACTTTGACCACAACAAGTTCTATCAAGGAGGGAGAGAAATTCTTGAAGCTATTGCTGTTTTCTGGGATGGTCTGAACAGCGATCGCCTGAATCACGTCTTCCTATAAAGACCTATGACCAAGCAACTGTCGCTAGAACAAATTCTTAACACTGGCCTAGAAACTAGTACAGCCACTGCAATATTACCGCAGGTCAATCAGTGGCTTGCTTTTCTCGCCCCTAGTGAATGCTGGCAGCACTTGACTGAATATATTCTCAAGCCTAGCCACCCGTTTGCATTCCACGAACTCCTCTACAAAACAACCTTCTATGACTGGGACGGTAATCAAGGATCACCTCCCGCTTGGTTTCCCACGGATCAGCAGATACAACAGACCAATATTGCAGCTTTCATGCATGAATTGAAGTTGGATTCTTACTCAGAATTCCATGCTTGGTCGGTAAAACATCGTTACGAGTTCTGGGACAGAATGATCTACCGTTTAGGTATCCGCTTCCAGAAACACTACACTCAAATTGTAGACCTTTCCCATGGCGTGGAATCTCCCCAATGGCTGCTAAATGCCTGTTTCAACATTGTTGAAAGTTGTTTTCAAGCGGCACCAGATACTCCTGCTATCATCTTTCAGCCAATTGATAGTTCAATTGCGACTTTGACTTACGGAGAACTTCACGTCCTGGCTAACCGAGTTGCCAATGGACTTGTGGATGCTGGCTTTTATCCAGGTGATCGCATTGCCATTGCCATGCCCATGACTGTCGAATCTGTTGCCATTTATCTGGGAATTATCAAATCTGGTTGTGTGGTAGTCTCAATTCCTGATAGTTTTGCGCCTGCAGAAATTGGCACACGGCTACGTCTGTCTCATGCTAAAGCAATTTTCACCCAAGATTGCATTTTACGGTGTGGTAAACAATTGCCGCTCTATAGCAAAGTGGTTGACGCCAACGCACCCACAGCAATTGTCCTTAAATGTAACGCCAGGACACAGGGAAGCGGGAAAACAGAAAATTCTTTAAATCTAACGATTAAACTGCGTTATGGTGATATCACTTGGGAGGAGTTTCTCAGTTCCAACACGCAATTTGACCCCATCTATTCAGATCCCGCGGCTTATGTCAACATCCTGTTTTCTTCCGGCACTACAGGAGAACCCAAAGCGATTCCCTGGACACAGACAACCCCAATCAAGTGTGCTGCTGATGGACATCTACACTTAGACATCCATCCAGGTGATGTGGTAGCATGGCCTACTAACCTTGGCTGGATGATGGGGCCATGGCTGATTTATGCCACCCTGATTAATCAAGCGACTATTGCTCTTTACTACGGGGCACCCACTGAGCTAGAATTTGGTGAATTTATACAGAATGCTAACGTTAATATATTAGGTCTGGTGCCTAGTCTTGTTAGTACCTGGAAAACAACTGCTTGTATGCAAGGGCTAGACTGGAGCGCCATTAAAGCTTTTAGCTCCACTGGCGAGTGTTCCAATCCTCAGGATATGCTCTACTTGATGTCTCTAGCAGGATACAAACCAGTTATTGAATATTGCGGTGGTACTGAAATTGGTGGAAGTTACATCAGCAGTACTTTAGTACAGCCCTCAGCACCCTCGACTTTTACCACACCGACCTTAGGATTAGACATTGCCATTGTTAACACAGATGGCCATCTCTCTGACAAAGGCGAGGTGTTTATTATTCCTCCATCAATAGGGCTTTCCACCGAACTGTTAAATAAAGACCATTATCAAGTTTACTTCGCGAATACTCCCGCCTCTACTCTACGCCGTCACGGTGACCAGATGGAAAGGTTGTCTAACAGCTACTACCGTGCCCAAGGTCGCGTTGACGACACTATGAACTTGGGTGGGATCAAAGTCAGTGCAGCTGAAATTGAACAAGTTCTCAACACTGAGGTAGGAATTAGTGAAACGGCGGCGATCGCTGTTTCTTCTCTAGAAGGGGGACCAAGCCAATTGATCATCTATGCAGTGGTGACATCAGATTTTCAAGAGAGTAAAGTAGCACTCATGGCGTCCTTACAAGCGAAGATTAGACAGCATCTCAATCCTTTGTTTAAAATTTATGACGTTGTTATTGTTGATACTCTGCCCCGCACAGCTTCCAACAAAGTTATGCGTCGGGTACTGCGTGATTGGTACCAGCTTGAGGCTGTGAAATGAAGAACTGCACGAAGAATGTAATCTCTATAAGCCCATAACTTTGCGGTAATGAGCTTCAATTTGTTCAGCCGTTTGTGATTTCCGTTTTGGTTGCCACTGACTATGGTGAAATAGTGACTGCTTTAAGTCCTCTATATTAATTGTTGTCACTTTACCATCAGCAACTATCTGTCTACCGTCTACCCAGACACTCTCTACAGCATGAACCGGACGACCCAGAACTAGTAAACCAATAGGGTCTGTGCGCGGTAACAATGATAAGCTAGTGAGGTCATAAAGTACCAAATCAGCTTTTTTTCCAACAGTTAGAGAACCAAGTTGATCGCCTAAGTTTAGACCCTTGGCACCTCCTAAAGAGGCCATTTCTACAGCTTGTCGCGGTGTGATCCAGTATTGATAATCAAAATCAGTTACATTATGTAATATAGAACCAATTTTAATGGCTTCTAGTAAATCTTGGGAATCGTTGCTGGATGCACCATCACAGCCAAAAGTGACGTTGATCCCTGCTTGACGATATTTCAAAATGGGCGCAATACCACTACCCAAACGTAAGTTACTTAGAGGGTTGTGAACAACAGTGGATTTAGTTTCAGCAAGAATAGCAATGTCAGCGTCAGTTAACCAAACACAGTGTGCCAATGTTGTGCGATCGCTTAAATAACCAATATGCTTGAGGTGTTCAACCGCAGAACAGCCGTACTTTTCTAGAGCTAATTTTTCTTGTGCTTTGGTTTCTAATAAATGGGAATGACGGCAAAGATTGTAGCGATCGCTTAACTCAATACAACCCAAAAACAAGTCATCAGAACAAAGTTGTATTCCTGTAGGTGCAACCAACAGACTCACACCTTCATCTGGACGATGAAACAGTCTGACTGCTTCCTCGATAATTTCTAGGGTAGCTGTGGTTGGGCGAAAATAAGGCTCATGAATTTGTGACCCTTCTCCCGAAGGAATACTCGCACTCAGAGATTCATCTTGAATTAGAGGGGCGACAAAAGCGCGAATCCCAACCTCTTGGTACGCACGAACTGCCGTGGCAATAGTTTCCAATTCTTTGCCAGGGATAAGCACCAGATGATCGACTACACTCGTACCACCAGAAAGCAATGTTTCCACAGCTGTGCCCAAAGCGCTGAGGTAAACTTTCTCTAAATCGAGAGGGGCAAAGTCATACAGTTCTGCTAGCCATAATTCTAGAGGAAACGCTGACATGATCCCTCGTTGCCACATTTCCGAGGAATGGGTATGCGCGTTGACAAATCCTGGTAATAGTAGTTTATTTTTACCGTTGATCAAAGTGCCAACAATATCTAAATGAGGTGCAATAGCGGCAATCGTGCCATTTATAACCTGTACATCACAGTTTGCGTAACCATCCTCAACAGAGATGAAAACGTTCTGAATAGTAAAGTTCACAATTTTAACCTTGATTAACTAATGCAACGTTATGGAAATTTTCAAGTTAAAACATAGAAAATAGGTAGCTGAGTGTTATTTGTTAATTATTAGTTTCAACTAGTAAAACCATTGTGAGGACATACGGCTAGTGACCGTTACTCAGCAGTTCCTTATTTCCTATCGACTTTCGGAAGATTCATATGAGTTTACCGTTGCGGATATTAGGAGTTTCACCAAATGCTTGGGCAGTAAGTCATGCACTTGCAGACATTACGCGTCCTGCTGAACCTCCACAACCAGTTATTTTACCAACAGAAACGAAAACTCTACGCATCGACCTAGCGAAAGCTGCCATCCTCGTTATCGATATGCAAAATGACTTTTGCCATCCAGATGGCTGGTTAGCACATATTGATGTGGACATTACAAATGCACGTACCCCGATTGAACCCCTGCAAACTCTCTTGCCCGCTCTCCGTGCTGTTGGTGTTCCTGTGGTATGGGTAAATTGGGGCAATCGTCCTGATTTGCTCAATATTAGTGCAGGTTTGCATCACGTTTACAATCCTACAGGGGAGGGCGTGGGATTGGGAGATGCACTTCCTAGTAATGGTGCTAGAGTACTCATGGCAGGTAGTTGGGCAGCTGCTGTAGTAGATGAACTAGAACAAGCTCCCCAAGATATACGTATTGATAAGTATCGCATGAGTGGCTTCTGGGACACTCCACTTGATAGTATTTTACGAAACCTTGGTAGGACAACCCTATTTTTTGCGGGTGTCAATGCTGATCAGTGTGTCATGACAACTTTATGTGATGCCAACTTCTTAGGGTACGACTGTGTGTTAGTCAAAGACTGTACTGGCACAACTTCTCCTGAGTATTGTTGGCAGGCGACTCTATACAACGTCAAGCAATGTTTTGGCTTTGTTACAGATTCACAAAATATCTTAAAAGCCTTGAGTAATTTGAAACAAACAGGCGAGGATAAATAATGCAGGCTACTAGTTGTGTAATTCCTGTTGTCAAATCTCCTAAAGACTACCAAGCATATCGCATTAGTCCCTTTGACACAAATCGTTTAGCCATTATATTTGATAGTGCAAGCGCTAATACTTCTTTGACTTGTTGCGTGGAGATTTTTGATGTTGGTGGTCAAACACCGCCAAATCGTCACCAATGGGCAGTAGAACTGTTTTTCGTCCTTAAAGGAGAAGGGATAGCCCATTGTGATGGAAAATCTGTCCGAATTCAAGCAGGGGATAGTTTGTTAGTGCCTCCTACAGGCACACATTTGATCCAAAATACAGGTTCCACCCGCTTATACACATTAACTATCATGATCCCTAATGAGGATTTTGCTGAATTAATTCGCAGTGGTATACCAGTAGAATTAGATACAGAAGACATGGCAGTTTTGGGAAGATTAGATGCTCTCATGCCATGTTAAAGAAAGATATAGAAGAATGAGGAGTGTTCTGAGGTGTTCGATAGGTGGCTTGAAAACTAAGAACTGACCTAACTTTTCTCAACTTTAGAAGCGCCACCATGTTTTTTGAACATAGCTAATTATCCCTAGAGCGATCGCTCCTAGAAACAACAACAAAATAACTCCTCCTGGCATAGCAGTGAGGATACCAAAACCTCTCAGTACCCAAACAGCTATGGCAACACCGAGAAGTACGCCGAAAGCCTGGGTTAATCTGTTGTTTAATTTAGAAGAATTCATCTGATATTCTCAAAAACCCTTGTATTTATATATTGACCAATAACTAGATTTAGTAAGTTAAACTCTATTATCAGCTATTTTTCAGTTTAAACACTGAAGTGGTTGTTCTGAGGAGTGGCTAAAACCCATTATGTCTACGTATTCTATCTCAGACTCGGTATATATAGGTTCAGAAATGCTTTGGAGTCAGGAAAAACAAAGGTTGCTGATGCAGGGTGAAATATTGGTGCAAACACAACCTCATACAGCTTGGGGAGGTGCCGTCACTGCTTGCATGTACGTGCCTCTGGTGCGATCGCATGTGTGGCAACAACTCACTGATTACCCCCGTTGGGTGCACTACTTCCCCGACATCACAAAAAGTGAGGTTGTGCAACGAGGTGAGGTAAAGCGCCTGTATCAAGCGGCCCAAAAAGCCTTTTTATTTTTCACAGCACAAGTAGAAATTTATTTGAGTGTTGTAGAAGAACTTGGGCAGCAAATTCAATTTTTGTTTGAAAAAGGCAGTTTTCATGATTTTCATGCCACTTTACAGTTGAAAGACTGTAATAACGGTACTTTGCTAACTTACACTGTCCAAGCTACTCCTAATATTCCCATACCATCGATTTTCATTCAACAGGCAATGAATCTTGAATTGCCTGCAAATATGCGTAAAATGCGACAAGTGCTTTGTAAAGGTTAATATCAGTGTCACAGGCAAAAGAAATTTTAGACTTTTGGTTTGATTCACCTGAAGCACTGGATTATGGCAAACCGAAAGCTTTTTGGTTTGCTAAAAAATCGGAGTTCGACGAAGAACTCCGATCTCGGTTTATCAAAGATTATCAAAGGGCAGCGGCAGGATATTTAGACGAGTGGAAGGAGTTTCCTGACTCCTGTTTAGCATTGATTCTCTTGCTAGATCAGTTTCCAAGAAACATGTTTCGCGGTACTCCCGAAGCTTTTGCCACTGATTGGGAAGCACTCTCTGCAGCGCAGCATGCTATTGCAAAGGGATATGATCAAAAATTACTACCTGTACAACGTTGGTTTATCTACTTGCCCTTTGAACACAGTGAAAACCTAGATCACCAGCGAAAAGCTGTACAGTTCTTTCAGCAACTTGGTGAACATCCAGATAGCGCCAGCGCGATTAAATACGCGATTCGTCACATGGAAGTTATTGAGCGCTTTGGACGCTTTCCTCATCGCAATGTGATTTTGGGTCGCGCCTCAACTCCAGAAGAGAAGGAGTTTTTGAAGAAATCAGGCTCATATTTTTAGCTAGCCACGCGAGAAGCCCCACATCCGACCCGAAGGGCGGTGTGGGATGCTGGCTCAATCTAATTAGCGTAGAAAGCGACTAGTGCTGAGTTGATGCAAGCGAGATTGGCGATTCTGACTCCTGTGTTCTGAGTGCTTTTGTGGGGATGTTTCTGGAAGGCTGAGTTCATTCCCAAACCAGATAGCATCTAGCTCGTTTTCGTTAAAGATGTAACCTAGGCTAGCAGCAAAACTGACGATTTTAGTTCTATCCCAATTCCAGATTCCAAAACACCCTTGAACACAACACTTATGATAGTACTGCTCGTAAATAGTCTGATCTGAGGTTAAAACATCGTAGAATGCATTAACTTGCTCTAGCGACATGAGATTCCTTCCCCTGATGATGATTTTTTGCCTCTGACAAAGATTTACGCTGTCTGATAGGATAATTCCGGGCAAAAGTACCAAAATCACTCAGAATGCTTTTGAATCATCACAAGGTTGTATCTCATCGCCAAAAATCCAACCTTGGGTTCCATCAGAAAGTTTAACTTTTACGAAATCGCCTTTGGCTCGCACAAATAAAACCTTCTCACCTAAACTCAGTTGTTTCAATGCACCAACTTCTGTTTGAGGTTCTGGACGCAATTTAGCTAAATATCTTCCGCCAGACGGAGATACGACACGACACAGTCGTGGTTGTTGTGCAATTAAATTCTGTTGCGTATTGGTGTTGCCTAAATTACTAGTATTGGAAAACACTAAACCACTAATTGTAGTTACAACAGCAGCTACACACACCCCGACTGCTGGAGAAATTTTGTGGAGTGAAGGTAGAATTATCGCCGGACTTCCAAATTGGAATGGAGGTGGAGTTTTTATAGGTTTTTTGACTTTCCGTATCCGTGCAGTTGGCAATACAGGATTTTGAGTTCCTACGTGGACAAGTGAGTACTCCCTCGGAACGTAACCATTAGGATACTCTTTACAGGTAATGGCGCTCACTTTGAAATCTTGTTGTCCTAAGCGCAGACTACTCCCTATTGAAAGTGGCATTTCACCGGCTAAGAGTAATTGACCATCGACAATAGGAGGATTTTTCTGACGAAGATTCCGTAAATAAAACCTTTGCTTTTCCGAATGAAAAAATATTTCAACATGCAGTGCTGATACTGTCGGATCTGGTACAACAATATCGCACAGTAAAGGGTCACGACCGATACGAATTTTTCCAGGATTTTTGCTTTGCTGTTTCTCCAGAATTTTGCGAATTTTGATTTCTCCAGCTTCTTGCCACTCTAAAGTTAGATCGTGCAAGGTGGTAGTACTAATGGTGGCTTTTTCTGCAGATGTATCAATTGACCTCGCCAATTCTCGTAGTGTCAGTAACACCTCGGTCACAGTTTGGTAGCGATCTTTAAAGTGGTAGCGGGTCATCTGTTTGAGAACAGCAGCTAATTCCTCACTGACAAATGTTAAGTGCTCCCATAGGATTTCGCCAGTATTTGGATCATCTTGAAATTCGTGTGGATAGACCCCCGTTAATGCCTGAAGACCCATCATTCCTAAAGCATAAATATCGCTACTAGGACGTGGTAAACTTCTGGTTTGTTCAGACGGCATATAACCCCGAGTACCAACTACCAGAGTGAGGTTTTGTTGCCATCTTGATCTGACTGACTTTTGGTTTCGGAGTTGCTTAATTGCCCCAAAATCAATCAGTACTAATTTGTTATCTGAAGCACGTCTAATGATATTATCAGGCTTTATATCTCGATGAATAACCCCTTGGCTGTGGACAAATTCTAAAATTTCCAATACCTCAAGCAGCATTTTAATAGTCTGAGTTTCTGTCCACTTTTCTCCTGGAAGTAATTCACTGCTTAAGGGATGCCCGATAATATATTCTTGCACCAAGTAAAATTCTTGGCTTTCTTCAAAATAAGCTAAAAGCCGGGGAATCTGATCGTGATCACCTAACTGTTGCTGGGTTTCTGCTTCTTTTCGAAAGAGCTTTCTGGCAGTTTCTAAAATCTCAGGGTCGGTACTAGTGGTTTTTAGGTGTTTGAGGACGCATTTAGGGTTTCCAGGGAGGTGAATGTCCTCGACAATATATGTTTGTCCAAAACCCCCCTCAGCCAAGACTTCAAGGACTTTATAGTGTCCTGCTAGTAACTGACCAATCATATTTTGACGATGATTGTTAACAAATGAGTGTAGTGCTTCCCCATTTAGCTGTCTGACCTATTTCTGTATGTAAAGACTTTATGATAATTTATCTGAGCATTTGCCCAAAAATTGGGATCTTAATGGCTTAAGATGAGCTCCAATTGTGTGTTTACTGGCATTATATTCCTCATAGTACCCTGAGAATCAATTGCTATGTGGTCATTACAGTGGGTAGATATTATTAAACGACCCTAGTAAGTACTAATGAATAACAAAACCAATCAGGGAATGTTGCCATTTTGGCAGTTATTCACACAACCTTAATTCACTTGTCTTTAGTCAGAATCAACCATTTCTTTTGTAAAGTATATAGCTCTTTAACCTAAGTACATCGATTCTTTACTTACTGAATAAACAGTATTAATTGAATCCAGTGCTTAATCAAGCAACAATCAAGCTTTATTTATTGAATTTTTATTCTTTATATAATACGCCAAGAATTACTATAAAACATAGCGCAAAAACAAATTTTTTGTGAAAAGGATAATTTTTAACGATGTTAAATTTTATTCAATAAAGATGGCGAAAACTTGACTTGCAGTGACTGTTAGATAACGTTAAGTGATATTTGCTATATTCGTCGTGGTTTGTCTACTTACTCATTGTATAACGGCAGCATTTTATAATGCTACTTGCGTGTTTATAGGGTAATCAAAATTAAAGACGCACTTGTTAACAAGTGCGTCTTGGCATTTCTGTTCTTTAAAAAGCAATTAGGTTGCCAGTAACTCTGCGGGTAAACGCGTAAAAGCAAGACGTTCATTTTGTACATCTACAAAAATCGTGTCTCCATCGTGAAAGTCACCACGCAAGATTGCTTTAGCAATCTGAGTTTCTAACTCGCGCTGAATTGCTCGCTTCAGTGGACGGGCACCAAAAACTGGGTCATATCCCACCTCTGACAAAAAGTCAAGAGCAGAGTCTGAGACTTTGAGAGACATCTTGCGATCGCTAAGTCTTTGACGCAGTTTATCGAGTTGTAACAGCACAATCTGGCGTAATTGTTCTCTTTGCAATGCATGGAAGATGATAATTTCGTCAATGCGGTTGAGAAACTCTGGACGGAAGCTATTTCGCATTGCCTCCATGACTCGACGCTGCATCTCGTCATAACGTGAATCATCACCCGCAATGTCGAGGATGTATTGGGAACCAATATTGCTGGTCATGATAATGATGGTATTCTTGAAATCCACCGTATGACCTTGGGCATCAGTCACTCGTCCATCATCAAGAATTTGCAGGAAGATATTAAATACATCTGGATGAGCTTTTTCGATTTCGTCAAAGAGAATCACCGCATAGGGACGACGACGGATGGCTTCGGTGAGCTGTCCACCTTCTTCATAACCAACGTATCCAGGAGGTGCACCAATCAGTCGGGAAACGGCGTGTTTCTCCATGTACTCAGACATGTCAATTCTGACAAGTGCTTCCTCAGTGTCGAACATATAAGCTGCCAAAGCCTTCGCTAGTTCAGTTTTACCTACACCCGTAGGACCGAGGAAAATAAAGCTAGCAATTGGACGATTTGGATCAGCAAGTCCAGCACGAGAACGCTGAATTGCATCTGCTACAGCTGTAACAGCTTCATTTTGTCCGATAACACGATGATGTAGTTCATCTTCTAAATGCAGCAGTTTTTCTTTTTCTGATTCCACCAATTTGCTGATGGGTATTCCTGTCCACTTAGAAATAACTTCCGCAATGTCAGCTTCTGTAACTTCCTCTCGCAAGAGTGATTTACCACTATGTTGGGCATGAGCAAGTTCAGCTTCAGTTGCTTCTAATTGACGATGCAAATCTGTTAATTTGCCATACTTCAACTCAGCCGCGCGGTTTAAGTCGTAATTGCGTTCTGCTTGCTGAATCTCTAGGTTAACTCGGTCAATCTCTTCTTTAACAGACTGAATTTTAGTGATAATATCTTTTTCAGACTGCCATTGAGCATTGAGTGATCTTTGTTCTTCCTTAAGATCCGCAAGTTCTTTCTCTAGTTTTTCTAGGCGTTCTCTAGAAGCTGCATTACTTTCTTTTTGCAGAGACAACCTCTCCATTTCTAGTTGAAGAATCTTGCGATCAATTTCGTCAAGTTCTTCTGGTTTGGAGGTGATCTCCATTTTCAATCTCGCGGCTGCTTCATCTACCAAGTCAATAGCTTTGTCGGGTAAAAAGCGATCGCTAATGTAGCGACTTGACAGTGTGGCAGCGGCAACTACAGCACTATCAGAAATTTTCACCCCGTGGTGAACTTCATATCGTTCTTTCAAGCCACGCAAAATAGAAATGGTATCTTCCACGCTAGGTTGATCTACATAAACCTGTTGGAAGCGTCTTTCCAAAGCAGCATCTTTCTCAATATATTTACGGTATTCATCTAAAGTTGTCGCACCAATACAGCGCAATTCACCTCTTGCTAACATTGGTTTGAGGAGGTTGCTTGCATCCATTGCGCCTTGAGTAGCACCTGCGCCAACAACGGTGTGAATCTCATCAATGAAGAGAATAATATTGCCGCCGGATTCAGTCACTTCTTTTAAGACTGCTTTTAGCCGTTCTTCAAATTCACCTCGGAATTTTGCCCCTGCAATCAAAGCACCCATATCTAAAGCAATCAACTTCCGGTCTTTGAGAGATTGGGGTACGTCACCAGCAACAATTCGCTGTGCTAATCCTTCGACTATCGCTGTTTTACCAACACCTGGTTCACCAATGAGCACAGGGTTATTCTTAGTGCGACGTGACAGAATTTGGACTGTGCGGCGGATTTCATCATCACGCCCAATGACTGGATCAAGTTTACCTTGACGGGCAGCTTCTGTCAGATCACGCCCATACTTTTCCAGTGCGTCATATTTGCCTTCTGGATTTTGGTCGGTCACTTTCTGGCTCCCACGAATTTGTTTAATAGTATTCTTTAGTTTTGCTTCATTTAATCCGAATTCTTGGAATAAACCTTTGCCAAAGCGGTCATCTTTAGTATAAGCAAGCAATAAGTGTTCAATTGAAATATATTCGTCTTGAAATTCCTTGCGGTAGGCTTCAGCGCGATCTAGAAGCGTATCCAGGCTTCGTCCCAAGAAGACAGAACTACTGCTACCCGATACTTTTGGTTGACTTTGAATAAATTGTTCGGTGCGATCGCGTAGTTTTTGCAGATTAACACTTAATTTTGTAAAAATCCCGGTGGCTAGTCCTTCTTGATCCAGCAGTGCTTTCATCAGGTGTTCGCTTTCTATCTGCTGCTGTTGATGTTGTTTAGCAATGTCTGGAGTATGGGCGATCGCTTCCCAGGCTTTTTCTGTAAATTGGTTTGGGTTGGTTGGTTGCATAGGCTATTTGAGGAACGAACGACAAAGACCCAAAGGACAAGAAAACTAAGATTCTGTTCTTATATGGTCATTGTAAAAAGACGAGAAAACCAGCTGGATCGGTGTTCACGTCTTCTTCAAGGGGTATTACCGTCCGTGAAAAACCTGGCTTTTGAAAAATCGTGAACTACCTATACTCATGTGTTAAGGGAGTAGGGAGTGGGGGAAAGACCACTTTCTTGCCCAGTGGTGAAACTTGTTTGATTGGGACTGCCTTTACCGAAGGGCTGTCAGTACGGAGGAAATTTCCTATATTTTAAAAGTACGTACAAACCAAATTAGTGTGCTGTTTCGCAGAGACATGGCTAAAAAGCAAAAATTTCCTTACCTAGTGGGTTCTAAGTGGACAGCCCAACAAAAGGTGGATGGCTGGCGACACTTCCAAGTTGTTAACCGGAAAAATCAGGGTAAGTGGGTATATGCCGAAATGGTTGCAGCCTGTGATCCCAATGTCCGCTTTTGGATCAATGCCAAACTCTTACAAGATGGTTCTCAATGGCAGGCTGGCTGGCAATCGTTGCAAGAAATACAAAAACTGGAACAGGATGCATCCTGATTGGGACACCAAAAGTTTGAGCAAGATTGAGAACTTTAATATTTTTTTACACTAAAAGTAGTGTGAACTTGATTTTGAGTTTGCTCAACAGACCCCAACTTGTATGAAAGTTTAAATAGCTTGGTACTACACAATGCTTTCTTGAGACTGAGAGTGCTTCTTTAAGCCAATTTTGCTCTTGTTGGTTAATGATTTGTGCGTCGTAAGGACTTTCGTTCTCAATAAGTATGAGGGCTGAAGCCTTCACTACGAAATTTTCACAATTAGCTTGCTAGAATGCCAGATCATTAATAGCTTGATATTTAATTACATATTGTTAACTTTTTTAGTGAAACCCTTGCCGAACTTAAGAATCAAATATTTTGTTTTTTGTAACTCATTTATATAAATGTTTTTATTAAAATTACCTAAAAAGGTTTTTTTTGATAAAAAAAAGGTTTTTTGAGCTTTAGTTTGAAAAATAAATTTTATACTCTTTATTTCATTCAATAGAGCACTGTTTCATTAAAAAAGCCTCTTTATTTTCCGTGGAATTTGAACAATAATGGCACTCACAGACCTCACACATCGCCATCTGGTGGTGCTGTAAGTTTTAGAGCGACGAGTTTAACAAGAAACCATAAGAGGCAAACAAAAGTGAAACTAGCAGTCTACGGAAAAGGTGGCATTGGGAAATCCACAACCAGCTGTAACATCTCCGTCGCCCTAGCTAAGCGCGGCAAGAAAGTCCTGCAGATTGGTTGCGATCCCAAACACGATAGCACTTTCACTCTCACAGGGTTTTTAATTCCAACAATTATTGACACCCTCCAAGAAAAAGACTACCACTACGAAGATGTGTGGCCAGAAGATGTGATCTATAAAGGCTATGGTGGGGTTGATTGTGTTGAAGCAGGTGGACCACCTGCCGGTGCTGGATGCGGTGGTTATGTCGTTGGCGAAACCGTAAAATTACTGAAAGAACTCAACGCCTTTGATGAGTACGATGTCATTTTGTTTGATGTTCTTGGTGACGTGGTTTGTGGTGGTTTTGCTGCACCCCTCAACTATGCTGACTACTGTCTAATTGTGACTGACAACGGCTTTGATGCTTTATTTGCAGCCAATCGCATTGCAGCTTCAGTACGTGAGAAAGCAAGGACTCACCCACTGCGTCTTGCTGGGCTGATTGGCAATCGCACCTCCAAGCGCGACTTGATTGAAAAATACGTAGAAGCTGTGCCAATGCCAGTTCTAGAAGTTTTGCCTTTGATTGAAGATATTAGGGTATCTCGTGTGAAAGGGAAAACTCTATTTGAAATGGCAGAACAAGATCCCTCTCTAAACTACGTTTGTGATTACTATCTCAACATTGCCGACCAAGTTCTAGCACGTCCAGAGGGTGTTGTACCAAACGATTCGCCTGACCGGGAATTGTTCTCTTTGTTGTCTGATTTCTACTTAAATCCGAGTAAACCACAGGTTCCAAATCCAGAAGAGGAATTAGACTTGATGATTGTATAAATCTTCTATTTCTCAGGATGGGGCAACATGTCATTCTTCCGTAGTTTTACAGACTCTTTAAGGCAAAAGTGGCTACAATTCTTTCAGATCAATCGTGACTGGATCAGTGTGCAAATGGAGGTGGAAGCGGTTTACACGCCTGATGGTGGTAGACGACCACCTTCTTACCTCATCCTGGGAGTAGTGAATGCTCTGGAGCCGAAGCTAGCGCAGCTGATGCTACCTTTTTCTAAACTGAATCCTGATGCTGATACCCTAATTGAGGTATTGGACCTACATTTTGATCCAGACATTGCTCTTGGTAATCGAGTTCTTCCTAAAGCATATGAGTCAAGATATGAGGAAGTGTCAGCAGTCGTCATTGAGGAAAAGCCCAAAGATCAACCATTGACTATTGCTCAAATGAATAGTTACGGGGATAGAGCAATGTCATCTGACAATATTGCTCGAGAGTTGGAAATGGTAGACAACCGTGAGAACCCTGTTGTGACCGATACAACAGCCCATGAACTTCAAATTGGGTTTAGTGAGCAACATTTACAAGATGAGTCTCATCACAGCAGCAGTGGTGGTGCAGTGGATGAGTTTGGCGATATTTCTTTCGATGAATTTAATGGATCACAAGATAAGGGATTTGCTGACGCATTATCAGATGTCTGGAGTGACGGAGTGAGAGCCCACACAGGTGAGGCAAATCACGAACAAGTTTTAGGGGAAGAAGAGTTACCGTCAGGCGCTTTTGAGGAATCAGAAATTGCCCGTCTCTTCCCCAACACGTAATAACTAGTTAGGAGTGATGAGTTAGGAGTCAGAGATAACAACTCCTAACTCTTAATTCCTAACTCCTAACTTAAAAAAATAAAGGGGAGAAAATAGCAAAATGACTGCTGCTCAACCAGAAGCTCTAACTTTTGAGTGTGAAACTGGCAATTACCATACCTTTTGCCCAATTAGCTGTGTAGCTTGGCTATACCAAAAAATTGAAGATAGCTTCTTCTTAGTCATTGGTACCAAAACTTGCGGCTACTTCTTACAGAATGCAATGGGGGTGATGATTTTTGCGGAACCCCGATATGCAATGGCAGAGTTGGAAGAAGGAGATATTTCCGCACAACTCAATGATTATGAAGAGCTAAAGCGGCTGTGTTTGCAAATTAAGCGCGATCGCAACCCTAGTGTAATTGTCTGGATTGGCACCTGCACTACCGAGATTATAAAAATGGATTTGGAAGGCTTAGCACCCAAGCTAGAAGCCGAAATCGGTATTCCCATTGTTGTTGCGCGTGCCAATGGTCTAGACTACGCCTTTACTCAAGGAGAGGATACTGTTTTGGCAGCCATGGCTGCACGTTGTCCTGATCAGGCTCCTGTGGTAGAAGCTGAGAAAAACGAGCGCAATGCTATTCAAAAGTTACTGAACTTTGGCAAGAAAAAAGAAGACGTTGTCCAAGAAGAATCGGAGTACGTAGATCATCCACCACTGGTGCTATTTGGTTCTCTCCCCGATCCAGTTGTCACCCAGCTGACTTTAGAACTCAAGAAGCAAGGTGTTAAGGTTTCTGGTTGGCTACCTTCCAAGCGCTTTACGGAACTACCAGTGATTGAAGAAGGATATTATGTTGCTGGTGTCAATCCCTTCCTCAGCCGCACTGCTACTACATTAATGCGTCGTCGCAAGTGCAAACTTATCGGAGCACCGTTCCCCATTGGTCCCGATGGTACCCGTGCATGGATTGAGAAAATTTGCTCTGTGTTTGGTATTACCCCAAAAGGATTGTCAGAGAGGGAGGCCCAAATTTGGGAAAGCTTAGAAGACTACGTGAAACTGATTCGCGGCAAGTCTGTGTTTTTTATGGGTGATAATTTGTTAGAAATTTCTTTGGCACGCTTCTTGATCAGCTGTGGGATGACGGTCCCAGAAATTGGTATACCTTACATGGATAAGCGCTACCAAGCTGCTGAACTGACATTGCTAGAAAATACGTGTCAGAAAATGGGCGTACCCACACCTAAGATTGTGGAGAAACCAGATAACTACAATCAAGTGCAGCGGATTTATGAATTGAATCCTGATTTAGTTATTACTGGCATGGCTCATGCTAACCCGCTAGAAGCAAGGGGTATCAATACTAAGTGGTCTGTAGAATTCACTTTTGCTCAAATTCACGGTTTTACCAATGCTCGCGACATTCTGGAGTTAGTGACTCGTCCACTGCGTCGGAATAATAGTCTCAAAGATTTGGGTTGGGATAAGTTGGTGAAAGAGGAGGCAAAAATTTAAAAGGCAATAGGGAACAGACAGGTTGTGAACGGGGATTTAAACCCCGTCCACAATAAGTATCCTGCAAAGGGCGAGGCTTGCAACTCATTGGTTTTTGGGGTAGGAGGAAGCAAGCAACTTCGTGTTTGAGTTGCTTTCCATTGTTACCCGTTGCCCGTTCCCTCTTCCCTACCCCAAAGAGGTTTGGCGCAAGATTTCAAATGGAAGGCTCTTGCTCAGAAATTTAGTAGATACATAAAATATAGCTAAATATTTTATCAAGTAAATATACTGTAAGCTGAAAAGATAATTGATACACCTTTGGTGGCGTTATCAAGTTAACTCTGCTACTAGTAATTTTACTAGACCCTGATTAGTTTTCAGAACATAACCAAAGAGGGTGAGTTCACAAAATTACCATCTATGGTCCCAACGAGCTTCACGTGCGCGACGAGCTTCATATTCGCGATGAGCTTCTTCTGCGCGATGGGCTTCATATGCACGGTGAGCTGCTTCTGCTCGACGAATTTCATGTTCCCGACGAATTTCATGTTCCCGATAAGGGTTATCGGCTAATGCAGGAGATGCAATTACACCACCGACCATAGCGACTACGCTAGCAGTACCAATGACAATTAGAGATTTGTTCAAACGCATAGTAGGTTTTCCTAAGCGTGGTATGAGTTGACGCTTGCTGAATTCAAGCTAGGTCAATCATAGAAATTAGAATCGAGTAGCAACATGAGTCAAAAGTCACGGTTCCAGTTAGGATAAAAGTCATGTTTTTGACATTGTGTAATTAATTATATTTATCTACTTACACGACGATTATATGCTTGCTAGTTTTCTGTGAAGATACAACAGTCAATATTAGTTGTTTCATAAGTTATGTTTAGATCACTTATAGATTAACCTGTGGATAGCATCATTTTTTACGAATATTTACATGATTTGTCACATTTCTTAACACAAAAGTCTTTTGTCTTGAAATTCTAACAATTAGAATATTAATCGTGAGATTAAGATAACCAGATTAGTTGAATCTATTATCCTAATTGACAAGTAAACATCAAAGTTAAATTTTGCAAAAGCATAGAATATATACTGTAGCAGTCTATAATTCTATGCACTTTAGCTCTCCAGATCAGTACTCTATTAACACTCCTTCAACGAGGGTGTTTTTTGAAGTTAAAAATGTCATTCTGTTGGTGTAACCTTCCTATAAGGTAAGGAGCAAAAGCGAGTGAATTATCTGATTAACCCATCGGAAATTCTGATTTTTTACTCACTTTCGTTACTCTCAGAATGACAAATTTTAATTTTCATATAATTTTTAAACATCCTTTAAAGGGCATGAGCTACAAGTTCTGTATGAAGAATGCAGAAAAAGTGCTCGTGCACTCTTGAGAGTTTACAACATCTCACCTAACGCATCTTTTAGTATCTTGCGTTCAGTTTGTTGTTGTGACATGTGAGTAAATCATCTTTGCATTGTTAAGTTAATAGACTGTTACAAAAATCTCAGGATGTATCACAAGTAGACTAAATTATTGCCGTTGTTCAGTTGGTAAAAAAATTTGGATTTTTGTGAGGAGATCATTGAAGATATGGAGACAAATAAGTGGTATCAACAGGCAGCAGAAACAGTTATTGAACAGCTAAAAAATGAGTTTAGTAATGAACTTATTGGAATTCTCTTGAGTCGTTCAGTAGCAAGAGAGTTTTTACCAAAACAAAGCGATTTAGATATTTATGTAATTATTCGAGTATCCAAACAACAACATCGAGCTTTTACTGTTTCAGGAGTTAATGTTCAAGTTTGGATAAAACAAGTACAACAGATTCAAAAGGAGTTTCAGAATATAGACACATCAGAAATAGTAACTCTTGACCACTTTGCTAACGGGCGCATTTTGCATGATTCAGAAGGCGTTATGGCTTACTTAGTGCGGCAAGCGCAGTATATTTGGCAACAACCCAGACCTGCAATTCCTCTCCAGCAATTGCAACAACTTTGCCATACTTCAATCACCCAACTCAAAGACGCTCAGGATTTGCTAGAAGTAGATGAAGTAGCTGCTAGTTTTGTCATGTTCAGCACATTAGTATCTGCTCTTGATATTTACTATAAGTTACAAAGACGCTGGACTGTTCAACCTATAAATCAACTGCGTGACCTACACGAACATGCTCCAGATTTTGAAAGTCTAATTCGTTGTATCCTCTCTACTAATATCTCAGTAAAGCAGAGGTATGTATATTTGTCACAACTGGTGGATAGAGTGCTTGAGCCAGTGGGAGGAAGAACCTTGGAAGCAGGAAAAACTGCTTCACAAGCAGTTGTATGTGGATAAAAAATTTATAAAATATAGCTTAATTGTGGTGCGTTAGGACGCCATTTCTAACGCACTTTACCTAGCTAGATATTCCAACTTTTAGCTAAAAGCATCAATAATAATCTTTTTATTGAGAACTGCTAGCAAAACCGAGAGATCTGGGGAAACTCTATGGGTTAATTTGAGTTCGTTTACAGCAGTATCAAAAGTTTTACCTTGCATTATTTTATGACCGATTGCTATCACCTCGTTCCAGGTAATATTACTTTCTATATAAGCTTTAGCTATACTAATAAGTAGATCTTGTGATTTGTTACCTTCAGCTTGAGTCATCATTGTATGAGGTACTTCTAAGAATTTATCAAAGCAGTAGTACCAAGATCTAGGTTGTTTTTTAAGTAGCTCTAAGAACAAGGTTTTTAATTCATTTTTATTAATAACTTGATCGCTATCACTAGTAATTATAAACATAGGTAATACTGGATCTTGCTTTACTCTATGAAGAATATCTTGACCCATATCTAAAAACAGCCTTAGTGCGGGCATAGGAAAGCCCTCATATCCATGATTTCCCGGATTGTCTTTATTTGGCCATTCGTAATAAATAGGCAGAATTTCTACTAAAAAGTCTACCATTACGTTATTACCACCTAAATAAGGAGAAAACAGTAGAACTATTTCAATTTGTTTAAGACATTCAAGCCCCAACCAAGCAGCTAAAGTTCCTCCACTAGAAAGTCCTCCAACTACTACTTGCTGCCCTAAATCTTGTGCAACTTTTAACCACGAAAGTGCAAATTCTTGATAAACCTCAGGTTTAGTAGGTAAAGGAGGAGGATTATCCCCGTTCCAGCTTCCTGCTATCCCATGACCAGGTTGTAAGGGAATTAGCACATTATACCCAGATGCGAACAAGGCTTTTCCTATAGGTTCAAACTGGTAAGGACCTGCAGTAAATCCATGGAAAAAAAGGCAAACTTTGCTAGTTGGATGTGGGTGAAAAAAGAATTTTGAGCAACAAGCGTGATTTCGTATTGGTAGGCTCTTCTCGAAAAGTTCAGTTTTCTGAATAATTTTTGATACTAAGGTAGAATAATCTGACATATTAAAGAATGTTAAAATGATTATATATTATTAACCAATAATATCATTACAAAAAACATCACCATTTAGATAGAAATGTTATTCATGGCTTGTTTTTTGATTGTGAAAACCTATATAGCAGTCCTATTTGATTTATGAAAATTCTAACCCCCCAGAAACCGATTTCTTTAAGAAACTGAGTTTCTCTACCCTCACGAATCACTTAGAAATGCCATAACATTATATATAACCGTCCTAAATGGTTTATAAAAATTGACGAACAGCAAATGTTTGACTCAAATAGGATTGCTATAGAAATTTTAGATTCGAACTTCCACATAATACTCGAAAAACGAGCAAATTAAGTAAACTCAAGAAGAATTATCTCTTCAAGTCAACCTATAAACAAACGCTCATTAGATACACTTTTTAAGTGAAGAGAAGTTGCAATACCAACCTAAGCCGCAACCTTGAGCAGGTTAAACTAGGTTTAATTACAATCGCTCCCTCGTTCATTTGATACTTTTATGGCAGCTACACTGCAACAGATTGCTAAGTACTTAGACAATCTTGGTTGGGACTACCGCTTTGATGAAGAAGAAGATCGCATCGTCACAGGTGTCGAAAGTGAGAATATAGAAGATTTCCTAATTGTTGTTCAACTAGATGAGGAGGGAGGTTTTTTTCGCATATTTACGCCTCAAGTTCTAGCAGGAGTACAAGATCATCCATATAAAGCAGCTATCTTAGAGACAATGCTTGCCATTTCTTGGGAAACAAAAATGTTGCAATGGGAATATGACCCATTAGATGGTGAAATCCGCGCTATCATAGAGTTTCCTTTGGAAGACTCAATTCTTACAGAAAAACAATTTAACCGTTGTTTGAGTGGGTTAGTTCAGCTGGTAGACTCTGTAGCACTCCCCCGTCTTAGGGAAGTGATGGAAACAGGCCAAGATCCTGGCAACGTAGAAATTGGAGAAAGACTGTTACTTAGTATTCAAGAACAGGCTCCTGGATTGCTTGAACTTCTGGAAAAGGCAATGGAGGCTCGAAAAAAACGGGGAAGTTTTCCTGTTGAATAAGTCGGAGTGTCATTGAAATAGCTATACTCCAAAGTGATACCCTCAACAATATATACTGAAAATTTTTAGGGCTGGATATTATGACATCCTATGCAACCTCCTCTGCCAAAGCAGAAATGAGTGAACTACGGCGGTTAAAAGGTTTACTACCGCCAGAATTGCAGAGTTGGGTCACAGTTGAAGGCACAACTGAGGTCAATCCACCCCTGATCCGTTGCGAAGAAATTGGAAAAGACCAGGTAGAAATTCAAATTGATCTGGTGAAATGGGATATGCTCGCGATGGATCAGCGCAATTTGCTATTCTGGCACGAAGTTGCCCGCATTCAAAATGACACAATACCCAAAGATGGTTGGGAAATGGCAGCCCTGGCAATTGGGTTAGGTGGTGCTGTTGGTGAACTGTGGGTTCAGGATGCATTGCTGTTGGTGCTTGCTCTGGCTCTGTGCGGTGTGTCGGGTTGGCGCTTGTATCAAAAAAATAGTGGCGACAAGCAAATCAAAGAACTGACTGACGCTGATGAAAAAGCGATCGCCTTGGCAACGCGCTTTGGATACACTCTCCCTAATGCATACAAGAGTCTAGGTAGTGCCTTGAAAACTCTGATTGACAATACTCCCAGCAAACGTCAACGCTCTAAATATGAAGCACGACTGTCTGCTCTCAAACGCAGTGCTAATAAGGCAAAAGCAAAATCTAAAAATTTAGATGAGGGGGAGATCTAGAGTTAGGAGTTAGGAATAGGGAGTGGCGTTGGGGAGTGGGGAGTAAAATTGTCTCCTTGTCCCCCTTGTCCCCCTTGTCCTCCTTGTCCTCCTTGTCCTCCTTCCCTTAAAGTTGGTTGAGCATTTTATGCGTTTGTGGTACTACACGGACATGCTTAACAAACTGCTTCATCAAAGCCTGCCAGTTCAACACTTGATGAGGGGAAGGGGCAAGCACAGGTGTTGGTGAAGATTCTATAGGTGTAACAGGCTGTAAAAATACAGGAATTTCAGGACTGACTGCTGCTACTAACAAAGCTGAGCGTTCTAATTCGATAGGATCTGTCTTTTGAGAAACAATTATTTTTACAAAAACTTCTAAGTGAGCATTGTAACAGAGTTGGATGAACTTTTCATGTTCTTGCCAATGACTTTCGCCACTTGTGCTGGGCAGTTTGAAATCCATGCCGACAGAGTCTAGATAGGGCAGAATCATCGCTAGTTGCTCTGGACGATGTCCACCAGATTCTAAATATATGGGTAAGCCCGTGACTAAGCGAACCTTGGGTAAAAATTGTATCAAAAATGGAGTGTGAAGAAGTGGTTCGCCTCCAGTAAGGCTTATACTATCGTGTAGACCCGGCACATTCTGTCGCTCAATCCATTCTACTAACATAGACAGTGGAACTGGATTAGAGTAAATTTCAAAGTCACGTAATCCAGGCGATCGTTCTATCCTACAATTATCAGGTGCGTCCCAAGTATGAGAACTGTCACAAAAATGGCAGCGCAAATCACACAGGGCAAAACGAATAAATATTTGACGTGTTCCCACGTTTAGTCCTTCCCCTTGAATAGCGGAAAAGACCTCTATCAGGCGTGCATTGGGTGTTATGGCAGTTTTATTAGTCATTCGATGATAGCAATGCTGCGAACTAGGCTGACGTTAAGCCCTTTTATGCCACGTCAGGACAATAGCAAGGATTATTTTTAATCTCTCTTGTTCTATTGTGAATTGTCGTTGGCGATTCTAGCTTTCAATCCGAGCAACTACTAGCGGTTATCCCGCATTTTGATCAATCGAAGATCTAGGTTAGGTTATTCGCTAGGACAACGTAATGTCTGGTAGATGATGTTTATATGGCAACAAAAGTGCAGGGCTTCATGAATAGCCAACCCATAGAGGCAGATTTTCCCGTTACACTCCTCAATGACACGGCAATAGTGCAGGTATCTGCACGGCTGAGTGTGCTTGAGGCTGTAGGTTTTAAGCAAACCTGCCAAGAGATAACCAAAGCAAATCCCTCTGTCAAGAAAATTATCATTGACTTCCATCAGACTACTTTTATGGACAGTAGTGGTTTAGGTGCTTTAGTCAGTAACTTAAAACTTGCCCAGAAAGAAAAAGTTGAATTTAAACTGCTGAATGTGACTCCTCCAGTTATGGCAGTCCTCAACCTGACAGGATTAGATCAAACTTTTTCAATACTGTCAGAGTCTGGTGGCATCACACCATTATCCTCTAACCGTCCACTAGAAGAGCAGATCCCTACTACTCATCCTTCTGTTCGTTCTTGGATGAAAAGACTTATAGATATTTTTGGGGCATTGGTAGGTTTGGTAATTACAGGAGTTTTCTTTATTCCAATTGCCATTGCTATTACACTTGACGATCCGGGTCCTATTTTCTTTGGTCAAATCCGTTGTGGTTGGATGGGGAAACGTTTTAAGATTTGGAAATTCCGTTCAATGTATGTTGATGCAGAAGCAAGGAAAGCTGAGTTAGAAAAACACAACCAAGCTCAAGGGGCATTTTTTAAGATTGATAATGACCCCAGAGTTACCCGAGTAGGTCGTTTTTTACGGAGAACCAGTTTAGATGAACTGCCTCAATTCTGGAATGTCCTGACAGGAGAGATGAGCCTAGTTGGCACGAGACCACCTACACCTGATGAAGTAGAGCGTTATGAAGTACCAGAATGGCAGCGTTTAGATGTAAAGCCTGGTATGACCGGAGAATGGCAAGTCAATGGACGCTCTAGTGTGCGTAAATTTGAGGACGTCATTCGTTTAGATTTGCAGTATCAGAAAAACTGGAGTTTACTGTATGATCTGAAGCTGATTTTCAAAACAATAACTATTTTATTGAACAAAAACAGTGGTGCTGTTTAGATATCGGGTATTGGCATTGAGTGTTGTTTAGGTATCAGGCATTGGCATTGGGTATTACGCATTGGACATAGACAGTTAGTGATTTCTCTACATCTTTTTGTTAACTAATTTCCATTGCACTACCTACCATGCCCGCTACCTTAATTTTTTGCAGTTTCCATAATCTATAAATAAATTTTCTATGAGGTGCATTTTCTCAGACCCTTCCATAACTGCAGAGGGTTAAGTAGGTCTGCCTCTTTAGGGAATTTAACAACCAGAATTTTACTTAAGTGAAAATACTATAACAAGACATTGTTCATGAATGATTGCAGTAACAAATTTATCATTACAACTTCTAAGGTTTCTAGCTAAAATTTACCCAATCTTTAAGAAAGAACACTGACATTGAAAGAGTCTAAAGAGACAATGCAATATAGAGACACAATGACAGTGTAAGCGTTAAAGACAAGTGTAATTTTTACAAAAACCTCAGAGTTTTTCTGATCAATTTGTCATGCGAATTTTAATTTATTCATACAACTACCATCCAGAACCAATAGGTATTGCTCCCTTAATGACTGAATTAGCAGAGGGATTGGTGAAGCGTGGGCATCAAGTGCGTGTAGTTACTGCAATGCCCAACTACCCTGAGCGTCAGATATACGAAGGTTATCGGGGAAAGTGGTATCTCTGTGAAGTAAAAAATGGTGTTCAAATTCAACGTAGTTGTGTTTGGATTCGTCCACAACCTAGCTTACTAGATCGGATTTTACTAGATGCTAGTTTTATCGTTACAAGTTTTCTGCCAGCTCTGATAGGTTGGCGTCCAGATGTTATTCTTTCAACATCACCTTCTTTACCAAGTTGCATCCCAACCGCTCTATTAGGATGGCTACACAATTGTCCCGTCGTTTTAAATTTACAAGACATATTACCGGAAGCAGCAGTCCACGTTGGTTTACTGAAAAATAAACTGCTCATCCACTTGTTTACAGTTTTAGAAAAATTTGCCTACCGCACGGCTACCAAAATTAGTGTGATCGCTGACGGGTTCATAGACAACTTACTAAGTAAAAAAGTAGCCGCTAGCAAGATTGTCTCCATTCCCAACTGGGTAGATATCAACTTTATCCGCCCTTTGCCGAAAGAAAACAATGCTTTCCGTGCTGCTCACAACCTAGGTGGCAAATTTGTAGTGTTATATTCTGGTAATATTGCTCTCACCCAAGGCTTAGAAAGTGTTATTAGAGCAGCAGCTGTGTTACGGCATATTTCGGATATTGCTTTTGTCATAGTTGGTGAGGCAAAAGGTCTTCAACGATTGCAAGTAGAATGTCAAGCAAGTGGTGCAGATAATGTTTTGCTACTGCCATTCCAGCCACGCGAACAATTGCCAGAAATGTTGGCTGCTGCAGATATAGGTCTCGTGGTGCAAAAGAAAAACGTTGTATCCTTCAACATGCCATCGAAAATTCAAGTACTACTTGCAAGCGGTCGGGCATTAGTTGCATCTGTCCCAGATAATGGCACAGCAGCAAGAGCTATTAGACAAAGTGGGGGTGGAGTGGTGGTGCCACCAGAAGACCCCAATGCTTTAGCTGAAGGCATTTTGAACTTATACGAACATCCAGAAAAAGTCAAAATGCTTGGGCAGAATAGTCGTCAATATGCTACTGAGCACTATGCATTTGAGCAAGCTTTGAGTCAATATGAGTCTTTGTTTTATTCTGTGGTATCACAGCCAGCCGTCGTTGAGTCAACAGTCATCTCCAATTTCCAGAAGAATTCAGAATATGCCCTTCAGGCACGCTACGCTAACAGAATTCAAAAGTCAGAATACAATGAGGTGGCAATGAACCCGGTTAAAGAAAAAATGTCAATCTTGTGATCTTAGTGAGAAGTATTTTATTGGAAAATATTTATGATATAATCACTATATAATAAGAATTTCTTATAAAAACAAAATACCTACTTAAACCTGCAAAATATGGGTCTCATAGGAGTGAACAGCGATTATGCGTGAACAAGTCCTAACTTGGTTGGCAGAGAATGTTCCATCAAATAGAGTCAGCCATATTCTCAGGGTCGAGCAAATGGCACTTGAGTTGGCTGAAACTCACAACCTAGATTCCCAAAAAGCAGGACAAGCTGGATTAATGCATGATTTGGCAAAATATTTTCAGCCAAGACAACTCTTAAAAATGGCAAGGGCAGATGGGTTAGACGTCGATGAAGTCTTGGAAGCAAATCCTCATCTGTTGCACGCGGATGTAAGTGCCATCATAGCTAGAGATGTCTTTGGCGTAAAGGATAAAGAAGTATTACAAGCAATAGCCAATCACACTTTAGGTAGACCAGGCATGAGTCTGGTAAGTTGTATCGTATTCTTAGCAGACAGTTTAGAACCAGGGCGAGGCAACACTTCAGAATTGCAAGCTTTGCGGCAAATTAGCTATAAAAATATATATCAGGCTGTGTGGAAAACATGTGATTACACTCTCAACTTGTTGCTCGAAAGCCCTTGTTTGATTCATCCACGAGTTATATCAACCCGTAATTGGTTTTTGCAAAGGTTCAAATCCAAACAGAGCACTATAGAATCAACCACATAGAGACTGTTTTTTTGTTAGCATTCAAGAAAATCTAACTCTCACAGTTGCAATTTAATCGTTGTTCGTAAGTAATCGTAAAAAACTGTCACAAAAAAAATACAGCAGCTGAGGTTTAATGTCTGATTATTTCCAAGCTAATTTCCCATTACAATCTGTTGCAGTGACAAACAGTGAAGTCAATTCCACATCAGGAGACAATAACGATGATGTGAGTAAAAAACTAGCTTTAACTATCGCTGATGCAGCAGCAGACCGCAAAGGAGGTGATATTCTACTTCTGTTTGTAGCAGATGTATCCTACCTAGCAGATTACTTTGTGTTTGTGACCGGCTATTCCAGAGCACAAGTTAGAGCAATCACTGATGCAATAGAAGAAAAAGTAGAAACTGAGTGGAACCGCCGCCCTATAAGAACCGAGGGAAAATCCGAGGGGAGTTGGGTACTAGAAGATTACGGCGAGGTGATCGTTCACATCATGCTACCGAAGGAGCGTGAGTTTTACAATCTAGAAGCCTTTTGGGGTCATGGATTACGTATCGATTTGCCAACAACATCTGTTGACAGTAGAGGTAAGCCAACATGATTAAATCTTCGGTGTCAAACTGCCCAGTTCCTTCTGAACAACAACCACTAAATGAGTACGAAGAATTAAAATCGTCCTGGCTATTTCGAGACTGTACTTTAACTTGGGACAAGTTTATTGTAAAAATAGCCTGGATTTGGTTTCTCAGTGCATTAGTGGCAGGACCAGTTGTAGCAACAAGCTTTCACCCAAATACACAAATAGTACAATTCCTTCTGTGTAGTTTAGCAGGATCAAGCATAGGAGTAGTGCTATCTTTAGTGCGGTTATATTTGGGTTGGTCTTATGTTCGTGATCGCCTCGCAAGTCCCATAATTTTTTATGAAGAGTCAGGGTGGTACGATGGTCAAACTTGGGTAAAGCCCCAGGAAGTGCTCATGCGCGATCGCCTAATTGTCACCTACGAAATTCAACCGATCATCCGGAGGTTACAATTTACCTTTGTAGGCTTGGCTGTGTTGTTCGTAGCTGGTACTATAGTTTGGCACATAGTGTGAATGTCATTAGTCATTGGTCGTTAGTCATGAGTTACAAAAAACAAAGGACAAAGGACAAAAACAAAAGACGAATGACTCAGAATACACAGTTTAATAAAAAGAGATGCATGATAAACCCATGACAATGGGAAAACGAACTCAAGCTGCTACCTTAGAAGTGAGGTTGCTGCGCGAAGGTATTATTGAATCAAAACATCTAGTTCAGGCTGTAGTGTGTGACGAGCGTGGACGGGTTCTCTCAGTTTCTGGAAATGCTGAAACTGCTACATTCATCCGTTCAGCACTCAAACCATTTCAGGCGCTTGCTGTGACGACTACAGGTACACTGGAACGTTACGACCTGGGCGATCGCGATTTAGCAATTATCACAAGTTCTCACAAAGGAACTATAGAACAGGTACGACAGGTATTTAATATTCTTT
>Ga0070738_10000996_pt1 | contig 67135 bp, 55 predicted proteins | sample Coa_R2_2_FD_66446 | JGI IMG/M metagenome (GOLD analysis project Ga0070738, IMG submission 66446) | Surface soil microbial communities from Centralia Pennsylvania, which are recovering from an underground coalmine fire - Coalmine... | ecosystem: Environmental > Terrestrial > Soil > Unclassified ... | reverse complement strand
AAAGACTAGCCGGCTATTTGCAGCTGATATTGACGTCCTTGCCTTCGGCGAATTGCTCCTTGCCGACCTTATCGCCGCACTTCCAGCCGATCATCAGCCCCTTGTCGTCTCCGGGCGACGGATCCAAAGGCTGGTGCATCGCAAGGTTTTGATCCGTCACCTTGAAGCTGCATGACGTCTTGCCGTCGCAATATTTCGCAACGTCGTCTTTGACGTCCTTGCGATTCATCGCATAGCCGTAGCTCGCGAACGTCGTCTGAATCTTTGCGTCATCCGCTCGGGCGACGCCGGCGGTCGCCATCGGGATGGCGAGCGCCGCGCCCATCGCGACCACAACCAGCTTTGCAGCTCTCATCGGTTTTCTCCCCTTCGTCCGATTTCTCATATGCCGCTCGGTGGCGGACATTAGCGCGGAGGAGCGGTTGTTTCCAAGACGGGTCGTGGTCGCGGGCGGCTACTTCGCAACCGCAGGCGGGCGACCGAGCGTCAGGCCGGAATCGACGGTAACGAGCTGCCCCGTGATGCCGGGCGCCTGGATCAGCCAGCCTGCCGTCTCGGCGATCTCCGCCGGTGTACAGACGCGTCCGAGTGCGGCGTCATCGGCGAATTTCTCGCGCGTGCGGACGTAGGCCGCCTCGCCCAGCCCTTCGAGGAGCCAGCGCCCCTCGACCATTCCGGGAAGAACCGCGTTCACCCGGATCCGGGGCGCCAGATTGCGCGCCAGCGCCAAAGTCAGCGTGTTGAGCGCGCCCTTCGAAGCAGCATAGGCGTAGGAGCTTCCCGTACCGGCCACGCCCGCCACGGATGAGATGTTCACCACGGCCCCGCCCGTTCGTTTCATGCAAGGAGCCGCGGCCCGCACCATCTGATACGGACCGACGGTGTTGACCGCGAAAATGCGCTGGAAATCGGCCAGCTCCAGCGCGCCCAGGTCGGACATCGGCACGAAGCGCGTCGTGCCGGCGCTGTTGACCACCGCATCGATCCTGCCCCAGCGCTCCTCAGCCGCGAAGGCCATGCGGACGCAATCCGCATCCGCCGTGACATTGCCCTGCAGGGCGAAGGCGTCGGCGCCGGCCTGACGGCACAGCGCCGCGGTCCGCTCGGCGGCTTCGGCGCTGGCATTGTAGTTCACGAGAACGTCGAAGCCATGTTCCGCCAGCCAAAGGGCCGTCGCGGCCCCAATGCCCGTCCCTGCGCCGGTCACGATCGCCGCACGACGACCCGTTTTGTCGGATGTCATTTCGTCCCCATGCTTTGTGCTCGACCTGATTTCCGGCTCGAGATGATTTTGCGAACTTGGAATCGACCTGCGCTCGACCTATCGCCCGAGGATTAAGTTTTCAAGACCAGTCGAGATGATGATCTTCGCTTGAACGATACGCATCATCTTGCGAATTCCATGATTGTTTATTTTACAAAATCCCTTTATTGACCCTTGACATCAATAAGCAAAAGGTCGATATCCGCGCCCCATCAGTAGAGGACGTCTCTCACACCCTGCCGGGCGCGAGCCGGGCGCCCCGCCCACACTTCACATGGCCATACGGAAATAAAGATGAGCGAAAGCACCTCGCGCAATGTCGATTCCAACACCCTGCTCACCCTGACTGCGCAGATCGTCAGCGCCTATGCCGGCAATGCAACACTGTCCCCCAGCGAGCTCACCGACACGATTGCTTCGGTCTCTCGCGCGCTGGCGCAGCTGAGCTCGGCCTCGATCGAGCCTGAGCGGAAGGAGCTGGTGCCGGCGGTTCCCGTGAAGAAGTCGGTCACGCCCGATTTCATCATCTGCCTCGAGGACGGCAAAAAGCTTCGCATGCTGAAGCGGCACCTGATGAGCACTTACAACCTGACCCCGGCGCAGTATCGCGAAAAGTGGGGCCTGCCGCGGGACTACCCGATGGTGGCGCCGAACTATGCGGCGACCCGCTCGCAGCTCGCCAAGAAGATCGGGCTCGGCAAGTCGACCGGAAAGGCCGCCGCCGGCGCGACCGCCAAGCCTGCCGGCCGTCGCGGGCGGCCGCGCAAGGTCGCTGCCTAGCTTTCAGGCAAATCGCCTTCAAAAGGGAGACGGCGCCGCCGCGCCGTCTCCCTTTTTCATTTGAGCCGGAATTCGAAACGCCTCGGGGTTGAACGCTACGGATTCGTAGCTATCCTGGGCGAACGGCAACCAGGGGGAAGATCATGCGCGCGATGGTCATCGAGCGTTTCGGCGGACCGGACGTTCTCCATCCTGCCGATGTCCCTACCCCCGAGCCCGGTCCCGGCGAGGTCCTGATCCGCGTCGCCTATGCCGGCGTCAACCCCGCGGACTGGAAATGCCGCGAAGGCTGGCTTTCCCAATTCTTTGATTACAAATTTCCGTTCATCGTCGGGTTCGACGCGGCGGGCATCGTCGCCAAGGTCGGCCAGGGCGTCGATACTTACAAGGTCGGCGATCGCGTCGTCACCAGCTCCAACCAGGGGCTCGGTGAATGGGGCACCTATGCCGAGTTCGTCAAATCCTCGATCGACCGCGTGGCGCCGCTCGCCGACAGCGTCGATTTCAAGACCGCCGCATCCATCCCGACCGCCGCGGTCACCTCCTGGGAGGCGATGTTCGACACCGGCCATCTGAAAGCCGGGCAGAAGGTCCTGATCCATGGCGGCGCCGGCGGCATGGGCAGCTTCGCGATCCAGTTCGGCAAGCATATCGCGGCCGACGTCGCGGCGACCTGCGGACCGGCGAATCTCGACTATGTGCGCGACCTTGGCGCCGACAGGCCGATCAACTACCGCTCGGAAAACGTGCTGCACGCGGTGCGCGCCTGGGCGCCCGGCGGAGTCGATCTGATCATCGACACGGTGGGCCAGGGGACGCTGCCGGACGGTATGGAGATGACCAAGCATGGCGGCGCGATCTGCCCGATCGGCACGCTGATCAAGGACGAGCCGCAATTCGATCAGACCGAAGCCCAACGGCGCGGCGTCAGGATCATCCCGACGATGAGCAACCGTCAACGCGCGGGCGCGCAGCTACGCACCATCGTCGCTTTGTTCGGCGAGGGCCGTTTCCGCGCGCCGGCGATCGAGGTCCTGCCGCTCGAGAAGGCCGGCGACGCGCATCGTCGCGTTCAGGATGGCCATGTGCGCGGGAAGCTGCTGCTGAAGGTCGCCGACCTCTAAAGAAAGCGAAAGTACGAGGAGGAATGATGTCGGGATCTCTGGAAGGCCGCGTCGCGGTCGTGACCGGCGCCAGCCGCGGCATCGGCCGCGCGATCGCGCAGCGATTGGCCTCGGCCGGCGCCACGGTCGTCATCGCCGCACGCAGCATCGAGCGCAGCGTCAATGAGCTTGCCGGGACGCTGCACGAGACCGCGCAGCTGATCGAGAAAGCCGGCGGCAAGGCGATCCTGATCGCGTGCGACGTAGAGAATCCGGAAAGCCGCGCCAAGCTGATCGCCGAGACCATCGCCAGGACCGGCCGGCTCGACATTCTGGTCAACAATGCCGGCCGCGCGATCCACGAGAAGATCGACGCGATCACGCCCGAGAAGGCGCTGTCACAGGCCCAGCAATATCTGCTGGCGCCGTTCGACTTCACGCGCCTGGTCCTGCCGCAGATGCGCAAGCAAGGCCGCGGCTGGATCGTCAACCTCGGCTCCTCGACCTCGCACACGCCCGAAGGGCCGCCCTATGACGATTACACCACGCACGGCGGCGCCTCGCTTTACTCCGCGCTCAAAACCTCGATCCACCGGCTGACGATCAGCCACGCGGCGGAGCTGCTGGCCGACAACATCTCGGTCAATATCGTGGCGCCGGTCGGCGCGATCGAGACGCCCGGCGTCGAAGCGCTGGGCGTCATCACCGAGGCGACCAAGGCCTATGTCGAGCCGGCCGAGCATATTGCCGAAGCCGCGCTGGCGCTGGTCGAGGCCGAGCCCAAAACTCTGACCGGCCAGATCGCCTTCTCTTACATGTATCTCGACAAGATCGGCCGCTCGACGCGCTCTCTCGACGGCAAGACCGTCATCCAAGCCCGATAGCCCGAAGGAGGCGGAATTGACGAACGAAGAACCGATTTATCTCTTGGACCAGATAACGCCCAAGGCGGGACAGGCCGAGGCGTTTCTGAAAGCCTATATGGAGCGCTATGCACCCAACGCGAAGTCGCGGGGCCTGAAGCACGAATTCACCTGGGTCGCGCCGCCCATGTGGCTCGACAACCAACCCAATACCCTCTTCATCGTCTGGTCGGTGAAAGGGGCTGGGGCGTGGTGGGCCATGGAGCACAGCGCGCGCCGCGATCCGGCGATCATCGAATGGTGGCGCGAGGCCGACATGATGATCGAAAGCCGCCGGCGCTCGTTCGCGTCGAACGTCTCCGACATAGCGAGCCTGACCGATGTTTAAGGTGACGAAGCTCATCACGTTCGGCGCCGACACTCCGGCCGCCCAACGTCAGCCGCTGATCGACACGCTGAATGAAGCGGTGCGCGGGAGCGCCGAGGTGAAGCGCTCGATGCTCAATCCAACGCTGCCCAATGTCTATAACGGCGGCGACTATATCTGGCACATGCAGTTCGCCGAGGAGGCCGACTACCGCGCCTGCATCGAGCGGCCCGGCTGGCGCGAGACCGTGGACCGCGCGCTATCCTCCGGCGCGATCGCGCATGTCGACAGCGCCGCCTATCCGGCGATCACCGGCGCCACGCCCGAGCCCGACATCCGCAACGGCGTCTACCGCACGCTGCTGCTCGCGATCCGGCCCGGCATGGAGTCGGCAAAGATCAAGCAGTTCGAGGTCGAGATGCGCGAGATGCCGCGCTACATCAAATCGATCACCAATTGGGGCTTCAGCCAGGTCGTCGAGGGGTCCGGCGGCCGGCAATGGACGCATGTATGGGAGCAGGATTACCGCGATATCGGCGGGCTGATGGGACCGTACATGATGCATCCGCACCATTGGGCCTTCATCGACCGCTGGTACGACCCGGAGATGACCGACTGGATCGTCGACCGCCACCTCTGCCACACCTTCTGCGCCTTCGACACGAGCGTGTTTGCGCCTTAGTCGAGTTTGGCCTCCTGTCGCCATCTCCATAACGTCATGGCCGGGCTTGACCCGGCCATCCACGTCATGCGTCTCGCAGCTGGACCACCTGGATGCTTGGGGTCAAGCCCGGGCATGACGAACAAAAAAGCGTAGCCGTCACTAATCGTTCTTCACTGTTCGGAAGCCGAGATGCATCGAGCTGAAGCCGCTCTCCTGCGGCTGGCGGGCCGCGGGGCGGTAGCGGTGACAATAGTTGGGGGCGCAGAGGAACGAACCGCCCTTGATCGTGCGCAGCAGGCGTGACGGCGGAGTCGGCGCGGCCTTGGGATCGTAGGGCGTCGACGACCACTCCCAGACATTGCCGATCATGTCATAGAGCCCGTAGCCGTTCGGCGGAAAGCAGCCGACCGGCGCGATGCCGGGAAATCCGTCCGAGCCCAGATTCTGGCCGGGGAACTCACCTTGCCAGGTATTGGCCATATATTTGCCGTCGGGATTGAGCTCGTCGCCCCAGGCATAGGTCTTGCCGTCGAGCCCGCCCCGCGCCGCATATTCGAGCTGCGCCTCGGTCGGCAGCTCGCGGCCGGCCCAGTGCGCGTAAGCCACCGCGTCATTGTAGCTGACCTGAACCACGGGATAGTCGTCCTTGCCCTTGATGCCGCTCTTCGGCCCCGACGGATGGCGCCAATCCGCGCCCGGCACGAAGCTCCACCAGGTCATCGGATCTTCCGCGTGACGCACCCCGTCGGGCGGCGTGAAGACCGCGCCCCCCGCGACGAGTTGGTTCTTTGGGACCTCCGGGTAGTCTTCGGGCTTCGGCGCCTTCTCGGCATCGGTCACATAGCCGGTCGCCTTGACGAATTTGGCGAACTGCGCGTTCGTCACGGCAAAGCGGTCGATCGAGAAGCCGCCCACGGTCGCGCTGTGGACCGGCCCCTCCTCCTGGTAATATTCCGTCGATCCCATCTGGAACGTGCCGCCCGGAACATGCACCTCGCTGCCGTCGGGCTTCTTGCAGGCCGATTGAAGAGGCGCACCGGGGGCGCTGATCGCTATCGACAACAGGACGCAGCAAACGACGAAAATCGACCTAGTAGCCATGCTCGCTCGATCTCATTTCCGCATCACGGTAACTTTGGCCACCGTGCCGGTAAATGCAAAGGGCACGGTGTAATCGTCGCCGACCGGATGGAACTGGCCGCGTAATCCGCCCCTGTCCTTGATCCGCGCCGGCCGGTGAAGATAAGACAATCGACTTATCAAGACAATGGAGGATATCGTACGCAAACCTCGGGCAGACAGGGCCCGAACGCCTCGCCTCACTTCAGTGTCACTGTCAGCCTGTCGAGCGTGCCGGTGAATTTGAAGGGGATCTGGTAATCCTCGCTGACCGGCGTTCCGGTCCCCTCCCCGACATCGAAATTGGCGTCGAGCGAATATTTGTTGCCGAGCGTCTGGTCGACCTTGCCGCTTCCGGCTTCCTTGTCGTCCACCGAAAGCGCGACCGTCGCGCTCTTGCCGAAGCCCGGCCCGTCATATTTGAAGTCGATCCCGACGGTGTGCTTGCCCGCCGGAACCGCATCGTTCGACACGATCGTGAAGCGCTTCAAATCGGCGAGATTGTAGCAGAAGACGAGCTTGCCCTTCAGCATGTAGAGCGCATAGCCGCCGAAGCGGTTGCCGTCCGAAACCAGCAGCCCATCCGCGCCGCCGTTCGGGATCTCGACTTCGGCGGAAACCGCAAAAGAGCGATTGCGGATGTTGGGCGCGGCGGAGTCCGGTATGCGGATCATGCCCGGATAGTAGGTGAAGCTCGTGCGCCCGGCTTGCGGATCGGGACGGATGCCGAATCCCTTCACCATGTCGCCGGAACTGTCATGGATCGGCAGCGCGTGGTTCCGCGCCGCCTCGGTCCAGAAAAGATTCTGCAGATCCTGGAGCTTCCTCGGCTCCTTGGACGCGACGTTCGTCGCCTCGCTGAAATCGTCAGCGACATGATACAGATCCCAGACCTGCTTATCGAGGTCGACCTGCGCGCGCCCGAGCACCTGCCACGGAAAGACGGTCGGCTCCGTGCCGGCCATCCACCCGTCCTGGTACATGCCGCGATTCTCGACCAGCTCGAAATATTGCTGCTTGCGCGTGGACGGCGCCTTCGCGTCGCCGAAGCTGGAGACCATGCTGACGCCGTCGAACGGCTTCTGCGGAATGCCGTTGAGCACCGTCGGCGCTTCGACTCCCGTCGCCTCTAGAATCGTCGGCGTGATGTCGATCACGTGATGAAATTGCGTGCGGAGCCCGCCCTCATCCTTGATGCGCTCGGGCCAGGAGATGACCATTCCGTTGCGAGTCGCCCCGAAGAACGACGCGATCTGCTTGAACCATTGGAAAGGCGTATCCATGGCGTGCGCCCAGCCGACCGGATAATGCTCGTTCGAGTTCGGGCCGCCGAGCTGGTCGAGCCTGGCATGGATTGAGTCCAGACTGTCCGGCATGCCGTTCATGAAGGTCACGTCGTTGAACAGGCCGTTCGGGCCACCTTCCGCCGAAGCGCCGTTGTCGCCCTGGATATAGATGATGAGCGTATTGTCGAGCTGGCCGGTCTCGCGGATCGCATCGATGACACGGCCGATCTGATAGTCGGCGTGCGAAAGCTGCGCGGCATAAACCTCCATCAGTCGCGCATAGACCTGCTTCTGCTCGGCCGACAGCGAATCCCAGGCACGTATGACGCTCGGCCGCGGCGTCAGCTTCGTGTCGGGCGGCACGACGCCGAGCTTCTTCTGCCGCTCGAGCGTCTCTTCGCGGACCTTGTCCCATCCTTGATCGAACTTACCCTTGAACTTGGCGATCCAATCGGCCGGCGCCTGATGGGGCGAATGCGTCGACCCGCTCGCGTAATAGAGGAAGAAGGGTCTGTCGGGCTGCAGGCTTTTCTGCTCCCGGATCCAGGCGATCGCGTGATCCGCGAGATCACGGTCGAGGATGTAGCCCGGCTCATTGGCCGGCGGCTCGACGGGCTTCGTGTTCTCCCACAGATCGGGATGGAACTGGTCGGTCTCGGCGGGCAGGAAACCGTAGAAATACTGAAAGCCCATGCCGGTCGGCCAATGATCGAACGGACCTGCCTGGCTCATTTCCCAATAAGGCGTGAGGTGCCATTTGCCGAAGGCCGCAGTCGAGAAGCCGTTCTGCTTCAGGATCTCGGCGACCGTTCCGGCAGAGCGCGGAATGATGCCGGTATAGCCCTCATATCCGGTGACCGGCTCCTCGGTCACGCCGACCGCCACGTCGTGATGATTGCGGCCGGTCAGCAGCGCCGCCCGCGTCGGGGAGCAGAGACCGACCGTGTGGAAGGTGTTGTAGCGCAAGCCCGCCTTTGCGAGCGCGTCGAAGGTCGGCGTCGGGATCGGCCCGCCGAATGTGCTGGACGCGCCGAAGCCGACGTCATCGGTGATGATCACGAGCACGTTGGGCGCGCCTTTCGGCGCCTCGAGCGGCTTTGGCCATTGCGGCGGCGCCGTGTCCTGCTCGGTCGGCCCGACCGGGCCTTTGAACTGCCAGTCCGGCCGCGGCAAGGCCTCCTGCCCGCTCGCCGCGAGCGGTGCAAGGACAACGATCTGGACAAGCACCGCGATCCAGAGCCGCATCGATTTCTTCATAGCCTCGCCTCGCAGATCGTGGAGCGCTAGTTGAGCGTGACCGTCAGGCGGTCGAGCGCCGCGGTCAGCCTGAAGGGTGTCGCATAGTCGTCGCTGACCGGCGCGCCGGTCGCCTCGCCGACCGACAGGCTGGCGTCGAGCGCGAAGCGATTTGCGATGGTTGCAGGAACATGGCCCGACGCGACCGGCTTGCCATCGACGGTCAGCGTCACCGTCCCGCCCTTGCCGCGTCCGCCGCCATCATATTTGAAATCGGCCGCGACCGCGTGATGGCCGGGCGAAAGCGCGTCGGGCGCGGAGATGGTCGTGCGTTCGAACTCCGCCATGTTGTAGCAGAAGACCGGCTTGCCCTTGAGCAGATAGAAGCTGAGCCCGCCGAACCGATCGCCTTCGGACAGCAGCACGCCTTCGGCGCCTCCCGGTCGGACCTCGAGCTCCGCCGTGAGCCTGAAGGAGCGGTTCTTCAGATCGGGTGCCGCGCCCTCCGGTATCCGCTTCATACCGGGCGGAAAGACGAAGCGCGTCGCGCCGCCGAGCGCGCTCGGCGGACCGCTGCCGCCGGCCATCACCGCGCGCACGACGTCCAGCATCGGCAGCACATGATAGCGCGCGGCCTCGGCCCAGAAGAGCTGCTCCAGATCCTTGACCCGCTTCGGCTCCTTCGCCGCGAGGTTGTTCGCTTCGCTGAAATCGTCGGGGACGCGGTAGAGCTCCCATTTCTGATCGTCGAGATCCCACGCTCCCCGATTGGGATCTGCCAGAGTCCAAGGAAGATCCCGGGGTGTCGTCGCCGCGATCCAGCCATCCTCGTAGATCGAGCGGTTCCGCGAGGTCTCGAAATATTGAATCCGGCGAGTCGACGGCGCCTCCGCGTTATCGAACGTATAGACCATGCTGGTGCCTTCGATCGGCTTCTGCGGCACGCCGTTCAGGACCGACGGCGCCTCGACATGCGCGGCCTCCAGAATGGTGGGCGTGATGTCGATGACGTGATGGAACTGGGAACGGACGCCGCCCTTGTCCTTGATGCGCGCCGGCCAGGAAATCACCATCCCGTCCTGCGTACCTCCGAAATGCGAGGCGATCTGCTTGAACCATTGGAAGGGCGTGTTCATCGCCCAGGCCCAACCCGCGGGGTAATGGTTGTTGGCCGTCGGGCCGCCGAGCTCTCCCATATGCTGCTTCAGATAGGCGAAATCCTCCGGCAGCCCGTTGAACAGATGCACATCGTTGAAGAGACCCTGCAACCCGCCCTCCGCCGAGGCGCCGTTGTCGCCCTGGACGTAGATAACCAGCGTGTTGTCGAGCTGGCCCATGTCGCGCACCGCGTCGATCATCCGGCCGATCTGGTAGTCGGCATGGGCAAGCGCGCCCGCATAGACCTCCATCATATGCGCATAGACCATCTTCTGGTCCGCGCTCAGCGATGCCCAGGCCGGCAGCGCCGCCGGCCTGGGAGTCAGCTTCGTACCGGCCGGAATGATGCCGAGCTTCTTCTGGCGTTCGAATGTCTCCTCCCGGACCTTGTCCCAGCCCTGGTCGAACTTGCCCTTGAATTTGGCGATCCAATCGGCGGGCGCGTGATGCGGCGCGTGCGACGTGCCGGGCGCGTAATAGACGAAGAAGGGCTTGTTGGGGGCGAGCGCCTTCTGCGTGCGTATCCATTGGATCGCATGATCGGCGAGATCTCGGTCCAGGATATAGGTAGGGTCGTCGTGCGGGGGCTCGACCGTGTGGAGATCCTCGACCAGGGCCGGCTGCCACTGGTTGGTCTCGGCGGCGAGGAAGCCATACGAATATTCGAAGCCCATATTCACGGGCCAATGATCGAAAGGACCGGTCGGCCCCATCTCCACATAGGGCGTCAGGTGCCACTTGCCGAACTGCGCGGTGTTGTATCCATTCTGCTTCAGGATTTCCGCCACCGTGCCGGCGCTCTTCGGCACCATTCCGGTATAGCCTTCATATCCGGCGACGGATTCTTCCGTCAGCGCCACGCCGACATCGTGATTGTTGCGGCCGGTGAGCAGCGCCGCGCGTGTCGGCGAGCAAAGCGCGGTGACGTGGAATTCATTATAGCGCAGCCCGTCCGCAGCGAGCCGGTCGAAGGTCGGCGTCGGGATCGGTCCGCCGAAGGTCGAAGATGCGCCGAAACCGACATCATCGGTCAGGATCACGATGACGTTGGGCGCGCCCTTGGGCGCCTCCGGCCGTGTCGGCCATTGCGGCGGCGCGCTATCGTCGGGCGTGCGCCCGACCGGTCCTTGAAAATGCCATTGCGGCCGCGGCAGAACGTCCTCTCCGACAGTGACGCCGGCGGCGGAGACCAGACAGGCTGCGATGGCGAAGATTCGCGCGATCATCGGGCGTTTGCTCCTTGCGGATCGAGCCTAACCGCGCCGAACATGCCGCCATAGAGGATGCGGCCTTTGGCGTCGACATAGATGCCCGAGAACATCGTATTGAAGCGCGCATCGCCGAGCGCGTAGTCGGCGGCGGTCCCGCCGGTTGCGAGATCGACGGCTTCGAGAGTCCAGGCGCCGTCCTTCACACCGACGGTATAGACGCGCTTGGAGCCCAGGCTCGCATAGGGGACCATGGCGGCCATATATCGGGACGAGCGAACGAGCGGCATCATCTCCCCCTCGGATCGAGCGCCGCCGATCAAAATGCAGCCGGCACCCCTGGCCCAAATCTGTATTTGACCTGGACCCCGAACATCCTCGGCTCGCCCAGCACATCGGAAACCGTACCGGTCGTATTATAGAGATCGTATACGCCCAGCGTGTAAACCTTGTCGGTGACGTTCGTCACGAAGAAAGACAGGTCGAAGGGCCGTCCCATGATGCTATTCCAGTCGAGCCGCAGGTCCAGTAGCGAATAGCCCGGCCGTGAGCCTTCCGGCGAATTGTCGGTCGCGAACTGGTCGTGGCTTCGGTGCGACCAGACGGCCGCGACGCTCAGATCGCCATAGGACTCATCGATGGGCAGGTGATAACGTCCGGTGATGCTGAGCTGATTTCGCGGCACCGCCGGATACGGGATTCCGGTGAAGCTCCCAACCGTGGGGATCAACACCGGCCCGTCATAATTGGCGTAGTCGTACGAGTAGCTGCCCGAAAACTCGAGACCCTGGAACGGGATCAGCTGCCCGTCGAACTCAATGCCCTCGATCGTGACATCGGCGTTGGAGACGATCGTCTGGGTCTGGCTTGTGCCGGTCGGCAGCAGGACTTGCAGCGAAAGCGAGCGCTGCGCGTTCGCGAGCGTGTCATGGAAGCCGTCGAGATTCGTCCGCGCCTTGATGCCGAACACCTCCCAATCAGTCTTCATGCCGATCTCGGCGTTGGTCATGCGCTCCGACCCGTATTTGACGAGCGCCAGCGACGGCGTGTTGTTGTTGAACCCGCCGCTTTTGTAGCCATGGCTGCCTGTCACGTAGATCAGCGTGTCGGGCGAGAGCTGGTAGTCGAGGCTCAGAGTCCAGGACGGATCCTGGAACGGCGCCCCCATCGCCAGCGTGCAGTTGTTCGCGATCGTGCCGCCGATCTGTGTACAGATCTTCGGGCCGAAAGACGTCGTAAAGGCGGCAACGGACATTGACCGCCAGTCCCATGTGTAGCGATAGCCCGCGGTGAATTTGAGTCCGTCCACGAACTGCGAGAGATCGTATGTGCCTTGCGCGTAAAGCGCCTGCGAGCGCGACGTCTGGTTGGCCGGTCCGTCGGCATTGTTCGACACGGCCCCCGAAGTGACCGTAACCGCGGGGCTCGCAATGATGGAGGCGACGGTCTGCCCGGCGGGGTGGAGGAATTCGAGATAACCGCCGGCGGTCCAGGAGAGCTTATCGTCCAGGGCCTTGCCCTGGAACTGCAGCTCCTCTGTGTACTGCTCCCAGCTCGTCGACCAGCCGGTGGCCGTCGTCACCTGCAGGAGCTTCAGCGGCAGCCCTGTCTGATCGACGCGATAACGGTTCCGCATGTCCTGGATCGACGCGATGTTCTTCACCGTGAGATCGTCGGTGATGTCCCAGCGCGCGGTGTCGATCACGCCCCAATGATAGGTCACGTCGAGCGGATACATGCCGCCCGTGTCCGTGGCGCGCGGCCCCAGGGCCTGCTGCTCGGCCAGCGCCGCCTGCGCTCTCGCCGATCCGAACAGGGTCACGAACTGCCCTTTCGGTTGGCCGGGGATATTGTTGGGGTTGAAGCCGGTCAGAAGGACCGAGCCGCCATTCGTGTGCGAGTAGTAGGTCTGATAGATCAGATCGTTCTCAAAATCGTCCGTCGGGCGCGCGACGATATAGACACGGCCGGCCCAGTAATCGCGGTTGTCGAGATCCTGGCCGGTGCTGACATCCCGCGTGAAGCCGTCCATCACCTCATGGCTGCCGGAAATCCGGACGAGCAGCTTGTCCTGGACAACAGGAATATTGACCGCGCCCTCGACCTCCTCGCGAGCATAGTCGCCGAAAATCACCTGCCCGTAGCCTTCGAAATCATTGGTCGGTTTCTTGGGCTCCAGCAGTACCGCGCCGCCGGTCGTGTTGCGGCCGAACAGCGTGCCCTGCGGACCGCGAAGCGCCTGGAGCGAGTCGATATCGACATAGTTCCCCGGCCCGCTGATGACCCAAGGCACATCCGCGAAATAGGCTACGACGCCCGGCCAGGCGCCCGAAGTTCCGTTGATCCCTTGTCCGCGCATGAAGAAATTCTGCGAATTTCGATCCTGCTGACGCACCTCGAGCGACGGCACGTAGTGCTGAAGGTCGGAGAGAGACTGGATCCCCCTCTCGGCGATCTGAGCGCCGTTGAAGGCCGTGATGCCGATCGGCACCGTCTGAAGCCGCTCCTCGCGCCTGCGGGCCGTCACGACGATCTCCTCGAGGCTGCCGCCGGCTGACGCTGTCGGCTGGTCCGCTTGCTGCGCTGTTGCCGGAGCGTTTGAGAACGCCACGAGCGCTCCCGCCGCCGCCCCCACCAGAAAACCTCCACGCATGACCCGCGCTGTCGACCGAACGCGCCGCGTCGAGCTCTCGCGATGTGCCACCATGGTCGGTTCTCTCCCTTCGGTATTGTTCGATTGTTTGTACGATACCGTATCGTCCATAAACGTCAATGACACGCGAGACAACCCCGGCTCTTTGGGCTAGAGACTGACGCGCGACATAGGTTGGAATGTGATTTCAGACTGCGAGACCGACTCGGCTGGCGGAAAGACCGCACGCTCCGGCGCGCGAGCGCGCCTTAGATTACCGCCGGATCGCCTCCGGGACCTGATGGAGGCCGCCTCTGCGGAATTCGTCGCCCATGGCTATCGCCATGCCAGCGTCGATGCGATCTCGAAGCAGACCGGCATTGGCAAGACAACGATCTACCGGCATTTCGGCGATAAGGCGGGGCTCTATCGAAGCGTGGTGCTCGGCGCGGTCGAATCCCTCCAGGAGCCGCCCGTCGAACTCATCGGAGACCGTCGCAAACCGGCTCTGGTTCTGCGCGACATCGGGCTGCGCGCCCTCTCGCTGTTCCTGCGGCCGGAGAGCATTGCTCTGCACCGGATGGTGATCGAGGCCGCTCCCCTATTCCCCGACCTGGCGAGGCTGGTGCGCGAACGGCTGACCGAATGGAATCTGGAAGCCGTGACGGGCTATTTCTCCAAGTTGGCGACCGAGGGAGTCCTCGCCGTCGAGAACCCCGAATGGACGGCACGGCAGTTTCTGGGCCTCGCCACCCACGGCAACCGTTTCCTGCTGGACCCGGCGCTCGCCGATGCGGGCGAGCGCAAGCGCATGACCGAGGAAACGGTGCGGCTCTTTTTGTCCGGGGTCGGAGGTGACTGACGGCCGGGTCTCAGGCCAAGGTCTTCTTCCTGGGGCGCGATTTCGGAGTTAGTCCACGCATGAAAAGATCGATGACGCGGCGCTCGATATCGCGCCGCTCGCGCTCGGATCGCGCGGGATAGCCCATCAGCATCCGGCTACCCTCGGTCACCAGCACGGCAAAGCGCCGCGCCATATCCTGCGGATCGTCGATCCTTATCCGGCGCCGTTCCGCCAGCGCGGCAAGATAGTCGGATAGCCAGGTCAGCGTGGTCCTGACGCGATATTCGTTATGCGCCGTTGCGAGGTCGGGAAATCGCTGCGCGGTGGCCACCAATAACCGATACATCTCGATGTTCCGCGGCAGAATCTGCGTATCGGACAACCAGCGCGCCACCTCCGCCAGGATTAATTCGGGTTTGCGGCGATCCGTACGGAGATCCGGAAGATCGTGGAACCGCTCCATGTCACGCGCAACGACGCGCCGGAAGATGTCCGCCTTGTCGCGAAACAACTCATAGATGGTCTGCTTGCTGACCTTGGCCGCTTTCGCGATGGCGTCGATCGAGGTGTCGGCATAGCCGTTGGCCAGGAAAGAGTCGGTCGCGGCTTCGAGAATCTGCTCGAGGCGCGGATCGTCCTTCGGCTGCCTTGCTGGTCGCATAAGGCAGATATGCCACGACTACCTGTATTCGTCATGCCCGCAATATCGCGGGCATCCACGCGGACGTCTCGATCCAGCCAATTGTCGCGTGGGCGCGCCCGTCCCGTGGCGCAAAGCGCATCACGAGCGCGTATGATGGCGACTAAACCAAGATCTCGCTGATCGATTTCGAGGTCTGCATCGAGCCCGAGCCCCATTTATCGACCGACACGCCCATGATCTGCTGGACGGTGAGGCCGATGCGGCTGATCGGGTCGCCATTGCCGTCTATGTGGAGTCCCGTGCGGATCTTGCCGCCGGCCTTGCCGAGCAGCATGACCGGGACGCCGTCAACCGAATGAGTCTTGGCGAACTGCGTATCGGAATGCGCCATCACCAGCATGTTATCGAGCAGCGTGCCGTCGCCCTCCTTGATTGCTGCCAGCGCGCGCGCGAAGGCGCCCCAGGCGGCCATGCTCTGCTCGACGAACCAGGTCGCCTGCGGCTGATAGCCGAGCTTGGAATCGACCTGCTCCTCGTGCGTGAGCTGATGATGAGTGGTCGAGCTGCCTTCCTTGCGGAGCGAGGATGCGGAGTCGGAGAAGACCACATTGAAGACCCGCGTCTGGTTGCATGCGAGCGCCATCGCGATGAGCTGGGCCATGAGCGCGTGGTTGGCCGTCGCCTCGCCGATCTCGGTGCCGACCGGTCCATCTTTGGGACCGCCACGAGGCACAACGCAAGCTTCGGCCGGCGGCGGCTTTTGCAGCTGCAGATCGAGCTGCTGCTCGAGTTGGCGCAGCGACGAGAAATACTCGTCGAGTCGCGCTTTGTCGGCCGCTCCCAGATCGCGCATGAAGCGCGCGCGATGCTCCGCCACCGCGGAGAGCACGCTCTTGCGCAGCATCACCTTGGGATCGGGCTTGAAGTCGGCCGCGTTCGGGTCCTGGAATTCCGGCCCGAAAATGCGCGTGTAGAGCGCGACGGGCGAGACCTCCGCCGGATTGCGCGCGCCGAGACTGCGCGAACTGTAGCTGTGCCGCGGATCGCCTGTAGCTGATACCTCCAGCGAGCGGAAGCGCGAGGTGGTGCCGATCACGTCGCCGATCAGAATATCGATCGTCGGATCCTTGAACTCGTCGGGCTTGTCGGGCGCGCTGCCGGTACGGACGGAGATATTGCCGCTGGTGTGCGGGAAGTTGGACCGGCCGTCGAGAATCGCCTTGAAGCCGGTCAGCACCACGGTCTGGTCCTTGAACGGGCCCATCGGCTCCAGCTCGACAGGAATATCGTAGTGGGCGCCGACCGTCTTCGGCACGAAACGGTCCGGCGTCATGCCGCAGCCCCAGAACCAGGTGCCGAAGCGAATCGGCAGGCGGCCGCCGGCCGCCAGCGCGGTGCCGTTCCCGTTCAGGAAGCAATCGAGGAAGGGCAGACCGATTGTCACGGCCGCGCCGCCCATCATGCCTTTGAGTGCCGCTCGCCGCGTTACTGTCGTCATCGCTGAGCCTCCCGGACCGTGCTCGATCCAGCCGGCCCCGATATGCGATAGAAGTCCTGAGACAGAGCAATCCGTCGCAGCAGTTTCGGGAATTTGTACCCGTCTTCTGCGAACCCGTCTCTCAGCCAGGCCATATAGTCCTTTTCGCCGGAAGCGATCTCCCGGCCGGTTGCGTAGCGATAGGCGTCGGCCACCAAGCATGCGACGGCCGCCGGATCGTCATGCATCGCCCGGCCGAGCCCGGCGGCATCCTTGAAGGCGATGCCGTCGATCTCGCCGGAGGCATCGATCGGCACGCCGTTTTCGGTCGCGCGGTATTGACCGGCGCCGTCGAAATTCTCGAGCCCCAACCCGATCGGATCGATCATCTTGTGACACCCGGCGCAGGTCGGATTCGTGCGATGCGCGGTCAGTCGCTCGCGCGCGGTCTTGAATTGCGGATTGTTGGTGTCCTGCACGATCGCGAAATTGACGTTGGGCGGCGGCATCGGCACCTGCTCGCACAGCAACAGCTCGCGGATCGCCTTGCCGCGCAGCGTCGCCGAGCTGCGTCCCGGATGCGAATGCAGCGCGAGGAAGCTGATCTCGGAGAGCAGCCCGGCGCGCTCGTCGCCCGGATCGAAGACATGCGGCTCCCAGCCCGACCGCGTTTGGACCGGCACCTTGTAGAGCATGCCGAGGGTGCGCGTGAGGAAGGTCTTGCGGCTGGTGAAGATGTCGCGATAGTCGCCCTTTCTGACGATCAGTTCATCGACCAGCGTGCGGAGCGTCTGCTCCTTCGCGTCGTTCGCCACCTTCAGGCTGAATTTCGGATAGATCAGCGAATCCTTGGCCAGCGAGTCGAAAGCGTCGAAGCCCAGCATGTCGGCGAAGAAGGCGCGCGCGCCCTGCTCCAATCTCGGCGAGGCGAGCAGCCGATCGACCTGTCGTGCGAGCAGTTTCGGATTATGGAGATCGCCGCGCTCGGCCGCCGCCAGCAGCTCGGCATCCGGGCTCATGTCCCACAGCAGGAAGCTGATGCGCGCGGCCATCGAATAGGCGGTGAGCCGCTGCTGCCCCGGATGATCGGGATCGGGCTCCGTCTGCTCCTCGCGGAACAGAAACTCAGGCGCCGCGAGTAAGCCTGCCAGGCCATATTCGAGACCGGCGTAGAAATCGCCGAGCGTGCGCGCCGCCGCATCAGCTACTTCGACGTCGCCCTTCAGCTCGTCATTGTCGAGCGGCCGGCGGAACAGGCGCAGGCCGATGCGCCGCAGAAAGGCGGTGGCGCAGGCGTCGTCCGGCGCGTTGGGCGCAACGGGCTTGCAGCCGACCAGCTTATCGCGATGCTTCTCGTCGACGACCTGGCGCGCGATGCCATGCGCCATCGAATCATATTGCTCGAATCCGGCGGGAGTCACGGTCACCTTGCCGGTGCCGACCGCGAGCAGTCCGGAGACGCGCATATCGGGCTCGAATCGTCCGGCGACCGTGATGTCGTCGCCGAAGATATCGGCAATGGTCTGGCGGTATTGCGCTTCGGTCAGACGCCGAATCTCCGGCGGGCCCCCGCTCGATATGGGTTCCTTGGGATCGCAGCCGGTCAGTGCGAGGATTGCGACAGCAACAAGGAATGCCGATCGGATCATTTCGCGCTGCCGGCCTCCGCCATCTTTTTCTCATCCTTGGGGTGGATCACGAAGGCCGGGATCGCATCCAGTCGGAAGGCGGTCGAGATGGCCGTGCATTTCCCGGTCTTCGAATCGGGATAACCATCGGCGAACTGATTGAGCGCGGCATAGACGGCCGGGCAGCTATAGCCGAGCAGCACCGATGTCACGACCTGCGGCTGGCGGATAAAGCCGTCATAGAGAGTCTCGACATCGTAATAGCCGCCCAACATGCCGCTCGCCGTTCCGTCCGGCTTCAATGTGAGCTTCAAACGCGCGCCTCGGATATAGAAATCGGTATCGACATATCCGGCCGAACGATATTTGAGCCTCAGATCAACCGGCTTGGTCATGACGACGCCGTCGACGACTTTACCGTCCGCGACCGTTCGGTATTTCGGATCCTCGTGCACCTGGAGGCTCGCGTCGGGAAGCACGTTGCCCTGCGCATCGACCGATGCCTGGTCGGTCGACGAGTAGATTCCAACCTTCACATGCGCGTCGTTGCGCGGATCCTTGAGACCCTGGATCTCGAGCAGGATCGTGTATTCGCCGGCTTTGATGTTGTCCTGCGCATATTTCTCGATATCGGCTCCGTGACGCCAGCCGCGGATGCACCCCATGGCGCGCCACAACTGATTGTCGATTCCGGACTTGCCGTCGGGGCTGGTAAATTTCTGATGCGCGCAGGTGTTGGCCGGATCGCCCCCGTCGAGATCCATGCCGTCCGCGATCTTTCCCTGGACCGTGCGGAGCGGCGGCGATTCGAAATCAGCCGGATCGGCGCAGCGATTGTGCGTGCGCTTGCCGGGCCCGAGATTGCCGCCCGGCGCATAGAGCAACGTCCAGAGCTCCTTCTGCGCTTCCGGCTTAGATAGCCGGTCGCGCTCGCCCGCCGGCAGACTTTGCAGATAAATGTCCTTGGCGCTGAGATTGAGTCCGTCAGGGCAATCGGCCGCCTCGTCGTCATAACTGGCGAAGGCGAAATGGGTGACGACAAAGCCCTTGGTGTCGCTGCTCTCGGCCGCCCATGCCGATGAGGCGCCGGCCGCCAGCAACGCTGCCAACAGCGCCGATTTCACACTTTTCCCCGTCATATCCGCCCCGCGCGAGCCGGTTATTGTTTGCAAGCTGGATCATCGGCTCGGGAACGATCCTGTCAAGATTCCGCCTCTCGGAGGGACGGGGCAGGTCCCCTAAACGGACAGAGTGCGTCCTTCCCTTCATGTCCCGCATTGGGGAGGGGTTGGAAACGCGCCGCCCCTAATACTTCAGCGCGATATCGACGCCCCACATGGCGGGCGGCGTGAAGGTGCCGACGGCCGCGTCGCCGACGCTGAACGCGAAATTGAGCTTGCGATTGTCGGCGACGTTCATGCCGAAAAGCGAGACGTCGGCCGTGACTCCGGTCTGGCCGACCGGGAAATCGACGATGCCCGCGCGCAGATTGATGATCCAGGAGCCTTTGGTCGTGATCGCGGCCTGCTGGGCCGGCGTCGACGGCGGGAAGGCGAACCAGTTCTGGTCGGACATGTAGATGCCGTCGACCCGGAAGCGACCATGGCCGCCAAAGTCGAAATCCGGCGTGTCGTACTCGGCCGTGAGCGACATATTCCATTTCGGGACCGCCACCACGCGCGCGTCCGAAATCTGCGTATTGTTGGCGCTCTGGCAGGCTGCGGGCGTACGCGTGCAGGCCATATGCGTCCAGCCGGCGTTTGCGTCGAGCTCCAGCCCTTCGATCGGGACATAGGTCAGCTCTTCCTCGATCCCGTAAATCTCGTCCGAGCCGATGTTCGAGATCTGGATCGTCGGATTAGCGGCCAGTAGCTGGCGCTGGCGGTAATCGCCCCAGAATACGGCCGTGTTCGTCCTCAGTTTCTCGCCGAACAGATCGGCTTTCACGCCGACTTCGGGCTCCGTCAGCTTCTCCGGGCCGAAGGGCGCGGTGCCGAACACGCCGCCCGGGACGAAGCCCGTGGCGATCTTGGCATAGACCATGACGCCGTCGACCGGACGCCAGGTGACATCCGCCATCCAGTCGACGCGATAGAGCGTGTTGTTGAAGGTGACCGGCGGGAACACGGTCGTCACGACATCGTCGCGATCGTCCTTGCTCCAGCGCACGCCGCCCTGCAGATCGATCTGGTCGGTGATGTGCACGGTCGCCTGGCCGTAGATCGCGAAGTCGGTGTTGTCGTTGCGACCGACCGTTCCGTTGGCGCCCCGAAATCCCGGAAGAGTCGGAATACCGTTGACGATTTGAAAGACGCCGAAGCCGGGCGGATAGAACGGGCCGAAATTGTTGCCGGCGCCATTGACGCCTTCGTGGAAATAATAGACGCCACCCAGCACATCGACGAGCTCGGTCTTGGCGCTCGCGGTGAACTCGTTGCTTTCGGTCCGGCTCGCGGTATCGATGATCGACGAGAAGAGCGTGATCGGCGAGTTGACGGGATTGCTGAGCCGGCCGCCGAAGATGGCGCCCGAACAAAATGTGGGGATGCCGCAGACGAGCTCGCCGCCTCCGCCGAGTTCGGTCGACGTGCGGTCATGCGCCCAACGGATCGCCGCGATATCCTTGATGTTCAGCCAGCCCGTCGGATCGTAAGTGATCGTGACGTTGCCGCCCCACACCTGGTTGTCGTCCGGAAAATCGGTCGGCCCGGCGATCGCGTCGAGCGCGTGGGCTGCGAACGGCGCGCGCGTGCCCGGCGGTTGCACCGCATAGATCGCGGTACCGATCGTTTCCGGAAACAGAAGCTGGATCGCCGGCTGCATCGAATGATCGTCGGTGTGATCGCCCCTGAAGATCACCTTCAGGCCGTCGACCGGCGTGTCCCATTTGACCGAGACGTGATAGGCGTTCACGTCGGCATAGCCGAATTCCGACGGCGTCGTCAGCACGCCGAAATGCCCGCCGGTGCCGGGGCCGAGATCCCAGGTCTGGCCGCCCGAGAGATTGCCCTCCCAGCCGTCGCTGCCTTCGTGGAAATACGTGAATTCGGCGCTGAGGCCGTTCCATGTCGGCGTGTCGATGCGAGTCTTGGAGCGGAACTCGCCGTAATTGCCGAAGCTGAAATTCTGTCGCGCCGAGAATTCGCCCTTGGGCTCGACCGTGATCATGTTGATCGCGCCGCCGGTGGCGGACTCGCCATAGAGCGTGCCCTGTGGACCGCGCAGGACCTCGACACGCTGTATGTCGGCGACATCGGCGAGCGCGCCGGTGGCCCGCGGGATGTAGACGCCGTCGATATAGAAGGCGACCTTGTTGTCCTGTCCATTGGTCGATGACGAGCCGCCGATGCCGCGAATGAAATATTCGGCCGTCGACGCGCCCTCGCCCGCCACATAGACCTGGACGTTCGGAATCAGGCCGCTCAGGTTGGACGCGTTCTCTACATGGAAATCCTCGAGCGTCTGCGCCGAGATCGCGGTGACCGCGACCGGCACGACCTGCATGTTCTGCTGCTTCTTCTGGGCGGTGACGACGATCTCCTCGAGCTGCCCGCTGCGCTCGCCCTGGGCCGGCTGATCCTGCGCCAAGGCCGGCGAGCCGAGGCACGCAACGCCGGCGAGCAACACCAACCTGACACCGACAAGCCGATGGCGGCTCGGCCGGAATCGTCGACGATCGTCGCGATACATCCCAATCTCCCTTGTTTTAGGATTCGGTTGCGCCAAACCGGCGCGCCGGAAATCCTTTGCCTTCCCTGTCGGGAAGGCTTCTCCCGGTGCCGAATCGCAGCAAGAAGAAGTTATTAAAGGGACGCGCCATGTCTCCACAAGAGACGAGTCCTGCCCCCAAACCCGGACCTGACGAGTTGATGCCATGTCCTCTCCAGACCATTATTCGGGGACAAGAAACAATAACCGGGTCCGGGGAACAATATGGCCGCCTCGCACAGTCACCCTCAGGTGGAGGCGCTCTTGCGCGCGCTCAAACAACTGCTGCGTGCGAAGGGGCTACGCTACCGCGATATCGCCGAGCGGCTGGGCATCACAGAAAGAACCGTGAAGCGCTGGCTGGCCGACCGCGGCCTTACAATGAATGTCGTCGAGGATCTCTGCGGCGTGCTCGGCATGAGCTTCATCGAGCTGTGCGAGTTCGCCAAAGAGGATCTGGATATCCGGCCGCAACAGATGAGCCGCGAGCAGGAGCGGCTGCTCTTTTCCGACCTTCAGCTGGGCCTCGTATTTCAATTGCTGCTGCGCGGCTGGACCGCTCAGGATATCCGATTCGAGTGCGGATTGCCGGAAGCAACCATGGTCGCGCATCTGGTGCGGCTCGAGCGCATCAAGCTGGTGCAGCTCCTGCCCGGCAACAAGGTTCGGCTGCTGTTCGGCCGTCACATCAAATGGCACGACAGCGGCGAGGCGGGCCGTGCTTTCGCGCGACACTTGAAAAACCTTTTCACTGCGATGGATTACAGCAACCCGGACTCGATCTGGTCCAGCCAGGTATTCAAGCTGTCGCAGCGGTCATTGACCGAGCTGCAGGCCAAATTCTACACGCTGACGACCGACATCCAGCTGGCTTCCGAGGCCGACCGCAGGCTCGCCTCTGCCGACAAGCGCTGGCACGTGATCCTGCTTGCCGCACACCCGTTCGATCCGCTGCGGCTCGGGGAAAATCAGGCGTCCGTGCCGCCGAAATCGCCGCCGTCGAAGCCGCCGCCGTCGTCGAAACCCGAATCATCGTAGCTCGTGTCGGTGACACCGCCGTCATCCTGGCCCTGGTCGTAATCGGCCTGCTGGTAGTCCGCCTGCTGCGAATCCGGCCGCGGCTCGTCGTAGTAGTTGTTGACGACCGTCTCGGTCAGGGTCGGCTGGGGCGCGATGCCGCCATAGCCCAGCCCGCCATAACCGCCGAAGCCGCCCCGACCGCCGAATAGCGACTCGATTCCCTGGAAGAGCAGCGCGCCGCCGGCGACGCCGGCCGCGGTCGCCGCGGCGCTCCTCAGGAAGGAAGGCTGCGCCCCGGGCTGGGCGAAAACTTGTTGGGCCGGCCCCTGCCCCCATGGGCCGGGCGCGGGCTGCGCGTAGGCCGGCTGATAGCTCTGAGGCTGCGGCTGAGCCTGCGGACGCGGCGGCGGCGCGCCTTGTGGCGGCTTCGAGCTGCCGAAGATCGCCGAGAGGAAACCGCCATGCTCCTGTCCCTGCCCGGACTGGAGCTGCTGCTCGAGCTGAGAGATGCGCTCCTGCGCCTGATGCAACGCGTAGTCCTGGATCAACACGGTCTGGGCGAGCACATAGGGCGTGTCCGGCCGCTCGCGCACCAGATCGTCGATCATCGCCGCGGCCTCGGGATCGCGCTGCTGCTGCGGCGCCTGCCGCAACCGGTTCACGAGATTCGTCAAGAGGTCGCGTTCCTGGGGAGTCATTCAAAGGCCTCCATGAAGACCGGGGAGTGTCCCGGGCAGCCGAGATATGGGAGGCCCGACGAGTGGTCGCAATGACCCGCTTACTCGCGCGCGCGGTCCGCCATGGCCTGCGCCACCATGCCGGACGCGACCGCGCGCTCCACGCGGGTGAGCAGATTGCGCGCTTCGGCCAGGCGCGGCTGCTGCTCGATCGCGGTGCGCAGCGCATCCCGGGCCTCCGGAAAAGCGCCGCGGGCGGCCAAAATCTGGCCCAGATGGAAGTGCGCGACAGGATTGTCGAATACGAGCCCGATCGAGCGTCGAAGCGCAGCCTCGGCTTCCTCCGTGCGATCCTGACCCTGCAGGCCGATCCCGAGGCCGGCATGGGCCTCGGCGACCATCGCCTCCTGCGCCAGCACCTCGCGGAACGATTGCTCGGCCTCGTCCCAACGGCCGAGCATGATCGCGACCCAGCCGAGCCGCAGGGACACGAGCGGCGTTTTCGGCGCAACGTCCCGCGCGCGGCGAAGGTGAGTCTCGGCGGTCTCCGCGTCGCCGACATGCGCCAGCAAGCTGCCCATCAAGAGGTCGCCCCACGGGAGGTCCGGCCTGAGCTCGATCGCCGCGGCGGCCAGCGTCTTCGCCCCTTCGATATCGCCGCCCGCCAAGAGCACGCGGCCGAGCTTGACGGTCGCCAAATAATCGTTCGGGACACGCGCGAGGAGCGTCCGGAGCAAGGTTGCAGCCTTCTGCCAGGCATGGCGTGATAGGTAGGCATCGGCCAGATTCCGTAATGCCGCGACTTCGGTATCGGCGATCGCCTTTTGCTGCGCTTCGCTCAGGCGATCCGTGTAGCCGAGCGCAAGAAGATGAAGCGCCGGATCGTCGGTCGGCTGCACCGGCTCGCCGGGCGGCGGGATGATGGGAGCCGTTTCCGGCGGCCCATCGATGAAAAGATCCGCAATAACGCGACCGTCGCTCGGCGCGGAAAATCCGAAATAAGCGAGCACCGTCGGACAGATGTCGATCGGATTGACGCCATGGAGCATGGCGTCCGCACGGATGCCCGGTCCGGCGGCCACGATGAGGCCCTTGTCACGCGCCGCGACGGTTTCGTCCTCCATCAAATCGGCCAATGCGGCGCCGGCTGCCCGCCAGCCGCCCGGCGCCACGATCAGCACGGCCGTCTCCGGTCCGGCGAGCGCCGCCAGACGCCCCAGCATCACGTCGAGCAGGTTGTAAGCGCCGCGCGCGGCATCCGCGTAAAGCGGCTCGCCGCCGGCGCCCGCGAGGTCGCGCCCGACATCGGCGAGAAGCGTGTACCGGACAAGCAGGAGATTCCAATCGATGCTCTCGGCCAGATGCGTCGCCACGGCATGCGCCGAGGCTGTCCGCGCCAGCGACACGGCCAGTCTCGCCGGCCGGCGATCGCGCTTGCGGTCGATCTCGCCAAGCCCGGGCAACAGCGCGGACAGTTCGGCCGTTCCGATCTCGCTCGGATGCACGCGCAGATCACGCATCGTGGCGCGGAACGATTCCGGCGACACGCAATGCGGCGGCAACGGCCAATCCTCGAAGCGCCGACCGGCGGCGACCGCGAACTCGCCGTCGACCACAATTCCCGGCCAACGATCCGCCGGCGTCGTGGCCGGCCAATTCACAACCGCGGTTCGCAAGCCCGCATCGCTCAGCATCTGCCAGATGGCCGGCGCGCGCCAGGAACGCCGTCCGGTCGGCCCCACGCCGCCGCCGTCCGGCCGCGGCTCCAGGTCGGTCAGGACACCATGGGTTTCGGGATGCCGCCCGGTCGCGAGCGTGGCGGCGACCGCCGGCGTCGAAAGGGGCGGGATCGTCGCCAGCATGCCGCTCGCGCCGCCCTCCACCAACGACCGCAGATTCGGCATGTCGCCGCGATCCATCGCCGGATGGATAGCCGCCCATTCGGCGGCGCTCCAAGCGATCATCAGAACACGCTTGCTTGGCATTTTTCCTCGCTCTTAACGTCCCCCCCATTATAGCTGCGATGGTAAATAGACCCTGAGGGAAGTCCCTTGAGCGCCGCGTCTGCAGTCCGGAATCGACAGGATGGGGTATTGGTGCGCCGGGCCGCCGACGCGGAAACACGCGCGTGCCGCCTGTTGCTGCCCGAAACTTTCGGCCCGGCCTATGTCCCTGATTTGTGGGTTGCGATCGACGACGAGACCGGCCTGCTCGTCGGCGCCGCGGCGGTCGCCTGGCGGCCGCTCTCCGATCCGCCGGGCTTTCCTTTGCATGTTCACGTGCCGCAGGCGCTCCGTCGCCGCCATATCGGCAGCGCGCTCGTCGAAGCGGTTGCGCGCGCTTGCGTTGGCGAAATCGGACAGCTGCGTAGTTGGGCCAGCATTTCCGACGACAGCCCCACGATTCCTTTTCTCCACGCGACCGGCTTCGCGCCGATCAAGCGGATGCTGGAATTCGAGGCCGAAGCCTCGCGCTTTTACGGCCTTGTAAAGGCGATCAGCGACCGCTTCGCTTCAGCCCGAAGGGTCCCGGAATCGTTCCGAATCGTGCCTCTACGCGAAGCGCCGGCCGATAAGGTGGCGAAGCTGGTTGCAGAGCATTTCCGTGAGGCGTCCGGCGCAGTCCTCGCCGGAATCGCGCGCGGCGCCAGCGGGCAGGATCTCGACAAGTCGGTCGTCCTGCTCGACGGCGAAACGGTGCGCGGAGCGCTGCTCTACAGCTGGAACGACGGCGATCCCGTGATCGATGCCCGCGTGGTGGCTCCAGAGATCCGGGGCAGCGTCGCCAACCTACTGATGCTCGAGGCCGCGACTCGTAATGGACTTGATGCCGGCGCCCGTCGATTCCGCTTCTCCTGCGAGGAGGACATGCGCGACACCATCAAGCTGGCGCGCCGCAGTGGCGCGACCCTGCTCTCCGTCAAATCGACTTACGGGCGAGCCCTGGCAGCCTAGAGCCTGACGACGCAGGCCCTATGCCGGCCTGCGCTTGCGCCGCGCCGCCAGAACAGCCGCCCCGCCGACTGCGAACAGCGCGAGACCGGCCGGCTCGGGCGCGGCGGGAATCTGCGCGCCGACGCCATCCACATCTTGGAAAGCGAACTGGTCGAGCGTCACCGAACCGTCGGTGATCGTCAGCTCGACGAACCCGAACGGATCCGGCGTCGCTCCGACGTCATCCAGTCCGAAATAATAATTCCCGTCCGGCAGAGTAAAGGTCTTGAAGACACTCGTAACCTTCGTCCCGTTCGGCGCGAAGGACAAAGCCCCATCGACGACGTCGCCGGGGTGCAGGACCTGCAGCTTGCAATTCGACGTACAGGGCGGATCGGCGAGCTCGACCGCGACGAGATTGGATCTGTTTCCGGCCAACAAGAAACCCGCGACCGGAAAGGATTCCAGGAATTGGATTGCAAAGCCGTTCGGATCATCGCTGGGTCCGAAGAAGACCGGAGTGCCCGATTGGTAGGTCGTGTTGTCGGCTATCGTGAACGACGTGTAGACGAGATCGGCACGCGCCTCGCCCGAGCCCATGCCGATGGCCAGCGCGAGAATACCGCTGGAGGTAACGAGAACCTTTTCAGCCGCCGAACGGCCATTCGTTTCAATCAGGTCCATGATCCGCTTTCGAATTGTATTCGCTCTGGACAGAGAGTAAGCAAACCGCGTGCCACACATCCAAATCGTTGAATTTGCTCGATAAAAATTGCAGACCGGCGCTGTAATGTAAAAGATTCCGACGGTTAATTTTGATTCGACGCCCGAATCAGATCGTGTCCCGCTGCGATCCGCTCGTCATTCGCGAGCGTCGCCGACAGATCGGCTTGGGCGAAGACCAGCACCCCCATGCCCGCGAACGTCTTCATGACGCGGGGTCCAAGCAGGCCGATGTCGCGGATCGTCGGCACGATGCGGCTGAAGAGCTGGCCGCGGAAGGCGTTCATCGAGGGCGACGTGTTGACGAAGGCGACGCATTCCTGCCGGGGCAGCCCCACGGCCTCCCAAAGCTCCTCCGACAGGAACCGGTCGTAGAGAAGGTGGGACGCTTCTATGACGAAATCCTCGCGCTCCCGACGCTCGGCCGCGCCGAGATGCGGGTAATATTCCTTGAGCGCGAGGCGGCCGAACGCGACATGGCGGGCCTCGTCCTGCATCACATAGGCGTTGACCGCCGCGACCAGCGGATTGTGGGCATCGTCGCGGAAGAGCTGGAAAGCGGCGAGCGCCAGCCCCTCGATCAGCACCTGCATGCCGAGATAGGTCATGTCCCAGCGGCTGTCCGACACGACTGAATCGAGCAGCGCCTTCAGCGGCGGCGTGATCGGATAGGCGAGGTCGAATTTCTCGCGCAGCAGGCGCGAATAGGCTTCGACATGCCGCGCCTCGTCGATTGCTTGCGTTGCGGCGAAGGACTTGGCCTGGATGTCGGGGACCAGCTGGACGATCTTCGCCGAGCAGACGAGCGCGCCCTGCTCGCCATGGAGAAACTGGGACAGGCGCCAGGCCTGGTTGTGTCGCCGCAGATTCGTCCGCTCGGCCGCATTCATCCGGTTCCAAATATCGGAACCGAAGATCGGGATGACCTGATCGTCCAGCATCACCGGATTCTCGGGGTCGAGATCCTGGGACCAGTCGATCCGCTCGCTGGCGTTCCATTGCTGCGCCTTGCCCTTCTCGTAAAGCGCCAGCAGCTGATCGTTGCCGTCGTCGTAGTCCCAGCGGAAGGTCGCGCTGTTGCCGCCGCCGACCGTCCATTCGGTCTGATCGACCGGCAGCGCGTAGTTGAATTCCCTGCTCATGACTCCGATCAGTACATCACAGCGGCCACAGCCGCCATTGCGCAGGCGCATTTTCGCGGCCTAGAAATCCCGGCGGGCTTCAAAAAGGACAGCGCCATGGCGGACTCCGCACGCATCATCGGGCATTGGATCGGCGGCAAGCCGGCCGAAGGAGGGTCCGGGCGCTTCGCCGATGTCTGGAACCCGGCCGAGGGCGAGGTCCAGGCGAAGGTTGCGCTGGCCTCTACCGCCGAGGTCGAGCAGGCAGTCGCCGCGGCCGCGGAGGCGTTTCCCGCCTGGGCCGCGACCCCGCCGCTTAAGCGCGCCCGGGCGATGTTCAAGTTCAAGGAGCTGGTCGACCGCCACATGGCGGAGCTCGCCGCCATCATCACGTCCGAGCACGGCAAGACGATCGCGGACGCCAAGGGCGAGATCGGGCGCGGCATCGAGGTGGTCGAGTTCGCATGCGGCATCCCGCACCTGCTGAAGGGCGATTTCACCGACCAGGTCGGGGCCGGGATCGACAGCTGGTCGCTCCGCCAGCCGCTCGGCGTGGTCGGCTGCATCACGCCGTTCAATTTCCCGGCCATGATACCGATGTGGATGGCGCCGCTCGCGATCGCCTGCGGCAACACCGTGGTGCTGAAGCCCTCCGAGCGCGATCCCTCCGCCTCGCTGCTGCTCGCGCAGCTGTTCCGCGAGGCCGGCATTCCCGCTGGCGTCTTCAATGTGATCCATGGGGACAAGGAGGCGGTCGACGCCATCCTGCAACACCCGACCGTTCAGGCCGTGAGCTTCGTCGGCTCGACCAAGATCGCCAAGTATGTCTACGCGGCCGGCGCCGCGGCCGGGAAGCGGGTCCAGGCGTTCGGCGGCGCCAAGAACCACATGATCGTGATGCCCGACGCCGATCTGGATCAGGCCGCCGACGCGCTGATCGGCGCGGCCTACGGCTCCGCCGGCGAGCGCTGCATGGCGGTGTCCGTAGCCGTCGCGGTCGGCGACAAGGTCGGCGACGCGCTCGTCGGCAAGCTTGCGCCCCGAATCCGAGCGCTCAAGGTCGGCGCCGGAACGGACGCCGACGCCGAATTCGGGCCGCTGATCACCCGCGAACATCTCGAGCGCGTGCGGCGCTATGTCGATCTGGGCATCGAGGAAGGTGCGGAGCTGGTCGTCGACGGGCGCGACTTCCGGCTGCAGGGTTACGAGAAAGGCTTCTTTATCGGCGGCTGCCTGTTCGACCGAGTAAAGCCCGGGATGCGCATCTATAAGGATGAGATCTTCGGCCCGGTGCTGTCGGTTGTCCGTATGCCCGATTTCGAGAGCGCGGTTGAGCTCGTGAACGCTCACGAATATGGCAACGGCACCGCGATCTTCACCCAGGACGGCGACGCCGCGCGGGAGTTCGCGAGCCGCATCCAGATCGGCATGGTGGGCGTCAACGTGCCAATCCCGGTGCCCATGGCCTACCACTCCTTCGGCGGATGGAAGCGATCGGCCTTCGGCGACCACGCGATGTACGGACCGGAGGCCGTGCGTTTCTACACCCGTCTCAAAACGGTAACAGCGCGTTGGCCTGCCGGCATCAGAGCGGGCGCCGAATTCACGATGCCGACGATGAAATGACGCATCCGGGGCTCCGCAGGTTGACGCGGGGCGGTCTTTTGTGGTTCGAGAACAAACTTCATGTAAAAAGGATAGAAACAACATGAAAATATCGGGTATTTCCGCGGTCGTCACCGGCGGAGGCTCGGGCATTGGCGCGGCGATCGGCCGGCGCCTTGCCGCCGCCGGCGCCAAGGTGGCGCTGCTCGACGTCAACCAGGCGAATTGCGAGGCCGTGGCCAAGGAGATCGGCGGGCTGGGGCTCGCCTGCGACGTGACCGACGCTGCCTCGGCTCAAGGCGCGCTCGACGCCGCCAAGGCCAAACACGGGGCGGCCCGACTGGTCGTGAACTGCGCAGGCATCGCGACCGCCGGCCGAATCCTGGGACGCGAGGGCCCGCACGATCTCGGCCTCTTCCGCAAGGTGGTCGAGGTCAATCTGATCGGATCCTTCAACATCCTGCGGCTTGCGGCCCAGGACATGACGGCGCTCGAACCGATGGCGGACGACGAGCGCGGCCTGATCGTCAACACGGCCTCGGTCGCCGCCTATGAAGGGCAGATCGGCCAGGCGGCCTATTCGGCCTCCAAGGGCGGCATCGTCGGACTGACGCTCCCGGCGGCGCGCGAGCTCGCCAAATTCGGCATCCGTGTCGTGACGATCGCACCCGGCCTCATCGAGACGCCGCTCTTCGCCAATCTGTCGCCCGAAGCCGTGCAGTCGCTGGTCGCCTCGACTCTGTTCCCCCACCGGCTGGGCAAGCCCGAAGAGCTCGCGGCGCTGGTTCAGCACATCGCCGAGAATGTGCTGATCAACGGCGAGACGATCCGGGCGGATGGCGCCATCCGCCTTGCACCGAAATAAGCGCGAGAACAGTTAGATGGATTCCGTGACTCCCCTTGCGAGCGTGACCGACATGTCGAGCGACGCCATTTCCACCGATGTGATTATCGTCGGCGCCGGCCCTGTCGGGCTCTTCGCCGTGTTCGAGCTCGGGCTCAACGACATGAAGGCCCATCTGGTCGACATTCTCGACAAGCCGGGCGGCCAGTGCGCCGAGCTCTATCCCGAGAAGCCGATCTACGACATCCCCGGCCTGCCGATCGTCACCGGCCAGGAGCTGGTCGACAAGCTGATGGAGCAAATCAAGCCGTTCCACCCTGTCTTCCATCTGAGCCAGATGGCGGAGTCGCTGACCAAGCTGCCCGACGGCAAATGGCGGCTCACGACCGACGCCGGCACCATCCTGGAAGCGCCGGTGCTGGTGATCGCCGCGGGTGGCGGCAGCTTCGTCCCCAAGAAGCCGCCGATCAAAGGCATCGAAGAGTACGAGGCGAAGTCGGTCTTCTATTCGGTCCGCCGTATGGAGACCTTCCGCGACCGTGAAATCGTGATCGCCGGCGGCGGCGATTCGGCGCTCGACTGGACGCTCAACCTCGCCCCCCTCGCCCGCAAGCTGACGCTCGTCCATCGCCGCGACGAGTTCCGCGCGGCGCCGGATTCGGTCAACAAGATGCGCGAGCTCGTGGCGGCAAAGAAGGTCGATCTGCACATCGCGCAGATCGCGCATCTGAACGGCAGCGGCGGACAAATTGAATCGATCACGCTGAAGCCCGATGCCGGCGACACCTTCAATATCTCCTGCGACGCCCTCCTGCCCTTCTACGGCCTTACGATGAAGCTCGGGCCGGTGGCGAATTTCGGGATCAACCTCCATCAGAACCTGATCCCGGTCGACACCGAGAAGTTCGAGTCCGACGTCAAGACGATCTTCGCGATCGGCGACATCAATTCCTATCCGGGCAAGCTGAAGCTGATCCTGTCGGGCTTCCATGAGGCGGCTCTGATGGCGCAGCAGGCTTTCCGCTACGTCCATCCGGACCGCAAGCTGCGCTTCCAGTACACGACCTCCTCCAGCGATCTGCAGCACAAGCTGGGTGTGCAATGAAGGTCTATGTCACCGATCTGAAGGGCGTGGAGCACCCGGTCGAGCCGATCCTCAAATGGACGCTGATGGAAATCATCCGCGACGCCGATTTGCCGATTAAGGCCGAGTGCGGCGGCTCCTGCGCCTGCGCCACCTGCCACGTCTATGTCGATCCCGAATGGCTGGCGAAGCTGCCGGCGCAGGAGGGCGAGGAGCGCGATACGCTGGATGGCGGCTTCGATGTGCAGCCGAACTCCAGGCTCGCCTGCCAGATCGTCTTCACGCCCGAACTCAACGGGCTCAAGGTGACCCTCTCCAAGGACGCTGCGGGCTAAGGCCAAGCAAGGGGCTTCGCGATGATCCGGACCGACGAAGTCCAGTGCGAAACCGCCGGCGCCGTCGGGCTGATCACGCTCAACCGGCCCAAAGCGCTGAACGCGCTCACCCAGCCCATGTGCCTTGCGATCGATCAGGCGCTCCGCGACTGGGCGCATGACGACAGGATCGCGGCGGTGGTGGTGCGCGGGGCCGGCGACCGCGCCTTCTGCGCCGGCGGCGATGTGCGTGTCGTTGCCGAGGAGGGCATGGCCCGCCGACGCGGCGAGAATGACGGCCGGCTCGGGCGCGAGTTCTTCCGCGACGAATACCGGATGAACCGCCGAATCAAGACATTCCCCAAACCCTATGTCGCGCTGATCGACGGCATCACGATGGGCGGCGGCATTGGCGTTTCGGTTCACGGGTCGCACCGCATCGCCACCGAGCGCACGCTGGCGGCGATGCCGGAGACCGGCATCGGCCTCTTTCCCGATGTCGGCACGTCCCATGTCCTGTCGCGCTTGCCGGGCCGGATCGGCATTTACCTCGCACTGACCGGCGCGCGGCTGAAAGCACCGGATTTGATGGCGTTCGGGATTGCAACGCATCACGTGTCGAGTGACCGCCTAAGGGCCCTGGTCGACGAGCTGATCGTCGCCGACTGGGGCAAGGGCGCGGACGCGGTGCTATCGCGGCACATTTCCGACCCGGGCGCGCCGGAGCTGGCGCGACATCGCGCGCTCATCGGCCATTGCTTCGCAGGCGACCGGGTCGAGGCGATCCTGGATGCGCTCGACGCCGACGGCAGCGAATTCGCGCGCGGAGCCGCTGCGGCGCTCCGCACCATGTCGCCGACCAGCCTCAAACTCACGCTCGAAGAGATGCGACGCGGCGCCGAGCTCGATTTCGATGCCTGCCTGGTGATGGAGTACCGTCTCACGCAATCCATCCTCGAAGGCCACGATTTCTACGAGGGGATCCGCGCGCAGCTGATCGACAAGGATCGCAATCCAAAATGGGATCCGCCCGCGCTGGCCGGCGTGGATGAGCGCACGATCGGTGATTATTTCAAAGCGCCGGCGCATGGCGATTTGACTTTTCCAGCCTAACGTCCCGCGATGAGCTTCCCGCCCGAACGGATCGTGTGCCTGACCGAGGAGACGGTCGAGACGATCTATCTCTTGGGCGAGCAGGACCGGATCGTCGGCGTCTCGGGCTACGTCGTGCGGCCGCCGGCAGCGCGGCGCGAGAAGCCGAGGGTGAGCGCCTTCACCTCGGCCGATACCGGGAAGATCCTGGCGCTCGAGCCCGATCTGGTCTTTGCGTTCTCCGACCTCCAGGCCGACATCGTCGCCGAGCTTCTGCGCCGCGGGCTGGAGGTCCATGCCTTCAACCACCGCACGGTCGCCGGGATTCTGGACATGATCCGCATGGTGGGCGCGATGCTGGACGCGCGCGACAAGGCCGATGCCCTTGCCCGCGGCTACGAGGCGAAGCTCACGGAAGCGCGCGCTGCCGCCAAGCGCCTGCCGCGACGCCCGAGGGTCTTCTTCGAGGAGTGGGACGATCCGCTGATCTCCGGCATCGGCTGGGTCTCCGAACTCGTCGAGATCGCCGGCGGCATCGATATCTTCCCGGAACGCGCCAAGCAGCAAGCAGCCAAAGACCGGATCGTGCCGATCTGCGACGTCATCGAACGTGCTCCGGACATCATCATCGGCTCGTGGTGCGGAAAGAAGTTCCGCGCCGAGAAGGTTGGCGCTCGTCCCGGCTTCGACTGCATCCCCGCGGTTCGCGACGGCGCGCTCCACGAGGTGAAGTCCTCGCTCATCCTGCAGCCGGGTCCAGCTGCGCTCACCGATGGGTTGGCGGCGCTGCAGAAGATTGTCGGGGACTGGGCGGCACGCTAAGAGCGCGCGCCCAAAAACGCCCGCATGTGGAAATTAGCCTCCTCCGGGGCGTAAGGCCGCCCTACCGGACAGGCGCGCCGAGCGCGGCAGCCTGATTCCATGCATTGGGATCCGACCGGAGATGCGATGTGCGCCTTGCACTTCGGTACGTCGTATCCGGCGCCCGTGAAGGCTCCGACCGGACATCCGGCTAAACAAGGCTTATCGGCGCAGCTCTCGCAAGGGCTCGGCCGCATGTCGGGCGGCGGCAGGTCGATCGTCTCGGCGAAGGCCAGCGCGCCGCGATAGGCATGCCACAAGCCCCAATCGGGGTGGATCAGCAGGCCCAGAGGCGACGGATGGACGGGCTCGGCCTTGCGCGCCCAGCGCAGAAAGGGGAGCCAGGGCGGTCCGCCGAAGGGAAAAAGCGCGATGGCGTCCGCTTCGTCCGCCAAAGCGCTGACCACGCGGCGCGACCAGCGGTCGAGCGCGTCCGGCAGGCCGTCTGCTGCCTCCGCCGACCGCGCGAAGGCCGGCCAATCGCCCGGTCCGGCAAAGCCCACCAGCACGATCGTCCGGGCCGGAGCGCCGCCCGAAAGGCGTGGCGGATCGTCCGCTTCGGTCGGGTGGAAGGCGCCGCGGAAAGCGAGGCCGGCGGCTGTGATCCGGGCCGTTAGCGATGATAGATGCATTTGCGCCGACTATAGGGTCCCGTTATGCGCCGGACGCAAGCGGCTCAATCGGACCCCGGCCTTGAAGCCGCCGCGGCTTTCCGCCTATCGTCCGGCCCGAATGCGTCGCGGGAAGGGCATCGCATTGAAAATGGCCCCATATAGTCCCTAGGAGGACGGAGTGCCCGACACCACTACCCAGACCATCGTCAAGACTCCGGTCTATACGGCGCGCAACAAGATCCGCTTCGTCACCGCCGCCAGCCTGTTCGACGGCCATGATGCGGCGATCAACATCATGCGCCGGATCCTGCAATCGTCGGGTGTCGAGGTCATCCATCTGGGCCATAACCGCTCGGTCGACGAGGTCGTCACCGCCGCCATCCAGGAGGATGCGCAGGGGATCGCGCTCAGCTCCTACCAGGGCGGCCACGTCGAATATTTCAAATATATGATCGATCTGCTGCGAGAGCGCGGCGCCGGCCACGTCAAGGTGTTCGGCGGCGGCGGCGGCGTGATCGTGCGCGAGGAGATCGACGACCTCCAGAGCTACGGCGTCGAGCGCATCTATTCCCCCGGCGACGGGCAGCATCTGGGCCTCCAGGGCATGATCAACGACATGCTGGAGCGCTCGGATTTCGACCCCTGCTCCGTCGCTCCGGCGACCGCGGAAGGCCTCGGTGAGCTCGGCTGGCGCAAGCTCGCGCGGCTGGTCACGGCACTGGAGCAGGGAGAGATCGACGCGAAGACCCGCGAGGAGATTGCCCGGCTCGCCAAGGAGCGTGGACCGATGCCCGTGCTGGGCGTCACCGGAACCGGCGGCTCGGGCAAATCCTCGCTGACCGACGAGCTCATCCGGCGCTTCCGGCTCGACGCCAAGGAATTCAAAATCGCCGTGCTGGCGATCGATCCATCCAAGCGAAAGACCGGCGGCGCGCTGCTTGGCGACCGCATCCGCATGAATGCGATCGACTCCCGGGTTTATATGCGCTCGGTCGCCACGCGCGAATCCGGCAGCGAGGTGCCGAACTTCGTGCCGTCCGCGGTCGAGGCCTGCCGCGCCGCCGGTTTCGATCTCGTGATCGTGGAGACGCCCGGCATCGGCCAGGGCGATGCCGCGATCGCCGAGCTCGGCGATGTATCGCTCTATGTCATGACGCCCGAATTCGGCGCGGCGAGCCAGCTCGAGAAAATCGACATGCTGGATTTCGCCGATTTGGTTGCGATCAACAAGTTCGACCGCAAGGGAGCCGAGGACGCGCTTCGCGACGTCTCCAAGCAGGTCCAGCGCAACCGCGAGGCTTTCAACGTCGCGCCCGACAAGATGCCGGTCTTCGGCACCATTGCCTCGCGCTTCCAGGACGACGGCGTCACCGCGCTTTATCTCGGCTTGCGCGACGCGCTGACCGCCAAAGGCTTCGGCCTGCCGGCGACCCGCTTCGCCCAGACCGGGCTCCGCTCCTCGTCGCCCCGGACCGCGATCGTGCCGCCGTCGCGCCAGCGCTATCTGGCCGAGATCGCCGACACGGTCAGGGGCTATCACAAGACCTCCGCCGAGCAGGTGGCGCTCGCCCGCGAGCTGCAGCAGCTCCGCGAGACCAAGCGGATGCTGACCGAGGCCGAAGCGGCGGCGGGAGCCGCGGCCGTCGACCCGCTGATCGCCGAGCGCGAGGAAATTTTCGATCCGAGGGCGCGCAAGCTGATCGAGCGCTGGCCCGCGCTCCGCGAGGCCTATTCTGCCGATGATAATGTGGTGAAGGTGCGCGACCGCGAGATCCGCACGGCGCAATTCACGACCAGCCTGTCCGGTTCGCGCATCCCCAAGGTCGCCCTGCCCCGCTTTGAGGACCATGGCGAGCTCTTGAAATGGCTGCTGCGCGAGAACCTGCCGGGGATCTTCCCCTATACGGCCGGCGTCTTCCCGTTCAAGCGCGAGAACGAAGACCCGATCCGCATGTTCGCGGGCGAAGGCGATGCCTTCCGCACCAACGCGCGGTTCAAGTTCCTGTCGAAGGATTCCGATGCCAAGCGGCTATCGACCGCCTTCGATTCCGTGACGCTCTACGGCCAGGACCCGGACGAGCGGCCGGACATTTACGGCAAGATCGGCAATTCGGGCGTCTCGATCGCGACGCTCGACGACATGGAGGTCCTCTATTCGGGCTTCGACCTCTGCTCGCCCGCGACCTCGGTCTCGATGACGATCAACGGGCCGGCGCCGATGATCCTGGCGATGTTCTTCAACACCGCCATCGACCAGCAGATCGACGCCTTTGCGGAGAAGAACGGACGACCGCCCAACGCCGACGAGGCGGCCACGATTCGCGCCTGGGTCCTCGAGACCGTCCGCGGCACGGTCCAGGCCGACATTCTCAAGGAGGATCAGGGCCAGAACACCTGCATCTTCTCGACCGAATTCGCGCTCAAGATGATGGGAGACATCCAGGAATGGTTCGTCCAGAACAAGGTGCGCAATTTCTATTCGGTCTCGATCTCCGGCTACCACATCGCCGAGGCCGGGGCGAATCCGATCTCGCAGCTCGCCTTCACGCTCGCCAACGGCTTCACCTTCGTCGAATCCTATCTGGCGCGCGGGATGAAGGTGGATGATTTCGCGCCCAACCTGTCCTTCTTCTTCTCCAACGGCATGGACCCGGAATATTCGGTGATCGGCCGTGTCGCGCGCCGCATCTGGTCGACCGCGATGCGGTTCAAGTATGGCGGCAACGAGCGGTCGCAGAAGCTCAAATACCACGTCCAGACCTCGGGCCGCTCGCTGCACGCCCAGGAGATGGACTTCAACGACATCCGCACGACGCTGCAGGCGCTGATCGCGATTTATGACAATTGCAACAGCCTGCACACCAACGCCCATGACGAGGCCTATACGACGCCGACCGAGGCGTCGGTCCGCCGCGCGATGGCGATCCAGATGATCATCAACCGGGAATGGGGCCTTTCGAAGAACGAGAACCCGAACCAGGGCTCCTTCATCATCGACGAGCTGACCGATCTGGTCGAAGAGGCGGTGCTGCAGGAGTTCGAGCGCATCGCCGAGCGCGGCGGCGTGCTGGGCGCCATGGAGACAGGCTACCAGCGGGGCAAGATCCAGGAGGAAAGCCTCTATTACGAGCATAAGAAGCATGACGGATCGCTGCCGATCATCGGCGTCAACACCTTCATCAATCCCGAAGCGGAAGCGACCGACAGCATTATCGAGCTCCGGCGTTCGACGACCGAGGAGAAGGACGGCCAGATCGCCCGGCTCCGCGATTTTCAGTCGCGCCACGCCGAGGAGGCCAAAGCCATGGTGGAGCGGCTCAAAAAGGCCGCGATTGCCAACGAGAACCTGTTCGCCGTCCTGATGGACGCGGTCCGCTGCTGCTCGCTGGGCCAGATCAGCGAGACGCTCTTCGAAGTCGGCGGCCAGTATCGCCGGAACATGTAGACGCCCCTAATCCTTTCGATTGTTGCGGGCTTCGGTTGTGGAATGGCGCACTTGATGATTTGACAAGCGCGCCAAGGTGATATTCCTTTTCTCCTAAACGGGTCCGCGAAGGCCCGAGCGGCGGAGTAGTCGCCGATCGGCGCGTGCCCGAGTGGGGGAGCGCTATGTTCGTATGGTACCTCAGAAAGGCCATCCGACGCGGCCGGATGGTAATCGTCTTGCCCGGTGGCCGCCGTGAAGAGCTCGGTCCAGGCCCCGCGGACAGCCCGCCGCTCACGATCCGAATCGCCGACCGCGCAACCCTGTGGCGGCTCACGCTCAATCCCGAGCTCGCTTTCGGCGAAGCCTATATGGATGGGACGCTCACGATCGAGAACGGCACGATCCGCGACGTGCTGGACGTGATGTTCAACAACCTGTCCGATGCCCCACCCTTACCGCAAGCCGAGTTCGTGCGGCCGTTCCGGCCGTTCCTGCGCTATCTGCAGCAATACAATCCGGCCGGCAGGGCGCGCCGCAACGTCGCACATCATTACGATCTCTCCGACCGGCTCTATGAGCTGTTCCTCGATTCCGACCGGCAATATTCCTGCGCCTACTTCCCTACACCCGATCTGACGATCGACGCGGCCCAGGAGGCAAAAAAGCGCCACATCGCCGCCAAGCTTCTGCTTCAGCCGGGTATGCGCGTGCTCGACATCGGATCGGGATGGGGCGGGCTGGCGCTTTCGCTGGCCCAGGTCGCGGGCGTCGAGGTGACGGGGCTCACGCTCTCCACCGAACAGCTCGCCGTATCGAATGCGCGCGCCCGGGCAATGGGCCTGGCCGACCGGGTGCGCTTCCATCTGCGCGATTATCGCGACGAGACCGGCAGCTATGACCGGATCGTCTCGGTCGGGATGTTCGAGCATGTGGGGAGCGTCCAGTACGGCGCCTTTTTCGATACCGTGAAGCGGCTTTTGGCGCCAAGGGGCGTGATGCTGCTTCATTCCATCGGCCGCCGCGACGGCCCCGGCCGCACGCCCGCCTGGATCCGGAAATATATCTTCCCCGGAGGCTACGCCCCGGCTCTCTCCGAGGTCCTGCCGCAAGTCGAGCAGCGGGGCCTATGGGTTACCGACATCGAGGTGCTTCGCCTCCACTACGCCATGACGCTGCGGCGATGGCAGGAGCGATTCGAGGCCAACCGCGCAGAAGTCGCGCGCCTCTATGACGAGCGCTTCTGCCGCATGTGGGAGTTCTACCTGGCGGCGGCCGAGATGGACTTCAGGCACTGGGGCGCCATGGTGTTCCAGATGCAGCTGTCCAACGCGCTCGATGCCGTGCCGCTGACTCGCGACTACATGTTCGACTGGGAGCACGATGCGGCCCGCATCGAATCGTGGCCGCGGCGGGCGGGAAAGATGTAGCAGATCACGTCTCTGAACTTAGACGACGATCGATGATCAACGACAATAATCCGCATGAACGATCGATTAACTCCTAAAATATAATTTTCCTTCAGAATCAGTCCACGCGCTCAGAAAGCAGCATCGACGTCCTGCCTCGAAAATGCAGGTGGCGTTTATGCGTATTTTGTGCTTTAACGCCGCCATACTTCAAAAAAAGGGTGACGAACCATGTATCTAACCGTCGTGAGGTTCTTGCGACCGGCGGCTTTTGGCGCGATTGCCGCCATGTTCGCCGCGGGCGGCGCCAAGGCTGTGGATGTAACGGGTGCCGGCGCCACCTTCCCGAATCCGGTCTATCAGAAATGGGCCGAGGCGTATAAGGCCAAGACCAACAACGCCATTAACTATCAGTCGGTCGGCTCGGGCGCCGGCATCAAGCAGATCGAGTCCAACACCGTCGATTTCGGCGCCACGGACAAGCCGCTCACTCAGGACGAGTTGCAGAAAAACGACCTGGTGCAATTTCCAGCCGTCATTGGCGGTATCGTGATGGTGGTCAACCTTCCGGGCATCAAGCCGGGTGAGATCAAGCTCGACGGCGCCACAGTGGCCAAAATCTACATGGGAAGCATCACGAGTTGGAACGATCCGGCGATCGCGAAGACAAATCCCGGGACAAAGCTTCCGGATACCGCGATCACCGTCGTCCATCGATCCGACGGATCGGGCACGACGTTCAATTTCGCCACTTACCTCAGTCAGGTGGACGCCGATTGGAAAGACAAGGTTGGGGCCAATACCGCCGTCGAATGGCCCGCGGGCGTGGGCGGCAAGGGCAACGAAGGCGTGTCCGCTCTGGTTCAACAGACCGCGGGTGCGATCGGCTATGTCGAGATCGCCTACGCTCTGCAGAACAAGATGGTTTACACGCAGATGATGAATCACGACGGCCTGTTCGTGGAGCCGAAGCTTTCGAACTTCCAGGCCGCCGCCGCCAATGCCGATTGGAAAAGCCAGCCGGGCTACGCCGTCATTCTGGCGAACCAGCCGGGCAAGGACAGCTGGCCGATCACGGCGGCGACGTTCATCCTCGTCCACGGCAAGGCCGCGAACGCCGAGAAAACCCACACTGTCCTTGATTTCTACGACTGGTCGTTCAAGAACGGTCAGACGATGGCCGAGGATCTTCTCTATGTGCCGCTGCCCGATTCGCTCGTAAAGCAGATCGAGGCGACCTGGAGCAGCAGTGTAAAGGCGGACGGCAAGGCGCTGTGGCCTTGATCCGGCATTAGCGCGCGAAGGGAGGGAAGCACGCTTCCCTCCCCTGCGACGAAAGCGGGCAACGTCGAGCATGAGCACAGCCACGATCGAAGCGGGTCACCGGCGCCGAAGCGACCACCCGGGCCGGCTCGGCAACGCCCTATTCGGCGGCTCCGCCTGGAGCTTCGCGATCCTGGTGCTGATCCTCCTCGCCGGCGTGATGATATCCCTCATCATCGCAGCGCTGCCCGCGTTCCGGACCTTCGGCATTCCCTTCATCTGGACATCCACTTGGAATCCGGTGAAGGACGTCTACGGCGCGCTGTCGCCGCTTTACGGCACCTTGGTTTCCTCCGCCGTCGCGATGGTCATCGGCGTTCCAGTGAGCTTGGGTATCGCGATCTTCCTGACCGAGCTCTGCCCAACTTACCTGAGGCGGCCGATCTCGACCGCGATCGAGCTTCTGGCGGCGGTCCCCAGCATCATCTTCGGCATGTGGGGGCTCTTCGTCCTGGCCCCCTTGATGCAGAAATATGTCGAGCCTGCGCTCATCGCGACCCTCGGCAAGATTCCTCTGATCGGCATCCTGTTCCAGGGGCCGCCCTACGGAATCGGTCTCTTCACGGCAGGGGTCATCCTGTCGGCCATGGTGCTTCCCTATATGGTCTCCATCATGCGGGATGTCTTCGAGACCGTGCCCCCGCAGCTTCGGGAATCGGCTTACGGGCTCGGGGCCACGACCTGGGAAGTCATCAAAACCGTGATCGTCCCCTACAGCCGGGTCGGCGTCGTCGGCGCTTTCATGCTGTCATTGGGCCGCGCGTTGGGCGAGACGATGGCTGTGACCTTCGTCGTCGGCAACTCCTACCACATCAAGGCATCGCTATTGGCCCCCGGCAGCACGATCGCGTCGTCGCTGGCCAACGAATTCGCCGAAGCGGATGGCCTGCAGCTCGCCTCACTGCTGGCCGAAGGTTTCCTTCTCTTCGTCCTCACCTTTTCGGTGATCGGCGCCGCGCGCTTCATGCTGATGCGCCTCTCGCGGAAATACGGGTGACCGATGACCGACGCGACCGTTGATACAGAGCGCTCCCGTGCGACGCGCACGGTCGTTCAGCGACGGTTGCGGATCAACCGGATCGTCACGAGCCTTTCCTGGACGGCGACCGGCGCCGGCCTGTTCCTGTTGTTCTGGATCCTGACGGACCTGCTGCTCAAAGGCGCGGGCACCCTCTCAATCAACCTGTTCACCATGAACACGCCTCCCCCGGGAAGCGCCGGAGGGCTGCTGAACGCGATCATCGGCAGTATGCTTCTGACGGGCGTCGGCATCGTTATCGCCACGCCGGTCGGCATCCTGGCCGGCACCTTCCTTATCGAGTATGGGCGCGGCACCAAGCTTGCCGAGATAATCCGCTTCGTAAACGACATGCTGGTGAGCGCGCCGTCGATCATCGTCGGCCTGTTCGTCTATCAAGTGATCGTCGCTCCGGCGCACCATTTCTCCGGCTGGGCCGGCGCAGTCGCGCTTGCGATCATCGCGCTGCCGATCATCGTGCGCACGACCCAGGACATGCTTCAACTCGTGCCGGACGGATTAAGGGAGGCCGCTTACGCATTGGGCGCCCCCAAATGGCGGGTGATCGTAGTAGTGAGCTACCGCGCCGCCTTTCAGGGCATATTGACCGGCGTTCTCCTGGCGATTGCACGGATCAGCGGCGAGACGGCGCCCCTCCTCTTCACGGCGCTGTCGAATCCGGGCGGATCGACCGACATGAATGCCCCCATGGCGACTCTGCCGGTTGTGATATATAAGTTTGCAGACACGCCCTACCACGATTGGCAGGATCTTGCTTGGGCCGGCGCCCTCCTGATCACATTTTCGGTACTGATCCTGAACATTGTCGCACGCAGCTTCGCGCCTCGGACCGGGAAATGACCGTATGAGCGAAACGAAACCTCATTTGCAGCCGATCGCGACCGATATGCAGACACCGCGCGACGTGGCCGAACCGGCCCTCGAGCCTAAGATCGAGGTGAAGAACCTCGATTTCTTTTATCAGACTGGCCATAAGGCCCTGAGAAACATCAACCTTTCGATCGCCGATCGTTGCGTCACCGCCTTCATCGGCCCATCGGGTTGCGGTAAGTCGACACTGCTCAGGGTGCTCAACCGAATCTATGACCTGTACCCCGGGCAACGAGCGACCGGCGAAGTGAGGCTGGACGGCGAGAATATCCTGGCGGCCAACTACGACCTGACGCGGCTGCGTTCAAAGGTCGGCATGGTGTTCCAGAAGCCGACGCCCTTCCCGCTTTCGATCTGGGACAATATCGCGTTCGGCATCCAACTTTATGAGAAGCTGTCCAGAGCCGACCTCGATGCCAGGATCGAATGGGCGCTCCGCAAAGCGGCTATCTGGGACGAGGTCAAGGACAAGCTGAAGCGCAGCGGCATGGGCCTCTCCGGCGGCCAGCAGCAGCGCCTCTGCATCGCCCGAGCGATCGCCGTAAAACCGGAAGTGATCCTGATGGACGAGCCCTGCTCGGCGCTGGATCCCATTTCCACGGCTCGGGTCGAGGAATTGATTCTCGAGCTCCGCGACGATTACGGAATCGTGCTCGTCACGCACAACATGCAGCAGGCGGTCCGCACCGCCGACTTCACGACCTTCATGTATCTGGGCGAGATCGTCGAATTCGGCCCGACCGAGCAGATCTTCTCGAACCCCAAAGAGCAGCGGACCCAGGATTACGTGACCGGCCGTTTCGGCTGATCGCCCGATCGTTGCTCTTCGCCGATCGGCTTCTGCCGGATCGGCCTGCCGGTCTGTTAACCTAACCTTCAGCCGCCCCTGATACGCCCGAGATCCGAGTTTCAGCAGGGGCTTAGCGGTGACCGCCGAACTAACAACAGAAATCGCGGTTGAAGCCGTCGCGGCGGAGCGGCGGCCCGGTCTCCTCCTGCAGATCGACCGCGCCATCGGCCGCTTGAACATGACCACAGCGGTTGCGGTGCTGACGGCAATCGCCGTGTTGGGCTCCATGGCCGTGACGGCCGCGGCCTGGGGCGCGCTTTACGGGAGCCCCGACCCTCGCATCGTCGCCCTGAACGCGATCCTGGGCGCCATCGTCGCGCTGCCGATCGTCTATCACAGCCAAAGGCTCATCAAAGCCGTCAACAGAAAGAAGCATGAGCTCGAGATCCTGACGACCGAGCTTCGCGCCGCCCGCGATGAGGCCGAGGCCTCCAACCGGGCCAAGACTGCCTTCCTTGCCAATATGAGCCATGAGCTACGCACGCCGTTGAACGCCGTGATCGGGTTTTCCGGTCTGATCCGCGAACAGTCGGCCGGTGCGATTTCGCCGGTCTATGTCGACTATGCGGAGACCATCGGAACCAGCGGGGAGCATCTTCTCGACCTGATCAACACAATTCTCGACTTGGCCAACCTCGATGCGGGTCGCACGCCTTTCGAGCCCGAAGCGGTCGATCTCGCGGAGGTCGTGGAAGCCTGCGTCGTCACCTGCGGGCACCAGGCGCGCGAGCGCGGCGTCGATGTGTGGCCGCGCATCGCGCCCGACTTGCCGCGCGTCGCCGGCTGTGTGCGAATGGTCCATCGCACTGTTCTCAATCTGCTCAAGAATGCGGTCAAATTCACTGAAGCGGGCGGCTCGGTGGCGATCCGCGCGACGGTTCGCGACGCCGGCGTGGCGCTGATGATCGTCGATACCGGGATCGGCATGGCGCCCGAGGATGTGACAAAGGCCCTGCAGCCCTTCCACCAGATCGACAATGGCCTCAATCGGAAATATGAGGGCCCCGGGCTCGGGCTTCCGATCGCCAAGGCCATGACGGAGCGTCAAGCCGGACGCCTGACGATCGAATCATGCCCAGGCGCGGGAACCCGCGTCGAAATGTGGCTACCCTGCTGGAGCGACGGTTAGCTCCGCATCAGCCGGCGCACGCCGTCCGGCTCGGCGATCAGCGCTTCCGTCGCCAGCCCTACGAACAGCCCGCTTTCGACGACACCGACCATCTGCGACAGCTCACGCTCGAGCCCCGCCGGATCGGGAATCGCGGCGAAGCGACAATCGACGATATAATGGCCGCCATCGGTCACATAGGGCGCGCCGCCGCCCGGGACCAATCTCAGCCTCACCTCATCGGCGCGGTCGCGGAGTCGGCTCGCCGTCGCTTCCCAGCCGAAGGGCACAATCTCGACCGGCACGGCGAAGACGCTCCCCAGACGCTGGACCAGCTTCGAATCATCGCTGATGACGGCCATCCGGCTGCTTGCTGCGGCCACGATCTTCTCGCGCAGCAAGGCGCCGCCCGCGCCCTTGATGAGATCGAGGGTCCCCGGGAGGATCTCATCAGCGCCGTCAATGGTGAGATCGATCCGCTGATAATCGGCGAAGGTCGCGAGCGGAATACCTTCCTGGACCGCCTGGGCCGCCGTTCTTTCCGAAGTCGGGATGCCGATGATCTTCAGCCCACCACGCACCCGCGCGCCCAGAAGCGCGACCAGAAAGGCGGCGGTCGTGCCGGTGCCGAGCCCGATCACCATCCCGTCCTCGACGAGATCCGCGGCCGCGCGCGCGGCCGCCTTCTTCAATTCGTCGCGGCTCGCGGCGTCGGTCATGCTGTGCTCCATTCTGCTCAGTCGCGACAAGAAGGTGTCAAGGCACCGGAGTCAACAACGGGCGACCGGCGAAATGCGCTGCAAGATTGTCGACGACGAGCTGTCCCATCGCGCGCCGCGTCTCGACCGTGGCGCTGCCGACATGCGGCAACAGCACGACGTTGTCCAAGCTCAACAGAGCCTCCGGCGCACGCGGCTCGTCCGCGAATACGTCGAGCCCGGCGGCGCCCAGCCGGCCTTCGAGGAGTGCGCGAACCAGCGCCGGCTCGTCGACGACGCTGCCGCGCGCGATGTTGATCAGCGTGCCCGTGGGGCCGAGCGCGTCGATGACGCGAGAATCCACGAGCCCGCGCGTCGCCTCGCCGCCAGGCGTCGCGACGAAGAGCACATCCGCCCAGGCCGCCAAGGCCACCGGATCGGCGATGTGGGGGAAATCGGCGCCGTTCCGCCGCCGCGGTTGGCTATAGCGGATCTCGGCATTGAAGAGCCGCGCCCGGCGCGCAATCGCCTGACCGATCCGCCCCATCCCCAGAATACCGACCTTGCGCCCTTCGGTGCTGGTCGCCAACGGAAACGCGCCGCCTCGCCATTTGCCGGCGCGCAGATAACGCTCGGCCGCACCGAGGCGACGAGACGTCATGAGCCAGAGCGCGATCGCGAGATCCGCGACATCGTCGGTCAGCACGTCCGGTGTGTTGGTGACGGGAATGCCCTTACCGCGGGCATGAGCGACGTCGACCTTCTCATAACCGACGCCGAAGTTCGCGATGATCTCGAGGCTGGGCAGACTGTCGATGAGCGCTGCGGGGGCGCCGACGGAAAATCCGGTCGCCAAACCGCGGATGCGCGGACCGATCTCGGCGAGCAGGCGCTCTTTGTCCTCCGCCTCCCACAGACGGTGAAGCCGATAGGCGGAATCGAGACCGGTGATGGCGTTGGGTTCGAACGGAACGGTCGCGAGGACCTCGACGTCCTTCACGCCATCGCCCTTTCCACCGCCTCGAGAAGCCGCATCAGCCCGGCATCGACATCGGATCCGAGATGCACCCGCAAAGCCCGTCGGCCGCGCTCGGCCAGGACATCGAAATCACCGCGCGCCTGGGCCGCCTTGACGGTGCCAAAACTGTAGCGCTGTCCCGGCACCGGAAGGTCCTTGGCGTCCTCGCAGGTGACCTGAAGAAAAACGCCGCTGTTGGGGCCGCCCTTGTACGCCTGGCCGGTCGAGTGGAGGAAGCGCGGGCCAAAACCGACGCAGGTCGCAACCCGTGTTCGATCGCGTATGATTCGGCGCATTTCGGTCAAGGCGCGGAACTGCGCCGGCCCGTGCTCGATATAGGCCAGGAGCGCGCAGTAATCGCCGGCGCCGAGCTGCGCGAGATGCGCCGCCACGTAGGCGTCGAGATTTCGCGCCGCGGCCTTGGCCGCCAGCGTGGCCGCATTGCGCGGATCGGCATAAAGCGCGATGCCGTCCTCCGTCAGAATGGGAGTCTCCGAAGGAAGCGCGCCGGTCTTTTCGTAAGCCTCCGTCAGCGCGCGCGTCTTGACCTTGCTCGCTTCGACGTCCGGCTGGTCGAAGGGATTGATGCCGAGGATCGCGCCGGCGGTCGCGGTCGCGATCTCCCAGCGGAAAAATTCCTGACCCAAGAGATGACTGCCCGCCACGCCGATGCGGATGACCGGGTGTCCCGCCCGCTCGAGCGCGTCGATTGCGGAATCCTGCGATCCGTCCGCCTCGTTGTCGAGGCGAAGATAGGCGAAGATGCGATCGTTTCCATAGACCGAGGGCTCGCCCAGAGGCTCGCCCTCGAGCGGGATGATCCCGTGACCCTGTTTGCCGGTCGATTCCGCCACGAGCTGCTCGAGCCAAGCGCCGAAATCGGCGATGCCGGGCGATGCCACGACCGTCAGCTTGTCGCGTCCCTTGCGCCCGAGCGCGCCCAGCACACAGCCCAGCAGTACGCCGGGGTTCCCGTCCGGAGGCACGGTCGGTCCGCAGGCCATCATCATGGTTCGAGCATTCTCGAGAAAGCCGCGAATATCGAGCCCCATCGCGGCGCCCGGCACGGTGCCGAAATTGGACAGGACCGAATAGCGGCCGCCGATGCCGGGATCGCCGAAGAAGATCCGGCGGAAGTGGTCCCGCTCCGCCACCTCCTGCATCTTCGATCCGGGATCGGTGACGGCCACGAACCGGCTTCCGGCCAGATCCGCGCCCACCGTCTCCTTCACGCGCTCGAAGAAATATTGCTTGAGGATATTGGGCTCGAGCGTCGAGCCCGACTTGCTCGACACGATGAAGAGCGTATGAGCGAGGTCGATCTTGGCTTCGAACGCCCTGATCTGAGTGGGATCGGTCGAATCCAGAACATGCAGCACCGGATAGCCGGGCTGCGCTCCGAAAGTTTGTGCGAGAACCTCCGGGCCGAGGCTCGAGCCGCCCATACCGATCAACAGCACGTCGCTAAAGCCGGTGCTGCGGACATCCGCCTGGAAAGCTTCGAGATCGCCTATCTTGTCGAGCTGGTCGCCGATCGCGCCCAACCAGGCGAGCCATTTGGATTCGTCCGCGCCGGTCCACAGCGTCGCGTCACGGTTCCAAAGCCGCGCGGCCTTGTTGCCGGTCCGCCAGTCGGCGATGGCGGCCTCCACCGCCGCGCGCTCGGCGCCCGCGGACCAGCTCATCCGGTTGAGTTGCTGGGAAACGCTATCGGTTGGATGCAAGGGAATAACTCCTGACCGCGCATGGAACCGGGTTCCGCGCCGGATCTCATGCAGAAACGTTCTGGGGTCTAGATACCGCCTTTCGACGGCTCCTCGAAGCCGAAAATCGCCACGTCCCGGTCACGGAAGGAGGCCCCTGGATCAGAACTTCCAGGAGAGGGTCAGCGTTCCGTTTGGGTTGGGACGTCGTGAGCCGACGCGGCTCACGCGCGGGCCGATCCGTGTGGCCTGCGCGGCTTCGCCGGCCCCCAAAAAAGAAAGGCCCCCGCAACCGAAGGCGCGGGGGCAGTTGCACCCCGAGTGACGAACCGAATACGGGGTGATTCCAAAGATGCGCCTTTATATAAGCATGTGACGGACCGTTCTGGCAAGAGTCCCTCTTATCAAGAGACGCTTTCCGCCTGAAAAGGGCCAGTTTACCGAATTTCTATATTAGACTTATACAATTATCATCTATGACTATTCATATGAAATTCATTAAATATATTTTAAATATACATTATATATAGGAACGCCAACCAGTCACGCTTCGTTATTTATATGCGTTATTTTGCTTTTTGAGAAATCATCGCGATGAAGGGGAAAGCGCCGCTTTTCAGCATCAACGATCCCATCGCCGTCAGCACCTGACCATGCTTGATCGCGCCGTTCAGCTCATAGCGGAACGGCACGCCGGTGGAGCCCTGCTCGTTGATGTAGTTGATGAACGCCTCGACGATCTCGTCGGCCGGCTGCTCCATGAGATGCGGCGGCGCCAGAAACTCGAACGCATTCTCGCCGCCCTCACCATAGGTCATGAGCGTCGCGACGTACCGTACGAGCTTGCCGTCGCCCGGATCGTCCCCGACGACGTGAAGAAAATGGCTGGGACCGTTGGACATCGAACCGACACGCCCTCCCTTTTCGGCGTCGGATCAATCGAAGCACGCGCACCTTCCTTCGGTCCAGACCCAACGCGCCGTCGCGGCTCGCCTGTCTCAACCCCCTAAGATTTAGGGGGCGGCGGCGCCGTAAACTTATTGAGATCGGAGAAGCCGAGCGACCCTTCGATCGCGGCCACCTGGGCCACCGCGCTGCCGAACCCGTCCTTGCCGAACTGTTTGTGTTCGATTTCTTCGAACTTCTCCCCCATCTCCGCGAGTTGCTGGTCGGAAATGCCGTTTTTCCAAGCCGGAAAGACGATCGTGTCCTCGCGAGCCGCATGGTTGGCATACATGAGGAAGAGCGTCTCGAAGGCCCGCGCCAATGGCTCGGTCTCACCGGTGCCGACCGCCCCCTTGCCGGTGACTCCGAGGATGAAGTCGGTGATCTCGCGCCCGCGATCATGCTGCTGCTTGAGCGTGTCCGCCAGCAGCGCAGCCAGCCCACCGATCTTCTTGACAGCCGGGAATAAGTAGGCCTCCTCCAGCATGCGCTCGTGATAATCCTCGCCAAAGCTGCGGAAGAGCTTGGCAGCGCGGTTAAGGGCGCCGGGATCGACATTGCCGGCGCCGGCGCGGAGCGCGGGCGCGCTCTCCCAAAGGACGAGGAGCGCGCGGCGGATAACGCCATGCTCGCGCATCAGATCCTCAACGGCGCCGACCTTTTTCTCCTTCTCCTTGGCAGCCGCGGGACCGGCGAAGGCCAGCCCCAGGCCGGCGACACCCGCCAGCCGCAACAGATTGCGGCGCCCCGAAATCAACTCCGACATTCCTTGCTCCTATGACGATGCCGTTATGTCCAGGAGGATTGGACGGCATATTGGCGTAAAGAAGGCAGCTCGCCGGGCCTTCCCCACGGGCCTTAAGGCCCGACATTCAAGCCCAGCCGCCGCAACGCGCGCTCAGGCACGCGGGTTCCGGCGGCGATCCGAGCAACCGCGCCGGGCAGCAGCGTCAGAAGCGGGGTAATGATCATCCGGCCGAGCGGATCGACCGCCAGGCCGGAGATCAGGGATGCGATCTTCACGGGCTGCCCGATATCCCGCGCCAAGTGGCGCTGGAAGAGCCCCGGCTCGGCTCCGGCGAGATATTCGGCCGCCGCCAGACGCGCGCTATGGAGCGCGATCGACATGCCGTCGCCGGAGAAGGACGGGATCACCGCGGCCTGATCGCCGAGGAACCAGGCGGCGCCGGGCGTCCGACGGACATAACCGTAGGGAATGCCGGAGACGGCGAGCGGCCTGCCCCAGCTGGCTTGTCCGCCGGAGAGTCGCCGGTCTAGCAGCGGCGCCTCCGACCGGATGGCGCCGAGCAGAGCCTCCCAGCTCTGACCCAGTCGGGCGAAGCGGGATTTACGCACGACCAGGCACAGATTGGCGACGCCGTTCTCGACTAGCTCCAGCCCGGCATAGCCGCCGCGGAACAGGCTGAGCTCCACATGCGATCCGAGCGCCCTCGTCTCCTCGGGCGATAAACGCCAGTGCAGTTTGAAGCCGATGAAATCGGTCTGCGCCTCCGGCGGGCGATTCCAGCCACGCAGATCATGTTTGCCGGTGGCGATGAAAACCTGGCGGCCAGCAACGTCCTCCCCGTTCGGAAGGCGCGCATGCCAGCCGCCGTCCCGGCGTTCGAGCGACTGCGCCTTGGCACCCACGCGAACGTCGGCGCCGCATGACGAGGCGCGCCGAAGCAGCGCGTCATCGAGGCTGCGGCGCGACAGGCTGAGCGCGCCGAAGGGCAGCATTGCCTCGATCGAGCGGCTGCCGGATTCCAGCCGCACGTGATCGATCCGTTGGGCTCCCAAGGCATTCAAATCGAGTCCGAGCGTCGACAAAAGAAGCACCGCCTCATGGCTCAGGAACTCGCCGCAGACTTTGTGGTGCGGTCCCGCTTCGCGCTCCAGCAGCACAACCGATCGGCCGGCGCGAGCAAGCGCGATCGCGAGCGCCGAGCCGGCCGGGCCGCCACCGACGATGAGCGCGTCCGGCGGATTCGTCATCGCCCCTTGGCGCGGGCGACGCATAAACGGAACGGCATCCACCACTCGATCTTTGCGGCGCCTTCGGGAATTCCGGCTTCGCCGAGCAGGCGCCGCCAGTCCGCGGTCACAAAGGCGCGCGAGATCGAAACCGGCCCGTCATGCTGAACAAACCGGTGCCAACCGGCGAGCCGTGACCAGACAGTGAAGAACCAATAGGGCAGCGGATGGCGATGAAGGTCGCCGATGAACCAGCCGATCCGCGCCGTCTCCTCCATCCATCGAAGGAACCGCACAAGCTGGGCGTCGTCGAGATGGTGGGTGAATTGCGAGCTGACGACGAGGTCGATCCCGCCCTCCGGACGATAGTCGAACAGATCGGAAGTCACCCAGCGGATCGGCGCGTCCGCCGCCGTCGCCTCTGCCGCCGCCTTGGCCGACCAGGGATTGAGATCGATTCCTGCGAGGTCGACCGTGATGCTGCGCCGGCGCGCCCACCGATCGATCCGGCGCAGCATGCCGCCGTAACCGCTGCCGACATCGACGATCACGATCGGCCGATCCGTCGGCAGCGAGCCTCGCTGCATCAGCCGGTCGAGAAAGGCGATCATCGGCCGGTAGGTGAAGGTCCAGGCGTTGACGCGCTCGAGATCCACCAGGCAGCCGCGGAATGTCTCGAAGCCGCACTCTTCCGTGTCCATCAGCTCCGGTACATGCGACCGGCGGCTGAAATCGAGTGGCATGCTCTTACCCGACGGCCTGAAACAGCATCGTCTCCGCGGTGAGGCCGGGACCGAATGCCATCCCGCAGCCTCGCGCACCCGCTTTTGCGGTCCGCATCAGCCTCTCGAGCACGAACAGGACCGTCGCCGACGACATGTTGCCATAATGCAGCAGCACATCGCGCGATGCCTCCAAGGCTTTCGGCGCCAGCTCCAACGCCCCTTCGACGGCATCGAGCACCGAGCGCCCGCCGGGATGAACCGCCCAAAGATCGATCTCGCCGACGGAAGTATCGTCGAGTATCTCCGCAGCCTTGGCCCGAAGCCCGACACCGATCGCGGCGGGCACCTTTCCCGACAGGAACATGTCGAAACCGAGCTCGCGGATGCGCCATGTGATCAGCTCGTTCGTATCGGGCACGAGGACGGCATGGAAGCGATCGAGCGCGAACCCTTTCGGCTCCGCCGTAACCAGCGCGGCGGCGCAGCCATCGCCGAAGACGAGGAAGGAGAGCACTTGCTCCAGGTCGGAGGTCTCCTGGAGATGGAGCGTGCAGAGCTCGAGCGAAAGGATCAGGACGCGCGCCTTGGGCTCGGAGCGCACGATGTGCCGCGCGAGCTTCAACGCGTTGATCGCGGCGTAACAGCCCATGAAGCCCACGACGGTGCGTTCCGCGGTGGTCGGGACGCCGCAACGGCGGACGAGTTCCAAATCGAGACCAGGCGCGGAGAAGCCGGTGCAAGTGGTGACGATCACATGTGTGATGCGGGCCGCCTCGGCGCCCAGCCGCAGTTTTTCGACCGCGCGCACCGCGAGCGCCGGCGCGGCTTCCTCATAGCGCCGCATCCGATCCGCCGTCGATGGGAAGCGTCCTCGCGTGAAGAAGCCCTGATCGTCGACGGAAGGACCGTCGGGCCTCGCGGCGGGCGCCAGGCACGACCAGCGCTGCCGGATCTGCGCGCGATCGGCCATCCGATCGAAAAGCGCTCGGCGGCGCGTATCGAGCAGCGTGCGCGCAAAGCGGACGAAGGCATCGTGGACGTCATTCGCGGGGACCGCGGTCGCGATCCGGTTAATATAGGCTGTGGCCAATGCTCGCCTCTCACCCGTTCGGACCCATTCCTTCTAAGAGGTTCCGTCTGGGTCGCCGTCATGTTTCGCGCCAAAGCAGTCCGGAGTCGAGTCAATCGACCAGAAGACTGCCGGCCCATGCGTTAGACGAAATAAGGCCCCGGCCTAATCCAAGAGCCGCGAAGATCGTCGCGGGCGGCCCATAATCCATGCCCAGCCGCTGCCAAGGTCCCGTCCTGCGCTGCGGCAAAATCAAAAGCACCGTATCGTTCGAGCGGGCGCCGATCTCTCGGACGATGAAGCAGCAATCTCAACGGCGACCGCGTTCTTTCGTGAGATCGTGACCCAACCAAGATGCCGTCGCCGGGTGAGTCCTTATCAACCATTCTACCGGATCGAAACCAGTAGTTGCGGTTTCTGCTCTTTTCTTGCGCGCTGTCGGGCGGCCCTCCGCAGGCTTCTTCCTCTTCACCATTTTTGCCATTTCAACCTCCGACTCGGGGCTCAGTATCAATTCTAGTTCGAGCCCCATAAATCACAAAGTCATTAATGTGGATTTGCGTTCCTCTAATTGTTGCTTTTTCGTCAGAGTCTAGCCAGTTCGACGTTTCTTTTTGCACCGCACAGCAAAACCCGAAACCGAACCATGATGAAAATATGTCAAGACAAGGAGAATATAGGTTCGATCTTCCGAAAAGACAGGGCCGGGAGGTGCGAGAGCCGAATCATCGGCGCCGATCGGATGGTCGAGCGCAAGTACATTCGGTGGATACTATTCACCTTTGACGTGAAAGCCCCTATTCATCGCCAAACGAAGATCAGCTACAACTCGGCGATCTGCCGCGAGGGCTCGAAGCGTGAAGCCGACCAATTCCCATCTGGCGCGATACGGGACCACGATTTTCGATACGATGTCGCGCCTGGCGCGCGAAAAGCAGGCGATCAACCTCGGTCAAGGCATCCCGGAGGACGGCGTGCCCGCCGATATCGTGGCGCGCGCCGCGACCGCTCTAACGGAAGGATCCAACCAATATCCGCCCATGCTCGGCGTGCCGGCGCTCCGACAGGCGCTCGCGGCACACGACCGCGCATTCTACGGCATCGATCTCGACTGGGAGCGCGAGACGATGGTGACCTCCGGCGGCACCGAGGCGCTGGCATCGACGCTGCTGGCCCTGATCGAGCCCGGCGACGAAATCGTGCTCGTCGAGCCGCTCTATGACAGCTATCTCCCGATCGTCGAACGCGCCGGCGGCATTCCGAAATTCGTGCGGCTGGAGGCGCCTGGATGGACAATCCCGAAGCGAGCATTGGAAGCGGCGTTCAGCGCCCGGACCAAGCTGATCCTGTTCAATTCGCCGATGAATCCGACCGCAAAAGTCTTCACCCGGGCCGAACTGGACCGCATAGCCGCGCTGGCGGCGCGCTACGACGCCTATGTCGTCTGCGACGAGGTGTACGAACACCTCGTCTTCGACGGCCGGGAGCATATTCCCATGCTTTCCCTCCCGGAGATGCGCGAGCGCGCCGTCAGGATCGGCTCGGCCGGAAAGACCTTTTCGCTGACCGGCTGGAAGGTCGGCTATATTTCCGCCTGCCCGGCGCTCGTCGAGCGGATCGCCCGCGCCCACCAATTCATCACCTTCACGACGCCCCCCAATCTGCAAGCAGCCGTAGCCTACGGCCTCTCGAAGGAGCGGCCCTTCTTCGCGAATTTTGCGGCGCGCATGGAAGCGAAGCGTGACCGGCTGGCGCACGCGCTGGAGGCGGCGGGATTTGCCGTCGCGCCCTGTCAAGGGACCTATTTCATCAATGCCGACATTACCTCCGTCGGGTTCGACGGCGACGATGTCGCTTTCTGCACTGAGATCATCGAAACGGTGGGCGTGGCCGCAATTCCGGTCAGCGCCTTCTATACCGGGGAACCCGAGAAGCGCCTTGTGCGCTTCTGCTTTGCCAAACCGGATGAGATGTTGGATGAAGCCGCCGCCCGCCTGCGGCGCCGTTTCGGTCGCGCTTGAGCGTCGGCCGGCCGGCGTCGGCCTCCTTTTTTGCTTGACCGCATGTCTCTGCTCCGCCGCGCCGGCCAAAGCCGACCGGCCGGCCTGGCAGCGCTACGAAGTCGCTATCTGGCAGAAGCAGAATCCCGCGCAATACCGGGCGCTCAAGGCCCTCGGCGTAACGGCGGGCATGGTCAAGGCGCGACGCGACGACGGCCCCGGCGAGCCTGTCGACCGACCGACAGCGGACCTCCTCTCGCAAGCCGGGCTCGGGTGCTATATCGAAAATATCGCAACGGACTTCTATTCGGCCTACCACATCTGGACGCCCAACAAGCCGGTCAATTGGCGTTTTCTCGATGCGCAAGCGCGGTTCGCGGCCAATCCGGCCGATCCGACGGCCTTCATTCGCGATCCCAGCCTTTCTGATCCGGCCTGGCTCGCCAAGATCAACTTGCGGCTGGAGCGCGTCGTTAAAGCCGAGGATAGCGAGAAGCCGCTCTATTACAGCCTCGGCGATGAAACCGGAATCGGCGACCTCGCGGCCTATTGGGATTTCGATCTGTCCAGCTATTCGATCGACGGCATGCGCGATTGGCTTCGACTCCGTTACCCCTCGCTCCCCGCGCTCAATGCCGAATGGAACACGCGTTACCGCGACTGGTCCGAAATCCGGCCGATGACGATGCCGGAGGCCATGCAGCGCAACGGCAATTATGCGCCCTGGGCCGACTTCAAGGCATGGATGGATTTCGCCTTCGCGCACGCGCTCGCTACCGCTACGGCGACGGTTCATGCCGCCTCGCCGGCAGGACGGTCGGGAATCGAGGGTGCTCAGATTCCAGGCTGGGGCGGCTATGACTACAGCCGGCTCGCCAACGCCGTCGACGTCATGGAGATCTATGACAACGACGCCAATGTCGAGATGGCGCGCTCCTTCAATCCCGATCTCGTCCTGTTGACGACCGCGGCCGATCACGGGCCCAAGGAGCTGAACGTCATCTGGCGCGAACTGCTCAAGGGCGGCGGCGGCCTCGTTCTGTGGGACGAGAACAACGAAATCGCGCGGCCGGATGGAAGCCTCGGCCCTCGCGGACTCGAGCTTCGGCCGGTTCTCCGGAAGATCGAAGGTGCCGATGGCGACGAAGGAATCGGCCCGCTGCTTCTGAGGAGCGCGCGCGTCTACGATCCGATCGCGATCCTCTATTCGCCGGCGAGCTTCCGCACCCATTGGATGCTCGAGTGGAAGGACAAGGGCGACGCCTGGTCCAAGCGCGATGCGGCGGCCGAATATGATCCCGATGAAATCCGGCAGGCGCCGCTCCATTTTCTGGACGCGGTCGAACATCTCGGATTCCAGCCGCGCTTCATCTCGTCAGCCGGCCTCGCGCAAGGAATCCTGGAGCGGGACGGCTACAAGGTCCTGATCCTGCCGCGCGCCATCGCGCTCTCGACCGCCGAAGCCGCGCGCATCCGACTCTTCGTGAAAAAGGGCGGCATCGTCATCGCCGACGAGGAGCCCGGCCTTTATGACGAGCATAGCCGGAAGCTCGCCGCGCCCGCGCTGCACGATCTGTTCGTCGGCAAAGCCGAACGCGCGATCCTGGTCGAGCCGCAGAGTGAAAAGCTCGCGGAGATCACGGCTGCGGCGGGCCTAAAGCCCCGCTTCCCGCTGTCGGTTGCAAAGGGCGGCGCACCGACGGATGCCAGGACTTACGTGTTTCGAGACGGCGCCAGGGAGATTGTGGCGATCCATCGGGATTTTCCCGCTTCCGGAGACGCCCCTCCGGAAACGATCACGGTCGCGCTCCCCAAGCCCGCCTATATGTTCGATTTGATCCGAGGCACGGCGCTCGGCAGAACCGACCGCGCCACCTTGGAGCTGGATTCGGTGACGCCCGAGATCCTCGTCGTATCGGACCGGCCGGGCTCACCGGATTGATGGAAAGATCAGGCGGGCAGCGGTATTCCCGACCGCCGGTCGGCCATGCCGGGCGCCAGAAGCTTGGAGATGTCCTGAAGCGACCTCTCGGCCCCGTCCACGCGGAGCACCGTCCGGCCGGTGGCCGGCGACATTACGATTTCCGCCAGATATCCGCTTGCCTGCAGGCGGGCGGCGGCGAATTCCAAATAGGCCAGCGAGGTCGTGCCGTCGAGGAACGAACTCATCTTGTCTCTCCCTTAAACCGACTTCATTGCTCCCAAATTGAGCCCCGATTGTGGTTAAGCGATGGTGAAAACCGGCAATTTCAGGGCATTCGGCCCGTGCTCTAACGCGTTGCTGCACCGCAACAGGTGACTTTGGCCGCGGATCCCGCTACCAATCCGCCGCGCGATCCCCACCTATCGGGCATCGCTGGACCTGCAGCCGGAAAATCATCGCTATCATGCAACTGCGAAATATCGCCATCATTGCCCATGTCGACCATGGAAAGACCACGCTGGTCGATGTGCTGCTGAAGCAATCGGGCGTTTTCCGCGAAAACCAGCAGGTGGCCGAGCGCGCCCTCGATTCCAACGAGCTGGAGCGCGAACGGGGGATCACGATCCTGGCAAAGTGCACCTCCGTGGAGTGGCACGGCACCCGCATCAATATCGTCGACACGCCGGGCCACGCGGATTTCGGCGGCGAGGTCGAGCGCATCCTATCGATGGTCGATGGCTGCCTGGTCCTGGTCGACGCGGCCGAAGGCCCGCTGCCCCAGACCAAATTCGTCGTCGGCAAGGCATTGAAGCGCGGCCTCCGACCGATCGTCGTCGTCAACAAGGTCGATCGGCCGGACGCTCGCCCGCACGAGGTCCACGACCAGGTGTTCGACCTGTTCGCCGCGCTCGACGCGACCGAAGAACAGCTCGACTTTCCGACGCTTTTCGCCTCCGGCCGTCAAGGCTGGGCCGCCGACAGCCTGGAGGCGGAGCATAGCGACATGGGCCCGCTGTTCGACCTCATCGTCCGGCATGTGCCCGCGCCCGCCGTCGATTCTTCGAAGCCCTTCACGATGCTGGCGACGATCCTGGAGGCCAACCCCTATCTCGGACGGCTGCTGACCGGTCGAATTCAATCCGGAACCGTGCGCCCCAACATGCCCATTCGGGCGCTGTCCCGCGACGGCACGCCGATCGAGACCGGTCGCGTCTCGAAGCTGCTCGCCTTCCGCGGCCTGGAGCGGGTGCCGATCGACGAGGCCGAAGCGGGCGACATCGTCGCCATCGCCGGCCTATCCAAGACAACCGTCGCCGACACGATCGCCGATCCTTCGGTCACCGAAGCCATCCCGGCCCAGCCGATCGATCCGCCGACGATCACCATGACCTTCTCGGTCAATGACAGCCCCTTGGCCGGTCGCGAGGGCGACAAGGTAACGAGCCGCATGATCCGCGACCGTCTGTTCCGGGAGGCGGAGGGCAATGTTGCCCTGCGTATCCAGGAGAGCGCGTCCAAGGATTCCTATGAGGTCGCCGGCCGCGGCGAGCTTCAGCTCGCGATCCTCATCGAGCAGATGCGCCGCGAAGGCTTCGAGATGTCGATCAGCCGGCCGCGCGTCGTCTATCAGAACGACCCCAAGACCGGGCAACGGCTGGAGCCGATCGAGGAAGTGGTCATCGACGTCGACGAGGAATTCTCGGGCGTCGTCGTCAGCAAGCTGTCCGAGCGCAAGGCCGACCTGGTCGAGATGCGGCCCTCGGGCGGCGGCAAGCTCCGCCTCACCTTCCACGCCCCTTCGCGCGGCCTCATCGGTTATTACGGCGAGTTCCTGACCGATACGCGCGGTACCGGCGTCATGAACCGCCTGTTCCACGGCTATTCGCCCTTCAAGGGTCAGATTCCGTCGCGCCGGACCGGCGTGCTGATCGCGAATTCCCCGGGCGTCGCCGTGGCTTACGCGCTCTGGAACCTTGAGGAGCGAGGCCCGATGATGATCGAGCCCGGCATCGAGGTTTACGAAGGCATGATCATCGGCGAGCACACGCGCGACAACGATCTCGAGGTCAATGTCATCAAAGGCAAGCAGCTGACCAACATCCGCGCCGCCGGCAAGGACGAAGCGGTGCGCCTGACCCCGCCGATCCGCATGACGCTCGAGAAGGCAATCGCCTATATCGCCGATGACGAGCTGGTCGAGGTGACGCCGAAATCAATCCGGCTGAGGAAAAGAGAGCTCGATCCCAATGACCGCAAGCGCACGGCCCGCGCGGCAGCCGAAGCCTAGCGCGGGTTCGCCGGTCACACTGGCCGAGATCGAGCGCACCCGCAAACAGATCGCCGGCGCGATCGTCGAGACGCCCTGCATCCGCTCGCGGACCCTATCGGACATCGCCGGATGCGAAGTCTGGCTCAAATTCGAGAATCTGCAATTCACCGCCTCTTTCAAGGAGCGCGGCGCGCTCGCCAAGCTGCTGAACCTGACGCCGGAGGAGCGCGGCCGCGGCGTGATCGCCATGTCGGCCGGCAACCATGCGCTGGGCGTCGCTTATCACGCCCAGCGTCTGGGCATCCCGGCCACGATCGTGATGCCGAAAGGCACGCCCTTCACGAAGATCCGCCACACCGAGGACCACGACGCCCGGGTCATCGTCGAAGGCGAGAGTTTGGCCGAGGCCCAGCGCTTTGCGGAGTCCCTCGCCGCCAAGGAAAATCTGGTCTTCGTTCACCCCTATGACGACGACAGGGTCATTGCCGGACAGGGCACCATCGCCCTCGAAATGCTGGAGGCGGCACCCGCGTTGGACAGTTTGGTGCTGCCGATCGGCGGCGGCGGCCTGATCTCCGGCTGCTCCATCGCGGCCAAGGCCAAGAGGCCGGAGCTTCAGGTTTTCGGGGTCCAGACCGAGCTCTATCCCTGCATGTACCGGGCGATCCGGGGCGAGACCGGCGCCTCGGGCGGCGCCACCGTGGCGGAGGGCATCGCCGTCCAGAATGTGGCCGAGCGAACCAAGGCGATCATCGCCCGGCTGGTGACCGAAATCCTGCTGGTCTCGGAGCGTGAAATCGAGCACGCGGTGGCGCTGTTGATGGAAGTCGAGAAGACGGTCGTCGAAGGTGCCGGCGCGGTGGGCTTGGCGGCCCTTCTGAGGTACCGGGACCGTTTCGCCGGGCGGACGGTCGGGCTGGTGCTCACCGCCGGGAATATCGATCCCAGGGTCCTGGCATCGCTGATGCTGCGGGAATTGTCACGCACAGGGCGCGTTTCGACCTTCCATATCGAGCTCAACGATCGGCCGGGAGCCCTCGCCCGGATCGCCTCTGTGATCGGCGATGCCGGAGGCAACATTATCGAGGTGCTGCACAATCGGCTTTCCAGCGCCGTCTCCGTCAAAGGGGTGGCGGTCGACATCACGATCGAGACACGGGATGCCGAACATCGCGACCTGATCGCGCGAAGCATCCAAAATGCGGGCTTCCGGTACCGGATCGTCGACGCGTGAACCGCCCCTCGCGCCATCCGTTTATGTATTCGCCGGGTACCGGTTGGTGTATAGGATTAGATTTCATGAAATGGGCAACCGGACGCCCATGATTTGCCATAATGGGACCCGATTAAGGGGGCCATTGCAAATCGCCGTCCTGTAGAGGCGCCAGGGTGGCTTCCGATCCGGTGGGGTGTATCTAGGAATGCTGCGTATCCAGGCACTATTCGCGATTGTCGTGGTCATCGCCGTGAACTTCGCGGCCTGGTATTTCTTGAATCCCGCCGTCCATGAGCGCCCCTGGGACGGCCAGATCCAAAGCATCGCCTTCGCGCCTTACCAGGCCGACCAGTCCCCTCGCGAAAAGAAGTATCCGAGCTACGACCAGATCGACCACGACATGTCGCTGGTCGCGGACATCGCCAACGGGATCAGGACCTACGAGCTCGCGCCCGGCTTTGACAAAATCCCGGCGATCGCGCGCAAATATGGGCTGACGGTTACGGCCGGCGCCGTTGTCGACGGCGACAAGTCCGGTCCCGGCAGCGACGAGCGGCAGATGAACACGCTGATCCGGCTCGCCAAGGAATACCGGAACATCGACCGGGTCATTGTCGGCAACGAGCAGATTCAGACCAACTCGATGAAGGCCGACCAGCTCATCGCCGACATCAAAAAGGTCAAGGCGGGCGTTCCCAGGCGAGTTCAGGTTTCGACCGGCGGCGACGTGGACTCCTGGCTCAAGCATCCCGAGCTGGTCGATGCCGTCGACTTCATTTGCGTCCATATCCACCCCTATTGGGACAACATTCCCATCGACAGGGCCGTTGACGAAGTCTTCCACCAAATCGACGCGCTGAAGCAGAAATATCCTGGAAAGCCGATCATGGTGGGCGAGGTCGGCTGGCCGAGCGACGGCCCCTGGCGCGGCGGCGCCGAGCCGTCGCTCGTAAACCAGGCCACCTTCGTCCGGACCTTCCTCAACCGTGCGACCGAGGCGGGCATCGACTACAATCTCTTCGAGGCGTTCGACCAGCCCTGGAAGCGCGCCGACGAGGGCCCGGCAGGCGCATCGTGGGGCATCTTCGACGCGCAGCGCCATCTCAAAGTCCATATGCAGGGCGCGCTGGTCGAGCTCCAAAACTGGCCGCAGCTTTGGGGCGTGGCAACGATCATCGCGTTGCCGATGATGCTGTGGTTCTCCGGCCGCCGTCGCGATATCAGGACCGCCGGCCTGGTCTTCTTCTCGCTGCTGATGCAAGCCACGGCCTCGCTGCTGGTCTGGACCGTGATGCAGGTCGTCCATGGCGCTTACGATCCGACCATCGTGGTCACCTGGATCCTGCTGATCGGCATGCAGATCGTGCTCTTCGGCGTGATCCTGTCCGATGGGCTCGAGATCACGGAGCTGCTGTTCCGCTCGAGCTGGCGGCGCCTCATCAAGCCGATGCGCGGACAGCACATGACCGGCGGTCCGAAAGTCTCGATCCATGTGCCCTGCTACAACGAGCCGCCGCATATGGTGATCGAGACGCTCGATCATCTGGCACGGCTCGCGCATGACAATTTCGAAGTCCTGGTCATCGACAACAACACCAAGGACCCGGAAGTATGGCGGCCGGTGGAGGCCCATTGCCGAACGCTCGGCCCTCGTTTCCGCTTCTTCCATCTCGACAATTGGCCGGGCTTCAAGGCCGGAGCCCTCAATTTCGCGCTTCGCAACAGCGCGCCCGACGCGGAGGTGATCGCGGTCATCGACAGCGACTATACGGTCGATCCCGACTGGCTCTCGGCGATGGTGCCCCATTTCGCCAATCCCAAGGTCGGATTGGTCCAGTCGCCCCAGGACTACCGCGACTGGAAGGGCGATCTCTTCAAGACGATGTGCCATTGGGAATATGCGGGCTTCTTCAACATCGGCATGATCACCCGCAACGAGCGCAACGCGATCATCCAGCACGGCACGATGACGATGATCCGGCGCACCGCGCTGGAGCAGGTCGGCGGCTGGGCCGAATGGTGCATCACCGAGGACGCCGATCTCGGCTTGTCGCTGTTCGAAGCCGGCTGGGAAGCGCTTTACGCGCCAGACAGCTTCGGCAAGGGCCTGATCCCGGACAGCTTCTCGGCCTACAAGACCCAGCGTTTCCGCTGGGCTTACGGCGCGGTGCAGATTCTGAAGCACCATTGGCGTAACCTGATGCCGGGCAGCAAGGTGCTGACATCCGGCCAACGCTATCACTTCCTCGCCGGCTGGATGCCCTGGTTCGCCGACGGCGCGCACATATTGTTCTCGGCCGCCTCGATCTTCTGGTCTTTGGGGATGCTTGCCTTTCCGACGATGGCCTGGGTGGGCACGCAATTGTGGGGCGAGCACTACGATCTCGATCATCCGCTTTACAATACGGTCAAAAGCATCGTCGGCTCGATCTTCGCCTTCCCGCCGACGGCCTTCATGATCCCGACCATCCTCGCCTTCGCGTTCAAGCTGGTGTCCGGATTCTGGGTCTATTCGGTGCGGATCAAATGCAGCCCGATGCAGAAGGTGGGCGCCGCGATCGCCGGCATGGCGCTGACCCATACGGTCGGGCGCGCGATGTGGCAGGGCATCTTCACCTCTGGTCGCCCCTTCGTGCGCACACCCAAATGCGCCGATCAACCGGCTCTCGTACAGGGCTTCCTGATGGCACGGGCGGAGATCGTGTGGCTCGTAGCGCTATTGTCGGTTGCGGGGGCCGTGCTGTTCACCAACGGCCTGCTGAACCTCCAGGCCCGGATCTGGAGCATCGCGGTCGCCGTTCAGGCGCTGCCGTTCCTGGCGGCGCTCATCACATCGATGGCGAACGCGCTCCCGACATTCCGCCTGACGAGCCAGCCCGCTCCTTTGGTGCACTCCCCGAGCCGGTCCGCGCCCGCGGCGGAGTAGCGGTATCGAGCGCTCCGACGGTCGCGGTGAGATAACTCAAGCCGGTTACCAGCGTCAGCACGGCCGCCGCCCAGAGCAGCGCAAGCCCGGTCATATGCACCACCCCGTCGGTCGGCGCGATCAGGATCGTGAGGGCGGCCATCTGGACTGCCGTCTTCCATTTGGCGAGCCTTGTCACCGGCACGACAATCCCCAGAGGGCCCAGATGCTCGCGAAAACCCGATACCGCGATTTCCCGCAGAAGGATGGCCAGCGCCGCCGCGATCGACCAGCCGGAGATCACGCCTGTTGCGACCAGCAGCAGAAGCGCGGTGCCGACCAGCAGCTTGTCGGCAATCGGGTCGAGCATCCGGCCGAAGGGCGAAAGCTGCCCCAGCCGACGCGCCAGGTAGCCGTCCAACCAATCGGTCACCGCGGCGATCAGATAGAGCACCAGCGCCGCCCAGCGCGCCCAGCCGGCATCGCTCAGAAACAGCGGCACGAACGGCGCAATGATCAGAATCCGACCGATGGTAAGCAGATTGGGCAGATTGGTGGAATAGTTCATTCCGGCTCCGCGGTGCCGAGCGCCAGCCCGCCAAATGAGCATGTCCGCCGGTCCGGGGCAACCTATTCCCCGTGCGGCCTCTACCGTTACCGCCTCTGGCGCGACTGGGGCGGCGGCGCAACGCTCCTCTGGATCATGCTCAACCCTTCGACCGCCGATCATCTGGGCAACAACGATGCGACCATTGCACGATGCGAACGCCGCGCCATGGCTTGGGGTTTCAGCCGCGTGGAGGTGGTCAACCTTTTCGCGTTCCGAACCCCTCATCCCAAGGTGCTCTTCGCCGCCGCCGACCCGGTCGGGCCCGGGAACGACCCCGCGATCCTGGAGGCGACCGAGAAAGCCGATCTGATCCTCTGCGGCTGGGGCTCGCTCGGAGGGTTCGCCGGTCGCGCCGCGCGGGTTTTGGACATGCTGCGCGGGCGCGAGTTGGCCTGCCTCGGCGTCAACCGCTCCGGCGAGCCGACACATCCGCTCTACCAACCCTATTCCGCGCGCCCGACGCCGTACCGCTCGCCTCCCAACGCAAATCGCTACGAGCTCGAGTGGAAGTGATCGTAGATCTGCTGCGCGACCTTCTTCGAAATGCCGTCGACCGCCTCGAGGTCCTGGACACCGGCGTTCGCCACCGCGCGCGCCGACCCGAAATGATGCAGTAGCGCCCGCTTGCGAGCGGCGCCGATACCGGTGATCTCGTCCAAGGGTGAAATGCCGATCGCGCGCTGCCGCTTGGCGCGATGGGCGCCAATCGCAAAACGATGCGCTTCATCGCGCAGGCGCTGCAGGTAGAAGAGCACCGGATCGTTGAGCGGCAGGGAAAAGGGCGACCTTATCGTGCCGTCGGGAGCGGGCATGAAGAACTTCTCGCGCCCAGCATCGCGGTCGGGTCCCTTGGCGATCGCGACGATCGGCGGCGGCGCGGCAACGCCGAGCTCAGCCAGGACTTCGAGCGCGATGCCGAGTTGTCCCGAGCCGCCATCGATGAGGATCAGATCGGGCCAGCCGGACGCTCCCTCCTCCTCTCCGGCCTCGGCCTGAATGGCGCGCGCGAAGCGGCGCGTCAGCACCTCGCGCATCATGCCGTAATCGTCGCCGGGCGTGATCGGCTGCTTCATGTTGAACTTGCGGTAGGCGTTCTTGCGGAAGCCCTCGGGTCCGGCGACGATCATCGCGCCGACCGCGTTCGTCCCCTGGATGTGGCTGTTGTCATAGACCTCGATGCGATCCGGCGGACCGTCGAGCCCGAAGAGCTCGGCGACACGCCGCAAGAGCTCGGCTTGGGACGCGCTTTCCGCGACCCTGCGCGCATGGGCCTCTCGCGCATTCTCCCGCGCATGTTCGACGATGCGCTTCTTGTCGCCGCGCTGCGGGTGAAGGAGTTCGATCCTGCGGCCGGCGCGCACGGACAGCGCCTCGGCGATGAGCCCTTGCTCCGGCACCGCGTGGCTCACCATCACGAGCGGCGGCGGCACCTTGTCTTCGTAGAACTGCGCGACGAACGCCGCGAGCACGTCCTCGACCCCGACGCTCTGATCATGCGCCGGGAAGTAAGGACGATTGCCATAGTTGCGGCCGCCGCGGAAAAAGAACACCTGGATGCAGGTGAGCCCGCCCTCCTGAAAGGCGGCGATCACGTCGGCATCGCCCAGTTCGGCCGTGTTGATGTCCTGCCGCGCCTGGATCGAAGCGAGCGCGCGGATACGGTCGCGAAAACGCGCCGCGCGTTCGAAATCGAGAGCATCCGACGCGGCCTTCATCTCGCGTACGAACGACTCCTGCACTTCGCGCGTGCTGCCGCCGAGGAATTCGCGCACCTCGCGCACCTGCCCGGCATAATCCTCAGACGAGACCAGCCCGACGCAAGGCGCCGTGCAGCGCTTGATCTGGTACTGCAAGCAAGGCCGTGAGCGCGTCGAGAAGACCGTGTCGGCGCAGCTTCGGATAAGGAACGCGCGCTGCAGGGCCACAATCGTGCGGTCGACCGAGCCCGCCGACGCGAACGGCCCGTAATAGGCGCCGGCTCCCCGGCTGCCGCGGTGCTTGGCGAGACGCGGGAACGCGTGCTCGGTCGTGAGCTCGATGTAGGGAAAGGATTTGTCGTCCCGAAGCGAAACATTGTAGCGCGGCTTCAGTCGCTTGATCAGGTTCGATTCGAGGAGAAGCGCCTCGACTTCGCTCTTCGTCCGAACGAATTCCATGGAGCAGGTCTCATGGACCATCCGCTGGATCCGAACCGGCAGCTTCGTCGGCTGCGTATAGGTTGTGACTCGCTTCTTGAGGCTGCGCGCCTTGCCGACATAAAGCACGTCGCCGGCGTCGTTCATCATCCGATAGACGCCGGGCGCGTTGGGAAGCGCGCGCGCAAAGGCTCGGACCACGTCGATCCCTTGAGTTTTCTCCGCCATAGGCGCGTCCGAGATGTGCGTCATCGCTCCAAACTACACTCCCAAATCGGGCCCAAGGCGTCCAACATCAAGCGCCGCCTCGGCTCGCGATCGATATCCACCGAATCTGTGGATAAGTTTGTGGGCAGGAACAGGTCGTGCGATCCGAAACCGCAGGGAATCAAGCCGTTTCCGTTTTTGCCTAGTTTTTAGGCATACACCCTAACCCCTTGTTCTAAAATAATTAAAAAAAGTCAACTAGAGGCAATTCCGGTCGATGCATTTTTTTTAGGATTGACAATGAACCGAGCAACGCGATTGGGCCTGCTGTGTACAACTCCGGCATCGCGACATCATGCCAGCGGCTCTGAAGGATGATCCCTATCCCGTTGCGGCGCTTAATTATCTCATACAAAAGTGTTGTCCCTCGGAATCACCGGGCGCAATTGTTCATTCCGGCGGCGGCACGCCGCGTTTGGGCTGCACCCACGCAAGGTGCTCGCCGCAATCCACGGCAATCATCTGGCCGGTGACTGCGCGCGCCTCGACCAAATAGCGTACCGCGCCTGAAACGTCCTCCGGTTGTATCTGTCGCGCGAGCGGCAGGCTCGACCAATGCCGTCGAAACTGGTCCGCGCTCTGTCGCTCATTGGGTAAGACCGGTCCCGGCCCCACGCCGTTCACGCGAATGCGCGGCGCGAGCGCCAGCGCCATCGTCTGCGTCAGCGTCCAAAGCCCGGACTTCGACAACGTGTAGGTTACGAAATGGGGTGAGAGATTCCAGACACGCTGATCCAGCATGTTGACGATCGCGCCCTCGCGATCGGAAGGAAGCAGATACGCGAA
>Ga0070738_10000995_pt1 | contig 67141 bp, 63 predicted proteins | sample Coa_R2_2_FD_66446 | JGI IMG/M metagenome (GOLD analysis project Ga0070738, IMG submission 66446) | Surface soil microbial communities from Centralia Pennsylvania, which are recovering from an underground coalmine fire - Coalmine... | ecosystem: Environmental > Terrestrial > Soil > Unclassified ... | reverse complement strand
GGTACGACGGTGGCGAGTTACAGCTACGATGGTCTGGGCCGTCGCATCGCGGAGACGCATGGGTCGAACACGCGGGAGCTGTACTATTCGGCGGATGGCCAGGTGTTGACGGAGTGGTACGACGGCTTGGAGCAGGCGCGGAACGTGTGGAGTCCGGTGGCTCCGGCTCCCAACACGTTGGTGTTGCGTGACCAGGCGCGCCAAGGGGGAGAAAAAGTGTCGGGACTCGTTGATCCAGATCTCACATGTGAATGTTGCTTTCCCGCGCCGCAAATCGGTCAGACCTAGAGCGGTTGTGCTTGCAACGAAGTAGCTTTCGGCAGGCCAAGGAGTTGCAACGCGCCGCGCGCTTTCGTTGCATCGAGGGTGGGGGCGGGCGATGCAACGCCATTTCGTGGCCGCTTTGTTGCTCGTATCCAAGCTCCGCTTGGGAACGATAGGGCGAGTTGCTACACTTACCCTGCGACGTATTATCCGAAAAAATGCAGGTTTGCAGGCATGACCCACGCATGGCATGATGTGACACCCGGCGAGCACTTACCTAGCGAGTTCACCGCCATCGTCGAGATTCCGATGGGGTCCAGCGTCAAGTACGAGCTGGATAAGGAAACCGGCATGATCAAGCTGGATCGCATTCTCTACTCGGCGGTTTACTACCCGGCCAATTACGGTTTCATCCCGCAGACCCTGGCCGAAGACGATGATCCGCTCGACGTGCTGGTGCTCTGCCAGGAGGCCGTGGTGCCGTTGACGCTGGTGAACGCGCGGGCCATCGGTTTGATGACTATGATCGACAGCGGCAAGAAGGACCACAAGATCCTGGCCGTTGCCGTTGACGATCCGGAGTACGACGGTTTCCGCGATGTCACGGAGCTGCCGGCACATCGTTTGACCATGCTGCGCCGCTTCTTCCAGGATTACAAAACGCTGGAGGGCAAGGCGGTCGAAGTGGATGAAATCCAGCCGATGGCGGCGACGCTGCCGATTATCGAGTCAGCGCTGGCGCGCTACAGCGCCCAGCGGCGTCGAGGCTTCCACGCGTTCGGCAAATCGAGTGGCAAAGCGCATCCCTGATTCGCCTCATCGAAGGAACCCTATGGTCCGAACACGCTTCGCTCCCAGCCCGACCGGCTATCTGCACATCGGCGGCGTCCGCACCGCTCTGTTCAACTGGCTGTTCGCGCGCCGGCACGGCGGCCAATTCATCCTCCGCATCGACGACACCGACATGGGCCGTAATCAGCCGGAGGCGCTGCAGCCCATTCTCGACGGTTTTCGCTGGCTCGGCATCGATTGGGACGAAGGCGCCGAAGTCGGCGGTCCCTGCGGACCCTACTACCAATCCGAGCGTTTGGATCGCTATCAGGCGGCAGTGAAATCGCTGATCGACAAGGGACTGGCTTATTACGATTACTCCACGGCGGACGAAGTGAAAGCGGAGCGTGAAGCAGCGGAGAAGGAGAAACGCCCGTTTGTCTATAGCCGGCGCTGGATGGCGGAGACACCCGCCGATCGCGCGCGCTTTGAGGCGGAAGGCCGCAAAGCCTTGGTGCGCTTGCGCATGTATCGAGAGGGCGTGTGCCGCTTTCACGACCATATCCGCGGCGACATGGCGGTCGAGTGGACGCATGAGGCCGACCACGTCATCCAACGCGCCGATGGTTCATGCCTTTATAACCTCGCGAACGTCGTCGATGACCACGACATGCGCATCACGCACGTGATCCGGGCCGAGGAGCATCTCTCGAACACGCCGCGGCAAATCTTCATTGCCCAAGGACTCGGCTACGAGCTACCGGAATACGCCCATGTTCCGTTCGTCGCCGAGCCAGGGAGCAAGAACAAGCTGAGCAAGCGGAAACTGGCACAGTATCTCAAGAACCCGGATTTTCGGCAAGTTTACGAGCATGGCCGGGCCATCGCCGAGGCTATCGGTGTAACTGCCTCCGCCGATACGTTCAATCCGGTGATTGTCGATTTCTATCGTCAGGTTGGTTACTTGCCCCACGCCATCGTCAATTACCTACTGCTGCTCGGTTGGTCGCTGGACGATAAGACCGAGTTTTTCCCGCGAGCGGAGATGATTCGCCACTTCTCGCTGGAGCGCGTCACCAAATCGGCGGCCAGCTTCGATGCAAAAAAGCTCCGTGCTTTCCAGGAGCACTACATGGCCCTAGAGCCGGTCGAGCGAAAGACAGAGTTGGTCCTGCCGTTTCTGCAAAAGGCCGGGCTGATCCCGCAACCAGCGCCTGCTGAGGAAGTGGAGCGCGTAACGGCCATCGTGAAGGCTGCCGGCGAGCGGATCAAGGTGGCTGGCGACGTCCTCGATTACACCGCGTTCTTCGTGGCTGATGATCGTATGAGCTACGATGAAAAAGCTCTCGATCAATACATCCGCAAACCGGAAAAGATAGCACTGCTTCGCAAACTCCGGCAGCTCTTGGAAACGGCGGCGTTTGATGCAAAGAGCTTGGAGACCCTGATTCAGGAATTCGCCCAAGCCGAGGGCGTCAAGGTCAACGAAGTGAATCAGCCGCTGCGCGTGGCCGTCACCGGCAAGGCTATCGGATTCAGTGCCTACGAAACGCTGGCCTTGCTAGGGCGCGAACGTTGCCTGGCTCGCATTGACCGAATCCTGGAAGGGAAGTGAAGCGATTGTTGGTGCAATCCTGAAAACGAAGAGTAAAACCTCATGCACATTCAACTCGATTACGGACGTACGGGACTCGAAGTCGATCTGCCGGATGATCGTCTCGTCGGTCCATTGAGTATCCGGCCGGCGCCGCCGCTGGCCGACCCGGAACAGGCCATCGCCGACGCGATCGATCATCCCATCGGAACGCCGCCCTTGGCTGAGATCGCGCGCGGCCGCAAAAATGCCTGCATCCTCGTCTGCGACATCACGCGGCCGGTGCCCAATCGTCTGATCCTGCCGCCTTTGCTGCGTATCCTCGAAGAACAGGGCATCGCTCGGCAGGACATCCTGATCCTTATCGCCACTGGCCTGCACCGTCCCAACGAAGGGGCCGAGCTTGATGAGTTGGTCGGGCCGGAGATCGCTTCGCGCTATCGTGTCGAGAACCATCATGGTAAAGTGCGCGAGGAGCACGATTATCTCGGCACTACACCCAATGGTGTTCCGGTCTGGCTCGATTCACGTTACGTCCGTGCTGACCTGAAAATCACGACCGGCTTGATCGAGCCGCACCTGATGGCCGGCTATAGCGGCGGGCGCAAGGTGATTTGTCCCGGCATCGCGGGACTGGACACGGTCAAAGTGTGGCACGGCCCACGTTTCCTGGAGCATCCCCGCGCTGACTGCGGTATCGTCGAGGGTAATCCCGTACACGAGGAGAACACACGGATCGCGCTGATGGCCGGCTGCGATTTCATTGTCAACGTTTGTCTCGATGGCCAGCGCCGCGTCACATGGGTTGGGGCCGGTGCCATGATCCAGGCGTGGCAAGAGGGCGTGCGTTTCGTCGAAAATGTTGTCAAGGTGCCCGTGTCCGAACCGGTCGATGTCGTGGTCACGAGTTGTGCCGGCTATCCGCTGGACACGACCTGGTATCAGGCCGTCAAGGGGCTGACGGGCGCGTTGCCGATCGTCAAACAGGGCGGTACGATCGTGATGGCAGCCAGTTTGACCGAAGGGCTTGGCAGCCCCGAATTTCAGCAGGTCATGGCCGAGAACCCCGATCTTAACAAATTCAAGCAGCGCATCCTCGGTGAGGATTATTTCATCATGGACCAGTGGCAACTCGAAGAGTTGGCGAAAGTTGTAGAGCGCTGCCGAGTGAAGGTAGTCACCCACGGCATCCCGGCCCAGACGCTACGCCGCTGCTACGTTGAGCCGGCCGAAAGCATTGAACAAGCCGTCGCCGATTGCCTCGCCGAATACGGCCCACAAGCGCGTGTGGCCGTCATCCCCAAGGGGCCTTACGTCCTGCCCTATGTCGCTTAATGCCAACCCGCAGCGCCGCGGCGAGCGGGGTCGCGTTAGCGCCCCGAGGAGTTCTCCTCGGGGCGCTAACGCGACCCCGCTCGCCGGGCACTGGCGTTTATCTGTGTTCCTCGGTGGCTAAGCGGTTTTTGCGTTGTTCGACGGCCGGAGATGATTTCGTGTCATGGGCGAAGATAAAAGCCACAGTTCCGCAGAGTACGAGCAGAAGCAGGGACTTAAACAAAAAGACGCGGCGTTGAAAGCGCCTCTCGACACCGGGATCGAGCAGAACCCGCTGCAAGAATTCGATGCGGCGACCAATCGACGCGTGCTGCCATGATTGCAAAAAGCCCGGCCGATCGCGGCTGATCCCGTTGACCGCGGCCACTTTCTCAAGCGCTCGGATAAACGTGTTGATGCCGGTCGGGCACAAACCTAGCCCTCGCCCCGCCAGATCGTCTTCGTCCTCATGTCCGCGGCAGTCCGGCGACGAGCACGAGACGGCCCGGCAGCCGAATACGTCCGCTTGACGCTCACAACGCCGCGACAGAAAGCCGAACACCACGAAGATGTAGGCGAGCAGGACGCCGACCAGCGAGACGACGGAAATCCAGTCTGCTGAATGATTGCTTAGACCAAACGGGTCTGGTCCCTTGTAGAAAACAACGAGATCGTTAATCATCCAGCCGAGGACGATAACGCTGGCCGTGAGAAAGCTGAAATAGTACAGCATGTGGTGATGGCGGATATGGCCAACCTCATGGCCAAACACCGCCTCGATCTCATCGGGCGTGAAATCCTCAAGGAGACGATCGGTAAAGACGACGTAACGGACCCACGGTAAAATACCGATCACCATTGCGTTTGCCATGCCGTTGCGCGTATTCCACACCAGGATGTTGCTGCATCGAAAACGCAGTCGTCGGGCCGACGCTTCAAGACGGCGGCGCATGGGACCATCAGTGAGCGGCTTCAAACCGAGCACTAGCCGCACGATCCACGGCATGGTTGCGAAGATGACCAGCACGAAGGCGATGCCGAGGAAATTGACCGCTTTCTGCCAGTTCTGCCACTCCTCCGGAAAGAGGCGCTGCAACTCTTTCTGAACCAGCAGAAGAAAGACAGGCAAGAAAACGAGGGCCAGCTTTTGCCGCAGCTGGAACAAGACGTAGGCCGCGCGCGAACCAAAAGAGGACGGCGACCCTCTGCGGGTTCGCTCGAGTTCAAGCCAGGCACCGGTTTGCGGCTCGGCTGAAAGCAGTCGGAGCGCGGCCCGATGTGCGGCCCGTTCGGCGTCATAGTAGGCCGTCCACGCCAACAGCTGGCCGATCACGAATGGCGAAAGGATGAGCAATTCCGCCCCTGGCAGAGGCGCGGTTCTCCCGTGCCACAGCTGCGTCACTGCCCAACCCCACCCCAACCCCAGGAGCACTAGAGCGTAAAGAACGAACAAGGCGATTTGCTGATGAAATCGGCCGCGCTCGTAGCGCGTCAACAAACGCTCGCGCTGCGAAGGATCCTTCTCTAACTCCGCGCGAGTTCGCCGTGCCAACCAGAATGCGTGCAAGCTGCCCAGCAGAATGGTCAACCAGGTGGCCGCGATGCAAAGCTGAGGCGAGTCCGTCCACAGAGGATTCGGCCAGGCTTCCGGCTCCGGCAGACACACTAAGACCAAAAACACCATCAACAAGAACGGCATGTCGAAACAACCCTCGACCGCGGCTCCGCGAATTAATCTTCTTTATTCTAACTTGCGAGGTCGCCGGGGCAAAGCCGCCTTGATCGCCGACCTTGTGTTATGCATCACTGTCCCCGGTCTGGCGCTGCTGTTGCCACCACAGTAGTGCCAGTAGAGTCTTGGCATCCCGGATGGTACCGTCGCGCGTCCAGGCCAGCGCCTGCGACCACGCAACGATATGCGGCTCCAGCTCCTCGTCAGCTTCCGGACGCATCGCTCCGGCCGTCAAGTCCGAGGCGACGAACAAATGGGTCCGTTCGCTGAGGATACCGGGCGAAGGATAGAATTCCAGTAGTTTACGCCATTTCTTGGCCTGGTAGCCAGTCTCTTCGGCCAACTCCCGGACGGCCGCTGCTTCCACGACTTCACCAGGTTCCAACGTGCCGGCCGGGATCTCCCACAGCACTTCATTGACGATAAAGCGATGATTGCGTAGCAAACAGACGTGTTCGACATCGACAAAAGGCAGAATCGCCACCGCCCCAGGATGGAGCACGACGTCGCGCTGGATCGTCTGTCCGTTGGCCGCCGTCGAGCGATCCACGGCCACCTGGATCTTGCGCCCGCGATGGACAATGTTCCATTCCATGAGTTTCCTCCGCTCTGCCGAGTCAAGATTAAGACGAAGACAGCGAATGATTGCGTGTCCGTGCCTGCGATGATAGAATTTAACCATTGTTGAGGCAACGCCGCCACCCGATGACAGCGCTGTCCGCACGTAGCGACGATCGCTTCGGCGAAGGTGGCGAGGACGGCGAAACCTGTGAGCTGCTGCAATGCGTGATCCGTTTTTCTGGTCGATCCCTCTGGGGCGTATCTTCGGCATCACTGTGCGGGTGCATTTACTGTTCCCGATCGTGGCGCTGGGATTGATTCTGCGCTACGCCTTGAAGAACAACCCCCCCTATATCGAGGGTACCTGGATCGACGGCGTCATGCTGATGGCTCTGCTCTTTGTGTCGGTCCTGCTGCACGAGTTTGGCCACTGCTTCGCGGCGCGCTGGGTGGACGGGGATGCGACGGAGATCCTCATGTGGCCTCTCGGCGGTTTGGCCTATGTCGATGTGCCGCACGAGCCGCGCGCCCACTTCATCACGGCCGCCGCCGGCCCGCTCGTGAATATACTGTTGGCGGGATTGTGTGCATTCCTGCTCGCCTTCGCCTGCGACTCTTCCTACCAGCCGCCTTGGAACCCGCTTGCTTTTCCCTTCCGCATCGATGCATCGGGCTTGATCAAATTGTGGACTTGGAGCAATCAGGAAGAATATGTCCGTCATGTGTGGCCGATTGTCTTGGCTCGTATGTTCTGGGTCAACTATGCGCTGACTCTTTTCAACCTGGCTCTCGTTTGTTTCCCGATGGATGCGGGCCGGATGTTACAAAGCGTGCTGTGGCCAAGCCTTGGCTATCGGCAAGCGACATTGGCTGTGGTTTACTCTGGCTTTGTGTATACCGTGGTTGTCGGTTTGGTCTCTATCGTCTACGAAGAGATCCTGGTCTTCTGCCTGGCCATCTTCATCTATGTCTCCTGCCGCACCCAGCTTTTTATCCTGGAAACCGGAGGCGAGGAAGGGCTTTTCGGTTACGATTTCTCGCAGGGCTATACCAGCTTGGAGCGCGATCAACCGCGCCTCACGACCAAGCGGGCGAGTTGGTGGAAGCGCTGGCGCGACAATCGGGCCGCCCGAAAGCTCGAACGCGAGACGAAAGCGCGCGAAGAAGACGAACGCCGGCTCGATGAATTGCTGGAAAAAGTGCAGAAACTTGGCATGAGCGCGTTGACCGATGAGGAACGCCGTTTCATGAAGCGCGTCAGCGATCGTTACCGAAATCGAAATTAGGTGGTTAGGTGGTTAGGTGGTTGCGATCAACCACTCAGCCGGTCAACTACCTAACCACCTAACCACCTAACCACCTAACCACCTAACGTCATGGCCGACCTCATTCAACCGCGCACGCTTAAAGGTTTCCGCGATTATCTACCGGAATTGATGATTCCGCGCGAGCATCTGCTGGAACAGGCGCGGCGCGTGTATCGCTTGTATGGCTATGCGCCCATCGATACGCCTGCCCTGGAATATCTGGAGATTCTGGAAGGCAAGGCTGGCGAAGAGTCGTCGAAGCTCATCTACAGTTTCAAGGACCACGGCGGGCGCGATGTGGCCTTGCGTTTTGACTTGACTGTGCCGTTCGCACGCTTCGCCGCTCAGTACGTCAGCAAGCTTGGAACGCCGTTTAAACGCTACCACATGGGCCCGGTCTGGCGCGGGGAGAACCCCGGGCATGGCCGTTGGCGTGAATTCTGGCAATGCGATTTCGACACTATCGGCACTACGTCGAACACCAGTGACATCGAGGTGGCGCTGGTGATTCACGACCTGATGCGCGCGCTCGGCTTTGAGCGTTTCGAGATCCGCATCAATAATCGCCTCGTTCTCAACGGTTTGCTGGAACAGTTGGGACTGGCAAATCAGGTTGTGCCGTTGCTGCGCGCCCTGGACAAGCTGCCCAAGGTAGGCGCGGAGGCCGTGCGCGACGAGATGGTGGAGAAAGCCGGAGTCAGTCGCGATCAAGCCGAGCGCGTCCTCGCTTTGGCCGGCATGCAGGGGACGAATACGGAAATCCTCACGCGGCTCGAACACGAGTTCGGCGGCAATCCTCGCGCCGCCGATGGCATCGCCCGTCTGCGCGAACTCGTCACTGTGGCCCGCGACGCCGGCATCGCCGAGGAACGCATCCATCTCGATTTGTCGATCGCTCGCGGCCTGGATTATTACACCGGCACCATTTACGAGACGTTCCTGAGCGACAAGCCCGACATCGGCAGCGTTTGCTCCGGCGGCCGCTACGACAACCTCGCCAGCTTGTACACCAAGCAGGTAATGCCGGGCGTCGGCGCCTCGCTGGGACTGGATCGCCTCTTGGCCGCGATGGAGGAGATGAACCTGCTGCCGAAGATCGGTACGCCGGCTCCTGTCCTGGTGGTGCAGTTCGATTCCGAGTATGTCGGCGCCTACGAGCGCATGGCGCGCCTCCTGCGCGGCGAGGGCATGGGCGTCGAGGTATATCCAGAAGCAAAGAAAGTGGGTCAGCAATTAAAATACGCCGAGTCGCGCGGCTTCCGCGTCGCCCTTATCGCCGGTCCCGATGAATTCGCCCAGGGAATGTGGCAAGTCAAGGATCTGGCGCGGCGTGAGCAAATCAACGTGCCGGCCACCGAAGTCGTGGCGGCCGTGCGCAAAGTCATCAGTTCTGAGCTCTGAGTTCCAGCTCTTTCCCAGAACTCAGAGCTTGGAACTCGGAACTTGGAATTGCGGGAGCGCGGCATGGATCGCAGCAATCATTATGAGGCAGCGTTCGAGGCATACCTGCAAAAGCACCGGCTCTGTTACGTTGCCGTGGATGAGACGCGGCGGCCGATCCTCGGCGAAGCCCCCGTCAAGAGCCTCGATTTCATCGTTTTCGGCGACAACGGTTCAAGGCTAGTCGTGGACGTAAAGGGCCGCCGCTTTCCGGCCGGCCGTGCCGGCAAGCAGCGCCGCGTCTGGGAATGCTGGTCCACCGTCGAAGATATCGACGGCTTACGGCGCTGGGTTGATCTGTGGGGACCTGGATACCAGGGTTTGCTTGTCTTTTGTTATCACCTCCAACCCTGCGTGGATCTGGCCGACGACACGGAGGATGTATGGACCTGGCGCGGCCGGCGCTATCTGCTGCGGGCCGTAGAGGTCAACGAGTACGAACGCCACATGCGCATCCGCAGCCCGAAATGGGGCACGGTTACGCTGCCGCGTGCGGCGTATCGAAGCCTTGTGCAGCCTTTCTTTCATTACACGCGAATGGAGACGACCGTGCCGCCGGGCGCGGCCGACTTGCGCGAAGAGGCGTGGAATAGCTGGGAGGACCCCGGCGAATATGAAGATTGCCCCTGGCGATAAAAATCAACTTTCGCTCTTGACATGAGAACGTTTTAATGTATAAAAATAATTGTCCCGTCGTGGATTTCTTTCGGTGATTGGGCGACGCCGAAAGGGATTACGACGGGACTTTTTTTCCTCCTCATTTTCTCAACTCGATTTATCCGGGCACACAAATCGGCCAACCAATTCCAGGCGGTGTCCCGTGATCTCAAACCCATATTGGCGGAGCGTTTCCTTCAACTGGGGATCGAGTTTATCGAGCAAAGCGGTATCGTAGGAGAGCGGCAAATCGATGACTTCGCCGGTGTGCTCGCAACGGAGATGATAATGCGGCTCGCTGCGGCCATCGTAGCGCGTGGGTCCGTGGTCGCCGGCGATGCGATTGGCTAACCGGGCATCGACGAGCGCTTCCAGTGCCTTGTACACTGTGGCTAAACTGATATTGGGCAGTTGCCGGCGTACGGCCGCGAACACTTGCTCGGCCGTGGGATGGCCGTGAGCCGTCCGCAGGTAAGCGAATACCGCCGCCCGCTGACGCGTATAGCGCCAGCCAGCCTCTTCCAAAGCGCGGCGAACGTCCGCGTCCTCCAGCGGACGGCATGTAGGTTCGCGATGAAACATGTTCATGCACTTTATTTTAGGTAGATTCAGGGAGAGCGTCAACAAGCGGGGATGGACGCTCCGGCATCAGAATTGCACTTGGTTTTGTTGTAATCCGTAGAGAGGCATCCTGATCGTCAGAGAAAATACCGCTGCAATTCCAAAATTAGAGGGGGCTGCACATGATCGCGCTCCGATTCTCACTTAGTTTGGTTCTAGGAATGATCCTCGCTGTAGCGGTCTCGGCGGACGAAGCCCGCGGCCTCATTATCCAAATCGACCCGGACAAAAAAGAAATTCGTCTGGAGACGCGCCGCCCCGTGCGCGGAGCCGTGCTCGATCTGAAAGTGGACTCGAAAACGCAAATCCTCATTGGTAGTCAACCGGCGACGCTGAATAACCTTGCTCCCGGCCGGCGCATCCGCGTCGTGTTCCAACCTCGCGACGGCAAGCCGGTGGCCCAGGTAATTCGCGCGTTTGGATTGATTCTAGCCCAACCGCAACCGGCAGCACGACCGCCGGCCGCGCCGAAGGAAGGCGAAGGTGTGGCCGGCACGCTCCAGCGCGTGGCCTCGACGGATCGTGAGATCGTTGTCATCGGTCCAGGGGCCAAGGGAGAGGAGACGGAAACCACAATCGCCGTGCCAGAGGAGACGGCCATCACGCGCGACGGGAAGAAGATCAACTTCGATGACTTGAAGGAAGGCGAGACAGTGGCGGTGAAGACGGAATCGCGCAAGGGCAAGCTGACGGCGGTATCGATCCGGGTTGGGCAAGCCGCTGCCGCGCAGCCCGCTGGGCCGCCGCGCCGCAATCTGATCCCGCGCCTGCGTCAGGCGCTGCAAATGGCGGATGAATTGCTCCGAGAGCTGGAGGAACGTAGACAGGCGCCGCCTCCGGATCAACCGTGATCGACGATCAACGCGGTTCGCCGCGCAGCGCTTCAAGCAATAGCGGATGCAACGGACCATTGCTGCCGATGGCATCCGGCGTGTAAGGATCGAACGGGGTTCCATCGACATTGGTGATTACGCCGCCGGCCTCGCGGACCAGCACCACGCCGCCAGCCACGTCCCAAACGTGATTATCGAACGCCCAATAGCCATCGAAGCGACCGGCCGCCAGATACGCCAGGTTGAGCGCTGTCGAGCCGGTGCGGCGCAGCGACCGCGCCCGCAGCGAGAAATAGCGCCACCATTCCAGCGTTCGCTCCTGACCGCGCAAGTCCGGCGGAAAACCCGTGGCCAAGAGAGCATCTTCGAGGCGCGTCGTCTGACTGGTTCGCAGGCGGCGCGAGCCGAGCCATGCGCCTTGCCCCTTCGCGGCGACAAACAGCTCGTCATGCCGTGGATCAAGGACGACGCCGACCACCAACTCGCCGGCGACTTGCAAGCCGATCGACACGCAGTACCAGGGACAATCGTGGACGTAGTTGGTGGTACCGTCGAGCGGATCGCAGATCCAGGTTGGCTGCGCATCGGCCGCTGGCCGCGCCTTCGAGGCACCCTCTTCTTCCCCTAGAAAAGCGTGGTCGGGGAAACGTTCGTGCAGATAAGAAGAAATGGCCCGCTGCGAGGCGAGATCGGCATCCGTCACAAGGTCGCAGCGGCCCTTCTCGCGGACTTGGAAACGGTTGCGCCAATCCTCCAGGGCAGCCGCTCCTCGCCGCGCTGCCTCGCATGCTGCATCTCGATAAACCGTTAGGTCTTCCGTGGCCATTGCACTTCTCCCTGGCGAGCGGGGTCGCGTTACCGCCCCGAGATGTTTAGCTCGGGCGCTAACGCGACTCCGAGATGTTTAGCTCGGGGCGCTAACGCGACCCCGCTCGCCAATGTACTTTATCCCCGTACCCACACCTTGCCGCCGTGCAAGAAGCGAATCACGACATCACGTTGACATTTGTAGACAAATTCGATCTTGTGTCCATTCGCGCGCACTTTGCGAATGCAGCCGGGCGGCAGGGTGAAGCATACGTTCACCGGACAACCCGTTTTCGGATGAATCAACAGAACTTCGTATTTGCCCGGCAGAGGCTTGAACGATGCGGCGAACTCGTTGACTGTCAACGGATGAACCGGGACGACGGCCGGCGGAGGAGGCGGGGGAACAGGCTGCGGCGGAGGCAGCGTTGCTCCCGGAGGAGGTGGAGACGGGGGAGCAAACTGGGCTGGGACCACAGGCGTCGCGCTCGCCAGACCGAGGCAGCCAAGGACGCCGAGAATCAGCAATCGTCGCATGACGCTTCTCTCCTTTTCGTTGGGAGACGGCCGCGCCAGGGTAATGATGTATCCGCGGGTGCGGCGGTCGGCCAGGCTATCCGTCCCGCATCACAATCCTTTCATCCTCACTTCATCCTACGTTGAAAAAAATCCACTCGTTCGGACTCGGCGGCACGATCCGCTCGATCGTGCCGGCTCGACAGGCAGTCTGTTCGGGTTATGCCGGTTTTTCCTCCTATGCTGTTGCCGTCACAACAAGCAAGCTCTACCCTTCTTCGCCACGCCGCGCCGCCGCGCGAATCATCGGGAACACTTATTTTTGCGTAGAATGTAAAAGGAGGATGGTGTACAACAGCGGCCAGAGCCGGCGAACGGTTTCCTCAAACACGCCGAGGAAGGGAATTATGAGCACAACCACACCAACGGATCGGGAACAACAAAGCTTCGCCGAAACCGCATTGCGGCTGGGCGGCAAGACGGAGGAGGAAGCCCGGCGCACCGGGGCCGTCGATAGGGCCGACGAACAAGTCGAGTCGCTGTTCAAGCCGCAGTATCAGACGGCGAATAGCCCCATCCACAAGGCGGTGTGGGACGGTCGGGTGCCGCTCGATTTATTCGCGCCGCCGTCGTTGCCGACATCGGCGGCATGCGATCGCAGCATGGAGGCATCGCTTGACATCGTTCGCCGCCGTCGAAACGAGGGCAAAATCCTCGACGAAAAAGGCAAGGTTTCCCCGGAGACATTGCAAGAGTTGGCCGGGGCCGGCTATTGGGGCATGCTCATCGACCCGCGCTACGGCGGCCAGGGAGCGCCGTTCGCGCGGTTCAGCAATTTCCTGACGCGCATGGCGACGCAGGACGCCATGATCGCCGGCATGGCGTCGATTCACGGGTGCATCGGCGCTGTCGATCCGGTACGCACCTTCGGCACGCCGGAACAAAAAGAACGCTTCCTGCCCAAGCTGGCCAACGGTCAAGCTTTGTCCGGCTTCGCACTGACCGAGCCGTGCGCCGGTTCCGACTTGACTGCTTTGCGGACAACAGCGGTCCTTGATGGTGATGATTACGTCATCAATGGCGAGAAACTGTTCATCACCAACGTGGTCCCCGGCCGCACCGCCGGCGTCGTCGTGTTGATCGACGGTAAGCCCGCCGTCCTGGTCGTCGATCTCCCGCACCAAGAAAACGAGCATTTTCAGGTCGTCCCCTACGGACTCTACGCACTGCGGCACGCCTACAATAACGGCCTGCGCTTCAAGAACTTCCGCGTGCCGAAGGACAACTTGCTCAAACCACCGGTCGGCGACGGCCTGACCATCGCCTACCACGGCCTGAACCTGGGCCGCGTGTCGCTGTGCGCCGGGGCGGCCGGCAGCATGCGCGTCATGCTGGCGAACATGCTGCCGTGGGCCGAATTCCGCCGAACCTACGGCGAACCAATCGCCAAGCGCGAATTGGTCAAACGGCGCATCGCCCGGCTAGCATCTCTGATCGCCGGAGCGGATGCCCTGGTAGCATGGAGTTCCTGGCTCATCGACGAAGGTTATCGCGGCGAGATGGAGTGCATCATCGCCAAGATTTTCGGCAGCGAGGCCATGAAGGAAGCGGCCATCGAGCTGTTCATGAAAACGCACGGCGGGCGCTCTTTCCTCAAGGGCCATCTCTTCGGCGACAACGTTTACGATTTCCTGGCCCCGTGCATCTACGAAGGCGAAGGCGAGATGCTCGGCATGGCGTTCTTCAAATCGCTGGTCAAGGAGCACGGCAAGCGCTTTTTCGAGCCGATTGGCAAGGCAGTGCAAAAGTTGGGCATGAAGAACCCAAATCCTCTGAATCCGTTGCACGCCTGGAAGCTGCGAAAGGAATTAGCTCCTTATGCCCGCTGGAAAGTCGCTCAAATGCTCGCGCCACGCGATCGCCAGCAAATCCCCGGCATCGACAAACGGCTCGGCGAGCACGTCGACTTCGCGCTCGGCAATTTCAGCCGGCTACGCGGCGAGCTGACGGGGGCGATGGAGAAATACCAGCTCAAGCTGGCCGACCGCCAGTGCCGTATGGCCGAGTTGTCACAGCGCATCCAGGACAATGTGATCATTTTGGTGACGGCGCTATGGGGCCATCGTCAGGGCAACGAAGCCTCGATCGCCGCCGCGGACATTCTCTGCCAAGATGTACGGCGAAAACTGACTGGCAAGCGGCCAAGCGATAACTATTTCCGCGATGTGAGTAAACTCGCGGAGTTGATTCTGTCCGGTGGCTTCGAGGCGATCGCCGGCGTGCCGCGTGAAGAGATACTGATGAGGTATGAGAACAAATAATTGAGCCGCATGCGGTTCGACTCCGAGCCGCGACCGTTGGAGAGCGGCAAGTTCAACCGCTCCTTAACGGTCGCGGCTCCATACTTCTTGAATTGCTTGACGGACGAGCCGACGGTGCGGCGCATCGAGATAATAGGGAAGTTGATCCATGCGTTGGCGCTTGCGAGCCCGTCGAGTTTCGTCAACGACGACAAAAAACGTGCCGGCGTAACGCAATTCAAGCGGACGATGACCAATCTGCTTTGTCACTCCCCTCAAATTAATTACCCGGTTCGCAAGCAAAGAAACGCGCCTACGGCATAGGAGAAGAATTCGGCGGCACGGCTGCCGACGGCATGCCCATCACCTTCGGTTTAGGTTTTCGTCTGGGGCTGGAGCTTTTCTTCATCAGCGTGGCTGGCACCGTCACAGGAAGCGTCAGAGTATCGGCGACGGCGGAGATGGGCAAATCGACAGCGAGCATGCAGACGCCGCAGGCGGCGCAGAATGACTTGGACGCGAAGTCACTGGCTGTGCTGGGTGGGTGCGGCATCTCGGTAAAAGAGGGAGCGGGACCGGAAAACGCCTCGATGAGATGGCGCGAGCCGTTCTCCGTATCCTGCCGAACACCTCCGTAAATGGAGCGAGCAGGAGTTCCGTTGACGCTGGTGCAATTCACCACCGTCCCACAGCCGACATGGACGACGGCAAGAACGGCTGCCAGACAGGCCGCGGCCTTGGGGCGCATGAATTGTCCTCCCATGAAGTGCTCCCTATGGCATGATCGTCTGCGAAGGTCAACCCCGATCCGGCGCATTTCTCAACGCGAAATACAATTGCTTCGCGGGTACGGCAGAGGTTACGATTAAGTCATCTCACCGAATGTCCTCCCCGACGGCGGGGAGCGCATCCCAAAACCTTATGGGGGTCCCACCGATGTTGACACTCTGGGGCAAACGACAGCAGTTTTGCGATGGAATTTCGCGGCGAAACTTTCTCAAGATCGGCGCTTTCGGCGCCGGGCTGACTCTTGCGGAAATGCTTCGCCTCCGCGCCATGGCCGGCACAGGCGGTGGGACCGGCGCCTCGCCGGTCAACAACAAGGCCGCCATCATGATCTTCCTGCCGGGAGGTCCACCTCATCTGGACATGTATGATCTCAAGCCCGACGCCCCCAAAGAATTCCGCGGCGAGTTCAAACCGATCGCCACAAATGTTCCCGGCGTCCAAATCTGCGAGCTGTTCCCACGGCAAGCACGGATGTGGGATAAATTGGCCGCCATTCGCTCGGTCGTCGCGGTCGAGGAGCACTCCGACTCGCTAGTGATGACCGGCTACAGCGAGAACACCAACCGGACCGCGCATCATCCGTCGTTCGGCTCCGTCATCTCTCGACTGCGTCAGGGCGTCGCCAATGATGTCCCGCCTTACGTCAGTTTGCGGGGCATGACGCCCTACGGCACCGATTCGGGGTATCTCGGCGTGGCCCATCGGCCTTTTACCCCGGACGGACCCGGCTTCGAGAACCTGCGTTTGGCCGGCGGCATCGATGCTTCGCGCATGGGGCAGCGCAAATCGCTGCTGACCCACTTCGACGATGTCCGCCGCGACATCGATGCGTCCGGCACCATGAAGGGCATCGATTCGTTCACCAGCCGGGCCTTCGACATGATCGCGTCGGGCACGGTGCGCAAGGCACTCGATCTGAGTAAGGAGGAGCCTCGTTCGCGCGACCGGTACCAAGGAATCGAGCAGTTCCTGATGGCCCGGCGTCTGGTCGAGGCAGGCGTCGGCTGCGTGACGTTATCCATCCACGGCTGGGACACGCATAGCGGCAACTTCAAGGCCATGCGCCGGCAACTGCCCGATGTGGACCGCGGTATCGCCAACCTTATTGAGGATCTGCACGACCGCGGCATGGAAAAGGATGTGGTGACGGTGATGTGGGGCGAGTTTGGCCGAACGCCGAAGATCAATAACACCGACGGAGGCCGCGATCACTGGGCGCCGGTCATGAGCGCTCTGGTGGCCGGCGGCGGACTCAAGATGGGCCAGGTCGTCGGCTCCACCGATGCTCGCGCGGAGCAGCCCAAGGAACGCCCGGTCACGGCATCGCACGTCCTCGCCACGCTCTATCACGCCCTGGGCATCGATCCCTCGCGGACGTTCCCCAACGGCAGCGGACGCCCAATGTACATCCTCGATGATCGCGAGCCGATTACCGAGTTGATATGAACGCTTCACGTTCTCGGCCAGCCCGCAGCGCCAGCAAGGGCAACCCCCTCGCTGGCGCTGCGGGCTGGCGGGTTTAGCGCCGACTGCTGGCGCCGTATCGTAGATTTAGATAGATGAATACGTTGGAAGTAACCCAGAAAGTGAGCATGGGGGCACAGGCTAGCCCTAGCAGAATTAAACGGGTCGCGCCGGCCACGCCTTGCAATGCTTGCGGGGGAGTGAAAGTAGGCAAAAACAACGGTACAATCAACAACAAAAAGGGTGTTGATACTAATACGCCCAGGCCGGCCGCCATCGCTTGATACAGGAACGCATGGCCCAGGTTCCGGCGAAGCAGGTTGAACCATTGCGACAGTCCATTCCAGACCGTGGAGCTTTCTACCGCCAGAAGCGGCGGCAAGAGCCACCAGAGAACGACCATCGGATACAACAGCAGCTCCAGAAACATGCTCAGCGTCAGGGCGCTCCCTGCGACGATCTGCCGACTCAGGCTCCAGGGTTCTTCATAATTCGGCCCCAGCAAGTACGGCAGCCAACGGAGCAAGAGGATCAGGGCGCAGAATACTCCCCATACGATCACCTGCGATAGAAACACCCACACAGTCAACCTGCCCGTGCCTTCCCACCCCTCGTGCCAATGGGCCGGACGCAGACGGGCCAATTCGAGATAGGTAAAGCGCGTGAGCAGGGCGCAGACGCCAGCAAAAATGACTAATCCAATCGCTAACAGCAACCAAACCACTGGGTATGTAGCGCTCTGTGGTTCCAACCAAGCGGAGCGCGCCAGCACGAAGATAGCGCCAAGGAGAAGACCAGCAATCAGGCCGAGCAGGAGCTTCTTGGGGACGAGCGTGCTATCGAGTGCGGCCAGCAGCTCATCGAGGTAGCCGCGGACGCCGATCAGATGCAGCCGCGACGGATCCAAACGCGAGCCAACCGTGGCAGGGTGGTCCGCATCGGGTTCTGCTGAGCGGCGAGACGAATTACTCACGGATACGCCGTCGGTATGACGAATCGTTGGCGGGGCAGGGGTCTTGCCGGTCGGCGGTCGTGATGCCAAGGTTTCCACCAGATCGGCAAACTCTTGTGTCCACTCAAGTGACACCCATTCGTCACTTGGCGAACGCCGCACCGTGCTGGCCAGAGGGATGTGGCGGGCCTTCAGTTCATGGCGTAAAATCGTGGTGCTGGCGGCGCGCAGAATGCGTCCATCGGGAAAGCGAATGTACCAGAAATCAGCCTGGCTCATGGCACAACCCGGTCTAGTTCTCCGAACAGCCCGCCTCCGGTGCGAACCGCGGAGTTCCATTAATAAGCGAGCAGCTTGCTGTATTTCCAACATACGGCAGATAGCCCCCGCGCGCCAAGCGTTCAACGAGCGAACTTGCCTTGTCGCCGACTGCCGGCGTAGTGTACAGTCCGGCTTTATCGGTTAGCGACGCTTCGCCGAAGCGTCGCTGCCGCACGACGCTTCGGCGAAGCGTCGCTAACCGGTATCCGCGTAAGGATGCGCGACGCATGAAGATTGCCAATTGGTACACGCTCGTCTTGGTGCTGTTCTTCGCGGTGCTGAGCATCCCTTACGGCATCAAGGCATGGCACAACGGCTCGGCTTTTCAGCGCTGGCAGCCGCAAATCAGCGCTCTCGGCGACGGCGTGGACATCGCCCAACGTTACAATTATCCCAACCCGCCCATCATGGCCCTACTGCTCTATCCTTTGGCGCGCCTGCCTGCGGCGGCTAACGAGCTGGGGCTGCCGGAAAAGGCGGCGTCACTATTCGCCGCCCTGTGCTGGTTCTACATCAAAGCCGGCCTGACTCTGTTGGCGTTCCGCTGGGTATTCCAGCTGGTCGAGGAACCGTCTCGCCCATTCCCGTTGTGGGCGAAGTGTCTAACGGTGCTCCTGGCGATGCGGCCGATCATGAGCGATCTACAACACGGAAACGTCAACCTGTTCATCCTCTTTCTCGTCGTGGCCGCTCTGGCAGCCTATCGTCGTCAGCGCGACATTTGTGCCGGCATTGTCCTCGGTTTGGCAATCGCCTGTAAGGTCACGCCGGCGTTGTTCGTGCCTTATTTTTTGTGGAAACGAGCGTGGAAAACCTTGGCTGGCTGCGTGGCAGGACTGATTCTTTTCCTCTGGCCCGGATTGGTGCCCGCATGCTTCATGGGTTGGGAGCACAACCAGAATCATCTTGTTAGTTGGTATTACGACATGGTGCATCCCTTCGTGATCGAGGGAAAAGTCACAAGCGAGCATCACAATCAATCGTTGCCCGGCCTGGTGGCGCGGCTAGCGACGCACAGTCCCTCGTTCTCCACATACGTTAACAATGAGTACACGCCGACGCACTATGACAACTTGCTCGATCTCTCGCCGGCGCAGGCGCGTTGGCTCGTTAAAGGGTGCATGGTGCTTTTCGCACTAATGGTCGTATGGGTATGCCGGACTTCGACGACGCCGCGCGCGGGCTGGCGGCTGAGCGCTGAATTCAGCATCGTCCTCCTGGGCATGTTGCTGTTTAGCGAGCGAACGTGGAAACATCACTGTGTTACGCTTGTTTTGCCGTTCGCCGTGATCTGTTATTACCTGGCGACAGAGCCGCAGGGCAGGGCCATGCGCGCGTATCTCATCGGTTCGCTCGCAGCGACGATGGCACTCATGGCCACGACAAGTAACACGACTTCCGAGGGAGCATCGCATCACGATCACCTCTATCAACTCTTCGCCAAGCAAGCTCAGGTATATGGCGCGTTCGTGCTGGTCTATCTCGTGATGCTGACGGCTCTCATCATCCTTTTGCGCCGCCGAGTGAATGCGATCCCCGGGGTGACTTCTCAACTTTCCCGTGCTGCCTGAAATTTCGCCTTCATTTCGTGTACTATTCTCCCACTTCGCGCAAGTACCGCGCTTCGGCGAGTTTCTTTCTTAGTGAGCGAAACGCGGCACTCGAGTGAAAATCACACACTCGCCTGTCTCTCTTTGCGACAAGCTGCCGATGATCCGCGGATCGCATCCACGACACGCAGCCGTAACCAGCGTGGATTAAGGGATTTGAGACAGTAATCGATTCGGCTTCGAAAAAGCACCGGTGTTTGGCACGACAATCGCCCTATAGGAACACGTTACTTGAGGTAGCCGATCGCCCTAAAGGAAAAGAGGAACCCGCGATGAAGCGTTCTTACCGTGTTTTCGCCGTGGTCGCGTTATCAGGACTGTCCGTGTTGTTCCTGGCTTCTGCCCCTGCCTGGGCTCAGTATCGCCCGCCTTATTCTCCATCCGCGAGCCTCCTGCCGCCGCGAGTGCCGCAACGAGCGTTGGTTGCCACGCCGCCCGCAATTGTGCCCTATGCGAACTCGTATTCGTATCTGCCGTTGGGATTGAATCTCAATCAGGCGACATATCTGAATGCGATGCGAACGACCTCTAGCCCGCTATACACTCCCTATCTCCCGCCGCGATACATGGCGAACCCGTACGTGTATACTGTCGGACCGTATTCCTCGGGTCTCCTCTACAATCCTTACGGCTTCCCCTACACCTACAACCCGGTGTTCGGCCCGTTACCCTGAGACGAAACTCCACATGACGAGGAGCCGCGACGGCAACCCCGTCCGAAAGGACGGGGTTGTTTTTTGCGCGGAATGAAAAAATCATTGCGGGCGTTTGAGAACCACGTTATCGTTCAGATAGATATTAGGCGTTGGATTTACCCCAACTGTGGACAATGCCCGATGTGGCCCGAACAACCGCAAATCGATCCCTTGCTGGAGCAAGCGCGCCATGGCGATGCGGAGGCGGTTGAGCGTTTGTTGACGGTCCACCGCGATCCGCTACGTCGCCTAATCGGTCTGCGTCTCGACCCCGCCCTGGCCGCGCGTGTTGACGCCAGCGACATCGTGCAAGACGTGCTGCTGGAGGCGCATCGCCGTTTGCAGGATTACCTCAAAAATCCGGCCATCCCTTTCCACCTTTGGCTGCGGCACATTGCGAAAGACCACATCATCGATGCACATCGCCGGCATCGCCAAGCGCAGCGGCGCAGCCTCGACCGCGAGCAACCACTCGTGCCCGCCGTGTTGGCCGATCATTCGTCCTACGAGTTGGCCGGTCAGCTGATCGATCCGGATCTGACGCCGGCTTCCGAAGCGATCCGCCGCGAATTGCAACGTCGTTTGGATATCGCTATCGCCGAACTCGATGAGGATGATCGCGAGATCATCCTGCTCCGCCACCGGGAACAGCAGTCGAACCAGGACGCGGCCCGCGCGTTGGGCTTAAGCGATGCCGCCGCGTCGATGCGATACTTACGGGCAGTTCGCCGCTTGCGCAATGCCTTGCTCCCGGGCACGGACACGGGCGAGGTCAAGAAATCCCCCGAGAAAAATGACCGCTCCGACTCCGACTGAGGACCGCGACCAGCGACTGGCACAACTCCTGACCGATCTGAGCGAACAGAAGCGTCGAGGGCAGGCGCCCGATGTCAACGCCGTCGCTGCAAAGCATCCCGACTTGGCCGACGAATTGCGCGAGTTATGGGGCGCGGTACTGCTCGCGGATGTGTTGACGCGCAGCGAACATCCTTCACCAGCCCGCAGCGCCAACAAGGCGAATCCGGAACCCTTGCTGGCTCTGCGGCCTGGTGAAGTGGGAAAAATCTTCGGCGACTACGAGTTGCTCGAAGAAATCGGTCGCGGCGGCATGGGCATGGTTTACAAAGCACGTCAACACAGTCTCGATCGCACCGTGGCCCTCAAGATGATCCTGCGCGGCGAGCTGGCGACGCCGGAAGACCGGTCGCGCTTCCAAACTGAAGCGCGGGCTGCCGCGCTTCTGGCGCATCCGAATATCGTTCCTGTATACGATGCTGGCGAGCACGAAGGGCAGGCCTATTTCAGCATGCGCTTTGTCGAGGGGCAGACGCTTGCTGCGCTACTGGCACGCGGCCCTTTGCATCCGCGCGATGCGGCCCGTTATCTCGCCGCCATCAGCCGGGCCGTCCAGTTCGCGCATGAACACGGCATTCTGCATCGCGATTTGAAACCGTCGAATATCCTCATTGACCAAAACGACGAGCCGCACATCACCGACTTTGGATTGGCCAAATACGCCAGCAGAACCGGCGGGACGCCGGCCCCAACGGTCGCGCTGACTGCGACAGGTGCCATCGTCGGCACGCCGGCCTATATGGCTCCCGAACAAGTGAGCAATCGTCGCGGCACCATCAGCCCGCTCAGCGATGTCTACAGCCTCGGTGTCATCCTTTACGAAATGCTTACCGGCCGACCGCCGTTTCAAGCGCCGACGCCCGTCGATACGTTGCTTTTGGTGCTCGATCAAGACCCAGTTCGGCCAAGGCTTCTCAACCCCGGCGTCGATCCGGATCTGGAGATGATCTGTCTGAAGTGCATCCAGAAAGAGCCGGAGCTACGCTATGCCAGCGCTGGCGCTCTCGCCGCCGACCTGGAAGCGTATCTGCACGGCGAAACGCTGTCGGTGTACTCCGGCCGGCTCGCCAGTGTGTTCAATCGCACATTCCGGGCGACGCCGCACGCTGGCGTCATGGAGAATTTCGGTCTGTTATGGATTTGGCACAGTGTTATCGTTTTGCTGATGTGCGGCCTAACGACCGGATTGGCCTGCACCGAGGTCAAAAACCCCTTATGGTATCTCCTACTGTGGGGAGGCGGATTGATTGTTTGGGCGTGCATTTTCTGGCAACTCCGGAAACGAGCCGGTCCGGTGCTGTTCATCGAGCGACAAGTGGCGCATGCGTGGGGTGGGGCCATCGCGGCAACCATTGGTGTGTTCGTGGTCGAGTATTTGCTGGGAGAAGAGGTGTTATCGTTGGCCCCGATGCTGGCGGTGATCGCCGGGATCACCTTCGCCGTCAAAGCGGGGATGCTATCCGGTGTCTTCTACATCGCCGCAGCGGCGGAGTTTCTGACGGCCCTGCCGATGTCGCTGAGGCCGATCTATCCCCGCTACGGCATCCTGCTTTTCGGCGCGGTGACGGCAGTCTGTTTCTTCGTACCGGGGCTGAAATACTACCGCCAGCGCATCCGGGCGAGACACGGCGAGCGGGGTCGCGTTAGCCCCCCGAGAGACTCATCCTCGAGGCGTTAACACGCCCCGCTCGCCGAAAAACTCACGTTGGCTCGATGGTCACGTTCAATCCCTTACTGGCGAACTGCTCGACATATAATTCGGCACGTTCGAGATAAGTGATGAGAAGGACGGATCGGCCGCAGTGGTAAGACTCCCACATCTTGTGCGTCGCCTCAGCGCGTGGGAAGCGCGTCACCTCCATGACGCTGCGGACGATGAACATCAAGTCGTCGATGGTGCTTTGCAGCAGCACGACCTTGAAGCGCGGAATCGTCCTTTTCTTTTCGAGAGGACAATTATTCGCACTTAATTGACTGGGCAGACGCGGTTTGTCGGGACGTTCGGGGTTGGGCTGGCTCATGAGTGGACCCCTTCTCGCGAGTTGTGTGGCAGAGAAAGGAGCGTTGGTGCCAACACACGGACCTTACTCCGCAAGCAATTATAAAGGAAAACTACGATTTCGCCCAACAACCTAATTCCGGCATTGTGTGAAGAGCCTGAGAAGACTGTTCCGAATTTACCATTTATTCCGGGTATAAGGGCTGAAAGTGAAGAAGAATGTTGGATAGGGTTCTCATCGAGGACGCTATGGCATTGGAGCAAAGCGCGTTGCTTTGTACAGCTGCAAAAATGTCCGTGGGCCGGCCTGTAAGCCGGGTTCTGTACCGCGAAACGCGGCGACGGTCATTTCTCTAGTCCGCCCGTTGCCCGGCGGATCAAGCGACCTACCCGAGGGTCGTAATGGGCCGGACCAGCCCTGCCCCCTTATTTGGTCTTGCTCCCGGTGGGGTTTGCCGAGCCAGCCTGTCGCCAGGCTGCTGGTGGGCTCTTACATTAAGGGACTCACGCCCCCCCACCATTTCACCCTTACCGAAGTGATTGATGATTTCGGATTGAGGATTGATGAATGAAAAGCGAATCATCAATCCTCAATCCGAAATCATCAATCACTTCGGCGGTATACTTTCTGTTGCACTATCCCTATCCTTCGTTCGCTTAGTCCCTCAGGACTGAGCGAACTTCGGACGGTGGGTATTACCCATCACCGCGTCCTGTGGAGCCCGGACTTTCCTCTCTCCGCTTGCGCGGACAGCGACCGTCCAGCCGGCCTACGAACTTTCACTATTATAGCGAACAGAGCGGGGTGGGGCCGGCGTCTCGCCGGTCAATCGCGACTCTGGAGGACGAAGCGGCAGATGGCGGTTTATACGATCGACTGGGATGCGGCTTCCCCTGAGGATTGCCGCGGAGGCGCAGTCACAATCGGCAACTTCGACGGTGTCCATCGCGGACACGCCGCCTTGCTCGCCGAGACGCGCCGCCAGGCCGCTGCCCTGCCAGGGCCAGCCATTGCCTTGACGTTCGATCCGCATCCCATCGAGCTGTTGCGCCCGAGCCAGGCGCCCCCGCGTTTGACGACGAGCGAGGACCGTTCCCTGCTGTTGCTAAAGAGTGCCGATCATGTAATCGTTCTTCGCGCGAACCACGAGATGCTTGGGCTCCGCGCGGCGGAGTTCTTCGCCGAGGTGATCCAGAAACGCCTGCAAGCGCGGGCGCTCGTGGAGGGAACCAACTTCGGTTTTGGCCGCGGACGTGAAGGCGATGTGGAAACGCTGGCACGGCTGTGCGAGCCAGCGGGGATACACCTGACGGTCGTGCCGCCGGTCATTCTCGACGGCATCGAAGTATCCAGCAGCCGGATACGATCGGCTTTGATGGCCGGGAATGTCCGCGAGGCGGCGCACTTGCTGGGGCGTCCCTATCGGCTGCACGGTCGGGTCGGCAGCGGACAGAGGCGCGGCCAGAAGCTCGGCTTTCCCACGGCCAATCTCGAGCAGGTGAAAACGCTTATCCCGGGCGATGGCGTTTATGCCGTGCGCGTCCCGATTGCGGGAATGATTTGGCCGGGAGCTGCCAACATTGGTCCCAATCCGACTTTTGGCGAGGAGGCCCGTAAGGTCGAGGTCCACCTGATCGGCTATCAAGCCGACCTCTATGGCAAGTCGCTGGCTGTAGTTTTTGTGGAACGGCTCCGCGACACACGTCCATTCAAGAACGTGGCGGAGTTGGTTGAGCAACTGAAGCGCGACATTGAGCAAGCGCGACGGATCGCCAGTGAGGAGGCAATGTAAGCCACAAGGAAGCACACACCCAATCGGAGCTGCAGTTCATGACACGAGAAAACTCCTTAGACGATCTCGAAAAGGGACAAGCGAGCAACCTGACGCCGACCCGTCGCCGGCTTTTGCAGATGCTCGGTGCTTTGGGCATCGGCACGGCCGTGTTCCAGCGTGCGTTGGCTGCAGCCGCGGATAAGGAGAAGGAGATCACCGCCGAAATGATCCAGCACGCTGAGTGGATCGCAGGGCTGCATCTTTCCGACGAGGAACGCAAATCCTTGGCCGGTGGCCTCAACCGCCAGCAGCAGCAATTCGAGACGATGCGGGCAGTCAAAATCGCTCACGAAGTTCCCCCTGCCATTTCCTTCAATCCCGCGCCGTGGCTGCCGCCATCTTGCGAGCCTGTCCACCGCGGCGCCGAGCCGATTAGCGGTGCTGCGCCGAAGAGGCCCGATAGCAGCGAAGATCTCGCCTTCCTCCCGGTAACGGCATTGGCAGCCTTGATCCGCACGCGCCAGCTCTCTTCCGTCGAGTTGACGAAACTCTATCTCGAACGGCTACGCAAGTACGATCCGGTCCTGCACTGCGTCGTGAGTTATACCGAGGACATCGCCCATAAACAGGCAGAACAGGCCGATCGCGAAATTGCTGCCGGCCGCTATCGCGGGCCGCTTCATGGCATCCCCTGGGGCGCCAAGGATTTGATCGCGTATCCCGGCTACAGAACGACGTGGGGAGCTACCCCGTTCAAGGAGCAGACCTTTGACACCAAGGCGACGGTGGCCCGGCGGTTGGAAGAAGCGGGGGCGGTCCTCATCGCCAAGTTGACGCTGGGAGCGCTGGCGATGGGAGACCATTGGTTCGGCGGTCAGACGCGTAATCCCTGGAATCCCAAGCGCGGTTCGAGCGGCTCATCGGCGGGTCCGGGGGCGGCAACGGCAGCGGGATTGGTCGGCTTCTCCATCGGCAGCGAGACGTTGGGCAGCATCGTCTCGCCGTCGCGCACTTGTGGTGTGTCCGGTTTGCGTCCGACGTTTGGCCGCGTAAGCCGATATGGGTGCATGACACTGTCCTGGAGCATGGATAAACTCGGCCCCATGTGCCGATCTGTGGAAGATTGCGCGCTCGTCCTCGCCGCGATTCACGGCTTCGATGGCCTCGATCCTTCGGCGATCGATCGTCCCTTCACCTGGCCTCAGCAACGCGATTTGCGGACAATGAAGGTCGGTTATATCGAAGGGGGCCGAAGCGTCAACGACCGAGCGGAATTGCGCCTCCTCCGCGACCTGGGCGTCCGGCTGGTACCCATCGAATTGCCCGCGAAATATCCTCTCGATGCTTTGCGATTCATCCTCGGCACCGAGGCGGCGGCCGTCTTCGACGAGCTGACGCGCAAAGGGATCACCGAGGGGTTGAATGAATGGCCGAGCATCTTCCGCCGAGGCCAGTTTGTGCCGGCGGTCGAATATCTTCGCGCCAACCGCATTCGTACTCTCCTGGCTCGCGCGATGGAAGACGTGATGGCCGGGATCGATCTCTACGTCGGCGGCAACGACCTGCTGCTTACCAACCTTACAGGCCATCCAACGATTGTGCTCCCCAATGGGTTCCGCAAGGTGGATGGCCTGGAAGTGCCGACCGCCCTCACGTTCACGGGCCGACTGTACGGCGAGTCGGAATTACTGGCCGTCGCTCACGCTTACCAGCAAGCGACCGGACACCATCTTAAGCGTCCACCAATGGACAAACTCAAGCCGGGAGATTCGGACGCCAAGTAATGGTCGCGACTTTAGGGTATCGATGGCTGTGCTTCCGAAGGTGAGGTGCGAACTAACAGCTTCTGCACCTCGTCGATCATTCGCGTGGAAAATTTATGGGCGCCGGTCTTGAGTACGTGATGGCCGTCATCAAAATCCGCCCTGTCCAGCCAATCGGAAGCGTCGATGAGATCGGTGCCATAACGATCGCATAGCTCGGCAACGAAGTTGTCTAGCTCGGCCCTGCCTTCGGCGGGAATCAGCGCTCGAAATTCCTGCGTGATCGGCATAAGGACAAGGGCAACAGGGATGCGCTCACGTCGGCAGCGGGCGAGAAGGTCGTGCATCGCCTGGGCGGGCTTCGCGCCCAGGCGGAATTGCTGAAGACTCATGCCATACATGCTAAAGGCCCCCCCCCAGCGTGACGCCCGATATTCCGGGGTGCCCGGATCATCGCAAAGAATGCGACAGCCCCAGGAGTCCATCGGTTGTCTGGCCTGCTCATACGGTCGTATGAACTCGTCGTGCCCCTGTAAGTGCTCGTGGATGTGCCAGCGAAAGGCGTACCACGGCGACACGCGGGCCTGTACCCATTCGATCAGTGCCTTCCGTGGATTGGAGAAATACGGCCGAAAAAACATGAGCTGATGGGCGTTAAGCCAAAGTGGAACCGTGAAATGCTCCTCGGAGATGAAGGTGCGTCGGGATTGATTGAGGTGCGTCGTGACCAACTCAATCAGAAGAAGGCGCGGACGAATGCCTTCATCAAGAAGATCGTTTAGGTAGAGCGCCTCGTGCATGGGTCCGGTCGTGGGCACGCCGAGGTTGTAGACATGCAACGGTCGGCCGTCGGGGCCCGGCTGTCCATCCAAGCGTCCGGCCTGAAAAGCCCAATCCGTTCGCGAGCTACCGAGCATGAGGACGAGCGGGCGATCGGGAAACTCGGCCAGCCGGGTATGAAGCTGCTCCCATTTTTGGTGCTCCACGCGCGTGCGATTGAGCGCCCAACTGTCATCCATCCACACGAACAAGGCGAGCTGGGCGACTGCGTACCAGAACAGGCCCCAACACAACAAACCTCGAGCAGTTGCCTTCATTCGCCGCGGCCGCGCTAGTGCATACGGCGTCGGCTGTTGGTTCTTTGCTTTTCTTTGTCTGCCCTCCGCCAGTGCCAGCAGCGGATAGCGGACCGCGGAAAGAGGGTAACGAATCAGAGCCGTCGTGGGAGAACGATTGCTTTTCGACATTTCTCCACGAGATTCCGAGGCGGAAGAGTGCATCGAGGGCGCTCCTCAGAATTGCATGTAGAGGAATGGCTTGTCATAAATGGGCGCCATTACCATGCAGAGAATAAGTGCGAGGACATAGGTAAATCCAAGAATAGGAGTCGGCAGCCGCAAGCTGAAACGTTCCCACCACTGGCGACAAGCCGCCACGTGAGCCAACACGAAAACGGCGACAAGGCACCAGAACAAGCCGTAGCCGTATGGATGAGCAACGCCGACGCCCTCAACCGGTACCCAAAGCCGATGATACATGGCTTGCGTCAGGGCGAACGTCTGAGCGCGGAACAGCACAAAACCTTGATAAACGCAGAAAAACGTTAAGGTCATTCGCAAGGCCGTTCCCAGCATGCTTTGCAAGAAGCTCTCCAGACTCGGCCGGGCCTGGCAGTAAACGCGGAAAAAACGATTGACTGATAAGAAAACGCCGTGCAGGAAGCCCCAAAGAACGAAGTTCCAACTGGCCCCGTGCCAGAGCCCGCCCAGTGTCATCGTGATCAGGAAGTTGCGGCAAACCTGCCAGCGGGATCCCCGGCTGCCGCCCAGCGGTATGAACAGGTAATCGCGCAGCCACGTCGAAAGCGAGATGTGATCGCGCCGCCAGTAGTCGGCTACGCTGGTCGCCAGGTACGGCATGTTGAAGTTCATGGACAGCTTGTAGCCGAGCAGATGCGCCGTGCCCAGGGCCATATCGGAATAGCCGGAAATATCGCAGTAAACCTGCAAGGTGAACGCAAGCAGGGCCAGCCAGTTCGCCAGAGTCCCGAAGTCACCGGGGGCAGCGAAGACCGGATCGGCGTAGAGCGCTAGTTGATCCGCGAAGATCCATTTCTTGAGCAAGCCAAGCAGGAAATACTCGCCGCCGAGTTGAAAACGGGCCCAACTCCAGCGCTTCGAGCGGCGGATCTGGGGCAAGAAGTCCTTGGCTCGGACAATGGGGCCGGCGATCAGGTGAGGAAAGAAGAGGACGAAGAAGAGCAAATGGGCGGGATTGCGCTCGGCCCGCACTTGCCGGCGATAGACATCGACGGTGTAGTTAATAGCCTCGAAGGTGTAGAACGAGATGCCGATAGGAAGAATCACTTGCAGTGTGTTGAACCACCTGGACGAGCCGGCGGCGATCAGCACTTCATCCAACGAGGCGAGGAAGAAGTTAGAGTATTTGAAAAGACAAAGCAGACCCAGATTGGCCGTGATACTCAGAACGAGCAGGGCGAGACGCAGGCGCGGCCGGCGGAACGTTTCCAATCCCAGGCCAATGCAGTAATCGAGCAGCGTGGAGGCAACGATCAGCAGAGCGAGTTTGCGGCTCCACGAAGCGTAGAAGTAGAAGCTGGCGGCCAGTAGAAGCCAGATGCGCGCCTCATCCCCGGTCAGCGTGAAGGACCGTCGGCGCGGCAAGGGGATTTTCCAGCGCAAACGACGCCAGGGAACGAACCAATACAATGCGAAAACGATGGTGAAAAACTGAGCGAAATTCCACGAACAAAACAACATAACACGAGCCTCGACCCCAAGTGTGTCAAGGGGAGGGCGATGCGTTACCGAATCGGTCTCGGAGGTAGAGGACGCGAGGTGCGGGCCAAAGTCTACTCAAATCGTAACCGAGGGATCAACCCCAAGAACGGCAAGATACGCGTGCCGCTGGCCTGGGAATGCTGCGCTATGCTTCTTGCCGAGGCGTGCCGAGGACGAAGCGAAAGAGCAGACCGGCGCACAGAAGAAAAAAGGCGCCGCCGCCGATGATGCTGCCGAGGAATGCTGGATCGAAAAATACCATGCGAAGGGCGTCCGCGTTTCCAAGATACGGCCACAGCCATAGCGTCAACACCACGCCCAGGCACAGGGCAGGGCCAAACGGCAACGGCTGGTTGCCCTGCCGGATCAGGTGGATGATGCCGAAAAGAAGGCCTGGAAACGTGGCAACGAAGAACGACAACAGAACAGGCTGCCAGCCCACGAACGCGCCGGCCATCATCATCAAGTCGGCATCGCCAACCCCTAATCCCTCAATGCCCCGTGCCACGCCGTAGGTAAACCGGACGAGCCGCATCACCATCATACCGGCAAAGGCTCCCGCGAGTCCGGTCGCCAAGCCGAACTGCCAGGTGCCCGTCGCCAACCAAGAGGGCGTCGGATACCACATCGGCCACGGATACAGTCCCGCAGGCAAGCGCGGCGGGACAAAACCTCCAGCTGCCGGCAACGGTCTACCCGCGTCGGGGAAAGGCCACGGGAACAGTGCGCTGCACGCCAGGCCGATCAAGGCGCCAGTGACGGTGATGGGCAACGGGATAGCCATGTCGTCAAGATCGCACAGGGAGGTCAAAAGCAGAAAGCTCACCAAGACTGCATGGCAACCGAACACCGCCCAGGCCGCCGATGGAATATCTCCCTCCGAGATTGCTTCTAGGTGGGACTGGAGATAGGGCAAGCCGATAACATTTTTTCCGATCTCCAGGTAAAACAGTCCGGCGAACAAAAATCCAGTCAACAGCTCGACGATGGGATAACGCAGAGGAATGCGCTCGCCGCAGCTGCGGCAACGGCCGTGCAACAGGAAATAACTGAGAAGCGGCACATTATCGAACCAGCGGATCGGCTGCAAGCAACGGCCGCAGCGCGGTCCCGGCCAAAACAGACTCTTTTCCAGAGGCAGGCGATAAAAGCAGTAGTTGATGACGCTTCCCGCGCCGATGCCAAGGATGAATACGAGAAACAGCCAGAAATTAAACATGTGTTCACCTCGGCGAGCGGGGTCGCGTAAGCGCCCCGAGTGTGACTCCTCGAGGCGCTTACGCGACCCCGCTGGCCCAGTGCAGGATCTCCGCAACAATCGCTGCCGGGGCGCGTCCGGTAGTTTCCACGATCAAGTCGGCACATTGGCGATAAAGCGGTTCTCGTAAACGCAGTATTTCTTCCATCTCCTCGCGGCCGCCAACAGTCAGCGGAGGCCGCCGGTCCGCCGTCGCGCCGTCGGCCTGAACCCGCTGCCACAGCGTATCGACATCGGCCTTTAACCAAACGATGCGCCCCGAAGCGCGGAGCAAGGCGCGATTGTTCTCACGCAGCACGATACCGCCTCCAGTGGCGATGATGCAGCGATCAAGACGGCACAGTTCCCCGAGCACAACGGCTTCCTTGTCGCGAAAGCCCGCCTCGCCCTCCGCTGCGAAAATGGCTCGAATCGATTGGCCATAACGCTTTTCCAACACCTCATCCGCGTCGAGCCAATCCCAACCTATCTCGTGAGCCAGCAACCGGGCAACCGTACTCTTGCCGCTGCCGCGCGGACCGATGAGGAAGAGACGGGGTGACAAGGTGACAGGGTGACAGGGTGACAAGGTGACGACGGATTCCGTTGTAGCTGCAGGAGGAGACAACATCGGCCGCCGAGGATTACCGGTTCGAGGTTGATCGTTCACCTTGTCACCATGTCACCTTATCTCTTCCTCGTCGCGGATAGCGACGGGTGAGAGGGCGCGTTTGACGGCCTTGCGCATCAACTCGATGGGTGCATCGCGTTGCGTAAACAGCTTGAATTGCTGGGCGGCCTGACGGACAAACAGCTCGACGCCCGTGATCACATGACAGCCGCGAGCGCGAGCCTCCTTGACCAGGAGCGTTGTCTCCGGCGTATAAATCGTATCGAAAACTACAAGGCCGGGCTTGAGAAAGCTGGGATGCAGCGGCGTTTCATCTACTTCGGGATGCATGCCGACCGAAGTGCAATTGATGACCACATCGCAGAGAACGCTGTGCCGGCCCTGCCATTCGATATGCCTACCGCCAATCTCCTCAGCTAAGACGGCAGCCCGTTCACTGGTGCGATTCGTGACGTTCACCAGGGCACCCTCGGAGCGAAGGGCATGAGCAACGGCACGGCCGATGCCGCCGGCGCCCAACACCAATACGACTTTCGATTGCAGCGATGCCGGCTCGGGCAGCGAGGTCTGAATGGTCCGTGCCGGCATCACTTCCGGGTTGGTGAACGAGGTCGGCAGATACGCCCGCAGCGTATCGATCACACCCTGGTAATCGGTGTTGTAGGCCGAGAAATCGTCGCCGCTGCGAATCAGCGTATTGGCAGCCTTGGCGCGCACGACCGACTCATCCTTGTGCTTGGCCAGCTCCGCCGCCTCCTCCTTATGCGGGATCGTCACACTATAGCCCTGCACGGGTATGTTCATGAACGCCTTGAGCGAATCGGCAAATTCCGGGCGGGGCACGCGGAAGGGTACGTACACGGCGTTGATGCCGAGATGACGGAAAGCGAGGTTATGCACCAACGGACTAAGGCTGTGCGCCACCGGATCGCCCAGCACGCCGAATACCCTGGTATTGGCGTTAATGTGGTCGTAGAAGTAGAGACGCTTCAGCTCCTCGAACGAGGGCAGTCCGGGGGCTATGCCGCGCTCCTTGTTGAAGGCGGCGTAGGTGAAGGGAGCGCCGAATTTGGCGCCCAGAATTCGGCTGGGCATGCCCAGATCGCCCATGCAGAAAGCGACGGTGGGCCGCGGCGCGTTTTTCAGCAGTTCCAAGAGGCGGACACTGTCTTTCGGATGCTGGGAACGCACAGCCAGCTTGACCACGTCGCCGTCCTGGGAGCACATGCGCTCGTAGATTTTTTCCAGGTCGGCCGGCACCTCGCGCATGTTGTGATAGCTGATGATCCGCTTGACGTCTCGGAAGCGACGGATGTTGTCGGCGACGTCCGTTTCGAGATCAACCCAATCGAACCCGGCGACGATGGCCTGGCGAAGCAGGGCCAGCCGCGCCTCCTCGCTGCCGCTCCAGCGCCCACCGTCCTGCGGTCGGCGCACGGTCACCACCATCGGACACGGCTTCCGATCGAGCAAGCGTTTAAAATCGGGCGCTTTGGCGAGGAAGTCGACGCGCAGCTCGATAAAGCCGGCTCCCTGTTTGGCCGCCTCCTGAATCTCGACCTGGACCATCTTATGACGGGTTCGCCCGATGACGACGCAGATGGGAGAAACATCGAATTGCGTCACGCCAACAATCCTCGCTGTTCCGCCGTTTGCAGCCTAGCGCCCTTGCGCCGAGAGTGAGAATGCTAAGTCGCAAACGGTCTTGATTGTCACTCTAGCCAAGCCCTCGTGAGCGTGCAAGCTCTCCGTTCGCGACGATTCGCGGAAGTGTTAGTTACCGAGAACCGGCTTTTGTTTACCTTCGACTTCCGGATTCACCCATGCCTGCAACGGTTGGCCGCTAAGTCCCGCCAGCAAATTGTTGGCACAGATCTCAGCCATTGCGTTGCGAGTCCCAACGGTTGCGCTCGCGATATGTGGCGCGACAATTAAATTCGGGAGATGGAGAAGCTCGCTCGCGGGGTCCGGCGGTTCCGGATCGGTCACGTCCAAACCGGCTGCGAAAATCACGCCGTTTTTCAAAGCGTCGATCAAATCTTTCTCGACCACGATGGGGCCGCGAGCCGTGTTCACGAATATCGCGGTCGGCTTCATCTTGCGAAACTGCTCGCGATTGAACAAGCCGCGCGTGGTTGGGTTCAAATCAGTATGAACGGAGACGAAATCCGACTGATTCAACAGTGTATCAAGATCGACCGGACGGGCGCCAAGCTCCGACTCCGCTTTCTCATTGCGGTATTGATCGTAATAAAGCACCTGCATGTCCCAGCCAAAGCGACAGCGACGCGCCAGTGCATAGCCGATGCGGCCCATGCCGATGATGCCCAATGTGCGGCTGGCGAGATCCTGACCGAGATGTCCCAGCGGCTCCCACGTTTTCCACCGGCCGACTTGGGCATAGTCCGCGCTTTCTACCAGCCGCCGGGCCGCCGCGATCAGTAGGCAGAAAGCCATGTCAGCGGTGGCATCGGTCAGAACGCCGGGCGTATTGCCGACGGCGATGCCCCGCGCCGTCGCCGCCGCCACGTCGATGTTGTTGAATCCAACGGCGTAATTGCTCACTACTCTGAGTCGCGGCGCCGCGTCCATCAGGGCAGCGTCGATGCGATCGGTCAAGAGTGACACCAGGCCGTCACACTCCGCGATTTTCCGTTGGATCAGCTCGTAGGGCGGCGGTAGCTGCTCGGGCCAGACTTCAGCATCGCAAGCTTGGCAGATGCGATCGAGTCCAGCTGCCGGGATGCGGCGAGTGACGAAGACTTTCGGTTTGCCGGCCATTGGTGCGGCTCCTTGAAAACACAATTCGCGGCCTTGATTTTGGATGATGCCCTAAATCTCCAGCAACAGCCGTTCCGGGCTTTCGAGGCACTCTTTGATGCGCACCAGGAAACTCACGGCTTCGCGGCCATCGATGAGGCGGTGATCGTAAGACAGGGCCAGGTACATCATCGGACGAATAACGACCTGATCGTTCACGGCGACGGGCCGTTTCTGAATGGCGTGCATGCCGAGAATGGCGCTCTGCGGCGGATTGAGGATCGGCGTGGACAACATCGAACCGAAAATGCCGCCGTTGGTGATCGTGAAGGTGCCGCCTTGCAAATCGGCGACGCTGATCTTATTGTCGCGCGCTTTCTGAGCTAATTCGGCAATTCCCTTCTCGATGGCAGCGAAACTCAGCTGCTCGGCGCCCCGCAGGACCGGGACCATCAAACCTTTCTCGGTGCTGACGGCCACGCCAATGTCGTAATAATCGTGATACACAATGTCGGTACCATCGATGAAGGCATTGACGGCGGGGAAAGTTCGGAGTGCCTCGATGGCTGCCTTGACGAAGAAGCTCATGAAACCCAAGCCGACGCCATGTTTTTTCTGAAAGTTCTCTTTGTATTTCGCCCGCAAGGCCATGATGGCGCTCAGGTCGGCCTCGTTGAAGGTTGTCAAAATGGCGGCGTTCTGCTGAGCCGTGAGCAAGCGTTCGGCGATGCGGGCCCGGATGGGCGTCATGCGTTCGCGTCGTTCGCGCCGGTCTCCACTCGGCTTGACCTCGAAAGCGGCCATGGGAGCCTCGGCTTGCGGAGGCGGGGCAGGGGGGGGCGCAGCGGGAGGTTCGGCAGCGCCGCGCTGCTGGAGATGAGCGAGTACATCTTCCTTCGTGATGCGACCTCCGCGTCCACTGCCGGTGAGCTGCGATGGCTCAATGCCCTCGGTTGCCGCAAGCTGACGAGCGGCCGGCGAAAGGAACGGTTCGGGCGTCGCTTGCGGCTTCGCGGTGGGAGCATGGGAATTGCCGTCGCGCTTGGCCGCTGGAGCCGGCGGTGGAGGAGCGGGGGCAGCCGCGCCCTCTTCGATCTGACCGATCACCGCTCCGATAGCAACCTTTTGGCCTTCGCTGGCCGTGATCGCCAGCCGGCCGCCTGCGGGGGCCATCACTTCCGTAGTGGCCTTATCGGTCTCCAACTCACACACCGGCTCATTCGCTTTCACTACCGCCCCATTCGGTTTCAACCAGCGCGCGATCGTACCCTCGGTGATCGATTCGCCGACCGAGGGAACTTTGATCTCAGTGGACATACAAACCTCTGCAAACTTACCAACCCGAAGCGTAAGTGAGGCCAGAGAGAACAGCCCTCGCTTACGCTTCGGGTTGATTTAGAATTATTTCCCTGCCGGCGTTGCGACGCGCGCTTCGGGCGTCGGCCCGTTGGCGACGGCGGCATAGCGATGCGGAGCGGCACGAGCGCCGACCACATGAGGAATGGAGCCGGTAATCGCCGCTTCAACAAGCTCCTTCTGCTCCCGGCGATGGACGGCCAGCGAGCCGGTGGCGGGGCTAGCACTGGCATCGCGGCCGACGAATTCAACGTTGTAGCCCTGGCTTCGCAAGCGCGGCTCCATAAATGACCAACCGCCCATGTTCTGCGATTCTTCCTGCACCCACACCCACTCTTTGGCTTTGCGATAACGCCGCAAGACCCGCTCGATGGCATCTTGCGGATACGGATAAAACTGTTCGATGCGAACGATCGTAATGTCGTTGGCCTTGGACTCGATGAGACGCTCCAGCAGATCGTAGTAGACCTTGCCGCTGCACAAGATCACACGGCGAACACGCGAGGGGTCTACCTCGGGATGGTCGAGGACCTCCTGAAAGCGGCCTTTGATGAAGTCTTCCAGCGGCGAGCTGGCTGCCTTGAGCCGCAGCAGGCTTTTCGGCGTCATGACGATGAGCGGCTTGCGGAAATTGCGCTTCATCTGCCGCCGCAATAGATGGAAATATTGCGCCGGCGTCGAAGGATAGCATACTTGGATGTTGTCCTCGGCGCAAAGTTGCAGATAACGTTCGAGCCGGGCGCTGGAATGCTCCGGGCCTTGTCCCTCGTAGCCGTGCGGCAAGAGAAGGACCACGCCGCTGTCGCGCTGCCATTTCGATTCGCTTGAGGCGACAAACTGATCGATGATGACCTGAGCGCCATTGGCGAAATCGCCGAATTGCGCTTCCCAGAGGACCAGCGTGTGCGGAGCATCCAATGCGTAGCCGAACTCGAAGCCGAGCACGGCCGCCTCGGACAACAAACTATCATACACGTCGAAGCGCGCTTGCTTGGGAGCCAACCCGTTCAGCGGCGAGAACGGCTCGCCGGTGCGAGCGTCGAACACGACCGAATGGCGCTGGCTGAACGTGCCGCGACGGCTGTCCTGACCGCTAAGACGAACAGGTGTCCCTTCCAACACTAACGAACCAAACGAGAGCAATTCGCCCAACGGCCAAAGGATCGGTTTGCGCTCCTTCATGTCCTGTACATACGTCTTGAAGATGCGCGCCACTGTCGAGTGCATTTGGAAATTGTCCGGCACGCGCGTCAGCCCCTCGACGACTTGTTGCAGCGTCTCCTCGGCCACGCCGGTCTCGACGGTGGCGTGCGAATAGCGGGACGTCATTCCCTTCCACTGGCCCTCGAAGCCGTGCATCATGGTCGGATAATGCGATGGCTCGGTCCGCGCCTCCTCCAGTGCCTGTTGCAGCTTGTTCTCGAACTTTTCCGTGATGGCTTCCGTTTCCTCGACGGTAAGGTCGCCCATCATGATGAGCTGTTCAGTATAGACCGAAGAGAGCGATGGCCGACCGCGGATCTTGCCGTACATGATGGGCTGCGTAATCGACGGATCGTCGCCCTCGTTATGGCCGTGGCGGCGGTAACAAAACATGTCGATAACGACATCGCGTCGAAACGTCTGCCGGAACTCCAAGGCCAGTTCCGCCAAGTAAACCGACGCTTCCGGATCCTCGCCGTTGACGTGAAAGATCGGCGCTTGGATCATCTTCGCGATATCGGTGCAGTACGTGGTCGAACGGGCATCGCCGGGAGCTGTGGTGAAACCGATCTGGTTATTGACGATGACGTGGATGGTGCCGCCCGTCGTGTAACCAGCCAGCTGCGACAGGTTCAGCGTCTCGGCGACCAAACCTTGACCGGCAAAGGCGGCATCGCCATGAACCAGCACTGGGATGCCCCAAAGCCGCTCGCGATCACCGAACAGCGTTTGCTTCGCGCGTGTCCGTCCCTCGACTACGGGATTGACCGCCTCTAGATGGCTGGGATTGGGCGACAACGATAGATGCACCTTCTTGCCGTGCGAGTTGACTCTATCGCTGGAGAAACCCAGGTGATACTTAACGTCGCCATCGCCGTCCATCGTGTCGGGCAGAAATTTGTCCTCGAATTGAGCGAAGATCTCTTCGTAGGGCTTGCGAAGGATATTGGCGAGCACGTTGAGCCGGCCGCGGTGGGCCATCCCGAGAATGATCTCCCGCACCTGCATGTCCGCGGCCTTCTCGACGATTGCTTCCAGGATCGGGATGAGCGTCTCGGCTCCTTCCAGTGAGAACCGTTTCTGACCGGTGTAGCGGGTATGCAAGAAGCGCTCGAAAAGCTCGGCGTAGTGGAGGCTCTTGAGGATTCGGACCTTCTTGGCTTGATCGAAGCGTGGACGATTGCGCCGGGGTTCCATTCGCTGCTGGAGCCAAAGGCGGATGCGCGTATCCTGGATGTGCATGTACTCGACGCCGATGCTACGGCAGTAAGTCTCTTTGAGGGCGTCGAGAAGCTGGCGCAGAGTTCCGCGCTCCATGCCCAGAAAAGGCGCGGTGCTGAACGTGCGATCGAGGTCGCCTTCCGTGAAGCCGAATTCGGACAGCTCCAACAGCGGATGTTTGGCGCGCGCCTCGCTCAAGGGATCAAGATGGGCGAGGAAATGGCCGAGATCGCGATAGGCGTAGATAAGGCGAACAATCGCTGTCTGTGCCAGGCCATCGACGGCAGGGGCGCGGGGGCCGGCCTGATGCGCGGAGCCCAGCTCGAACCCCTCGAAAAAGAAACGCCAGCTTGGATCCACACTTTCGGGATCCTGCCGCCAGCGCTCGTAAATTGCCTCAATGACTTCCAAATTGAAAGGGTTGGCGACCGTACCAGGACTCATAATATCAGGTTTCCAAAAAAGCCTCGTGCCGGGAGAGAGGCCCGCGAAGTCTTATCTCCTTCTATCCTCATTTAACGCCGCATGAGGGAAGAGGACAAGCCGCTTAAAATGATAAGGCGACAAGGTGTCCGGGCGATAGTGGATAAAATGACAAGGTGGATGACTGTAGCGAGGAGGACGAAGGATCCGGGTCGTGACGGATAGGATGTTTTATCGAAAAAGGCAAGCGGCACAGTGTAGGCTCGCCTAAGCGGAATATACCGGCGAACTTACGCCGCGCCGCTTGCGTCCATTCGTCCCCTGTTCCCCCGCCAAGGCGTAAAGGATATAGTTAAGAAAAGAGGCCGAACCGGAGCCAGTCCGTAATTATGAAGCATCCTCCACCACTTCCCGCGAATCACCATAGCCCCTTGGTCTTCCCCTCTCCGAACACTCCGCGCTCCAGCCGCCGTCAAACGCGCTGCCGGGTTGCCATGTCGCTGTGCCGCGGTTCCGCGTTTCAAGGCGCTATCGAGTCGTTGTTGCGCCGGCGCTTGCTTTTCGCCGCCGTTCTCACGATGACGCCGTCATTGATCTTCTTCATCCGCAATCTGATCGATACCAACTTACCACCGCACTTGAACCGCTGTGCGATGTGTTTTCAGGGCGGCGTCACGTCGGTGACGGCATTGATGGCCTGTGTGCTATGGCGGCGGAAAGATCTGTCTCTGCCGGTTTTGCGGATCATGGAGCTGGCGATTTTTGGTTCGATGGCTGTCTTCTTCGCCTGGCTGCAATACCGCGACTTCAACCACGGGCCGCTAGCCGCGGCCTCGAGCTGCGCCCAGGCGCCGCTCATTCTCAGTCAAGCGGTGGGCAACAGTTCGACGAAGTGGTTCTTTCTCATTGTTCTCTACGGCGTCTTCATTCCGAACACCTGGCGGCGCTGCCTCTTCGTCAATCTCGCCCTGGCATTGACACCGTTGATCTTGACGCCGCTGGCCGCTTCCCGCGACGGGCCGTTAGAGCCGGAAATGCGCTTCGCGCTTTTGGACATGGCGACCTTGTTGTCCGTGGCCATCGCCATTGCCGTGTTCGGCTCGCACCGATTACAAATCCTCCAGGCCCAGGCTTTCGAGGCGCAGCAGCTGGGGCAGTATCGTCTCGGCAAGCGGCTTGGCGCCGGCGGCATGGGCGAGGTGTATCTGGCCGAGCATCTGCTGCTGCGTCGTCCTTGTGCCGTCAAGCTGATCCGGCCGGAGCAGGCCGGCGATCCAACCACCTTGCAGCGTTTCGAGCGCGAAGTGCAGGCGATGGCGACGCTGACGCACTGGAACACCGTCGAAATCTACGACTACGGCCATGCCGACGACGGGACTTTCTACTACGTGATGGAGTATCTGCCCGGCCAGAACCTGGAGCACTTGGTTGGTTGCTACGGCCCGCTGCCTCCGGCACGCGCCATTCATTTGCTCATCCAGGTCTGTCGTGCTCTGCGCGAGGCACACAGCGTCGGTTTGCTCCATCGCGACATCAAGCCGAGCAACATCATCGCTTGCGAACGCGGCGGCGTTTTCGATGTGGCCAAGCTGCTCGACTTCGGGCTTGTCCACGCAACGGGTCCGCACAAGGACGACGATCGGCTAACTCATCACGGCACTATCATCGGCTCCCCGCCGTACATGTCACCGGAGCAAGCCGCGGGCAAAAATGAGCTGGATCCGCGCAGCGACATTTACAGTCTCGGCGCCGTCGCATACTTCTTGTTAACCGGCCAGCCCCCCTTTGTCCGGGAGACGGCCATGATGACGTTGATGGCTCACGCCTATGAGCCGGTGCTGCCGCCCGAGAGCCTCCGCCCCGACTTGCCCGCTGATTTGCAATCAGTCGTGCTCTGCTGCCTGGAGAAAGATCCCTCGCGGCGTTATCCGGACACTCATAGCCTGGAGCAGGCGCTGGCCTCCTGCGCCGCCGCTGATCAGTGGACAGAGGAGCAGGCCGCGTTGTGGTGGCACGAACATCCTCTACCTACTTCCGGCAGCGAAACCCGAAAGCACCCCGACCTGCCCACGACCCTAGCTGTGTGATCGAATCGGTTGGTTCTTGAAACATTCATGGACGGCGGGCGATACGGAGGAAATCCTGATGGCAGGAGTATTCAAATCCTCCGCCTGGTCGTGCAAACCGACTGGCGACATATTTCTCCAAATCGGCCCAGAACGGCGGATTCGGCATCGGTAAGACATTTAGGATGAATTCCGCGACCTCACACGCGGTCTGGAGATCTTCCGCTCGAATGTACGCCTCAACCGTATCGAGACGAGCATCGCAGGGTCCACCCGGAGCCGACTCGGCGATGGCGGAAAGCTCTCGCAGATCCAACCGCCGGCCGACGAAGTGCTTGACCATGTCCATACAGTCTGTGTCGGGATTCTGGATTGCGATCGCGAGCACTCCACCTGGCGCAAGCCAACCAATCAGCTGATGAATCGTTGCCACCCACTCCGTCCGCGGAATGTAGTAAAAGACGTGCGAACACAGAACGAAGTCGGCCGTGCGATCTGGTTTGGCAGCCAGGATCGTTTCGGGGATAAGAGTCGCGGTCGGGCAAGCAAGGCGGAACTCGGCGGCCAACGACGGGTTTGGCTCCACGCCGATTACGGTTGCGAACCGAGCGGCCAGCCACGCCGTTAGCTTTCCCGTTCCTGCCCCAGCGTCAATAGCGGTCTCCAGCCGGGTGAGTCCGCCGATCTCTCGTTCCAGCCATTCCAGCGCCTTGTCCTTTTGATCTGTATGCGCCAGGAAGGTGTGAAACGCCTTCGTGTATTCAGGGGTTCCCGAGTCGAATGTTGCGACGTGTGAGTTTCGCATGAGGTTCTCCTTTGAATCATGTACCGTACACGTGTGACGGGTGGCGTTCAAGGCAATGTCATCGCCGTCGGTACTGGGCCATGGCTCCTCAATGCGTCCGTTGCAGAAGCAGATATGGCGCTATGTCGAGCGAGTTTCCCGCAGCTTCATGCAGGTACTCGCCGCACGCGCCAGCAGTCTGCCCTCGCCGTCCTTCACGTCGCACTCCACATACCCCAGGTTCGTCCCAGCACGGACGACCCTCGCCTCGGCAATCATTCTGCCTTTTTTCACCGGACGAAAGAAATTGATCTTCAACTCGACCGTCGTGAACGTCTCGCCTTCGATCAGGGTGGCAGCATAAGCATAGCCCATCGCCGCGTCCGCCAGGTCGCAATAGATGCCGCCGTGTAGGGTGCCCATCGGGTTGTGGTGCCGATCGTCGGCTTCCATCTCGAAGATCGCGTGGCCCGGCTCTATTACCTTTAGAACGAACCCAAGCAGCCGGCTAATTGGGGGCGGGGGCGCCTCACCCTTCTGCATCTTCTGAGCGAGTTCGAGGATCGTTGCCATGCTTCCTCCCAATTACGAAGCTCCTACAATCTGTTGCACTCACGATGGAAAACACTTCCCGAAGGCCACCAGCAGTTTCGGCGACCCCTTGATGCGGATTTTCCTGCGCAGCAAGGCCCAGAGCAAGCCCCGCTCTTTCGCCAGGAAGCCCAGCCATGTCTCGCTGTCCGCCGTCACATGTATATCAGCCTCGCCCTGATGGCCGTCCTGAACCTGCAAGGTGCCGTTACGGATCGTGACGGTCGCTTGCTTCTCCTCCTTGCCGGTGAAGGTGAAGTGGTAGACGGCGTTCAGTTTCGCCGCCTTGCCCGGCTGAAAAGTGAGACGCAGCCCCGATAGGAACCGCTGGATCGAGGGAGGCCGCAGGCCGTTGTGGATTCGTTTGATCGTCTTGAGAGGGAAACGGCGGGCCACATGATCCTCGGCGTCCGAGCCGGGTATGACGTAGATCGTCTCCTCCTTTTCCTGCAATGGACGCACGATCTCGCGCAGATGGCCGGGCTTATCGGTGAGATAGGGTCCGATGACATCTTCTCCAGCCGGACAGACGCTGAGGCAGTACGCCGCCTTGTAGTTAGGCCCAAAGGAAAGGCTTTGCCACATCGACACCGATTCCTTGTCGGATACCTTCCTGCGGTAGTCCAGGGCGTTCTTGCTATCAGCGATCTGCTCGACCCAATCGGTGAAGCCGCCCAGGAACTCGCGGTAGTTGTGCGTGTAGCAGGCCGAGAAATTAAAGTGGCCGTCCGGTGCAATCGCTCCCACCGGGCACGCCGCCACGCACAGCTTGCACTCCAGGCATGGATTATAGGAGATGGGGTGATCGTAGGCGCTCGCCTCGGCCGCAATCAGGATTGTCCCTAGCAGGATAAAGTTGCCGAATTTAGGATGGATAACGTTGCGATGGATGCCCATGTGACCTAGGCCGGCAGCAACGGCCACCGGCTTGTGCGATACGACCCAAATCTTCCCACCTGGAAAGCGGTCCATCTCCATCGGGAAACCCATCGCGGGGTTCAGTGCTCGTACACCCTCTCGTTCGAGGGCCGCCACGACCTTCCGAGCAACTTCGTTGACGTGATCGCCGGTGTGGTGAAACTCCAGGTTGGCAACGGAACGAGCCGGGCTGCGGATCGGCTCTCGGTTCATCCGGCAGACGAAGCTGAGGAGCGTCTTCGTCGCGGGGAACGCATGCAAGATGTCGTCTCGTTGGTCGTCCAGCGCCGGACGGCCGATTTCGACCAGTCCGGCGTCATCGGCCCCGCAATCGAGGCAGAGTTGACGCAGCCATGCCGCGTCCAGCGTTTTCGGCGGCTGAATGCTACCGGGGCGATTATTTTCCCAGAAGCGCCGGACCGTTGGGTGTTCGGCAAGGTTCATGAGGACACCTCGTTTCTTGTATACGCAATTATTGGAGGAAAAAACCACGAACCGAACGGCAGCATCTCTACGGCATGCCTGCTTTCTTGGCAACCTTATCGAGCAGAGCGATCCCTTCCTTCCCCAGAAGTTCTGTTGCTTGCTGCTGTGCCTCTTCCCAGGCCGGAACCGCTTTTTCGATCAACCGCCTCCCCTGGGGCGTCAGACGAAACGGCTGGGCACGGGCATCTTCTTCCGGCACAACTTCAAGCCAGCCATGCGCCCGCATCCGTTCCACGTTGCGGCTGAGGGTGGAAGCATCGAGTTGCAGAATGTCACAGACCTGGGAGGGGCGGGCAACGCCGAGTTTGGCGGTCACGATGAGAATGTTCAATTGACTGACTTTCAAGCCCAGCGGGCGCAAGGCATCGTCGTAGAGGTTCGTCACCACTCGGTTCAGGAGCCGCAACCGCACGGCGATGCAGTCGCGAGCAATGGCCTCAATCTTTGTCGTGGTTTTGTCCATGGTGGTACGTCTCCCCGATCTTCAATTTATTGTATATGCAACTATCGGCGGAAGTCAAGCGGATTCTTTGGCAAGAATGAGCCAAATCGTTATCGCTTCATCAATGCGAGGGGCCGAGCCGTTCAATCCGGAGGAGGGGGGGAAATCGACAACCACTGAGGCAGGGCCTTCGGCAACTCTTCGACGAACTTGCTCCGCGGCAGCACTGGATCGCAGCCGGCCAATCGTGCTTCTTTAAGTCGCTCGGTATCGACGTGTGAACCATAAGCAACTACGCGCGGGGTCGTCGGGCAGCTCTCGGTCAAGCGCCCGAACAGTTCGGGCAAATCAAGCCCCGGAAAAGCGAGATCGAGCAGGATGCAGCTTGGACCTTCCTGTCCGGCCAGTGCGAATAGTTGATCGAGCGAGCGGGCGGGTTTCACGGTCAGCCCCAACGCGCGGGCCTCGCCAGTGATTCGGCTGGCAAACATCAGATCATCGCACAACAGCAGTGCCGACGGCATGACAGTTCCTCGCCACGTACGGGGTCAGGGCAAGCGACCCAATTGCTGATACATATAGAGGATCGGCCACGCTCTGGCCGAGATCTTCAACGAGCAGTCATCGCAAATCCGGCAGATACCGTCAAAGTCGAGGAGCACCACTTCCAGGTCTTCCGAAGCATCGAGCTTGGTTTGAGACTGCGGCGTCGAGCGAGCATCGACAAAGATCAAGGGCACGGCTTCATCCGTCAGGCCGCTCGACGAATACAAGGGCTGCGTGATGCGATGGATGGCGGTGACTTCCAACCCGGTCTCTTCGAGGAGCTCGCGGCGTGCGGCGTCCTCGATACTTTCGCCGGCATCGATCAAACCGGCCGGAAACGCGAAGACGTAATCGCCGACAGGAACGCGGAACTCCTTGACCATCACCAACCGCGGCGGCTCATTCGGCATGCGCAGCACCGGCACGACGATGACAGCATCGGCGGGTGGGACCGGCTTCGTGCCGGTCGGTACAGCGGGCTGTGGCTTGCGCGAGGCATACATCCAACGGCCGCTATGTCCGTTATGCTCGAACGTGGCCGCATACAGGTTCAGCCACTTCTCATGAGTGAGTTGCTCAATCTTATGAATGTGCATGCCTAGATCGCCTCGGGTCCGCGTTCGCCGGTGCGGATGCGGATGCAGTCCTCCAGCGGCAGGATGAAAATTTTGCCATCGCCGATGCGGCCCTCCGGTCCCGTGCGTCCGGCCTCCATGATGGCGTTGACGGTTGGCTCGACGAAGTCTTCGTTAACGGCGATTTGCAATTGTACTTTCCGCAGCAGATTCACCGTCAACTCGTGACCGCGATATACTTCGGAATGGCCTTTTTGCCGGCCGAAACCCTGCACGTCCACGATGGTGAGACGGAAGACCTCGACTTTGTTGAGGGCTTCCTTGACGGCTTCCAGCTTCGAGGGCTGGATAATGGCGAGGATGAGTTTCATGAGGATTTGTTGCTCCTTGAACCAATGTCCGCAATAAGGAAACCCATCACAGCGCCCAGAAAAGCACAAGCAAGCCCCGCACCCTCATCGAACAGATGAGTGTAGCCAAGCAAAGCTCCCGCCGGCGCTCCGGCCAACACGCCTAGGGTGCGCCGGCCAAGCGCCGCCACGAGTCCGCCAACCAGCAATCCGAGGATGGCCCCGAATTGAGCCAGAAGCAGGGCGCCGGCAGTCGCTCCCACGAAAGCGCCCAGCAGAACGCGTAGGTTCCAGAGTTGTTGCTCCAGAGACCGGATCCGCTCGCTGTCAGCCGAAGGGATAGGATCCTCTTTCCACTGAATCTTGCGATTCTCTCCGCACTTCTTTTCGCACACCCGATCCTCGAATCGTTCCTGTCGGCGATGTTCCCAGCCTTCTCTCGCTGGGGTTTGGCCCAACATTAAGAGGATTTCGTCGCGGACATCATCCAATTTCAGTCCAAGATTCAGCAGGATTTGCGCTGCCACCGTGTCCTCTTCGCGCAACAGCCCAAGCAACAGGTGTTCGGTGCCGATGTACTTGTGATTGAGGCTCCTGGCCTCTTCGATGGCGTATTCGATGACTTTTTTGGCCCTCGGTGTTTGGGGCAGCTTGCCCACTATGACCACGTCTGGCCCTCGCAGAACGATTTTCTCGACCTCCATGCGAAGCTTGCGTAGATCGATGTCGAGGTTTTTTAAGACGTTGGCTGCCACGCCCGCGCCTTCCTTGATGAGTCCCAACAAGATGTGTTCGGTTCCAATATACTCGTGGTTAAAGCGCTGTGCCTCCTGGTTAGCAAGCTGCATAACCTTGCGAGCGCGGTCGGTGAAGCGTTCGTACATGGCTGATTTCTCCTTTGGAATTCCGCTGCCAGCTTGCGCGGACACTTGGCCAGCCCCGGGACGAGGTGGAACGTTGCTCCTTTTCTCAACCGGTATCTCGCGTCCGAGAATTCGCAGGACTTCGCCTCGGATCTCTTCTGCCTTCAAACCGAGGTTCATCAGAGCTTGAGCGGCCACACCTTCCGTCTGGCGTACCAGCGCAAGCAGTAGATGTTCAGTACCGACATAATTGGCATCAAGCAGTTCGGCCTCTTCGATGGCATTGGCAATGACTAGCTTGACACGAGGAGTCTGCGGTCGCTTGCTTCGGCTAGAGAAATAGGCACCACGTTGCGCGATCTTCTCTACTTCCTCGTAGAGCTTGGTCAGATCGACGAAGAGGTTCCTCAGCGCGTTGGCGGCGACTCCCGAGCCTTCTTCATAGAGTGCCAGGAGAATATGTTGGGTTCCGATGTACTCGTGATTGAAGAAATAGGCAACCACGTTGGCCTGTTGCAACACGGCTCGAGCGCGATCGGTGAAGCGTTCGTACATAGCTCCATCTCCCTCACGATTTGGCTGCCAGTAGTTCCTCCAGATGCGCCTGCACCGACTCCGCCAATACATCGAGATTGTAACCGCCCTCCAGACAACTCACCAAGCGACCGCCGCAATGAGTCTTCGCCACATCAACCACTTGCTGCGTCAGCCAAACGAAATCCTCGACCTCCAGGCCGAGCGAACCAATGGGATCACGTGCATGCGCATCGAAGCCGGCGCTGACTAGCACAAGCTGCGGCTTGATCTTGTCCGCTGCCTTGTCGAGCGCGTTGCGGAAAGCAGCCCGATAATCGTGGCGGGGCGTCCCATAGCGGAGCGGGACATTGAACTTGTAACCGTGCCCCGCGCCTTCGCCGGTTTCGTCGGTGTCGCCGGTTCCGGGGTAGAAGCCCATGCCGAAACGGTGGATGCTGAAAAACAGCACGCGCGGATCGGCGTAGAAAATGTCCTGCGTGCCGTTACCGTGATGCACGTCCCAATCGACGATCAACACACGATCAAGTGAATGAGCAGTTAAAGCATGGTGGGTTGCCAGGGCGATGTTGTTGAACAGACAAAATCCCATGCTGCGTGTCGGCGTGGCGTGGTGTCCAGGCGGCCGCACCAGGCAGAGCGCGTTTTTATCCTCGCCGCGTAACACCGCATCGACCGCCGATACGCACGCACCCGCCGCCGCCAGGGCGACCTGGAACGATTCCGGCGATACCACGGTATCGGGATCGAGCCGACCGCCACCGCGCGCGGCCATGACCTCTGCGGAACGCACCATCCGCGGCGAGTGGATCTGTGCCACTGTCTCGGCGGTGAGCGGGTGATAGGAACCAGATTGGCAGGGCGAGAGGAGGTCCGTTTGCTCCAGACGGGAGCGGACAGCGCGTAGACGATTTGCCGTCTCCGGGTGAGGACCGGTATCATGCTGCAAAAACAGAGGGTCTGTGTAAAGAAGGGTCATGCTGGCATTCTAGGGCGGCGTCGCAAAGAGGGAAACAGGCTGCTTGGGAGGAGATAGGAGGATTTTGACGCTTAACGCGGCCGGGATTGACGGCTTTCTCGCCAAGAAGCGGATGCGAATCGTGGGGGACATCGCGTAATATGAGAAAGGCAATTCTTGACCAGTCGGCAACGCCGGCAAGGGCCGACATTTCCCCTTGCTAGCGCTGCGGGCGGGCTAGCGTGACGAGGCGCATCCCATGATGCCAACCCGATGGCTTGTACTCAGCGGTTTGCTACTGGCCGGCGCTTGCTCCGGCTGCCGGCAGCAAGAGCAGACCCTGCGCAACCTCGTCCTGACCGGCTCGTCGGTGATGGTGCCGCTGTTGCGCGATATTGGCAAGCGATTTGAAGCCGGCCATCCTGGTGTGCGCGTGGATGTGCAGGCAAGCGTCTCGGCTCGCGGTGTCGCCGAAGCGCGGCAAGGATTGGCCGACATCGGCATGGTAGCGCGATCTCTGAAACCGGATGAGGCGATGCTGCACGCCACGCCCATCGCCCTCGACGCCGTTTGTATCATCGTCAATCGCACCAACCCTGTGGAAACGCTCAGCGACGACCAGATCGTCCGCATGTACACACGCGGCGTTTCGAATTGGAAGGAAGTTGGCGGACCCGATTTGCCGATCGTCCTAGTTCATATGACCGACGGGCGGGCGCTGCTCGATCTCTTTCTCGATCACTTCAAATTGCGGTCAACGCAGATTCGAGCCGATGCGCTTATCCAGGACAGCGCGCAAGGCATCCAGGCGGTGGCTAGTCGGCAAGGTGCCATCGCCTACGTGTCCTGCGGACATGCGGAAGCGGTCCACGACAACACCCCCATTAAATCGCTGCCCTCCGGCGGCATCGACCCGACGACGAAAAATATCCGCGAGGGCACTTATCCGCTATCGCGTCCGCTCCAACTCGTAACGCGCGATACACCTAAGGGATTGGCTGCCGAGTTCATCGACTTTGCTCGCTCCAACGCCGTCCTCGATCTGGTTCAACAGCATCACTTCGTCACGCTTGAGAAATGATGAGGGTCCGCCGGTGGGCGCAATCCACCGCGCCGGCGAACCGTCCGCGTACTATGCTCCTGATGAGGAGGATCGCGGACGATGTTTTCTCCCTTTTTCGTTCTGGCAGCTCAGTCGCCGACTCGTCAGAAAACGTTTCGCCGGCTGGTGGGCCTGCACCTGCTTCTCCTAGCCTGCGCGTGCTGGTGGCTATTGGAGCAGCCGATCGGCCGGCCCGCGCTTTTGTTGGGACATCTGGCGATGATAGCCGGGATCGTCGAGGGAGCGCTGCTGATCGGTTGGCGGCTGACGCAGCTGCCGCGCAGTCAGGCGCTGGAGTTTCTACTGGTAAGTCCGCTGCGTCCTCCCCGGCTGCTGATGGCCGAGGCGATGGTCGGCATCGCTCAGCTCGGTCTCGTTACTCTGGCTGGATTGCCGGTCTTGCTGTTGCTGGTGGCGGATGGCCGGCTCGAACCGCTCGATCCGCTGCCGCTGCTATTGATGCCCTTCACCTGGGGAGCGATCACCGGCTTGGGATTAACGGTGTGGGCCTATGAGCCACGTGATACGCGTCGCTGGGGCGAACGCTTTGTTTCGGGATGGGTACTGATCTATCTCCTTATCGGCGTACTGGCAGCGGAGAAGTTGCGGAACTGGCTGGTGATTTTTCCGACCGGCTGGCGAACCGAAATCCTACGCGTTCTCGTCGCGCTGCACACGCATAACCCTTTTGGCACGCTGAGCTATTGGCTGGAAAACGGAGCAGCGATCGCCAGCGAACGCGTCCTCGGCCTGGAAGCAGCGGCGCTATTCCTCCTGCTGCTGCTCTTGGCACGAGCCGCCTGGCGTTTGCAGGATCATTTCCATGAGCGGCACTATCAGCCGGTGCGCGACGTGTCGAAAGAGCATCGCGTGCGCATCGAGAATCGGCCGCTGACGTGGTGGGCGATCAAGCGCGTGACGGAGTATTCGGGAAGGATCAACCTATGGTTAGCAGGCGGCTTCGGCGTTTTGTACGCGCTGTACATCCTCGCGGGAACGCATTGGCCGAGTTGGCTTGGTCAGCGCGTGTTCCAGCTATGCGATGAAGTCGGAGGCATCGCCGCTTTAACCACCGGCTTGGTGGTGTTGGCCGCGGTGCCGGCTGCGTTTCAATATGGTTTATGGGACTCGAATGCCCAAGATCGCTGCCGCCGATTGGAATTGCTGTTGCTGACGAAGTTGGAGATGCTCGATTACTGGGAGGCGGCGGCGGCCGCGGCATGGCGGCGCGGGCGCGGCTATCTCGGCGTGGCACTGCTCTTGTGGATCGCCGCGGGTATCGCCGGCCGCATCTCCTTTGTCCAGATCGGTGTCACTTTGGCAAGTGCCGTGCTTTTGTGGTCGCTGTACTTCGCGTTGGGTTTCCGCGCCTTCGCGCGTGGCATGCAGGCAAGCGGACTCGGCTTGTTTCTCACGCTCGGACTTCCACTGACGGCTTATGTCTTGACGCGCTTTGGAGGAACGTTCCTGGGAGCGTTGACGCCGCCGGGACTGGTTTATTCTTCGCATGCACCCGCCGCGTCAATTTTCTGGATTGTCGGGCCGGTGTTCCTGACGGGATTGACACTTGTGCTGTCCCGGCGATCGCTACGCGATGGTGATGCCCAGCTGCGCCACTGGTACGATCAACACCACGGACAGAAGGTCATGAGCTGATCGTCTTAATGATTCCCTGGTGGAACACAACAGGTCGGCGACGTTCCGACCGCCGGCGCGTTCCAGCTTGGGCTTGGCGCGACGTAACCAGCCGCCGGAGCCGCCGGCTGGCAAACGCACGGCACACAGCACTGTGGCGAATAGGCGGGTGGGGGCGCCGCGTGGTAATAGCCGTGACGCTCGCACATCCGCTCCAAGCAACCGGCCGACGCCAGCAGAGTCGCCAATGCCGCCGCCAGGAAGAATCGTCTCCTCATCTTCGCGCTCCCTTTTCCACGACCTCCCCGGTCCCTTGTCTTTCTCCACCGGGCAAGGACGGAACCGATAATCGCTCCTCTGGTTTCCGTCAAGGCCAGTGTTTTGCTGGGAATACCCAATGGCGGAGAAAACTACTTGTCGTTTCATTCCGCATTCCGCATTCTGACCTCTGCATTGTGATTGCCCCATACCCCGCGAAGGAGGAACTCATGTCGAAGCCGGAAACTCGCATCCAGGAATTGCACCTGACCTTGCCGCCCACTCCCAAGCCGATGGCCAAATACAAGACCGCCCTGCTCGTCGGCAACATGCTGTACGTATCCGGTCATGGACCCGCGAAAATCACGGACAAAACGCCCGTGCAGGGCAGGGTTGGAGCGGACCTGACAACCGAACAGGGCAAGGAATGCGCCCGCGCCGTCGGCTTGAACATCCTCAGCACGGTTCGCGCCGCGCTCGGCTCGCTCGATAAGGTGAAGCGCCTGGTCAAAACCCTGGGCATGGTCAACTGCACAGCCGACTATAAAGATCAGCCACAGGTGATTAACGGCTTTTCGGAGTTGATGGCCGAGGTGTTCGGGGAAGACGCCGGCGTCGGCGTCCGCAGCGCCGTCGGCATGGGATCGCTTCCCAGCAACATTCCGGTGGAGATCGAGTGTCAATTTGAAGTCACGATTTGACTCGATAGAAATGCAGACGAGCGGGGTCGCGTAAGCGCCCCGAGGGAAGCACTCGGGGCGCTAACGCGACCCCGCTCGCCTACGAAGCCTTGATCGTTTTACTTCTGCTCCACCTTCTGCTTGATGCAGTACAGGTGATCGACGGTGCGTAAGAACAGGGCGTGGCCCGCTACGGCGGGCGACGACCAACACATCTCATTGATCGTATTTTTGCCCAGGAATTTGAACTCCGGGCCAGCCTGGACCATGTATGTTGTGCCCGCATCGTCGAGGCAAAACACTTTGCCGCCGGCAGCCCAAGGCGATGATGTAAAGCCCCGCGCTCCGGGGAGCCGTTCTTTGTAGGCTTGATCGCCGGTCTTGGCGTTGTAGCAGCTCAGAAACCCGCCGTGCTCGTCGAGGACGTAGAGGTATCCCTCGTACAAAAGCAGCGATGCCGTCTGCGGGCCACCCTTGGATTGAAACCAAGCGATACCTTGGTTTGAAGTCTCGCCCTTCTTCAGAGTGATGTCGCCGGACGCTCCCGCCTTCACGGCGATTAATGGGCGATTGCTGTTAAAGCCCATTCCGCCGCCGGGTCCACCAGGACCACCGGGAGGACCGCCCGGACCACCCGGAGGGCCACCCGGACCACCCCGCCCGCCGCGACCACCCATCATCCCCCCAAAGCCGCCACCCGTGCCGACGTACAACAACTCCTCGCTGGCAATCGGCGATGCCTTGGCCTGGCCGGTCATGCCGCCAAGTTCCCAGAGCTGCTTGCCCGTCGCCGGATCATACGACCGAACCGTCGGACTGCCTAGACACACCACCTCGGTACGTACCTTGTTCTTCCATACAAACGGCGTGCTCCAGCCGGTCCGCTCGGGGCGCTCAACGCGCCAAAGCTCGTCTCCGCTCTTGGCGTCGAGCGCGGCCAGGAACGACTTTTGTTCGTTATCGCATTGGATGAAAAGTCGGCCGTCGGCCAACGCCGGCGAACTGCCGGTGCCGAATCCCATCGCCATGGGATACGACCCAAGATCCTTTTTCCATACGAGATTGCCCGCAAGGTCGAAGCAATACACGCCGTGCATGCCGAAATAAGCGTACAGGCGCTCACCGTCCGTGACAGGTGTCTCCGTAGCATAGGTATTGCTCGCCTGCGTGGGAATGTGCGGCTTGCCCTCGTAGGCGATCTTCTGCCACAGTACCTTGCCGCTGGCACGATCGAGGCAGTAGACCTCCAGCTTGTAAACGGCGTCTGGCGGCTTCTGATTCATGCCGAAGCCTCCGCGCCGAAATCCTTCCCGCATGTCTTTGAATTGTCTCTTCTGCTCGTCGTTGAAGATTTTGTCGAGCGAGGCATCGACTGTTTTTTGCAGCACTTCCTGCTTCTTCTTTTGCTCTGCCGATAGTTTTAGACTATCCGCGAGGGATGAGGGCAAGAGCTGGCCAAACTGGGGAATGGCGCCGAAGCCGCCCGGACCGCGCCGGCCTGTATTCTCGCGCCTCTCCTTGAGCGTTTTCTTCTGCTCGTCGTTGAGGATCTCGTCGAGCTTGGCCTCGGAACTCTTTTGCAGTTCTTCCACTTTTTTCTTTTGTTCGTCGGTCAGCCGCAAGAAACTCTGGAGAAACGAAGGCACCAACTCGCCCGGCCGGGGCGGAGGACCAAAAGGTCCAGGACCGCCGCCACCGGGACCGCCGCCGGGCCGCCTACCGCCGGGAGGGCCGCCGCCAAATTCGCCGGGTCCACCGAAACCGGGTTGGGGTTTCTTCTGTTTCTCGGAATAGGCCGTGGTCAGGAACACTTTATCGCCCCAGATGATCGGCGACGACCACCCGTAGCCGGGCAGCTTGGTCTTCCAGGCGATGTTCTTGTCAGCGCCCCACTCGTTGGGAAGCTGCTTTTCCGCGCTGGTGGCCGAGCCGCCCGGCCCTCGGAACTGCGGCCATTCGTCGCCAGTCACGGCGGGAAGACAGACAAGCGAGAAACCCAGAACGGTCAGAAACATTCCGCGCATGAACACGTCCTTTCGTGAAAGATCGGAAACGCGAAGTCAGCCTCCGTTCTCTGTTCTAACTCCGGACGATGAAAACTAGATGAATTCCAATTGCTTCATGCGGGCGGCGGAGAAATGCCCCCCGGTCCACGTGGTCCACGACCGTTTGACTTGAACTCGAATGGGCGTCCGGTTAACTTTCGCCACTCTTGTTTCTGCTCTTCGTCCAAGACTTCGTCTACAATGCTTTGGACCGGGTCGAACCACGGTTGCTCGGGTTCGTTCTGCGGTCTGCCTCTTCGCCGCTCTTCGCTTGCAAGGGGCGCCGACTCAAGGAACAGTCCCTTGAACTCAAGAAATAGTTTCTTGAGCCGGATTTCGACAGTCGGGGGTGAGTGTGGATGAGATTCGGGTGGAGGACCATCTCGTTTGGCCTTTCCGTGCGGTGAAGGACCATCCCTCTTGCCTTTTTGGTGAAATGAAAGACCATCCTGTTTGATCTTCGAGCGAGGCGGTGGACCACCCTGATTGTCCATCGCGAAAGGTGGACGACCATCACGTTTGGTCTTTGCGTGCGGTGGTTGGAACGCTGGTTTATCCATCCCGCAAGAATGACCACCATCGAATGCCGCGCAGAACGCCTTTGCCATGATCGTGCGAATATTCTCTCGTTGCGCGGCATCCAGTTGCAGCTTCTCGATAATGTCTGGATCCTCAAACGCGCGGGACCCTTTGAATTGAAGATCGATTTCTCGCAATCGCTGCTGCTGATCTTCGGTTAAAATCTCTTTGGCCCTGTCCCTCATCCGGCGAGCATCTTCTGAAAATCGCACGAAACGTTCTTGAGGAGAGAGATCACGCTCCCCCCAATGCCGATTTCTCGCTTCGGCCTCCAATCTCTCCAGCTCAGCTATTTGTGTCTGGGAGATGCGTAGCTCTTGCTTCACGTCATCACGTTTTAATAGATGATACTGCATTGACCCTTGGATTCCGGCAAGTCTGTCGAGAATGTCAAGCACACGATCATGCGCGCGAGCGAGTTCGTCTTGCGTTCCGGGATAATCGCGGTCTTTATCGATAAGTTGTTCATAATAATTGAGAAGGTGCTGGAGGAATCGCTGCCGCACGCTGTCAAGAAATGGTTTCCCCGCCAGTTCCTGCTCGCACAGGTCGAACATGTCGCCCAGGGCTTTTTGCGCCAGCCTAAAATTCTCCTCTGCTTCCATCGCTCGTTGTTCAGTTCTCTTCCGGACGATCTCGGCGCTGACCATCGAGCCGGCGACCGTGAGAAAAAAGAGCGCGACTATCGACCAAAACACCGACGGATGCCGCCGCGTCCATTTTCGCAGTCGCTGCATTGGTGTTGCCCGCCTCGCTCGAATCGGTTGATCTTTCAGAAAACACGAGAGATCGTCGGCCATCTCCCGCGCCGTGGCGTAGCGCTCCGCCGGCGATTTGGCCAGCGACTTGAGGACGATCGTCTCCAACTCGACAGGTATGGATTTCTGAATGGCGCGGGGCGGCCTTGGCTCGTCGTTGAGGATTTGGTGCAGCAGGGTTTGCCGGTCGTTGCCCTCGAAGGGCGGCTGCTGCGTCAGCAATTCGTAAAGAGTCGCGCCAAGTGAATAGAGGTCGGTTCGATGGTCGATCGCTACTCGCTGCCCGTTCGCTTGCTCGGGACTCATGTAGCGCAAGGTGCCGAGCAGATCGCCGCTCCGCGTTAGTCCGGGATCGCTTTGAAACTGGGCGAGTCCGAAGTCCGTGATCCACAAATGGCCGTGCCCGTCCACCATCAAATTGGCGGGCTTGATGTCGCGATGGATCACACCGTACTCGTGGGCGTGTTCCAGCGCCTCGGCGGCTTGAATGCCCAAGCGAGCGACGGTGCGATAAAATCCGTTGCTATTCGCGGAAAACGAAGTGGCCAGGGCGCCGATAGGTTTGGTGTCGATGTCGGCAAGTGGGAGTTCTCCTTCCGGCAAATACGGTCCGGTCGGCGGAATGTCGCGCGAGTGTGGAGATAGGGCTTTCTCTCCAATCGTCGGTCGTTTCCCCTCGCTCTTCGCTCGCCGTAAATCGTGGATCACTTCGGCCAGGCTCTGCCCCTCGATGTACTGCATGGCGTAGAAATGGACGCCGCGCTCAATCCCGACGGTATATACCGGGACGATATGCTGATGATGCAGCTGTGCCGCCGCCCGCGCTTCATTCTTGAAACGCTGGAGCTGCCGAGGATCGAGCGTCAAGGCGAAGGGCAGGATTTTCAGCGCGATGCGGCGGCCCAATGAGAGCTGCTCCGCCTCGTACACCACGCCCATACCGCCGCGGCCAATCTCGCGGAGAATGCGATAATCCCCTAACGGCGTTCCCGGCGGCCAATCTCCAGGAGCGGCGCCTCCGCCAATCGGCGGATGCGATGCGGAGCTGGCCTCATGTAGCGCCTCCATCCCGTCCAGGCATTCACCGAGCGCGTCAGCGATTTCGACATGTCGGCTCAGGAATGCGTGTCGATCGGGTTTCTGTCCGGCCTCCAAGGCGGCGAGGTACTCATCCAACGCTTCCACAACACGGGGATCGTCCAACTTGGGAGAGTTGTTGTCGTGGGCTTTCATGGTAATCCCCCTTCCATCACGCGCCGCAGACTGGCAAGGGCTCGCGGCCACTGCTTTTTCACACTGTCAAGAGTTCGGCCAAGGCGCTGAGCCACTTCGGGAAAGGTCAGCCCTTCCAGGTGGCGGAGGATGAGAAGATCGCGCCACGGTTCGGGCAAACGCCCTAGCGCCTCCGCCAACAACACCGATTGTTCGCGGCGAACGGCTTGCTGGCTCGGAGAGCTTTGTGCCGCTATTAAACCGCGATCCAGCGCTTGTGAGGATTGATCCAGCTCAACGGTAAGCTGCCGTTCGAGCCGCACATCGCGGCGCTGGGTGCCTCGATAATGCCGCACCAGGTTCGCCAACACATACGCCAAGATCTGCCGCAGCCAGCCGAGGAATTCTTTCTCCGTCGTGCCCCGAAATCGCGCGAAGTCACGGTAGGCGCCAAGGAAAGCATCCTGAACCACGTCCGCGGCATCCACTTTGCCCTGTAGGCGCCTCCCAATCTGCACGCGAGCGAGGAGCGTCAAATAGGGACGATGGGACTCCAATAGCTCGCCTAGAGCTTGAGCATCCCCGGCCCGCGCCTGGTCGAGCAACGGTTGCGTGATGGAACCTACGTCCTCGCTCATGGCCTGATCGCTTTCCGGGGAGAGGAAACAAATCCTGGAGTAAAATCCGACGCCGAGCGCCGCCGACGGCGTTCCCACGCGGAGCGTGAGAATAAGGAGAAATCCTTTATGAATATCCTGCTTGGGAACGCACGTCCCGACGCTCGGCGTCTAGTTCTCTTCTACTGCTGGCCTCCCGGTGGCCCCCCGGGGGGAGGCCCAGGGGGAGGGCCGGGGGGACCACCAGGAGGTCCAAATCCTCCCGGCGGTCGCATCCTACCGCCGGGACCGCCGGGGCCTCCACGATGCTCTTGATGGCAAGCCTGGCATGATTTGGCCAGCGCGCCATGAGCTGCCAAAGCGTCAGTCTTGTTCTTATGCTCGGCAGCACTGGCCAGAGAAGCGCCCGTTTTGGAGAAGGAGGATGTATGCTTGGTCCATGATTCCTTGCTACCCTTGGGCGGATCGTACTTGGCCAGCGATGCGGTCAGCTGAGCCACTTCGTTCGCTTGCTGCTGAATCGACTCCCAGGGTGGCGCGTCGCTGCTCAATTCGCGGCCAATCGAATCCTTCAGCGACTGCGGTCCCCGGAAGAGCTTCACCATGACTTCGTCAATAGGAGATTTTGGCCCCCCTCGTCCCGGCCCCCCCATGCCCATCGGCGGGCCGCCACCGTTGTTCGGTGCTTGGGGGACCGCATCGTTCGCGAGCTTCTTGCTCTTGTTACATGCCGCCGTTGCGAAAACGACGATGAACAACGCTTGGAATACAAGGATACGTCCCAAACACTTCCCCATAGTGCAAGTCCCCCATAATGAATCAATCGATGTCGGAAATGCCGCCCGGCGGCAATTGTCGATCGAACCAGAACGGCATCTCATTAAATAGTAACCAAGTGGATTCTAACCGTGCCGAGAAAAATGAAGAAGTACGTTCCCAGTATGCCGCTGTTCATTTCCTTCCCCCTTGCCAGACGCCGGTTCGGTCCTGCACAATGCAAGGCGGCGAATCAGCTTTTTCGACCAGGAAACCACACATGGAGCTTCTGCTGATCGATGATGAGGCCAGCCTGCGGCGGACACTGCGCACGGCCCTGGAAAGCATGCGCCATACCGTCGCCGAGGCGGGTTCCGCGGATCAGGCCTTGTATTGGCTGCGCAAACAACCTTTCGATGCCGCCTTCCTCGACTTGCGGCTGGGGAGAGAGAACGGCATGGATCTGCTGCCGCAGTTGCTCCGCGAAGCGCCAGGCTTGGCCGTGGTGGTAATCACGGCTCACGCCACCATCGCGTCGGCGGTGGAAGCCATGCGCGCCGGCGCTTTCGATTACCTGCCCAAGCCCTTTACTCCCGATCAGCTCCGGATCGTCCTCGAACGCTGGAGGCAGGTACAGCGTTTGAAGAGTCAGCTCGCAAGTCTCCAAGAGCAAGTGCGCTCGTCCACGCCGGAAATGGATCTGCACACGCAAGAGCCGATCATGCAGCAGGCCCTCGATCTGGCCTTCCAGGTAGCAACAAGCGAAGCAACGGTGTTGCTGCGCGGCGAGAGCGGCACGGGCAAGGGAGTGCTGGCGCGTGCCATCCACGAACGCAGCGGCCGAGCCAATGGGCCTTTCGTCATCGTTCACGCCCCCAGCCTTTCGGGCGAATTGCTGGAGAGCGAATTGTTTGGACATGTCAAAGGCTCGTTCACGGGAGCGGTGCGCGATACCGAAGGCAAGGCAGCCGCGGCCGAGGGGGGCACGCTCTTTCTCGATGAGATCGGCGATCTGCCGCCGGCGGTGCAGCCCAAGCTCCTGCGTTTGTTGCAGGACAGGAGCTATGAGCGTGTCGGGGAAACGATTACGCAGATCGCCAATATCCGCATTATCGCGGCGACCAATCGAGACTTGATGGCCGAAGTCGCGGCCGGCCGGTATCGCGAGGATCTGTTTTATCGCCTCAACGTCATCGACATCGACCTGCCCCCACTACGGCAGAGGCCACGCGATATTCTCCCGCTCGCCAGGCATTTAGTGGCCTTTTTCGCGCAGCAAACAGGCAAGTCGGTTCTATCGTTCACCCTAGATGCCGAAGCAGCGTTGCTGCGTCACAATTGGCCAGGCAACATCCGCGAGCTGCGCAATGCCATCGAACGCGGAGTCATCCTGGCAACCGGCGCGACACTGGATCGTGTCCACTTGCCGGGGCAGGTGGGCAATCCACCGCCGCCGCGACTCGAAGTCGGCGGAGCCGTGACGCTCGATGCACTGGAGGCCGAACACATCCGCTGTGTCCTGGCAAACAGTCCGTCCCTGGACGAAGCCGCCGCCAGGCTTGGCATCGATCCCAGCACGCTTTATCGCAAACGCAAACGATATGGATTGTAGGTGGTTAGGTGGTTGGGTGGTTAACTACCCAGCTACCTAACCGCTCAACCCCCAACCACCTAACCACCTAACCACCTAACCACCTATTATCATGACACTGCGGCAGCGAATTGTGTTGGCGCTCGCCCCTTTGATGTGCTTATTGACGCTCATCGGCGCAACCGGCATCGTGCTTCTGCGTCAAGTCGGCGACCGCATCGAGGACATCCTGCGCGAGAATTACATCAGCATCGAGGCCATGCGCGATCTCAACGAATCGCTGGAGCGGATCGATTCTTCCTTCCAATTCGCCTTGCAAGGAAAGGAGGATGTCAAAAAGGAATACGACGCCAATTGGAGATCGTATCAAGAACACCTTCATCGCGAGGAAAATAACATCACTCTACCGGGGGAAGCGGAAAAGGTCGGACAGTTGCAAAGGCTGACCCTCGCGTATCGCGAAGCGGGCGACCGCTTTTTCTCGACCAGCGTGAATCAAAAGGCTCGCTCGGAGATGTATTTCGGCGGCAAGGACAAACGCGGTTTACTGCTTTTGTTCCGCGACATCAAAGCCGTATCGGGGGACATCCTTCGGATGAATGAGTACAGCATGAAGCAAGCCGATGCAGAAGCCAAGCAAACAGCGATGATCTCCCAGGTTTGGCTGGGGGTTGGCCTGGCTGCCACGGTCGCTATCGCGACGCTTCTGATCTGGTGGATCACGCGGTCTGTCCTGCGGCCGATCCAGGCTGTCACGCAATCGGCCATCGCCATCGGCGCCGGTAATTTCAATCAGTCGGTACCCATCATTTCCTCCGATGAGATGGGGCATTTGGCCGATGCGTTCAACGTCATGGCCCGGCAGTTGCGCAGCTATCGAGAATCGCATTCTGCGCGACTGTTGCGCGTGCAGCGCACCAGCCAAGCCACGATCGATTCCTTCCCAGAGCCGGTGCTGGTGGTCGATCCGGCCGGACGCGTCGAAATGGCCAACCCCGCGGCTCATCGCCTGCTGGGAATCGCCGCGCCACCGCCCGGCGAAGCGCCGACCACCACCTGGCTGCCACCTACCGCTCTTCGCCAGCCGCTCCAGGACGCTCTCCACAAGCACCGCCCCTTTCTCACGCAGGCGTTCGATCAAACCATCACGTTTCGTTGCAACGGCGAGGACCGCGCTTATTTACCACAAATTCTCCCCATTAAGGATCCCTTCGACACTACACTGGGCGCCGCTGTCGTCCTCAACGACGTGACGCGATTCCGATTGCTCGATCAAATAAAAAGCGACCTCGTAGCCACGGTGAGTCACGAGCTGAAAACGCCGCTGACCAGCATTCGGCTTGTGGTGCATCTGCTGCTGGAAGAGGCGGTCGGCTCGCTCACAGCCAAGCAAACAGAACTCTTAATCGACGCGCGCGATAATGCCGAGCGTTTGCTCAACACGATTGAACACCTACTAGCATTGGCGCGGCTGGAGGAAGGCCGCGAATCACTCCAGTTGCAATCGGAATCGCCGCAATCGCTCCTGGAGGCAGCTGCCGATGCAGCCAGGCCGCGCGCCGAAGCCAAACACGTCGAGCTGATCGTCGAAGATGTGTCGCATCTTCCGCGTATCGCCGCCGACCCGGCGCGACTCGGACATGCACTCAACAACCTGCTCGACAATGCCTTGACGTATACCGATCAGGGCGGTTCCATCACGCTTTCGGCCCGTATTCTCGACGAACACGACGTGCGCTTGTCGGTCGCTGATACCGGGGTAGGCATTCCGAGAGACTATCTGCCCCATGTATTCGATAAGTTTTTTCGAGTGCCGGACCAAAGCCGTGGCCACGGCACTGGGCTGGGACTGGCGATCGTCCGTGAGATCGTGCTGGCACACGGCGGGCAAGTGAGCTGCGAGAGCGAACTAGGAAAGGGCACCACGTTCCATTTAACGTTGCCGATATGGAAAAAAGAGCAAACCATAGAGAACACCGAGAAGAAACATATATAAGAGAAATGAATAGTAAATATATCTGGTATATTCTTTTCTCTGATGCCTTTTTTTCTGTGTCTTTCCCTGTGTTCTCTGTGACTGTGTGGTTAGCTCTTTCTTCGTGAGGCGAGTGTGACAATCAATTCGGGAGATCGTCCTGCGCCGGAGCGCTTTCTAGCATTGATCCGCGAGCAGCAGCGCGGCCGGCTCAAGATCTACCTCGGTTTCGCCGCCGGTGTGGGTAAGACCTACGAAATGCTGCAAGAAGCCCAACGCCTGAAAAAGCAGGGCGTGGACGTAGTGATCGGCATCATCGAGACGCACGGCCGCGCCGATACGGCGGCTCTAATCGGCGATCTCGAACAGGTGCCGCGGAAGCGTATTGAATACCGTGGCGTCGTCCTCGAAGAGTTGGACATCGACGCTCTGCTGAAACGCAAGCCGCAAGTGGCCCTTGTAGACGAGTTGGCCCACACCAACGCGCCGGGCAGCCGTAACGCCAAGCGTTATCAGGATGTGCAGGAACTCCTAAGCGCGGGCATCCACGTTATCTCCACTTTGAACATTCAGCATCTCGAAAGCCTCTATGACATCGTGGAAAGATGCACGGGAGTTAAGGTCAAAGAGCGCGTACCCGATTACGTTCTCGGATTGGCCGATCAGATCGTGAACGTCGATCTTTCGGCGGAAGACCTGCAAGAGCGATTGAAAGCCGGCAAGGTTTACCCGCGCGAACGCATCGATAATGCGTTGAACAACTTTTTCACAGAGGAGAACCTTACGCGATTGCGTGAGATGGCCCTGGAAGAGATCCGCCATCTCCTTGATCGGCGTCGGCAGGCCCAGAACGCCGAAGCGCCGACGCCATCCGGCCGGGTGATGGTCTGCCTCAGCTCACGCAGCCCGAATCCTCACGTGCTCTTGCGCAAGGGAGCACGCATGGCCGACCGCCTGCACGCGCCGTGGTACGCCGTGTACATCAAAACCCCGAGCGAGGATCTGGTGCAGGTCGATGCGGCCACTCAGCGGCGTATTGGCGATGCCCAGACACTCGCGCACCAGCTGGGCGCCGTCCCGTTGAGCTACGCGGGAGATAACTTCGCCGACGCCGTGGCTGCCTTCGTCAGCGAATATGGTATTACGCACATCATTTTGGGCCGCACGCAACGGCCGTGGTATCGCCGTTGGTTCGGACAATCGCCGCTGGATCGTCTGCTTCGCGCCGTTCGCGGCGTCGATGTCATCATCGTTGATACGCTCTGAAAGAAAGTGAGGAGTGAGGAGTAAGGAGTGAGGAGAAAAAGACGTTCTATTCCTCCTCACTCCTTACTCCTCATTCCTCACTTTCTTCCGGTGGAGGAAGTTCAACCAGCGATCCATGCCCTGTCCGGATTTCGCCGATACCTCGAAGGTCTCCATCCCGGGCCGTACGGCCTGAATGTTGCGATGGGCTGCCACCGCGTCAAATTCCACAGCCGCGGCAAGGTCCATCTTGGTTAAGATGGCCGCATCCGCCGTGTTGAAAATCGTCGGATATTTGAGAGGCTTGTCCTCTCCTTCCGTGACGGAGAACAGCACGAGACGCAGATCCTCGCCGAGGTCGAACGTGGCGGGACACACGAGATTGCCCACGTTCTCGATGAAAAGATAATCCAGCTCATCCAATCGCCAACCCTCGACCGCAGTCGCAATCATCTCGGCCTCTAGGTGACAAACGGTACCGGTGGTGATTTGCTTGACAAGCGGCGAGACCCCGGTCCCGCCGGAGCAGGCGCGGGCCAGGCGCTGGGCGTCGTTGTCGGTGGCCAAGTCGCCAACCAAAGCGGCGACGCGGTTGCGATCACGGAGTGAACTGAGGACTCGCTCCAGAAACGCCGTCTTGCCGGCGCCGGGGCTGGATACGAGGCTGACTACGAAAACGCCAGTCTCCCGGAAGCGCGAACGCAGAGTACGGGCAGCCTCATCATTGCGTTTGAGAATGTGCTGTCGGACCTGAACCAGCCGCGGGGTGACACTCATGTTTCGATCTCCAAGGCGGAGACTTCCAACTCCTGGCCGCGGACAATCGCATTGGTCCGCTCGCCGCAGCTCGGACAACGCAGCTCGTAGGGTGTCATCGGAATTTGATCCACCGCACAGGCGGCGCAGCGGATGACGAGCGGGACTTCCTCGATCCGAAGCTCCACTTCCGCCAGTGCCGTGCCTTCGCGAGCCATCTCGAAGGCCGACAACAGCGCTTCTTTGACGACGCCGCAAAATTGGCCGAGCTTCACATGGACGGCGGCAACGCGGCCGCCTCGAGCTTGGCCCTCCTCTTCGGCCAGGTCGAGAATGCTCAGGGCAATCGATAATTCGTGCATATTCGCCTCGGTCGTCTCCCGTCACATCCTGGAGACTTTTATGTATCTTCGGAGTTCGGGACCAAAATAGTACCACGCCAGGGCGCCAAGACCGACCACGGCCAGCCCTGCAAGTAACAGGCCCGGCCGCCGCACGCCTTCACGCTCAAGGAGGCCGCGCTGCGGTCTCTCCTCGACCGTCGAATAAACACGCTCAGGATACTGGGTTGTCATTCTCGACATGGTGACACCTCCTTTAGGGAGAAAGAATAGGGTTTTTTATCGGTTCACTCTTCTCACCCCGCAGCAGCCGTTCCGTCAGAGATTCGATGAGAGGGACCGCTTGATCGACCGCCCAGCGCACAGGATCGCTCAAGCCGTCTCGTATGTCCACATCGCCCCCAGTCTCGGCCGGCTCGCAGCCCACGAGCAGCAAGCGTTCCACTTTAGTACCCATTGACGCAGCTAAACGCAGCACCTTCGCTGGATCGAGATGGTGCATCTCTAAGAGCGTGCCCGAATTCTTGGTTTCCTGGTTGTCGTCGAGTTCCAGTTCGAGAACGTACAGGGTGCCCGGCGGTCCGCCGCGCGATACGGCATCCACCAAAATGACGGACTCGTAGCCGTCGAGTAGGGCGTAAGTCAGATCGAGACCGCGAATGCCGAAATCAACCACGCGCACTTCCTCCGGAAGGGGCCGACGCGCTAGACGCTGAGCCACTTCGACGCCGAAAGCGTCATCGCCGAGGAAGATATTGCCGATGCCAGCAATGAGAATGCGTGGTCGGGTCATGATTCCTCCGGGAGCGGTTCAACCTCTTCGGGTTGGAAGAAGAAACGATGTCCGGGTTGACGCAGAGCGCCGAAGTCCTTGCCTGGGTCATCGTCCACGATGACGGCCAGATAAATCCGGCCATCGTAATCTTGTTCGATTGCCTCGATCGTCGCCGTCTTTCCCGCCAGCGCCAGGTCAAGAATATCGGCACGACCTCTCGGCCGAAGCCGGACCCGATCGCCCTGGCGAATTTCACACGGGCCGACATGAAGGCATTCCAGACGGCGATGATTGGCTTCGGGATTCCAACTATCCATGCGCCCTCTCCCCCCGCGTGCGGATCGTGCCATGCAGTCCGAGCAGCTGTTCTCGCGCCAACGCTTCGGTTTGAGTGAGCAGATCGCGCACCCTTTCATCCACCGCGGCCATAGCTCGTTTCTCTTCATCTGTCAGCGTCAGGATGCGTAAGGTCAACATCTCGTCGATTTCCGTGCCGTCGAAGAAATCGCCCGGACTCTCAGGCGCCACCTGCGGATAATCGTAGAGAATGATCGGCGAGGAGAGCATGGTGTCTGTATCTCCTTCCGCTCCGACGAGGACGGGCCATACGCCGACGTTTCGGCAGGAAGCGGCCGCTTGACGCCAACAATCGGGCGGATCGAGCAGCGAGACAAACTCGCCGTGCCGTACGCCGAGAATGGCGTGTGTCGAAACCAGGGACCGCAGCAGGGCAAAATCTCGATGGATGGATGCCGATTCGCCCAGCTGTGTGAGATTGACCACGCGTAAGGTCAATCGAAACAGCCCATCCGCCGCCTTTAGCGCCCGCGCTTCGAAGCTTCCCGCGATGGGCTGTTGTTCACGCACCAGTATCCCGGCGATTCTCCCCTCTGCATCACGAATCGGCTCCAATCGCCGACTGGCGGGAAAGGTGAAGGAAACATACCGAGGTTGAGCCAGCAGCGCCCCAATTGTGATTTCGCTCAGGGGGACCTCGCGTTCTTCCGCCTCCTGCCACGATTGAAATAAGCGATCGCCGATCCGCAATGTCTCGACTGTGCGAAAGGACGGTTCGGCCCCGCACTGCCATTCGGTCAGAGGAGGAATTATCTCTCCGGCGTTGCGCTGCGTCAGATGAAGAAATCGGATGACCGCCTCGATCGTCGTCGTTGCGTTGCCATGCACCAAACATTCCGTCTGATTGCTTGCGGTCTCGCCGTTGCCGGCTTGGCAGTACGCCTCGGGGAAGAGTCCGCCGAAAGTCCAGCGCTGGCGATTTTTGATCGATGGACGATAGGGATAGAGAATATATCCCTCATAGAGAACAGCATCGGCAATACGGTCCACGAGCGAACGGTTCATGCTTTTAACGCCTCCTCGTTGCCGAGCAGGCGTTCGATGGTTTGCTCCCAGGTCGGCAGACTGTGACGGCTACGGTAATGGTTCAGTGCATCGAAAATGTCCTTGCGCAAGCACAACCAGGCGCAATTGGGATAATAGAGGTCCATTAGCTGAGACCATGCTGCCGCTGGCAAACGGAATGACGCCTCCCTGTCCCACGGAACCTGCGAGACTTGTAACCCACGGCCTGGCGATTCGTAGAAGATCGTACCGCTAAAGAGGAAGCATATCGGAATGTCGCCATCGTCGAGGGCGGCGAAGTATTTGGTCGCGGCCAGGCAGAAGTCGTAACTACAGGGGACCGACAAATCCGCAGTGCCGCAGCCGCGAAACGATGGTACGACCGTGTTCACGTCTGCCCAAAACATCGACCGCAAAGTCTGCCCCCAGCGATCCGGCGTGCCGAAAAGATCGACGAGCCGTCGCTGCTCCGCGGGGCTGTAGCGGCGGAGGGCCGGCTCGATGCGAACCTGGCAGCGAAGCGCCACGGCATGAATCGGAGTCGCCTCTTCTCCCAGCGTGCCGGCTTCCGTGATACGGAGTTTGAAGAGCAAATGCGGCGATGCCGCGTAGCGCTGCGGCTCCGCACCTTCAATCTGGAAATTCAAGTCAGGCATGGGTCACGCCTCCGCGAAGGCCGGCGAAAAAGCGAGCGATGGATTCCCACACCGCCGGACCGCCGGATAGACCACGCCATTGGCTGCGAAGCAAGCCGACCAACTCATAGCATTTATCGATCCCGACCCGATAATACTCACGCGCCGCGCCGATGCGATTGACCAACAGGGCTTCCACATCCCCCTGCATATCGCGCAGGATTGGATTGTCTTCAACGAGCGACTGCCATGCTTCGAGCGTCACGAGCGATTCGGTTGCCCCCGCCGGACTGGGATACATCGCCAAAACACGTCCCGCGGCCGTACTGTACAGAAAAAAGGCCAGATCAATCGGCAGATGTAGTGCCGCCCACGCTTCCTCCGGCAAGCGGAAGTCGGCAAGAAGTTGGACGCGACGAGGCACGAGCCGATACTTTCCGGCCCCCTGGTTGTCAAACAGCACGGCACACGCATCGCACGCACAAACGAGCCGGCGGCTGGACAATTCGATCAGGTGGGCGTGCGCGTCAGCCAGCTCGGCGGCACACAGCTCGCAACGCTCGCGGACAGGACGAGGCTGCGCGTAGCGGCGCAAGGTAGCCAGGGCGGACAGCGGTGGCCCGTTTGGAACCTCTGCACTCATGGCCCTTTGCCCCTTTCTCGCTGAGCCTTATGCCGGCGGCATCTGCGGCATCCGGGGGTCAATGGGGCCATGGTGGTCTGGGTTGATGCTCGTCGAGTCACGGGCCTCGCGATGAGCTTTCGGATTGCCGCGTCCCGGCTCGCGGCCGTGGCGGATCACGCGCTCCTCGCCTTTTGGCGTGCCTTTCATGTGAGAGGGCAGATCGGGAGTCACTTCATTTCCGAACATGGTTGGACCTCCAGCATGGTTCATTTGATTCGATTTCACAGTATTGGTAAAGCGAGCCGGGCGCTCTCCACGCCGTTCGCCGTCGCCTCATCGACCAAACCCTCGACTTCAACCTTCACCGCATCGGGGGCCTTGCCGAGGATGGCTTCCTCAACGGTTTGCCGCATGGTAGCCGCCGACGAGGGGCAGCCGTGGCAATTGCCCTGCAAACGCAGGCGAACAATACCTTCGCGCACTTCGAGTAGCTCGACATCGCCTCCGTG